>Ga0065711_1004982_pt1 | contig 25929 bp, 16 predicted proteins | sample Hoacrofraction12_FD_59098 | JGI IMG/M metagenome (GOLD analysis project Ga0065711, IMG submission 59098) | Hoatzin crop microbial communities from Cojedes, Venezuela - Epithelial fraction 12 v2 (version 2) | ecosystem: Host-associated > Birds > Digestive system > Esophagus > Crop | place... | reverse complement strand
GTTCAAGAAAGATGAAGAGCTACTGGAGAGAGTCCAGCGGAGGGCTACAAGGATGGTGAGGGGACTGGAACATCTCTCTTACGAGGAGAGGCTGAGGGAGCTGGGCTTGTTCAGCCTGAAGAAGAGAAGGCTGCAAGGGGACCTAATAAATGCTTATAAATATCTGAAGGGTGGGTGTCAAGAGGATGTGGCCAAGCTCTTTTCAGTGGTGCCCAGTGACAGGACAAGGGGCAATGGGCACAAACTGAGGCACAGGAAGTTCCATCTGAACATGAGGAAGAACTTCTTCCCTCTGAGAGTGACGGAGCCCTGGAACAGGCTGCCCAGGGAGGTTGTAGAGTCTCCTTCTCTAGAGATATTCAAGACCCGCCTGGACAAGGTCCTGTGCAGCCTGCTGTAGGTGACCCTGCTTCGGCAGGGGGGTTGGACTAGATGACCCACAGAAGTCCCTTCCAACCACTGCTATTCTGTGATTCTGTGATTCTCCAGATACATATCCAGTGTGTGGACTCACTCCCCAGGGAGCGGTTTAGTGCAGTGAGTGCTGAGCTACTGGACATACTAAAGCCTCTTAAAGCATGCCATCAGTTGGGATGCTGGGATAGGACATAGTTAGGTTGGAAGGGAAAAGCCTTGGCTGGCTCAGTGCTAGATGTTGGTCTGTTAGCACAGAATCTCATTTTTTAGAGGAACAAACCTTGAATCCATTAAAGCACAATTTGGAGAACAGTTTGAGAACATCCTGGCAGACAGTTTTCTATTATTTCCTCACCCAGCTGCAGGCAGTTTCATCATGAGATGCAAAGAACTCAGCCTGCACTTAGAAAAACTGGCGACAAATGTTCCAAGTCTTCCAACCAAACAAGCTCTTCCCAAGCACATGTTTCTAGCAGTGGCTGGTCGTGTGGTGTTTGTAACATAGAAGTTTTTACTAATGTGTTAGATGCTGGATTTCATGGAGTCAGTCAGAGCTCCCTTAACAAGTCCTGAAGATGATCCCAGGATTTTGTACTGTTTGTTTTCGGCAAGCCCTAGGTATGCAGGATAACCAGTCCTGGAGTATAACTCATTTTCAGTCAGCTCCAGATGGTTGTGTGTATCTGACACCTCAGTATCCCTTTCATCTCTCTCTCTCTTAGTTGCAACAGCACGTCTTGAAACTTGGGGAAACCTATATAGGGCTGCTTTGGAAAAAAACGCCTGTTCTTGTGTTGAAGGTACTGTAGATATTATTGATGCTGGTACATGCCTGAGCACTAAAAGGTTCAGTGACATTCTCTTCATTTGAAAATGCTGATTCTGCATGTGCCTTGATGGGCAAATCAAAAGAGAAGAGAAGAGAACTTGCCCTTGGCTTTTTCTAATTTAGCATCAGGTAGGCAAAATATATCTATGCTCTGCCTCTGTTGCTAAAAAAATCATTCAGAACAGATGCCATTTTAATGCAGCCTTTTTCTCCTAAGAAAATTACTTACTCTCTGCCATAGTTTGTTGATCATTTTAAGGTGTTAAGTGCTGGAAACAGCAGTTTCCTGGCTGTGTGCCATTTGGAAATGGATAGAGCATTAATGCCACCTGCTGAAAATCCTCGTGGGACCTGCTTGAGGGAAGATATATACTATACATGGGGATTGGAGGTTTTATTAACACTTGGTAACAGTGATAACATTCGTCGTGTAGGAAAAAAGAAAGTAGAATCTGATATATTGTCCCTCTTGACAGATGGCAGTTTAATTCTTTCCTCCCCTTGTTTGTATACATCTTATCCTGACATTTATCAGGAAAGCTATCAGACCCAACATTACTCCATTTTTCTGGGGTCTTAAAGGAAAATTATAGTGTAAGCATCAGGTTTTGCTAAGAGGGGAGTCTTAACTTTTACACACAGAAGGTAGCTGCCGATTTCATAGGAAGTTCAGACAGTCTTTATTACTACAGCTGTGTGATGAACACGTTTTACTATTGCATAACTGGTTTTTGCCATAACAAAGGCAGCAGGCTGCATGTACCTGAGAAAAATACATTAAGTGAATTACAGGATGTGTACGTGAGAGACAGAAAAAGCGTGGGACATACCAGGATGTCCCGGATACTGGAGCCAAAGCTAGAGGTTTGGACCTGACAGCAAGACCTCGGTCGTTTTAGAAAATAGTTGCCACTAAACAGTTCAATAATTCACATCCTTAATGCGGGTGTCATCTGAATGTCGCTAGAAGTCCCAGTGTTACTGTGTATTTAAAATTCTTCTTCATTTTTCTAAAGAATTCCACTCCTGGAGTTAGGTGATGATGTGACAATCTCAACTTTTGTTTAAAAACATTAGCAAAATTTCCAGCTTTTTGTTGTGGAGAGAAAAAATTACAGTGCTAGCACAAGGAATGTAATTCATGTCAAAATTTTAAATTATTGGCACTTTAAGCTACACATAAAGACATACTGTGGATTGTTGTAAATGACACATAGTTTTTAATACAGGAGGATCTGACCAGATTCAGTAACTCTTATGCTGACAGTGAACAAAGGGCGAACAAGATCACGGTGTGCGAGGAGTAAGGATCAACCCTGAGTACAAGACAAAGGAGCAGAGCCAATGCACCAGTTACCTCTTCCTCTAACTTTGACCCCTTCGGTCATCAGCTCACTGCTAAGCTGACTTTCTGGCAGAGGAGCTTTGTGAATTGCCTTCAGTAAGGTTTAGGAAAAAAACTATTCTTTCTGTTGTTTGTTGGTGTAGGAAAACTAACACAGGATAAAATCCTGCTGACATCAACACCTAGACTGATTCGTTGTAACTGACAATTTAAATTATCAGCGTGGTTACTTTTCCCTCAGAGTCAGTGGAGAGTGAAAAGGGCACTTTAAAGGGGAAAATGGTGCGATTTAAAAATTGCCTTCTTGAAACACCTCTCTTCTCCAGGTCAGTAGCTATTGTCAGAGTGCAAGCATAGGAAAGTGGGGTGTTGTCAGTCATCTCCTCAAATGTTCATGATCTGATGTCAGGGAGCAACTGATGCTCATGACCAAATGTACTCCCTGAGTGTTCAACCCTCTTACTCTTCCTGCTGGAGATAATCCCCTTTGAAATTGCTGACTGCAAATTTACTGGTGATAAAATCTGCCTCTCTTCTTTTAAACTACATAAAACAGTGACAAAGAATTCTTTTTAAAATCAGCATGAAGCCCACAGTAGGTTATTAAACAAATTGCTACTGCCAGCAAATGGCCTGGAATTCCAGCTCTACTTTAAGAAATGAGATGATCTTGGGAAAAATACAGGAGAGAAGCCGAACATATTAAAATCATAAACCACTACAGTCTCTGCATGGTTGGCAGTTTGGCATTTGGAATTTAATGTTGCATTAATGCCCCCTACTGATAAGCCTTCAAAGATCTACTTTGGATCAAGCTAAGTATTTCATAGTACTGTGCATCAATACTTTCCTTAAATTAAAAAAAAAAAGCATGTATCTCATCATAACTGGATTCGTCGTAAATAAATCACGTTTCTTTTAAGTCTGTTCCATAAGAAGGCCTGTGCTGTCACAAAAGCAGTAACAAAAAAGTCCTTGCAATTGTCACATATGAACCCTTTCTACTGTTTGTATAGTAAAAGGGACAAAGTGATGTGGCGTGGCTGTGTAAGAGCTAAATCCTAAAGGAGAGAAGGAATCTTTAAAACTTTGTAAACAAAGTAGATTATTATAATGAAATATAGCTTGCCAAAGTAGAAAATTTGCAAGAGGTTGAACAGATGTATTGCTGTTCAGGGGTATACTAGGGGGGCTGAGTGATAGGCCTTTTCACAGCATTTATCTATTTTCTAGGTAAAGAAAAGATACCATTAGTATGGATTTTTATAGACGCTTTCTTGCATATGTCAACACAGGTATTGCCCGATTCCATAAGAGAGCTGGGGATTCATTTCCTCCCTCTTTCAAGCCATGGGGAAAATGCTTTTTCTCTGCTGTTAGTGGTTAAAAAGACATACTGTGTTTTCTCCAGTTCCCAGCACCTGTGCTGCTGTATCTTCTCTCTTTGTCCATTCATCTTCCTGCTTCTCTGAGATACATAAAGTCTTGTGCAAGTGTCCGTAGCATTGGCTGACCACCTAGAGCTTGTAGGGACACTGACCCCTGTGTGTCATTCCCTCTGAAGAGAGTGAGGAGACCTGTGTTGGCCCCTTTTGAGGATGAAGGAGTGAGTTCAGCCTTTCACAGGCAGAGCTCATGTAAAGAGGCTGTCCCCAGGCAGCCCAGCTCCTCAGGAGTGCGATGAAGGCAGTGAGAGCAGGGTCAGGCTGTGACAAGACAGAGTATGGGGCCCGCCAGCCCTGGGTGAAAGCTGGGCAGGGGTGGGACACAGGGGCTGCTGGTGCCCTCCTGTCCTTGCTGAGTGCAGTGTCCCAGGCAAAGATGTGGCATTCTGCAGGGAAACTGCCTGCTCAGCTCCCAGTCATCAATAGCTTGCACAGATACTGTCTTATGAATGCAGAGAATCTGGCATTTTTCCCTTTCAGTACGGATTCAGTGGGATTGTGAAGGGAGAAAGACTGTTGCATCTCATAGCCGTGTGGGCATTTCATACAGCAGTGTTGTGCTTATGGTACACTTGTACACGTGTGTTGTAGGATTGGAATGTAAATAGAAAAAGAGTGTGTGGGAAAATGCCAGCAAATTTTGTGGCGTTAAAGCACTGATTTTTATCAGTGAGAGGAGACTGTGGAGCATTGTTCAATGGTGTCGCAACCTTACCGTGAAAACAGAACTAGGAGTGCTACCTGACCGCTAACTTCTGTGCATCTGATACAGGATCCAATGCGTACCATGCACAAACCTCTGCTTACGTAGATGTGTATGGCTTCTTGTACTGAAGTCACTAGCACAAATAATTAAGTGGAAGGCAGGACCAATTGGGAAATACCCACTTCACACATAGCTTGACATATGAGCCAAGAGGACAGCCAGTCAAGCCTACGACACACATGCTTTCCTTTGGTGGCTCTTGAACAGGCAAGTTAGCGTCATCATTACCAGCATCCTCAAAAAACAGCATAGCAGATCTGTAAATAATTTTCCTTTGTTGTTTGTAAGAGCATTTTTAGTAGTCTTTGAATTAATGGACCCTTTCCTTACAAAGGCAGTGGTCACAGATTACAAGTGAGAAAAGGAAAATAAAAAAACAATAGGACAGAATCGTTCATCCACTGTTTGGTCAGAAGCAGGTATGTGGTTCTTGGACAACCACAGCATGAGATGGCAAATACTTGCACATCCATTTCTGCTTGGTAGAGAGCCAACAACCCAGGATTTGAAAGAAGATGTGCCCATCTCTTGAATTTTCTCCACCACAAAGGAGAAGTGTGCTGAGCAAGTAGAGTTATGTAGGATAGAGGAAGGAGGGCAAACTGCTGTTGATATCAGTTATCTTTCTCAGTTGATAAGATCAGTGTCACATTTCAGTGGATCTAGGAAAATTTGTCAACTGAGGTTTTTTTGACAGGGCAGTATTATGATGTGATGCATTGATCTTCTTGTTCAAATTCCTCAAGGACCGTTACCTAAAAAAGAAGCTGAAATGTTTTTTTAGCCAGTGCATTATTTTAACCAGTATTTTTAGAGGTCATTCTACTCTTGAAAAACTTCTTTTCTGGAAACAAGTGCCTTAGGAAGATATAAAGTCCTCTTTTGTCTGAGAGTGTCTTCTTCAGCTTTGTAACTGTACCTAGTCCCAACTTAATTCCTAAAGTGGTAAAATAATACAATTACTTCTTGAAATGGACTTGTAAGAAGCTCTGCAGAGACCATTCTCATTTCTACACGGGCCCAGCTTCAAAAGCTTGTATGTGCTAATAACCCCTCTCTGCCTCCAAGCTGCTTTCCAGCTTGTGCCACCATGCTGACTGGACTTAAAAACTGCTGTAACAAAGGCATGTCTTGTAATTGGCTGCTCTCAGAACCAGCCGTGGCTTTTGTGTGCTGCAATTGCTTCAGAAAATTGATTTCAGAATCAGATTGCAAAGTCAGTTGTATCAGGTGAGGGAGAGAAAACACATCGGAAGAGGGGCAGCTTGGAAAGATCATTGGCTTTTGTGTTTATTCAGACAGTGTAAAATATATGGTTATTTGGCATAATGAAACTATTTGCTTGGAGTTATTTTACCATTAAGTGGAAGTCTGATATAGGTTATTTTTCTCACTGTCTCAAAGTAAAGTATTTTCTCATTACACATTCCTCTAGCTGATTTGTCTTTTTTTGGTAATACCTGCACAAAAGTAGATTATTTGCTGCATTCAGTCCCTTGGCGACCTAAAAGATTATGCAGTCGGCCAGATCCTTACCATCCATTAAAAATATTAATTTACTGTGGTCAGAGACTGGTAAGAGCCTTTACTGTCGGATGGGCTCTTTCTCTTTCTACAGACCTGGATATGCTACAGAAGTGTGAAAGTGAAACCTTTTAAGGCATGTTATTTGTGATAAAATGGTACAGAACAGATGCTTAACGAACTGCTAAGGCTGTAGAGGCTCAGGCTTTTGTTGATCCCTGAAGAGTTCACACTGCTAACTCCCATTAATGCTAATTAACCTACTACCCTCACACCTCAGTGTGAGAATAGGCCTATTAGATGCTAGCACATCTGGATCAGATGGACTTCTAATTAATGGTTGTCTCCGTCTTCTTTGTTATTTGTAAGGATAGGCTTGTCTGAGGGGGTGTTTAACATTTTCCTGACCACTTGAGCACTCTACAAAGTGAAAATGTAGACCCTTCTTATGTAGTCAGGGTTTCAGTATAGGCAATTTCAGAAGTCCTGAAAAAAATCCCAAAGACATACTGTGAAAAGCTTGTCAAAGTAATTGTTCTACATAAAATTATCATGTAATAATACAAATCCAGTGTTTTCCAGGTGCCTGTAATTCTTCTGCCAGTATTTGAAGGAAGTTTTCTTATTTAAGGAAACAAAATATGAGATGTTTTCTTTCTCTATTTGTGTCAGATACAAACACTAGAAGTAAGAAATCTATATCAAGTGAAGGATGATTTAGTCAGTGGGTATAATTTGGCCACACATAAATACAGACGACACAAAAAATTTTTGACCCCTGAACCAGCTTGAATTTCTGAGGCCTTATCCTTATCAGGATACTTCAGGAAATAGCCTCAGTAATTTTGAACAGAGGCTTGATCTGCTTTTAAACAAGTAAAAGTGGTCATGAAATTTAACAATCCATGTGATTTATTCAAATTTATTGTGCTTCTAACATCCCTTTGCTGCAGTGGCAAGACTGGAGTTCCCATCTCCAAGGAAAAACAGCCTTGCTTCTTTCGCAAAGAAAGACCTGGACCCATCCCTTGGCAAACACATTCTAGGACAGTATATTTCTGATATTATCCAGCAGACAGCAAAGACACACTTTTAAGAATTCCTTCCAGGAGTAATTTAGGAGTCCTACACCTAGGTAGCCTGTTTGTTTTCATGCCACACATATGCTATGACTGTTGGATACTCCAGTGTGTCTATTTCAAGAGTCATGCTCGCATCATCTAGCTCAAAAAAAACACACCAAAATTTTTCAGGCTTTGCATAACAGTTGGTCACCAGAGCTTATTCAGAGGGGGAGGTGGAAATGTGATTAAAATGGGTGGAACTGTGAGCCACAGTAGGTGTGTCAAGTGTTTTTGGTGCTCTGCTGATGAAATTGTGACAGTTTCAGTTCATGAAGTGAAACCTCCCACTGAAGCTTTCTGGAAACAAGTATCTGGTAACAAGGGTATCAATAGGTAACTATCTGCTAAGGAACACCTCATGCAAAATACTGTTTTGGTTTCTTTCAGAGGGAATAGAAGCTTTTTGTTGTCATTTGTGTGCAAGAACAATTTTCCAATTATCAGTCATGCACATTAAAGGCATTGTAAGATTTATTATCTGTAGCCTATGGGAAGGCTGATAAGCTGAAAGAATTCACCTGTTTATGTATAAATACCAGCAGTGTTCAGGGGTTTTCAAGTTCATTCATATGGATTTGCTTTATGATTTATGTAAGTGACAAAACACACAGCAAAAGGAGACTTTTGCAGTGCCCATATGACTGTCTCACAGGACATAGAGATTGTATGGCTAGACAGTACAGGAGAAATTTTTACAACCTCTTGCTTTTCTCCCTCGATTTCTTGCTCCTCTGTTAAGAGCCCTGGGGAATCTTCAGTATAGGCTGATCAAAAAGCTCTGCCTCCTAATGACTACTCTCTTTTAACATTAATCTCTGTCTTTTACAGATTTATGTCCCTTTCCCAAATGGAGCTGGCCTCTTGCTTTCTTGTTTGCGAAAGAGGGGCCTCTTTTTTGTGGGTAACAGTAAAAAAAAAAGGCAATTTTCCGATTGTTGTTAAGGGAACTGGGAAGTGGTTTGCGATGAATGAAGAGAGTGTATGCAGTCTGGGACTTTAGTGCCACTGTCTGGTATTGTAATAATTTTGTTTTGGATGTGCAGTGGTTGCTGAGTTATGCTGTCAGAGTATTGAGGTGAAAGGTGAAGGGGAGGATTTCTGAATTTAGCCCAGTAGCCCTGGGATTAGTGGAACTCAATTCTACTGCTTACTTCAAAGATTTTATTTCTTTAGAACCAGGACACAATCTTACACTAATGCATGATTAGTACCTGCACCAGACAATTGCCATCTGCCCACAGAAGATTGCAAGACTTCCGTAATATTTCTTGCACATTTAAAAAAGTGTTTTTTTGATTGCAGAGAACTCCCACAACTTAAAGAGGAGCAAGGAGGTACAGTGGTAGGAATGTTTGCAAGGATGGAATCAGTGTGGGCTTGTAGAGCAGTGCAGAATATAATGGTGTGGTGAGGGACAGGTGTTAAGTGCTACAGAATTAATCCATTTAAATAGCTTGCTTTGAGGAAAAAACACACACCAATTGTTCGAGTCCAGCTTGTCAAGCTTGCTCTAAAATCAAGCAGGAGTTTTTAAATGGGGCTGAGTCAGACATGTGATGTGTTTTCTTAACGCTATCATGAATGAGCTTCTGCAGAATCAGGACCTAAGCGTATATCATTGAGCTTTTTCATGTGAAGATTATTGACTAATCCAGAAAAATCTGGTCCAGAAGAAAGGTAAATCTTGGCTGTGCCACAGGCTCTACTGTGACCTAAGGGCAGTCATTTTATCTCCTCTGCTTTTGTCCCCTCTCTGTAAAATGGTGATAAGAGCATTTTCTTATCTTACAATGGAGTAGTGATGATTAAATACTAAGGATTATGACATGATTAAATACTGTGGTAATGGAGGCCATTAAGCACCTTAGACACTTCTATTCATTGGCTGCTTTTCTAAAGTGAATTATTGAGCATTTTTAATTTTTCCCGAATAAACTCAAGGAAATTAGTTGATAAGGATTAATAAATAAACCCTGCAAAATAGCAGTGTTAAACTGCGTTGTGTTTTCTGAATTATGTAACTGGATGTTTTGTGTCTTTATCTGAAGTCAGCCTACATGCTGTTCTTCACTGCTTCCTTCAATGACTGTAAACCTGGGAATAAGGAGAAAAGTCAAAGTTGTTATCTGCTACAGAGCAGCTATCTGTAGCTCTGACTATGGCTACAAAAATCAGGGATTTATGCATTTGTCACTTTAGGTCCTAGCTTTAGAAACTGAAGAATGTTAGAGGACTGACGTCGATTAAGGCATCTGTGACCAATAAATCAAAGCAAATGTTAGAGAATTCTTATGGTACCCATAACGGGAAATTGAACACATGTTTATGCTTAAATATAAAGAAAATATTAATGAATAGTGCACTGGGCAGGGTCCTGCCGCCAGAAGTGGTTCTACATGGAGTCTGCAAAGACGCATCAAGTAGCAGATTCCTTATATCCGCTAGCCCCAGCACCCATCCCGAGAGTGCCTGCATGGGGCATCTCAGCCCGGCTCTTGGTCCATCCCCCAGCCCAGTGCTGCTGCCCAAAGGTGGCCATTGTGCGCTCCCATTCTAGGATGGCCACAAGACAAAGCTGTGGCTCTTTCTTGTCACCAAGGGAAACTTCACTCCCTTGCAGGGTGTCGTTCTGTCTCTGGCACCCCTGCTTCCAGCCAGTTCAACCCCTGCTACTGTTGGGCCTGCTTGCCCTCCATGCCAGACCATTCACCAGTCACAAATTACCTCTGCTCAGCAATTACAATTAGAATTTATACTTCACAAACAAACAAAAAAACTCACTCATGCCACAATAAATACATTTGAAATGGTCACTGAGCGGAAGGGAAAGGAAAAAGGGTAGGGAAGGGAAAAAAAAAAAGTTCTCCATGCTTCTGTTTGCCTTTTGCCAAGAAGCTGCTTAGAGCAGTGAATAGTCAACATGAGGCACAGAAACATGTCACACCGATGTGGTCAGGTCTTCATTTCCTGTATGAGCAGCAAAAATTTTGTTCACATTTGTGGTAATAGCTGGACTGTCCTTTCTTTCATCTCTTGTCATCATGGGACTGTGGTGGGGTCTGTTGAGCTGGATTTTGAAGTCTTCTGGTTCCCTGAGATGGTGGGCATCAGCTATGGGATCTGACATTTTCACAATTCAAACCTCTTTTTACAGATAATACATTTTTTCTTTCTCAAAAGAACAAAACACAAAACTGAAGTGTGACCAGAACTGGGTTTATTATTGAGGTATCTGTGGTGTTGTAGATTGGTATTGACATAAATCAGACTATAGCTGTATTTTATATGCAGGGGGGGTTTTCAGGCAGTGCTGACACAGCATTTAGCACTGGGAAGGTCAAAGTCAGTTGTGTAACCACTGGCTAGAGACCATGTTTGGTTTAAATGAAATTTCCCTCCTGTATCAAAAACCACATTGTTTGAAAAGGTTTTTTTCCATATGGCACCCGAGGAAGGATATAAGTTCAGTACCTGCTTTGTCGCTTTTCTGGTAACAGGGGAAAACCCAGCTGTCTTCTGTTGTATCATCTCCTGTTCTCTCCCCTGTGTAAGCTGGCTGGGGCTAGCAACCTAAAGCATGTCTGGGGATGTATTTGGGATAGGAGGGGTGTGCCAGATTGCTTCGGACAGCCCTGGGCACATGAGGTGCTGGAACGGCGCTTAAATGCCTCTATATCCAGGCATCCTGTAATCTTGAACGTGCTTATCTGGGCATGTCAAGTAGAGCAGGGATAGCATCATTGCCTTCCTCTGATGTTAATTTATAAAATTGTGTTGCCCAGGGCTGATGAGGAGATCTATAGCTGCTCCAGGAGTTAAATTCATGTCGTCTAAGTCCCTAATTATAGGACTATGTTTGTTTATAGGGAATCCTACTGACTGATCCAGAATGCTGTAAAGGTCTCTGGGGAGTACACAAATGACAGCAATTAGCATTACATTTGTTAAAAAAAAAATTCCTTTTGGGCAGGTATGGGGTCTTGAAAATGTCAAGATAGACCATGAAAGTTGAAAAAAGTAAGTACTCTTTCAGCTACACATTTAAGAAATTGAATACTCTAGCATTTCCATCTAAAGCTATTACTATACTATCCAGACAAAATTACGTGAGGCAACGCATTTGTTCACACACCCTAAGAGGTAGATACTGCACAGGAAAAAAATATACAGACTAAATCTTTTGAGTTTCCAGCCCATTGCAGCTGTCTCCAGTGGTCACCGCAGGACATTGGAGAAGTGCGAGCAGGAAGCAGCAGAGAGGAGCTGCCCTGTACTGACCATACATAGTTGGGTCATCTGCAGTTCATTGTGGGGCAGTAGATTTCAGAGTTCTGGATCTTAAAGTTAGTGAATTGTCAGAAGGAAGCCAAAATCTTCAGAAAACAAGTGCTTGAGTAACTTTTTGTGTTGATGTATTACATTTATGCTGTAAATCAGGGTACGAGAAAGAGACAATATGCATATTTTGGGGAAATAATTATGTAGATTCCTGATTGCTTAAGCTTCTAAAAAGGGTCTGTGTTCTTTGTCTATATAAATTTCATTTTGTAGCATAATTCTGTAATCAGCAGAAGTTGACGTTTGAATCCATAGAGCTAATTGGTTGAGCTAAAAACACTAAGCAGTCCAGGCTGTGTTTTCCAGGAGTGGAGTTAATCTTTTTTTTTTAGAATCTGGCTACAAAATGATATTGTTAATTTTCAGGGTAAAAAATGGGGGAGGGTGCAGAATGTCTCAACTTTGGCCTGCTTAGGTCTATCTCACAGGTTGCTCTGGCAGGCTGTAGAGTCTTCATCCTGGGAGATACTCAAAATCTGCCTGGACATGGTCTTGGGCGATGGGCTCATGGTGTACGGTGTACCTGCTTGAGCAGAGGGTGTGGACCAGGCAACCTCCAGAGGTCCCTTCCAACCTCGACCACTCTGTGACTCTGTGTTCTTCTGCTTTCATCAGTGATTTATCTGATTTCATGTTTTGTTCTAATTTTAGTCCAATATCCACTCAGATATACAATGACTTTAATGGCTGTCTTGTGTGTCAGAGAATACATGCAAAGTTAGGCTAGAGGAACGCATGGATGGCTTGTAAGTGTATCTTTCAGATGAAGTTGCCAAAATTATCTTTTAAAGGTCTATTCTTACAATAATCTCACAGCAACACAGTTTTGATGCAGAGATCTTGGACACACAATACTAAAAACAAGCCGCTTTGAAGTTTCTTATTTCACTTTCTTTATTATTGTTGTTTTTTATGGTGTGGCAGGATAACTTGTATGTGTGACAACTCTTGTAATAGTGGCAGGAGGCACTTTTCTCTAAGAAGAGGATTCTGAGTCAGATCCTGTAATTGTCATAATCTCCAAATCAATAGTGCTATTTTTGTAAATGATGAGGATTGTGATGTGAGATTTTGTTTGTGGTCTGGCAGAGAGGGGACAAGAATGATGAATTACTATATCCGCTTAGTTTCATGAGGTGAGATTAGTGACAACCCTTGTGAGATTGCTTTGAGATGTGTTGTCAAAGCAGTGTGGGAAGCTGACACAGACACTGACAATAGCACATGCGCAGTAACTGTGGATGTATACAAAAAAACTTGATAGCTGAGGTTTTCCAGCCAGCCCATTTACCCAGAAATAAACTGCCAAAAAAGAGACAAAGAGGTCTCCTTGCGGTTTATATGTGTAAATATGAAGATCCAAACTCAAGCCAGAGCCTTTTTCAAAAGCAGTTGTGGTGGAGCGGGGAAGCCAGGCAGCGCACAGGAGCCACAACCAGTTGTTCGGGGAGTCAGGATTTCTGAGCAGACTTCTAAAGCTTAGCTCGTAAGCAGCGGCTCCAAGGAAAGGTGAGTGGCAGGAGGCCGACTTCCCTCTGGAGGAGTCTTCATCTGGGACACAGAGGTCTCTTCAGGATTAGCAGAGAGTGCGCATTCCCCAGCATGGGCTTGCAGCTGCAGTGGGGTAGCATTTTGGCTTTGGCTCGCTTCGTCCTTTCTAATAACCCTTTCCAGCTCCCTACTGCTGTGCTCAGGTTTTAGCTTGTCACTGCTGCTGGCTGCTGCAGTGCTGCCCCTCGTCCTGCTGGCTGTCATTGATCGTTGCTGCCGTTGACACTCACATGCTCTTTGATAAAGTAGCTGTCAAAGCTCCCGTCCGTCTAAACGCCGCGTTACAGACCCACTCCTATCTGAGACGTTCATTAGTGTCATTTGCCAAAAGGTTTATGTAACAGATGTGGCAAAGCGGACGCGCAGAAACACAAACACTCACACACCAGTACTGCAAGGGCTGTCAGGGTGATGGTACAGCGAGGGATGGTCTGCAGGAGTAGAGTAGCTCAAAGGCATAGCTGCATCTGTTAAAAAAACAACTAACAACTGTGTGACTATGCTGTATTTTCAGCTTGTCATCATGGCTGGGACTGTTCTGCTCGCCTACTACTTCGAGTGCACTGATACTTTTCAGGTGCATATCCAAGGTTTCTTCTGTCAGGATGGAAATTTGATGAAACCATACCCTGGAACAGAGGATGAGAGCTTCATTTCACCTCTTGTGCTCTACTGTGTGCTGGCATCAACTCCGACAGCTATTGTAAGTATAAGAAATTACGTGAATTCTCCATGACTGCTCCATAAGTAATAGCAATAGTCCTGTAATATCTTTGTCCCTTCTCTTTTCAGCTGTAATTGATTTACGCTTAGCCTGGTTTCTGTTTTGCCTTAGCCTAATGTGATCTTCATCAGTTATCTCCAGAAGTAATTATTCTGAGGTAATCACAGTGCATGATTGAGGGGTTGAGCTTGTTAAGCCTTTTACAATAGCTTGCTCGCTTGCTTCAGTGATTAGTTGTGAACTGCCTGGGCTCCAGAGGGGCTCTAATGCAAAGGTGATGTATTACCAGAAATTAAAAAAAAACAGGATAAAGCTGGAGTAAAACCTGGGTTGGACTTGCAGTGTATGCAGGATTATTTGCCGCTATATTAAAAGGACTGCTGAAGGGCTTTAAAGGGCTTAGATAAGCAGAAAGATGCTCAATACAAAGAAAAACATGAATGCTATTTCCTTTTTGTTTATAATTTCTTTATTTTTGGCAGTCACATCCACTTAACTTTTTTTTACCCAATCTTCTTTACTATCCAGCCAGTAAGCTGCAATGTAGCTGTTTTGAGCAGATGAAAATATTCAATTAGCTGAGTACGTAGAATTCCAAACAGATTATTGCAGTCACTGATTAGCCAAACTTTGTTTCCATTTTCTGTGCAGAAAGTTACAAATTTCAAAAACAGCCAGCTTTGATGCATTTGTAATTACATTGATAAATTGCTATCAGACTGTGTCTTTATGTACTTTGTTTTGTTTTCTTTCTTTCTCTTTATTTCTTTGGTATTTGTTTCTTAAATTAACTTTGCTTTGGATCTCTTTCAAAGGTTAACTAAAGCTGTATATGATTTATTTACCTGTGAAAGCTGAATACTGTACCGTAGTCCATTTTAAGTTTTGGTCTGCAGTAATTTTAGTGCATGAAACAGTGTAAGACAGTATGTGGTAAGAAATGTGAAAGGGATCTGCAGAAAAGGCTGTAGTTATTGGTACAGGACACTTTCTGAAAACAAGCAGGGGTTCTGAATTGGATTATGTCATGAATTTATGAAAACCCTCTGTAATAACAGTAGTTTTCTCCGCATTGAAACTCAGTTGAATGTTAAGACTTTCATTTTACTTTGTGCTGCAGTGAGAGATGATTTGCAAATGAAAAAATAAATACTACATTCTCCAACTTTAGCCCCATATACTTAGTGCCATTGTTTAGGGAAGTAACTTTCACAGGTGTGTTTGTAAAGGGAGATTGAGTTTCACTATTGTGCCTTGATGCTGTAATAATTAAGTTAGTGGGAGGTTTGTACCTTGATTCAGTGATATGGCATTGGGTGGGTAAGCGGTAATAAGAATTTTGCTCTTTACTTGGATTTTCTGTTTAAATCCTTGTTCTGGCAAAGTTTGCGGCAAACCTTTCAGGTTTTGCTCCACTGGATCAGCATTTTCGTTCCTTTCAGTGACTGAAGAAGTTTTTTCTACTTACTCTTGTTTATGAAAAGCTAAATTGGAGTCTTCTTCGGGAAGTGAACAATGCTGGTTTTGTAGTTTCCATAGCCCATGTTAAACAGAAGGAATGAAAGACTTTAATGAATATCAAATAAAGTTTTTAGGTGCTGAAGAGACCTCCAGCTTAGTGCTGTGTGGAGCTGATGTGGCTATCTCATACAATACAAGCTCTGCAGAAATGCTAGCCTGAGTGCAGCAGTGCAGTAATCACCCTAGATTATTTGATCCAGTGCTGGACATAAGCTAGTCAGCTCTTCTTCTGGGGTTATGCTGTGCCATTGCATTGACTACCCTGCTTCCGCTGGAAAAGGGACTGGTCAGGCACAGCACAAGGCTCTTTGCACTGTGCTTCATTGTGATCTTTGCATACAACCTCAAGGAGACAATAGATCAAACTTTCCTGGGAAAACATTTTTCTTTTTGTTTTCGATGTAGTATGTAGTCATACATAATTTAATGCTTTATTTGCATTATTTGAATTATCGTATTGTATTATTAATACATTATTTAATTATTTAATGTATTTTTTATTTTAATGTATCTTAATATATTTTACTTAGCATTGGGCTCATTACAGAATCACAGAATTGTGGAGGTTGGAAGGGACCTCTGGAGATTATTCAGTCCAGCCCACCTGCCAAATCAGGGTCACCCAGAGCAGGCTGCACAGGACCTCATCCAGGCAGGTTTTGGAGATCTCCAGAGAAGGAGACTGCACAACCTCCCTGGGCAGCCTGTTCCAGTGCTCCGTCACCCTCAGAGTGAAGAAGTTCTTCCTCATGTTCAGATGGAACTTCTTGCGCTTCAGTTTGTGCCCGTTGCCCCTTGTCCTGTCACTGGGCACCACTGAAAAGAGTCTGGCCCTGTCCTCTTGACACCCACCCTTCAGATATTTATATGCATTGATAAGGTCCCCTCTCAGCCTTCTCTTCTTCAGGCTGAACAAGCCCAGCTCCCTCAGCCTTTCCTTACAGGAGACATGCTCCAGTCCACTCATCATCTTCACAGACCTTGTCAACCAGAGCATGTGTCAGAGGGATCTTTTTCTGTCCTCCTGACTGCTGCACAGCCCAATGTTTTTATGTGAGTAATTTCACTTTATTTCTCATTCTCATGTTTTTCTAAGAGACTTTCCTCTCCTTGCAGGCTTGTTTCAGACTTCTGCTTCAGCTAGTAGCTGACTCTGCAGACTGGTCATTACTAGAAAGCTAGTAAATGAGGCAGAAGGTGACCTCAGAGTGTCCCTAGACTCTGTCCTTTCATTGCACTGCTGATCAGACCACTTGGAGTGTGAGTATCCTCCGCTGTCTTCTGGTACCCGAATGGGTGATGCCTGTCGTTCAGACTGTCACACTCTGGGAAGAGATGCTTCATCCAGTTGAATGTCCCAGGGATTTCAGTGAGAGGAGCAAGTGCAGCCATTTCTATTTATACTGTGATGCTTGTAGTCTCAAAAAAAAAGCCAAACCCACAACCAAAAAAAACCCCACAAAGGAAAGAACCCACACAGCTGTGCTTTGTGGGAGGGAGCTCTGCGTGCATTCACTGTGGCTGAAGTTACAGCTTCACTCTTTACACTTTGCTCTCAGGAATAAACACTGACATCCCGCAGCTCCACTGTGAAGAAATGACTTTAGTCAAAGCTAATGCCAGTCCTGCCTTACGATTGCTTGTTTCTCCTCTGCAAGACACTTGTTGCTTCACTTTCTGACAGCCAATTCGTTGGTTTGGCTAAGAGGATTTACAGTAGCAAATCTGATTGCTGTGTGTTGCCTGCATATTGCTCCTGTCCTGACACTTAATGGCATGAGAGGAGTAATTTTTGCTAGACGGGATGGAACCCAGCAGCAACGAGGGAGCACTCATGGTACTAGTTCACAGTGTTTCTGGATCTTCGGAAAATAGTCTAGGAGTCAGTACAGGCTCCCTCGTCTGAGACACAAGAAGTGAAGTCCTGTGTGCACAGGTCTGGAGAGGACTCAAACCGCTGATTTCAGCCTACCTATGAAGCGTTATAATGCTTGCAAGCCAAAAGGGAGCATCTTTGTGAATTTAATGGAATATCTTTGTGTCTCAGTCATTTGGCTGAGACAGTGGCTATGGGGAAAATGAATGCATGTATTTTATTTCATCCCTGACAACACTTCTCAGAAGTGCTGTTGTGGGTTGGTACCACTGTGTACATTTCCCTGCACTTTTAATCACAAAATAAATGAGACCAACCTGTTCTTCTGCAGTTCTATTTGTTGTTCTTGAAACATGTGATGCCGCTGACTCCATTTAACCATTTTTTCTGCTACACTGAGCAGTTAATCATCACAAATCAGAATTACAAAAGTCTTTTAATGCTTCTACTGATAACCTCTTAGTCTCTGATCATGAAAGTTTCTTGCAAGGGGAGATGCCTGAATCTCATGATGACACTGTTAAATAAATGAAAGTCGTGTATGCTTGACTCCGTGCTGTGAAATGCATTTTTCTCCCAAATGTTCCACTGAGTATAGGCTTTCATTTGCCTTATTCATTTTTAATTTTCTGAGTGTGGTGGTATTAGCATTTTTGCAGCAAAGTAGTAGGATATGGTGAATTTAGTACTAAATTGCATCTACATAAAGAAAAATTTGTTTTTCTTTGTAAGAAAACAACATTTTATTTCAGATTTAGTGATTTTATGCCCCGAAACACACATCTTCAGAGTCAAGTAGTAAATTTTGCTGTCAGCACTGGTAGAAAAGGGAGATTCCTGAAATCTTGTCAGTTTTGGGTTGAATTTGTAGTTACCTGTAGGTTCTGGTGGCACAAAGAGCTTCATAAGATACTTGTGTTTTCATGTTCATCTCATGCAGTTGTTTCTAGTGCCTTTTTTTTATATTATTTTCTCAGAGACTTTCCCTTTCTTGCAAGCTGATTTCAGTTGCACTGACATTGTTGGTGGTTCGTTATTGAACAACTGCTATATTTTCAGTGTTCCTGTTGTCATGCTGAGATGGGTACAGGAATACTTTCAGCCTGTCCCACAGTAACGTCGAACCTATGGTTAAATCATTTTAATTTTTGCACACAGGAATGTGCCATCCTTGGCAGTCAAGGCAAGCACTTTGGTGCTGTACCTTCCAGCCAGTCTGAGGGCCAGGAGAGGAGAGTGAGAGGGAGAATATTTGTCTCCGTGGCCTTGCAAGAACAGCACAGAACTTTGGTCTTTGCCTTCACTGCATTTCAAAGGATCAGAAGTTTCCACCTGCCCCAGAACTGCTTTTTTTCTTGGGCTTCAGGTGGCCTACAACAACATGCCTGCACATTTGGATAGCTGACTTCTGCATTACAGAGCTTTAGACAGACAGCCCCCAATTTTGGTGGGTATGGGTACTTCAGGAAGGGTGAAATTAGCCAGAGAATAGTTGGGGTTTTTTTCGGAGTTGCAAACCATTTTCTGGAGGTAAAGGTAGCGTAAGTATTTTACTGAGCTGGTTTTCTGGTGGTAGAGAATGTAAAAATTAAGAACAGCTTGAAAGTTGAAGCACCAGAGCTTGAGTTCTATGATCAAAGGTTTGGTTAATTTAAAAGTGACCTCTCCCACAGCCTCATGTTATGCAGAGCCTGGGAGAAAGCATAATAGGTCAGTGCACACAGTCCATTCGAAAATATTGGAGCAGGTGGGGAGGCTAAAAAATCATAATTCTTTCAATTTTTGCCAGTGTGATAACTGAATCAAAATAATGTTTAAAGTGGAACAAGTTGCTTTGCACAAACAAAAAAATTTCAAGCCATTTCCTTAAAAGTATTCCTAGATGACTCCACCACATTCATTGGTGTCTTTCAACACTAGCTTTCCCGTTACAAAGTGATTTCAAACCACTCAGTTCCTCAGTCAGTACTAAACAACCCTTCAAGAGTTCAGAGCTGCTGCCTGCACTGCTCCGTCCATCGTGATTTGTCTGCCTGCCCGAGGAAAGCAGAGACTTAGGAAAGAGCCAGCTCACTGAAATGAATACTGAACAGCAGCAGAAAGCTTCAATGGCTCTGTTCTTTGTTTCCTCAAAGTGGGATGGAAGGTGCCACTACTGATCTCACCCAATCTTCAGTTTCTTTCCTTCCATGTCCAGGGAGGAGGTGGCAGCCTACATGTAATTCTTAAATGGCCAGGGGTATTAATTTGTCCAGAGGAGTATTTGTTTTCAGGTAATGTTGGAATCAGTCAAACCGAACTGGTCTGATCATTAATTAGAAAATGATCAGATGTTGATCAGACAACAGCGTTGATCAGATTTACCTGAAGCAGGACGAAACTGTTCAGACTTCTCTCTACAACTTGCACTTACCTCCCAAGCTTCAGAAGCGTCATTCCTTTAGATGGTTTTCCTCTTCTCTCTGCCACTTTGCTTCCTTGGCTTTGGCTTAGGGCAGCCATGTTATTACGGGGATTTACTTCCAGAAGGGAAGCCAGGGAATTTCTCCCTGTGTTGGCTGATTCGCCTGTGGGTGCTCAGCAGCAGATGCCAGGAAAAACAAGAGCATCTAATGTAGCTTGGAGCTCTGTTCCCAGATCTTTCAGGCAGAAGTCCCTGCGGTCTGCTGGTGACAGTGCTGCCAGAAAGCACAGACACCCGTGCTGCAGTCTCAGACCCGCCATGCTTCACCTCCGTGCTGGCACAGCAGGCTGGGTGGCCATGGGGGGGAGAGGTTGGTGTCAATGCCTGGAGTGTCCCCTTTTCCTCATCAAGGAAGGATGCATCCCTTTTCCAAGGAGGTGTGCCCCACATGGTGCTCACGTGGTCCTAGCTCTCAGGGCTGGCCTCCAGCTCAGCTTGGTCTCTAGAATGCGTTGAGGACAACTTTTTAAGCCAGGTAACTGACACATCCACACGGGGCTATGCAATACTGGACTTGATGCTCACCAATGCAAGTGAGCTCATCGGTGATGTCATGACTGGAGGCAGCTTGGGCTGCAGTGGTCACGCACTGGTGGAGTTCACAGTCCTGAGGGATACGGGAAATGTGAGGAAGATAGTCAGGACCCTAAACTTTAGGAAAGCCAACTTCCAGCTCTTCAAGGCGTTAGTCAGTAGGACCCCCTGGGAAATGGTCCTCAGGGACAGGAGGTCAGAACAGTGCTGGCAGATCTTTAAGGATGCTTTCCATAGAGCACAAGACTTCTCAGTCCCCAGGTGTAAGAAGACAGGCAAAGGGAAGAGACCAGCATGGCTGAGTCGAGACCTGCTGGTCAAACTAAAGGGCAAGAGGGAAATGCACAGGCAGTGGAAGCAGGGACAGGTATCTTGAGAAGAATACAGGGACACTGCCGGGTTCTGTAGGGATGAGGTCAGGAGGGCCAAGGTGCGGCTGGAGCTGAATTTGGCAAGGGATGCTAAGAATAACAAGGAGGGCTTCTACAGGTATGTCAACCAGAAAAGGAAGGTTAAAGAAAGCGTACCCCCTTGATGAGCAAGAATGCAAACCTCATGTCAACACAGGAGGAGCAGGGTGAGGTACTCAACAACTTTTTTACCGCAGTCTTCACTGGCAACGTCTCTTCTTGCCTCTCCTCAGTTTATGGACTGCAAGACAGGGTCCAGAGGGGCAAAGTCCTTCCCTCTCTAATGGAAGACCAGGTTCGGGACCACCTGTGGAACCTGAACATGCACAAGTCTATGGGACCTGGCAAGATGAATCCCAGAGTCCTGAGGGAATTGGCTGATGTCAGTGCCAAGCCACTCTCCGTGATATGTGAAAGGTCATGGCAGTCAGGTGAAGTCCCCGGTGACTGGAGGAAGGGAAACATTGTGCCCATTTTTAAACAGGATAGGAAGGAGGGACCTGGCAACTACGGACCTGTCAGCCTCACCTCTGTGCCTGGGAAAATTGTGGAACAGATCCTCCTAGAAGCTGTGCTAAGGCACATGGAGGCCAGGGAGGTGAGTCGAGACAGCCAGCATGGCTTCAGCAAGGGCAAGTCCTGCCTGACCAAGCTAGTGGCTTTCAATGATGGCGTGACTACATCAGTGGACAAGGGAAGAGCTATGGACGTTGATGTGCCCGGACTTCTGTAAAGCCTTCAACACAGTCCCTCACAACATCCGTCTCCCTAAACTGGAGAAATACGGATTTGATGGGTGGACTCTTCGGTGGCTAAGGAATTGGTTGGAAGGTCGCAGCCAGAGTGTGATGCTCAACAGCTCGATGGCCAAATGGATGCCAGTGACAAGTGATGTCCCTCAGGGGTCCATGGTGGCACCAGTGCTGTGTAACGTTTTCATCTAGGACTCAGACAGCAAGATCGAGTGCACCCTCAGCAAGTTTGCAGATGACACCAAGCTGAGTAGTGCAGCTGACAGACCAGAAGGATGGGATGCCATCCAGAGGGACCTGGATAAGCTTGAGAAGTGGGCCTATGTGAACCACATGAGATTTAACAGTGCCAAGTGCAAGGTCCTGCATCTGGGTCGGGGCAACCCCCGCTATCCATACAGGCTGGGGGATGAAGGGATTGAGAGCAGCCCTGCCGAGAAGGACTTGCGGGTGCTGGTGGATGAAAAGCTGGACATGAGCCACCAATTGTGCGCTCACAGCCCAGCAGGCCAACCATACCCTGGGCTGCATCCCCAGCAGTGTGGGCAGCAGGGTGAGGGAGGGAATTCTGCCCCTCTGCTCCGCTCTGTTGAGACCACCTCGGGAGTCCTGCGTCCAGCACTGGAGCCCTCAGCACAGGACAGACCTGGAGCTGTTGGAGTGGGGCCAGAGGAGGCCCCAGCAATGATCCGAGGGCTGGAACTCCTCTGCTGTGAGGAAAGGCTGGGAGAGTTGGGGCTGTTCAGCCTGGAGAAGAGAAGGCTCCGGGGAGACCTTACTGCAGCCTTCCAGTACCTAAGTGGGGCCTGCAGGAAAGATGGGGAAAATATTTTCAGCAGGGCTTGTTGCGAAAGGACAAGGAGTAACTGCTTTAAACTAGAGGAGGGTAGATTTAGACTAGACAGAAGGGAGAAATTTTTTTGTGATGAGGGTGCTGAAACACTGGCACAGATTGCCCCAAGAGGTGGTAGATGCCCCATCCCTGGAAACATTCAAGGCCAGGTTGGACGGGGCTCTGAGCAGCCTGATCGAGTTGAAGATGTCCCTGCTCACCTCTAAAGATGACCTCTAAAGGTCCCTTCCAACCCAAAGCATTCTAAGATTCTATGGTTCTGTGATTCTATGACTTTGTAGTGGTCCCAGTCACATGCCAGTTTCTGAGGAATATTGCAGAGCTGTGGGAAATTTCTTCTCTTTGTTAGAACTTCAGTATAATTATTTTAGAGAGTTTTATCACAGTAAAATGTTTTATTGAGCACAATGATAAGGCAATTGTGTTTCTTGGACAGGCTAGAATCCAAATTGTGGATTTTGGCCCTTTTGACTTGGCATAAAAGAAACCAATTTTCTTTTTCTAGAAAAGGACTTTTAACTGTTCTTTGCTGTTGTTTCCATTGAACAACAACAACAAAAAAGATAGCCAGAGTGAAATAATAAGTAATTGAATGCAGATCATGTTTTTGTCCTCAGAATATTATGGGTGAGCTGCCTTGGCAATGTTCAGCTGAAGACATTGCTTGATTTCCTCTTATAGTTATGCAAAATACAGCATTGATTCTCGTGGGCTAGATAAGACCTGTCTAAATGATGATGACAAAGATGAGAGTGTGAGAAGACACTCAGCTGATCCCTGGTCCTCATGACCAGCGATGGAACTGATGTTATCAGGGAAAACCTCTGGCCTCCCGGACAGGCTTGGGTCAGGGTCCTGGCTGCATATCACAGTAAGAAGTACTGTATCCTGGAGAGGGTGCCAAGGCAGACCTCAGTGACCGCTTGCCTCCTAAGTTGTCTTTTCTCAATATGAATGTTGCTTGGTGTTTGCCGCCTGGGTTTGGCTATGGAGTCTCAGCAGTGCAGTGTCAGTATTTGGCCCTGCAGGTAGCAGCTTGTATGGCAGATCAGTAACCCTCAGGGCCTAAGGCTAACTGGGAGGGAGGTCTAAGGAATTAAAAGAGCTAATAACACTAAGTGAAAGCCAATATGAGCCATGTTATTAGTGGAGACTGTAGAGAAGATGGAGACAGACTGTTCAGATCGTAAGAGGCAACCCTGCCATGGACACAAGCTGCAAGAAAAGAAACTGATTAAATATTAGGAAAAATCTTTGTACAATGACAGTAGTCAAACACTGAAACAGGGCCCTCCTCGAGGCTGTGGGATCTCCATTCTTGAAGACGTTCATAACGTGACCGCTCAAGGCTGTGATCTGTGCTGGCCCTGCTCTGAGTAGGTGTTGGACTGGGGTCCTCTGGAGCCCCCTTCACAGCTACATCCCTGTGTGATTCTGTGCCTCTCTGTTATTTTCTGCTGTTTAACTAATGACAGATGAATGGATCCATGAACTCCTGTGCAGAGCCTTAAGAGTGTCTCTCTACCAACAGGCAGCTGTGCCAATGCAGTGCTCAGATATACCATGATGCTTTTGACCCAATGCAAGTCAGTGTTGATGAAACACTTTGCAAAGGTCACCTTCTGGTGGACAGGCCTGCTTTTCCCAGGGAGAGGTGTGTGGGGTCATTCTGAAATTGGCTGATTGTGGTTGAAAGCTATAGTACCCCCATTTGCTTATATTCTCTGTTTCTGAGTGCTCTGCGCATAGCTTGTCTCACAGCCAGTGCCTTCCTTGTATCTGCTCCTCCCCTTGGCTCCTATTTGAATGCTGCAGACTTCATTAATTTAGTTCTTTCTATTTGTGGCATTAAAAATGCAGCCACACACATCCTTATAGAGGATTCAGGAAATGTCATCCAGCTTGCTGAAACCTGCCCAGAACTGAGAGTGGTGATGTCCCAGGACCCAAGTTCAGTTTTGTTTGCTGCCATTTTTGTGTGCAATAGCATTTCTCTGGATGCATTTTCCATGCAGAAGGTGTGTTAACAAGGATTGACTGTGTCACAAGGATGTTGTTAGAGTAAACAAGTTGAAAGATTAAAAAACTCACAGAAATCAAAAATAATGTAAACTTAATGCATAGAAAAGACAGAGAGATCCTGTCTGTACTTCACATAATTCATCCTAATATGGGATCTCCATCTTCTTGCTGTGATTGGAAATGCCATCAGTTGTACTTTTCCATGGGAAGCAGCAGAAGGTTGTTGTTTCACAGGGAGACTTCAGGCAGTCCCGGGCTGTGGGCACAGCTGTGCTTCCTGCACCTCTTCTGTGTGCCCTGGCTGACGCTCCTCCTCCTTTATCCATGTGGAATTGCAGCTGAAATGAAAACTGTCTGTCGCAACTTTCACGCAACCCCACTGTTCACTGAAAGTGTGAAAAAAAACAGAAAAAAATAGCGTTTTCCCATTTGTCGCCCCTGAGTGAGTGAGTGAATGAGAAGCAGGAGGGCTGCTCCTGTGCCACCTCTGCCAGCAGTGTCGTGGGACTGCGTGGAGGCAGTCAGGTCAGATCCCATCGGAGGAGGGTGGCAAGCAGTTTGACTGAGCTGCAGTGAATCTGTAGTGAGTTTTCAAAGGGAGGTGGAGAAAAAAGGACGCAAGGCTGGGGCAGCGTGACAGGTGATGAGCCAGTTTGTGCATAGGAGGAAACGGATTGTGGCACTGTGTGCACAGGAGTTTGAAGAAACGTGACTAAGGAGGAGGATTTTGGCTGCTAGCGTGGTAGTGGAGTGATGCAGGGATGAAATCCTCAGCTTTGTTAGAGGACTTGAATTGAGGTACAAAGCTAATGTCTTGAATGAGAGAAACTAGTGAAAGGAAGAAAACTCGTAAAGCTAGACCCATCCTTGGCTGTCTACACCATCAATAATTACTTTTATAAATAGAATATAACTCTTCAAGGCTTCCCCCCACTCTCACCCCACCGCACAGTTCCTGCAGGAGTGCTGCTCCGGGGTGCCACTCATCACAGAATCATAGAATCACAGAGTGCTTTGTGTTGGAAGGGACCATTAGAGGTCATCTAGCCCAACCACCCCTGCAGTGAGCAGGGACATCTTCAACCAGATCAGGTTGCTCAGAGCTCCATCCAGCCTGGCCTTGAACATTTCCAGGGATGGGGCCTCCATGACCTCTCTGGGCAATCTGTGCCAGTGTTTTACCACCCTCACTGTAAAAAATTTCTCCCTTATATCCAGTCTAAACCTACCCTTCAACCTTCCCACTTGTCACTGGCATCCATTTGGCCATCGAGCTGTTAACCACTGCCCCCTCTAGCTGCGACCTTCCAAGGCCACCTTGGAATTCCTTAGCCACCGAAGAGTCCACCCATCAAATCCGTATTTCTCCAGTTTAGGGAGACGGATGTTGTGAGGGACTGTGTTGAAGGCTTTACAGAAGTCCGGGCACATCAA
>Ga0065711_1033204_pt1 | contig 25930 bp, 11 predicted proteins | sample Hoacrofraction12_FD_59098 | JGI IMG/M metagenome (GOLD analysis project Ga0065711, IMG submission 59098) | Hoatzin crop microbial communities from Cojedes, Venezuela - Epithelial fraction 12 v2 (version 2) | ecosystem: Host-associated > Birds > Digestive system > Esophagus > Crop | place... | reverse complement strand
ATGGGGGTGAGGCTGACCGGCCTGTAGTTCCCTGGGTCCTCCTTCTTGCCCTTTTTGAAGATTGGAGTGACATTGGCCTTTCTCCAGTCCTCGGGTACCTCTCCTGTCCTCCAGGACCTCTCAAAGATGATGGCGAGTTAAACAGTATTGGTCCCAGTACGGACCCCTGAGGGACACCACTTGTCACTGGTCTCCTTCTGGACATTAAACAATTGACCGCTATCCTCTGGACGTGACCATCCTAGCAATTCCTCACCCACCAAACAGTCCACCCATCAAATCCATATCTCTTCAGTTTAGAGAGAAGAATGCTGGGGAAGATCATGCCAAAGGCCTTACAGAAATAGAGGTGAAATCTGTAGCTCTTCCATTCTCCACTTTATAGTCTTTATATTTCCACTTCACGAATTTTTTTTCAAGTGTAATTTCCCATTGATGTCAAAATGCACATAATAGCAAAAATCTTATTAATTTATGTAGAGACAATGACCAAGAAATTTTCTTACCAAACTTAAAAAATGCTGTCAGCTTTTGTTATTAAAGTGATTAGAGAATGCATTGAAGCTATTATTCATGTTCTGAGCTTTTCTTCAGTTTGATTAATTTTTATTTTGAATAACTATTAATTAGATAATTGAAATTATTTAAAGAAAAAGCTGTTTAATGAAATACAATTTTGTTAAGCAAATATTATTATCTATTTACCAAGATGTATTGTTATTCTATGAATGGTTATAAGGAAAATCTTGAGTTAAACTGGTGAATAAAAGCCTCTGATTTTATGATGCAACACCCATAGACTTCAGCAAGCTTTGGATCATCTCCAAAGACCTGAAGCAAGAAAAGTAGTAACACAAAATGTCTATGACTAAACAATGATGTTTCTATTATGATACTAGAAACACTGCCACATGCTTCCCAGTCTGTGATATGGTCAGGTGGGAGTAAATCTACACCAGGGAGGGTGTGTTTTGATGTGTTTTTTTTCTCCCATGCGTATAGTAGGATCAAAATTAAATAAAAGAAAAAGAAGGAATTCTTTATTCCAGAGAATTTAGACTGTTCTATCAATCTCCTTTTCTCAAATGTATATTCGTAAGAAAATGTTTGTTTCATGCAGCTGTGTGTTAACAAAAGTAAAAACAAAACTCGTTTTCAAAGGACATTGTGCCATAGGACAGAAGAGACAAAAAGAGAGAGAGAAAAAGGAAGAAAATCATGAAGAAGAAAATCATGAAAAAGAAAATGAAGAAACATTTTCAAGTTTATTTCATGGAAAACACACAGGTTAAGTTTACAGGAAATTAAACAAAGGGACCATCTGTGAAGAAAGAAAAAAAATGTTTCTTACAGTTCTACGATATGTGTTTTCATCAGATAAATATTTTTCATATCTACTTGTTACTGTTGTCCAATAATGAGATTCAGATTGATGTTTCTGAGACCGAGACATGACTTTTCTGTCAAAATGGCACATAAGTGAAATTCATATGGTTCAAAATCAAGTCAATAAATGTTATTATCATCTGAGTTTCTACAACAAAATTTCCAGTATTGATTTTAATTCATCTTGGTTTCTACAATTTCTATCACATTAAACGAATGTGTGTTTTTAGGCATTTTAGTGGCTAGCATAAATCCAATATCCACAAGGAAACTGAGCCATTCTTCATCCTGCCTTGGGAATCACAAGTAAGTAACACCTGATTTCACAGCCAAACTATCCTACATGTAGTTTGCTATGTTCCTGAGTACTCTATAGGGTGTACGTGATTTTAAAGTTGCCCATTCAAATATATTTCCTTTCGTGTCCATGCCTGAAAAATTAAATTCTGCAGGTTAAGTTAATGTGGGAGGTTTGTATGTATTTTTAAATATTGACCTTTGAAATTAAAGTGGATAAAAAGTTTAATGCTCCTTTGTCTGCAACTTGGCTTTTGATGGGCTGGAACTTTGCTCTTCAGTGTTAGTCATTTTAACTCTTTTGCAAGTTCACACTGGCTTTAAACAGCCCTCAGATTTCTATCTGTGATGAGGCAAAAAACCAAAACCAAGTATAGGCTATTCTGCTGGTGAGAAATTGTCCGTTATATTAGCTGAATCTTAGTAAACTGAAACTTGCTCTAAATAAATATTTTGTTCACAAGTCAACTGACTTTCAGTTTCAAAGGAATTATTACTGCTTTCATTTACATATGTTTCTGCAGTTTATTCTATCCACCTTTCCAAGTCTGGGAATTTCTCGTGTTTCCATCACCAGTGATTAGTCTGTGCCTCTTTTCAGGTCACTTGATGAGAAAGGCAAATTCATATCCTCCCTTTTAGAAAGGATAAATAAATAAATCTTTGCTATTGATCAAAACCAAAGGAAAATGGAGGACGATGATAGTTGCCTTGCTCAGTAGTCTGCTATTCAGAGAGAATGGGATTACTTTCCCTTTTAAGTCTTTAATTTACCAACTTTTCAGGAAAAATATCTTCTCATCATACCCATGTATCAATTCTCTTGCAAATATATACTAGGCTTATTGTAACACTGCAGCCAAAACAAAGAATTTTCTTTTACTATATTGACATTTCTACATTTTTATTTGGCAATAGACATTAAACTTTAAAATGTCATCATTTCCCATGAACCTACATTGTAAAGACGCCATCACTTATCTAAAACATCTGGTTGATAAAATTGAAAGGTCCCATTAAATTTTACTTATAGTACATTTTAATACATATCACCCCCCAAAAAACAATGAAGGAAATAAATAGAAAACTTTCCTTATCATATGATATTGAGAGTATTAAAAAATGAAAATGCTTTATCTTAAAAGTCTCTTCCGCATGGATTATATCAGTAGAAATTAAATGAAATTGTTATGATGGAAAAACAAAACCTCATTACAAATCTTTCATTATGCAAAGTCTGATAACAATAGTCACAAAAGTAAATGCTAGCTCTTTATTCACAGTTCTGTGTGTAATTCACATAAAAGTTGAAGTTTCTCTTCACTGCAAGTAAAAGTTCAGCGTCTGCCCGAAGTGTAATTTTAGAGAGAAGACTACATTAGATTTCAGCCTGAGGATCTCCTTTGTCTCACCTAACTAGAGCCATTTAAAAACTGATAAGCATGAACTAATTGCCTAGGCTCCCATTTTAATCAATCGACAAAGACAGGCACCTCCAAAGCATATGTCCTGTTTATCTCAGAAACATAGGTGTAAAAATCTCATTACAGTGGGATGAGTTGCCTTTTCAGAAATACTTCTCTCTCTCTTTTGACTGCAAAAGGGCTTAAATAGTTTGGTTAAATTAAACATGCAACTTTCAGATTACTCCAGTGAGATGAGGTGAATCAACCTTACCCTTCGCATGTGAGACTAGATAGTTTTCCAATATGTTATTCCTCCCCTTAGGTTCTGAACTCTGTGGGTAAAATGTAGGCTTTTAACGGTCTCAAGATGGGACCCTGGCTGTGACCTTAAGTTTCACCTTGAGATTTGGGCTTCTGAGGAATCTGAGACACAAAGGAAGACTCTGATTTGACACCAAGACGGAGGCTCTGAGATGAACCCCCTTGAAGACACAGTGCCATGTTTTGTACAGCCCTGGTTCTGATACATAGTTAAAATTCAGCACAGTTAGTAAATGCTTCATGTAGTTCTTGGAGACATAAAAAGTGCATGGCAATTACAGCCAGTAAATCTTATTAGAAATTGTATAAAATGCGTGCATTTCAGCTACATTATGATTCAATGTTGTAATTTTAATGACATCTTTTTGCACAACTTTAGTTGGGCATCAAGCTGGAGTTTAAAAGCTATGTAACCTTTTTATTTGTTACTATGAGGTCTGAGTCCTGTTGTTGGATTCTGGGAGTGGGTAGTGTTTTTCCTTTAGTTGGGATTTTTTTTGGTTTTTAATATATGTATCACAAATATATGTTAAGTGTTTCTACTCTTAAAGTAAATACGATTTGCAAATAAGAATTCATGAAAGCTTTGTTCTTCTTCCTTAGCTAAAGGGAGAAAATCAACCTTCAAACTGTTTAAGTGACAGGACACGAGGGTACTCCAAAGTCCCAGTATTTTATTATCGTCTTCTGACCACATAGGTTGAAGCAAAAATATCCAGATAAACCTCTTTAATGTAAAATGTATAAAGGAATTTAAATATCTGGAAGCCATAGACTCTGACTGCTAAATCTCTTTGGGTAGTGTTAGCTTCTTCCAGCTTTAGATATCTATATTATAGGAATTTCTTTTTCTTTGTTAAGCCCATCTGAAGGTTGACATCTAATCCAGATCAGATGAAATATGATTTAGGATTGGTTATTTCTTGCCACTGATTTCAAAGGGACTTCAAGTGACTACTTTACATGCAGATTCTCTATGTGGTCAGATCCTATGAGAACCCATCCTATGAGAGTAGCACAGATGTAGCATGGATGTCAAGAGAGATAAATGCTACTCTCACTGATCATTTCTAGCTTAGACATAGGAATTTTATTAGTACTTTTAAAATACCTCGTGAAGATCAGTATTACGACTCAGTTTTACAGATAGCAAAGCTCAGAGAGCTCACAAAAGTTGAGTGATATGTACAAAGGGGTCAGGCCAGACATTGGCAGTGCTAGGATTACAACCTGTGACTTCTGGAGCTCTGCCCAGCTGTGGTATTGTTTGGACAGAACCCAACAAAGGGAAAATTAAAACATCTGAAAAATCTGACCCAAGGCAATTCTGAAAATGTCATCTAATTCATCTGCAGGCGCAATTCATGCTAAGGACCTTTCACCGTAACCCAGGCTTCTAAAGGGATTTCAAAATGGAAGCAATATATTTGTATACATGGGGTGACTTCTTCTTATTAATACCCTTTACACTCACCAATGTAAAGTAGCCATTAGTACTTCTATATTAATTAGGAATTAATTTGTTTCCATACCCAAACTGAAGAGTAGAAATTATTATTTAGCATTTTTTTGGTACTTGGCTCACAAATGGTTGAGTACATTAAATTAAATCTTTTGATTTGTGAGTTCTTACAAATATAGGTTATTAGTATATGCTGAAGTAATTTGCTTCTGCCTTTGAAGCAAATCACTTTCCTATCAAAGGAAACCCATCTCTGCTGCAACGGTACTCTAGCTCCCGGGCAAGAAGATGGAGTTAGCTCAAGCTGATCCTCCCTGAGAAAATCAAGCTTGTGTTACAACTCCAAGTTTTCCTTAAAACAAGAAGTGCTCAGATATGGAGCTTGTAGATATTGTAACAGAGCAGCAAAATCAAAAGTGAACTCATTGAAGACCGGTGGGAAGCAGGGGAGCTGCCATGGGCCTTCCTGCCAACTTGTATCACTGTCTAGACCCTTCTGGGGATGCATTCCCTGAGGATCGGAAAAGTTTATCTGACATGCACAAAAAACTGTTTTGGATCACATTGGCAGTAACGTTATCCCATGCGAGATGACTACTTCCTAAGTAAAATTTATGAGTGTGAAGAGATTTGGAGCCTGACTAAAAGGGAGGGGTCAACAGGGACTGGAGACAGCTAAGGTTGAAGTTTCCCAGGGATTAGTATTGTGTTGATTTTGCATATCTTCATTAATTATTCTGACCAAATGAAATGTGGGAATGCTATGTTAATTTTGGCTAACAGTCTCATTTTTGGACGCGTGATGAGAACAGAAAATCATAGTTCATAGGTAAGCATCTCTGTTTTTGTGAAACACAAGAAAAAAATATGTACCTGCAAAAATGATTATTTAAAAAAATCCAATTTTGCCTAGCTGATCAAAAACTACAGCTGGTTTCACGATGTGAAGTAAAACCTTAACAAATAATTCAACTGTGTCTTGCTGCAGTGATCATGCTCGGTATTGCTCACTCTCCCATTCTTGTACATCTCTCATTATATTGTTAATGCTTAAAGAGAGAAATAAATGTGTATACTTGGTCATCGGCTGAGCGAAAAAATTGTGCTGTGAACATCTGGCTGGAATTATAAATTGCAGATCATGAGTTCCACTGAATTTGTTCCTTTTTGCACTATCATAGTTTTAATGAAGATTAATCTTGTTTAAGATAAACAAAAACTTTGTGCAAGATCTAGAGCAAGTGTCGGTAAAGTATTTGAGAAATAAATAGCATTTTCTGTTAAAAATGAGTGCCTTGCTTCCAATCTGAAAATACATATATTTAGCCATCAGCCATCGCTTCTCCTTATGCATATGGCAAAATCATCCCTCAGCTTTCTTCTAAGTGGATTGAACAGTAGTGCGTATAGTCCTATCCCTTAGTAACTCTCAGAGCTTTAACCAGTTTGATACTGGTAATTGCTGTACATTCAAGGTAGACATCTATGCTCCTTTTCTGATCAACGAGGGGAAAATAGTTATCATCATCATCCTCCCAGTATGAGACAAGCCACTCTTTGAAGGTGTGCACTGCTCTCCCCAGTGAGATCACAGAGACACCTTGGGGCTCAGATTTGCATGTCTAACTCCCAGAGGACCACAGAAGGGAAGATTACTCTAAGCCTTATTCAAAAGAACCCCATTTACCAGGAGATTTAGAACACTCTGTATCAATCACCCACCATCTCACTTGTTCCTGCTCTCCTGACCTTGAAGTCAACAAAAAATTTATCAGCTATGAGACTGCATTTAGTTCCTGAACATTGATAAATACCACAAATAATATACACCAAAATCTCATCTCTGTGAAGTCCTACAGAATCAAACCTGTTCAGCATTAATTTGCCACTTATACATGTATTCAGAGGCTTGTCACTTGGCCTATGTTTAATCTGCTTGACGTGGACCATATTAAAGTTATGCCATCCTGTTTTCTTAAGCAAAAAGGTGTGCAGTGCTAGGCTTAAAATACAGAAATATACGTATATTTAATCAATACTGTCTCTATTAACATATAAATGTCAGTTTGACAACATCAGTTTTCCATACTAGTTGGTATTAATTTTATCTTACTCCTTTAAATCTTTGTTATTGAAGTCCTAAGATCAGTAACAGATGGACAGTAAGACAAATTTATTATCTCATTTATCCCTTAAAAGCAATGGTGTAAGTTTAGAGTCCCTAGAATATTTTGAACTTCTCCTATTCAGGGGTTACTGAAAATGGAGCATGAGTGGTACTGAGAGCTTCTCGGCTAAAAAAACTTCCAGGTACAACAACCTGAATCTTCTGGCTGAAAAACTTTCATAACTACTCTTTAGCATCTTCCTAAGGAGACTTTTCTTCAGTATCTTCATCTTTTGAGCCATGTCACCAGAAAACGAACGCAGTAATCAAGTTCTGACCTTACTAATATCATTTCCAGATGGACATAGGCAACACATAAACCTACTAGTGATTTACATATATGTGCTCAATAGCTTGAAAAATTAATGACACACTTTTTCCTTAAGATGTTTTTGAATATTTAAATGTATTTTCTCAAAGATGATAACAACAGTTCATGGTAATGTTATGCCACTGGCAGCCACGAGAAATTCCTTCAGGACAAGTCAGGGTGTATGAAATTCGTGTTGGCTGTTACATAGGCTTCCTACCTGTATTAATTGCAAAGCTGAGAGATACTGAGCCCTGTTAATTAACATCTGTAATAACATCTCTCTTTCCATCACTTTTGTGACTCTCTAGAAAGGTCATCTTTATTTAATTTCTTCTCTCTACTTGATTAGTCATAGCACTAACCAGAACCCTTAAGCCTTTACTAGTTCTTCTCCTCTGACCCATTTCACATCTCTGTTACTTCTTTGCTTCTTATGTTGAAGAGCAGAAAACTCTTCTCCAGGATTTGTACCTCTACATACAACAAATACTGTTGCTTCAGACGTCATTATTGCTGGACTTTCCTTTGCTTCCTTAATTAATATTTACTGCTCTTTTGCATCTATTTTTAGACAAAATAGCTAAGCAAGAATAATTGTATACAGCCTGTAATAACCACCCCAACCCAAAATAACAAATTGTATACTATACTTGGAAAATGAAAGTCTTGTCCAGTACTAGCACTGATGATATATTGACTAAAATCTGTGCTCTCAGGAAATTTTCTACAAGGAACAAGGTGTTTGAGGTAAAATTTGAGAAAGGTTTCTGTATCTTTAGTTTAAAAAGAGAAAAAGACAAAAAAAGAAAGAGACATCAAGGGAGAGAAGGAGAAAGTGATAGGAGGGAGGGTGGGAAGGACTAAGGAAGGAAAGGAAAGGAGAGGACACAGAAAAAAGGGAGGAGAAGGGGAAAAAAGGGAAGAAGAAAGATAAGAGGGAGGCTTTTATTCATATAGCCATTCTAACATGGAGAATAAAGACTTTCATTTTCACTGAACAGTTTTACTAACATAAATCTATACTGTGTCAGTATGAATCAAAGCTGCCTGCCGGTAAGGTTGTCAGTAGTTAGTAGCTTTTTCATAATACACGTAAAGATTCTTGCTCTTGTTTAGTCTAACCATCAGATATTAATATCCCTCTGCTTAACATTGACTGACAGCCTAGATACCCCCACCAAGTAATCAAGAAATCAGGGAGACAATACAAGAAATTCACATCCTCAACACAACACTACCCTGTGACACACATAAAGAAGACCTTACTGCTTGTCCTGTGACTGTATCAAAAATTTCAGTCTTCACCAGGGCTGGAAATTTTGCAGTTTTGCGGAGAGTTAACACCTGCTAAAGAGAGGGTGGAGGTCCTATACAAACATCAATAAAAAAGACATGAGAAGATATCAAAGTGAGAGGGGGGGGAAACAAAGTGGGAGTGTGAATTTGAGCCTTGCAGGAATTTGGGACCTAAAGAAAGGCAAGACACCAGGGCTGAGCTGATCCCAACTCTTTGCTCCCCTGGGACCCACCTGGGAGTTCCTGCTGCCCACTCAGGTCACGGTCCTATATATCCTGTATATCCTATACAGATAGTTCCTTCTGTCTCTCCCCTACCTTGGCAGAGCTGCTTTCTCCCAGCATCAGGATTTTGTCTCTGCAAGATACAATGTGGCTCCCAGCTATTCTCAGCCCAAAAGAAAGCAGAAACTGCTTCTTCCAGCAGCATGATGCTCCTGGCTGGTGACACTGTATGCAACACCTCTGCAGGGGCCACAGACCAGATGAATGCAGCAGTTTCTCTCTAGAACACAGGAAAAGAGGAGAAGGGAGGGTTATCATTTCAATGTTCAACTTAGAAAAAATTGGAGCATGGCATACTACCCCACTGTGACATTAGGACGTGAGGGAGAACAAAATGAATACATATATGAAAGGGTACAACAGCCACCTCCTTCGGTCCGGACAGGAAAGTTACAGTGATACCATGAACAGTAGGGTTTCTTAAGGGGTTCTGAAATAACCAGTGCTTCTTTTTATCTATTCTTGCTAATTTAAACGTAGACTCTTACTAATTAAAATATAGAATTTCTGGTTCAGGGTTTTTGGTTTTCTTTTTTTTTCTCCTCCTAGCCCCACTAGGGAGCAGGGGTACTTCTCACTTGAGCAGACAGACAGGGGCAGGAGCAATGTTCATTGACTTGTCCTTTTTCCCGCAGTTTTTCAAAACCTGTGAGTCTATATTCATAGCAAGATTGGCACCAGTAGAACTGGCTTGAAAGTCTATCTCACATTGCATCCTAACAGAGGGAAAGTTTCAAATGAAGTTATGTGAATCTGGAAGAGAACCACCCTCATTTCCAAAATGTCTTAAATATGGTATGTTTGGTCTCCTTTCCCCTTCCGACTGCTCAGAAGCCTGGTGTACTGACCAGAAGCCTCCTGGAGACTGCTCTCTCAACAATGTTTTATACTGGTTGTTCTCATGTCCTCTAGAAACCAATCTCCAGAGACACTTAAAGCCTTGTATATAGGCTCACCATATACATAGTAGGCAAGCCAGGCTGTGAATACACAAATCTCAGATGCTTTCACCCTTTGAGCAACACTGGAAATTGAATGAATCCTGGCTTAAGCCTTTTACCTTATGCCAAGTTCTTCTCTGTCTGTAAATCCCATGGTATGTTCTGCCACTCATGCTCAAGTCCAGAAATGAGACTTCAAGTCCATTCTCTGTTTCTGTCCCTTAGCACCATTTCATTTGCAGTTTTAATTCAGATACACATCAATACAGTTAGACACTCTGAGTTATGTGTCGATTAAAAGTGGCAACGAAAAATGGTGCTGCTGAAGTTAGTGGCAAATCTTTTATCACCTGTAGGAGGAAAGTATTCAAAGCATTTACAATATGCTGTTTTGATCACTGCTGTGAACTAAAAGTCACAAAGGCCAAAACAAGTGTTATGCAGGTACAACAAGCACAGACATCGAAATATCAGCATTCACCAACATAACATGAGAAGGCTCAGGTCTGATCACTGAGCCGTCTTTGGATAAAGGGTGTTGAACTGAGATTATGGCGTCTGTTTGTGTCTCTCATCTTGCAGCAAGACAATTTGGTTCAGGATTTGGTTGCCCAGCCTTAAATAGCCAGTGCCATTATAGAAACCTTACAATATTTTATCTGGCCTCCAGCTGTTGCTACAGAGGATAGAAGCCCCAAACACTTCAGAATGTCTCTAATACATAAACAAATATGTCGAACCCTTAATAGTGCTCTTTTGTGCTGTAAAAACACTTATCTTCACTGACACCCATGAAAACAGAAGTCAGAAGAAACCAACAGCTGTGACCGCTGCCTTTGTCTTGGCCATTTATGTGAGTGAGAATGAAAGAAAAAAACCCACAACAAGAACAACAAAACAAAACCAAGGAGAGCAAAGATAAACCCAGAGGTGATTTTAGATTTAAATTTGTCAAGTGTAGACCTTTTTTAATGTTTAAGTTTCTGTCTTATATTGAATTCTAAATAAGAAAACTGTTCTGTTTCTGGAGGAAAAAAACAACAGAACAAGAAGAAAACAGTTGTTTAAAATTTTTTACAGTAAAGAAAGAAGAAAAAATTCAATAAGAAGTTTTTGCAAAGAATTGTAAAGAACATAATTCAGGTCTAGGAAGTCAAACTCAGAAATTTCCATCTTAGTCATGGCACCTAGATCAGCTCTAGAAGACTGATAGAACTCCAGGTAAGAGCCTCATAACTACGACGCTGAGTTTAGACCAATTCCATGGTGATTCCTGTGCGTATCCAAACTACCACTGTACAGCTGGAAGCTCAGTTCCAGGTGATTCTTATATTTTGCAGACTTCTTAAAGGAGAGCCTTGCACCTTTGAAGATTCCAAGCTGAGTCTGCTGGCATAGCTGCCTGCACTGCGGACCTCGAGCTTTAGATCTCAAATTTTTGTTCCTCCAAACTCTGAAGGCAGACTGTACTCGTGAGAGATACACCTACTGCTGAGCCTGGATTCATTTGCAGCTTGCTGAGTGAACTATCTTGGCCTCTGTTTCATCAGAAGGTCGCTAGATTTGAATGGTTTTTATGAAAAATTTTGGTTTAAAACCTATTAATATAGTACCTGCTCACTGGGACCTTGTATTTTTTTAGGATGTGGTGCTACAGTGCATTTTGGAGGAAGGTAACTCTACCTTGTGAAATATCTCTCCATTTTATTTCTTCTGCATTTGTAAAAGGAAAAAAACACAACACACAACTAATTATTTTGAAACTGTCTGTGAAAGGCTCCTCCTGTGTTTTAACCCCTGAACACCTTGGAATTTGCAGTTCAGCCTGACCAGAGCCATGGGTTCTGGAAGTCCTGGGCTGTCCAAGGGATCCAGCTGTGCAGCATCCCATTCCCATTTCCTCAGTACTCTTCCCCAGTTTGTCATTCTCCTTTGGAGAACACTAGAGATATTCATCTTCTTCTCACTTTTCGTTGCTGCATAGGATTGACTGGACTGTCTTTTCTGATTCCCTTTCTCTTTCACCAGAGGAAGAAACAGTGGAGTAAGTCAGAGAGTATGGTGTGATGAGAGTCTTTCACTCTGAGGAATGAAAATGGAAGAAGGCAAGTCCAACTTCTCTGAAAGGTAAGTGTTTTCTGACATCTCTCAACATTTCACACTCAAGAGGTGCAACTAATTTGCCACTCATCAGTTGCAAACTGTCTCTGTAGAGAACAGGATCTCAGAGGTAAAACCGAAAACACATTAGCATCAGCTCCAACAGACTGGAGTAGGAGACAATTTTTCTGATTCTGTGTTGAACTCTGAGTTAAGTCTAAAAGTGATTTGTTTTGAAGTCCCTTTTCTAAGAGTCTTCCAGTGGTTTGGAAATCATCATCAGAAGTCAAATCTTTCCCCATGGTCTTCTGGAGTCTTAACTTTGCTCTTTTGCTTCTCCATATATTAGCATCATCTGAGAGTGAAAATCTGGAAGCTCTTAATTTGATTTTCATAAATTGCTCTATAGTGGATTCTAATCTTATTCTGCTCTGTGAAAGCAATTTGTAACCCTGAAAAGCTGCTCTTCTGGCTTAGTCCTGATATATCCCACAGTTTCCTGTAATACAGCTTTCTTTCATATCCAAGCTTTCTGCAGGCCAATATCGTTCATATAGGCTCAACTGTCCTAAGCATGGAAATAGTAGTCAGATTTATCAGTCAGTTCCTCCTGAGCTTACAGAAACAGCGGCTAATGTTGCTGATTGATATTCAGCCTCCATGTGTATTTGTGGAGAAAGAGAGTGTTTTTTCCTGTTTTTTCATCACACACTGGATGGCACTTTTCCTGATAATGTTCTCAATGGCTCTGAATGGGCTAGTGCCTTGAGATAGTATGGCTCTACCCCATTGTGACTTTCCTACTTAAACCGAGTACAAGCCCACAAAATCTCCAGATGCATGAAAGATATAAACTGTATGTATTTACATGAGTTTGGCATTGTATCACAATTAGAAGTTGTTCACACACTTCATGGTGAACATTTTCACAGTCTAATACCATCTTACAAGGGAACAAATCCATTTTAATTCCAACCTTGAAAGGCGGCAGCCTAGATCTTCAAAAGATTAGCCACTGATTCTTGGAGATTTCTCTGCTTCAAATTACTGTGATAACACATGAAAATAGAAAAATTAACTTTCCAGTCATTCATTAATTACTGTAATGATCCCATGGTGGATTGTTAAAGAGTAATGTGCTCATAGGGAGGAGTTTATTCTTAATTTTCTGTGTCTGTGGTGGGTTCATGCCCGGAAGCAGGGAGCTTACAGACTTATAATTTACATTCTCTGTAAAATAGCTGTTACTTTTTCTAGGGAGGACTAAACTATTAGAATCCTACTAATCTCCAGGATGGTAACATTTTGTGCTAGTGAGCTTTAGGGGATATTATTGTCTATTTAAAAAGGATGTGCTGTCTGATGTTTTTAAAATTTCTTGTGTAAATCAGAGCATTCTCACTTCAAAAACTTCAGGCCTTATGTCACACATTAGCCAGAGGTAAAGATTTCAACTCATACATATCTCCCAGCCAGCTGAATCAAGGGTAGATGTTAGATTTCTTGTTCCTTGAGCCTGGCCTCTTACTGTCTTGCACTTTTGTGCTGTACTATTTTTCGAATTATATTTGATATTAATCTTTCCCACCTCATTACTTGCACAATTCTCAGAAATCTTTGGGGGTAAGGAATAGGTTCATTTGCCAACTAGACTATGAATTTCATTCCAGATTATTTTGTTTATGTATCTTTCAAAGGCTTTCATCATTTATTTTTGTTACTAACACCAGAACTGGACCTGGAAAAGAGGACTGAATATTGCTGACAGCATTATGCTCTCAGCAGCTACCCTTTTTAAGGTAAGACTGAAGAAGTCTCTACATATCATGGTGAAACCAATGAATTAGGTTATTGTGCATGCAGCACTTTGCACAATTCGCTCATTAAACTATTGTATGAAAAGTGTTTTCACTTTCCACCAAAGTACTGGCTACAGGAGATGGTCATGTTACAAATATGCAATAAGGTGTTGCCAATGTAAGCAAGGTCAGGTGTGTAGAACTAGGTCTTTCTTGGAAAAATAGTCTGATCCCATGTGAACCACTGTGTGCTTCCTTCTGGTGTTCTGTAAGACGCTAAGTTGCAGCCTTAGCCATTTTATTGGGAATCCAGCACAGTTTTCCTCTAATGGCTCCCATAACAAGTACAAGATCAACATTTGTGGAGAACATACCTACTGCCTGATGAAGTTTCATTATTTTGATCAAGAGAGAGAGATGTGGAATTAAGATCTAATTATTATGGGAGTTTTCAAACTGAACTGAGTATAATAGTCAGAAGAAACTCTAGAAGCTTCTGTATAACTTGCTTAACAGAAGTTACTATAGATATCCTTTCACCAGAGCAAACACCTGTATCAAATTTAAGAGAACAGATAGTTAAACGAAAAGGAATAAGGGGGACTGCTGAAGGTCATAGAATTCTAATCTGATCTGAATTCACGATGACAAAGAAAAATACCCATATCTATGTGTAATTCCAGGAACCACTAGCACGTTATGGCAAACAGAGCTATTGCTGGGTTTCTCTTCTTGCAATAGGTTTGTTCTTTAATTTCCTTGTTTCTTCTTGACATTCATCCATGATTCCCTACCTATGGAAATTAGAGTGGCAAAAAGCAGGAAATTAGCAATATGGCTGGGAAGATTTTGATTTTTTTGTCTTCTTAGAAAATACTGACTCAACAAAACAACTAACTTTCTGAGAGAGAGTTATTTTTGATAATTCTTGTTTCCAGTCACAAGAGGCAAGCAAGCAGATCTTAGTGACATTTTTTCCAGAATTGCTGACATTTTTGACTTTCTCAAAATGAAAAATTCTTCTTTCTTAATTCAAGATATTTTTTGTTTTATGAGTCAAATTAGAACGATACCTGAATACCTAACCATCACTTACTCTTGTACTACTTTCTGGAGTCAGTATTGTGCTAAAGGCATATGTAACTCTACAGTTCCTGCTCCCAGGGCTGTGTGCAGCTGCGTTTAGATTCCAGAATTTATCAGTCTTTAAAACCTCAAGCATAATTTTTCCACTTTGGCAATAAAGAATCAGTCTCAGCAGATCCTAGCAGTTTGGAGCCAAAAGGAGGGTTAGTCCATAATAATAGAATTAGTCATTGTATTGAATAATAATAGAGTAGGAACACTTTGCAACACCAAAGCCTAAACATGACTGTTCAAAATGAGAGTGTCAACACCAGCAGCTGGATCACTCTCTAGTCCCCTGGTTGTCCACAATTCATCAGACAGGATTATTCTCTGTAGCAGATCAGCTATTTTTTTCCTTAACAAAACTGGAGCATACTCATATTTGGCTGGGTAGGCATAATGCATTGAGCAAAGAAAGATCTGTGAGGCAGCAATCAAGTCAAGGACTTCTCCAAGTGCTATGCTGAGAGGGTAAAACCATTTCATTAACCATGAGCAATATGGGTGTAAACAGTTCTACAAGAAGTCCAGAAAATAAATAGTATTTCTCCTGGAACAGAGAAGAAGGTCAGTATAGACACACTAATTAACACCATGATCCTGAAGAGAGCTCAGGACTGGAAGATGCTCCTTTGCTTAGTTGCCTTGGGTGTCTCATGTTCACTCACTAAGAGTTTGTTCCGGAATGAAGATTATGTTATAAGATGTTGCCAAACATCGGTTTGACAAAACACACTGTGTCTGCTAAGATATTGTTCATGCACTGACTAAGGAATACCTGCATTAAAACTTACATTTTTAATTGAAATTGCAATTAAGGTAGTTCTTTTGAGTTCAAGATTTATTTGGTTCAGGAAGAATGCCAATTGTTCAAATAAAAAAAGGGTAGCCTGGGACAGTGTATCTGGTCATCAAAAATGTTAAAATATTAAATGTTTGTGTGTAATACAGATTCAATGTTTTGAAAGAGCAAATAGCATACCTTCATTTTAATTTTAAATACAACAGGTACACACGGCTTAACTCTGATAATGATACTTGGGAGTTACGTGCAGAAATTGTACTAGCTCATAACAGGATCTATGACTGCAACACCCATGTGTCAGTTCTTATATTTACTGAAAACACTCTAACTAGGTTTCCCTTCCCAAACCATTCTCTAAGTCTGATTTACTTCTCCATGAACTGTCGTGGGGCCAGGCTGGCTTGCAGGGTTGTAGTACAGTACAGTACTTTCTCTGCTCTGTCGGTGTTTCCGTTTCTCATCCAGAGAAGGATTATAAAGACAAAGAACCAGTTTCTCCTAATTGCACCAGTATGGTTTTACACACTGGAATAATTTTTGAGACCACAGCTGCAACAAGAGTTATAATAAAAGTAAATGATGTTTAAATATGTGCAATTACAACATTTTCTCGTGGAACAGCTTACTGCTTAATGGATATACAAGTTACTATGTGAAACGAGTAAGCAAGAGAATTGCTGCAACAAGCAAACTCTGTGTATATTTCCAAAATATCCGCCTTGGGTTGAACTATGAGTTCAAACAGCAATGCAATCCATGCTCTTGGGAATGAATGTGGATAGCAAGAGCTGTACTACTACTGAAGTTTGTCAAGAAATAGCTACTGGACATAGAAATTATTTATATGGAGCCCCTTTGTAAAGCAGAGTAATTGGTTTTCTTACAAATGAAAATCTGGCCCAAACTGACTGAAAAACAGTCTGCTGTGTTGCCCAAGGGGGAAGATTCTGCATGAGGCTCAGTGTCTTTTCGAATATGCTCAGCTTACTGCCTACATCCTCTTATTTCACTCTCCCTCCTGCTTTCTTTCTCAGAACACGGCTTGGAAGTCAGCCACCCACTCTGCTCTTTTCCTTTTCTATGTTTTCCTTCTTTTGATTTCCCTATATTGAGGGAGGCAAAGCAAATATAGCACTGCAATGGGCTGACAGACTTTGCCTTTACTTCCTGATAGCTGGAAACATGATTCTGGTTTTCAAGGCTGTCACTACCTAAAAAAGGCAATAAAACAGCTCTAATTAAATGAATTACCTTCACAATGCATTCACATGAAAGAACTCATGGGAAAGATTTGCTGCGTACAAAAAGTCAATAAGAAACACCAAGCACATGAAATCCTCTTTAATTTTGCCAATTAGAACATTTTGAGGCACAAAAGACAGTGGGAAGGAGCAGGTTTGCAAAACTGAAGAATTCCTTCCCTTGCATCTGAAAGTATAAACTGACCTGTCTAAACTTGCAATTACTTTTCATCCTCATAAAAAAAATGAGAAGAATTAACTTAAGTATTTTTGCCTCTCAGAACTCATTTTTTTCTGCTTGAAACAGACACAGAGAAGCTGAACACTTAAAATCTATGAATGCTACTCAACTGGAACAGTAATAATGTAGTCACAAGTTGACTTGATTGTTGAAATTACTTGAAATGCATGACTGCATAAAAGGTTACACTGCCATTATTTATGTGATGAGTCCTTGTGTAGCTAAACCAATGTAATTTAAAATGAACTGATTTGGAGAACAGTGTGTGTAATTATGGTATCAAAAGCTCAGCACACCTTACAAAACACACTTGGTAAGATGGGTAATTGCAAGACCAGCTGGCCGTCGTTGGACTTTGGGCTGATCTCAGTACCTAAGCTATGAAAAGCTACCTCAAATACATCATCCACCTTGGTGACCAGTGAGGAGCTGTTGCACAGAGGTGGACTGTGACATACCTATGTCTTCAGTTAGCCATCATCTTCTGTTACTACTTCTCAATGCTATTCAAAGGGTGGACTCCAGAGAGCAAAGATACCCACTAACTATACTAACTCCCCAGTGAATGGCAATCTTATTTTTAAACCATTTACACAAAGGAGGTGTTTAGGGTATTTGGGTCTGGCCACCTCTTTACCTTTGTATACCTTTTTCTAATGTGTTCATGTTAACCAACTACAGATTTTTGATAGAAAGGATCATAAGAAATGTGAAACTATAACAAAGAAGCTTTAATATTTTCTAGTTGTTAGTAGTTTTTATTATTACAGTTTGTATTCCTGCATACCTAGTGATCTAATGATGTAACAGTTATACTAATCCCTGTTTCTATTAAGGAATATAGCGGATGAATGTAGACACAAGTTATCACTTTGTTAGACAAAATAATTCAAACAAAATCAGTCTTGTTCCTCAGCAAATAATTGGGATAATTCCAATACTAGACGGAACTCTCCATGCATGTGGTCAGAGCAGGTTATTTGGACCCTCATCACAAACTCAGAGAAGTTAAGGAAGTTCAGTTCAGTTGTCGATGATTCATTTGGAAAGAACAGATTTACTGAAGAAAAATAAAAGTCTGTAGATACACTACTGAAACCATTTACCATGACAAGTACTCATCTTGTGAGGAAAATATTTTTTTATGAGTATACTTGCTCTTTCTCTTCCTTGCTTTTGTACCTAGTTCTGCACCAAACTAAACTCAGGTTCTCATTTGCACTACTGATCTATTTTACTCTGTGGGTGAGTTTTTAAATGAAACTTTTAGCTTCTTATTTTCCTGGAAAGCTAGGTTGCCTTGGAGAGCAGTGTTTGTGTGACTTTGAAAAGAACAGCTTCAGTCACTTTAGGAAAGCAAGTTGTTTGTTGTTTTTTTCTTTTTCTTTTTTTTTTTTTAATTTCTCCTGTTTCTTCTACAAATGATACTTCTTCTGATAATATTTCAAAGCGTTCCCTGAATGAAATCAGATTTCTATTCAGCCTTTACTTTGGTATTACATTATAAAAAATATGAGACTTTGAGCTCTTTCTCACACACACACAAATACAAAAGTATTGTACTTTGTAGAAATCTCACATCTGAAGTTGGTGACATCTCTTCCCTCTCTTATCGTGCTAAGGCATTACAACTAACATGTGCTGTGTTCCTATTTATATCACCATTCAAACATTAAATAATGAGTTACCAGAGCAACCAACTTGTCACCCGGTGGGTACAGCAAAAATACCTCAAAAATTCCTTTATCTAATCCTGGTAGCTGGACATCCACCTGAGATGAAAAGCATGCTGCACTGTCATCAATGGGAAGTCAGTTCTGCCTGTTGTACCCAGCCTGGATTTTGCCTTTGCTTTTGGGTAAATGGGTAAACTATCTTGGCTCACAGGAGTGAGATATCTCTTTGCAGTGACATTCAAAAGAACTGTGCATGCTCTATTTGGTAAGTATGCTGTAAACAGCCATCCCGTTCATCAGCATGATATTTTAAGCATTCCTTAGCAGACAGCTTAATTAAAGTAGCCAGAAATCATCTAATGGTGATAACAGAGTATCCCATGAACACAGGGAGCTGTTTGTGTACAGAACTTTGCAGAGTCAAGAGCCTGTCATGCATGCAGCTTCTGCAAAGTACAAATTCTATAGAAGTGTTGAATAGCATTGCTATAGCCGCTGTCAGCAGCCTCCTCTGTTATGCCAAGTACATTTGGATAGTACCTAGTCATTTTTTTCTAGATGGCTTTAGGGTACATTCCATATTCAGCAACTATTGCTTGCCTTCTTTCTTCAGCATACAGGGCACAGCTACAAACAATATGTAAACATAAAAACTGTGTGTAACAACTAACAGGGGAGTCATCAGTTACTCCAGGATATTTGTCTTTAAATGAAAATTACTCTTGGTCCTGAGGAATGCCTGTCACCTCTTCATCTGTGTCAGAGAATTTATTTGGCTGTAAAACACCAAATACACATTTAATGTTTTTTGTACAGTGTCCTCTCATTTTTCTAGCTTATCAGTAATGTAGATCAGTTCCCCATGGATTTAATGCAATAACCAAAGTTTAAAGGAAAAAACAACAGGACACTAGTGATCAGAATCAGTGTCTGAATATCCTGAGCTCTCAAGACACATCACCTGTCTAAAACATATCTATCTGCACTTCTAAATTGGAGCTCACAGGGACAAGAGAACAGAAATCAGAAAAACACGGGCTAAGCCACAGAGCTTTTCAGTAAAGAGATCACAAATAAATGTCCAAGAGTTATTGATCTTTGACACCAACACAAGTGATAAGATTAATCCTGACTTGAGAATGCCTGTGGCTGTGAGTACTATTATGGGGCCCTGGAAGCTGGAAGGAATCCTGTCTGCTTCCTAATACTCTTTCTTACATGTAAAGGGTGAACTTCAGTAGGTCCCTACTCTTCAGTCTGTCTCTAGGTGATGTGTTGACTAGGACAACCTAGGTCTGCTTTGCTTGTCCTCGTCACAACATAGGGTAACACAGGCATGGACAACAACAGAATCTGAGTAGGGTAAATTAAACTGTGCCTTTTTAAGAGCTAAAGTGGGTACATTTCATTTAGGTAGATTAGCTGGTTTTGTTCCAGGTGGTCTTTAGTCTTCTCTGACACCCTATTTTTTATCTTAGTAGTAATTACATTTGAGGAGTTCCATTCTAACCCTGCTACTTGCACTGAATAGTACCCTGCTTAGCGAGGAGTCTTGTTGAACTGATTTCTTCACTTAAGAGGTAACAAAACTTATGAATCACTGTGACATACTGAAGATTATAATCATCTGTCAGAGGGGCAGAGAGCTTGCAACTAGGAAACCTCTTATGAATTGAAAAAAAAAGTGTACTTAAATAAATGAGAAAAATTACAGTCAGTATTACATGGCAAATCTCAGTCAGTAGACAGAAGAGAAGAGATATAACATCCAGGTCTATATGAAAGTCTAAAGGCTGGAAGAATATGTTTTATCTGGATAATATCAGGTGACCAGTGTGAAAACTTGTTTCCAGAAAATCTATGGTCTTACTCAGCCTCACTACTGCAGGGGCTAGCAGCTGTAGGAAGAACTGGGATCAGTCTCAGTAGCTGTAGCTATGGCTAGTGGAGTAAGACAAGAAAGGTTCCAAAAGCCAAAGGCAATGTCAGGTAGAAGGGCCAAAGATTTCACTGCTCTCAAGGTGTGGTCTGTGTGCATCAAGTGCCACAGTCCCAGCCTGTCCACTTTGAAATGGCATCCACCCTGATGTGCTCATGGAAGTCAGACTCCTGGGAAGCTGAGAACACAGAAATCATAGGTCCATTGCACATATACAGTGCTTTGGATCTCAGGTCTTGTAGAAGAACTGTCCTGAGCTTTTGAGGTCAATGATCTAGATAGTCTTCTATGGGGATCTCCTCGAAAAAGATTGAAAGGTTTCTAAAGTTTAAAAAATCCAGGCTCTGTTAGAGTAAAAGCTAGGACAATTAACTTACCAAATTGAAAAAAATGTGCAACTGTTATATCAGACTGAAAAGATGGAAAGAGTTTTTGCACAGCCCTCCCCTGACCATAGCCGACTTTTTGCTTTCACTCCTAGTGATCACTAATTTGGGGTTGCAAGTGGCACAAGATTAGATGCATAATTTAAGGGTCTATATGTAGCTGCCAGTATATGAGCTAAGTATCTAAGCTACATTATAATTGATGGACATCTAGTTAATGCAATTTAATTGAGGCCTAGGGAACATTTCAGATCATGAAAGGGGACACAGGAGACAGGCTTCAGTTATGGAAGCAGAACCATCCTTTTATTGATATTTTAGACACAAGGAAATATGTAAGACATTCAGTTAGAGCCAGCAGATGTAACAGACTTCTAGGAGGCCCATGGCCTTCTAGAGAAATAGTTGGAGGCTGGGCAGGCTCTCTTAGGGAATGTCAAATGACTACCACTGTTTTCAGTCCTCATACCTCCTCTGTCATAAACAGTCTCAAGATGTCCTCCAAAACAGGACTGATCTACCTTGTCCAGGAGGTTCCACTTGGCCCAGTTACTCTTTAAAGGAACTTCAATCTCTAGCTGAAAACTCTGAAACCAAGACTGAGGGGAAGAGTCTCCACCACACCTTTGATCCTCACTAGTTACTCACTGTCACCTCAGCATGGTTAGACCTAGTGGCCATCAGTTTTACTAAAGAATGCAGATATTCTGCTAAAGAAGGAAAGGAATGTGAACAGATCTTCCCACCAATTACACTGTGCCTTTTGCCCTATAACATCTTTTCATCTCTGACTGGTAGAAGAGTTTCGGGAATTTGTCTAGGTAAAACTGAAGAAAGCTAAATGCTAATGAGAAGACACTGCTATGAAAACTGCTTCATGACCAGACTCCTTTCTGAGCATGTTGAATTTAGCATTTTCTGACAAGGCAAAAAGTAATCTCTATCCATGACTGGATACAATGGGAAATCATTAAACTTAACACCTGTGCTCTGGATCAAATAATTGATTTTCAAAGGAAGCTGGCTAGAGCCAGAAGATGCCACATCCTCCAGTAGTTCACAGAAGAGTGTAATAACACCTGAGCAAAAACGAGCCAGGTGCTTGTTTGTAGAAATATAAACTCAAAAGGCTTGCTGTGGCAAGAGGAGGGAAGCTTAGCCAGGAGGAAGAAGGAGACAGAAAAGCAACAGGAAGCAAAAGTCCTGTAGTGTCACAGAGAACAGCCCAAGGGCAGCATGCAGAATGATGAAGCTATTGAGGTAAGAATACATGTGCAGGATCTATAATCTTTTGTGCAGACCACCATATGTCTGACTCTATGCAGTAGATGACAGCAGTGCTTTAGAAGTCAGTTGGGAAAAATATTTCTAATTTAGTCTCTAGCATGTTATTAAAAGTTTAAATAACAAACCAGATCACTTATATCCTTGATGAAATACTATGGGAGGTGCAAAAGCCATTGAGAGTCAAGAAAGCAGCATTAACTTTTTGGCTTGCTGGAAAAATAAAAATCCACAGCAGAGGGAGGGTGTCAGGCAAATTTTATCCAGGTGCTGACATTTTGCACAGCTTGAAATACCCTTTCACGCATCAGTCACAGCTGGAAATAAGAAATTAGACCTTTTCTGCCTATTGAGAAGTTCACTGGAAAGAAGTATTGATTTTAGACCAGAAAAGGTGGGAACAGGCTAGGTGAAGAAGAGGAACATAATTCAGGGTACCACTACTCCAGTTATATTGTTCTTTATCCAGTTCTTTGACAGAATCATCTTCTTTCTTCTCATGGATGAATGTTTTGTTTTCCTTCTTCCATTGCCAAGCTCCTTCCTGAAGAAGTCTGTTGGTGAAGTCCGGGCCCTAAGGTGCAAAAAAGATAACTCTACTGAGCCCCAGCATGCTAACATCTCATGGGATTCAGCAGGTGGATCCCTTCCATATTCAATGAGCACTAACACAGCCAGACAAGTAGCAGCAGTCCCATTTGCGGAGTCAAAAAAAAGCCAGTGGAAATCATTAATAAAAAAAGTCTTTTATCTTGAGGTTCAAAACTGAATACCCCATTTGAAAGACTGCTTCTCTATGAAGAGCACATACTTGCATGACAACATGTGTAAGAAGCAGTGTGACCTCCATTTTCTCTCCTATTCTTTGAGACTGAGGACTTGGGGTCAAAAAGAAAATGATGACAACACTACTGCACACTCCTGCTTCACTGCAGAGAAAAAAAGAGTAATTTAAATGTAGAGTGTTTGATTTTTTCCATCTACCTTTTTAAAGGACCACCAAGAAAAAGCGATCAACAGACACTTCTTGTTTTTTTCCCAGAACAGTGCACTGTGCTGATTAAATATTAGCTCATTAGCAGGGAGCATTTATTTTGTGATGGTTTGTTGACTTGTAATAAGAAGAATGACACACAGGGATTTCCATTAGTGAATTAAACCTTAATTTTCATGTATTTTTAGCATTTCTGTCTTGGTTAATTCCATTTTTGAATGGCATGAAATTCCCTTGAAAGTGCAGTGTCTCTTTGTGCAGGATCTATGTCAGCTCTCTGTAGTGTATCGATCTGAAATATAATGGACTGCAAATCTAACTTTCAGCTTTAAACCATGTACTTGTGGCAAGAGTTTTCTGGAATGAGCAACCCAGCCATTACTCTTGTAAGCACTATTTTTAAAGAAAAAATGCAAGGCAAACTCAGTCATTTTCACACGTGGGTGACAAGTAAGCTCACTAACAAAACTCCTCTCCTAAAACACAAAGCTGCAATTATAATTGGCCTTTTGGTTCAAAAGACAGAGAAAACATAGATCAATTGCTTGAGATGAAGAAAAGTACATTCTTTTCCAGTATACTCCTCATCCTTTTTGTGGACCAGTGAGCAGAGAGCCACATCACACTCCTCAACACAAAGACCTGGTCCACAATGTTGCTGCCACAGTACCTTCCCCGGTACTTATTCATCTACTTGGACTCCCGAACAGTCAGCTTGGTTTGTCCATCCCACCAAAGGTCTGCAGAATGCTCTCATGTTTACCGAAACTTTGAGACAGTTCTGTTATACTAAGAAATAAAAATGGGAATCAAAATGTGAAATGATAGTTGAAATTAATCAGATTATTGATGCTGTACGAATTTTTGTAAAGCCCTACTCTTACGATTGTTAAAAGGTTTGCAATCTTGTAAGTTTCAGATTAACTATACTAGGTTTAGAGAAACTGAGAAAAAGGATTTTGAATAATGTGTTATTGTATCCTAAGAAGGATGTACCTGTCCAAAGTAAAACCAGAGAGTGATGAATCATAAGAATAGCTAACGAGCTACGAAAAGCTGATGAGATTGCCAAAAGAAACAGGTTAACTAGGGGAAAGATAATTCCAGGAGGGGGAGATTGTGACCACCGGCTCATGAATCGCCTACCCCAATTATACCCCAGACTCAAAAGATGAAGAGACTGAGCATGCGTACTAGTTTACATGCTGGATGAAGAGACACTAACCAATCACTTAACAGAATAACAATGCATGTGTATTAGGAAGATGAATCTGGTAATATTAAGTGTATAAATGACTGTCGATTTGTGAATGAAGTCTTGGGACAGACACCCATATTCAGGCAAATACGCAATAAAGTACCTCTGCTGTGTGTGTATATTGGCATATTACACACGGGGTAAACAAACCCTGTTTTTTGGGACAACAGTTCTGCCTAGATCTTCTCCTGCAGAGAGCTTTCAAAGAAACCTGAAACCACAGGTTTTACTGAATAACAACCAGAATACTTCACTGTTTTAAGCAGAGAAACCTCAAGGCGCCTAAAGTGGAAAGATGAGAAACTAGCAGGGTTTGTACACTACTCTTTCCCACCCACCTGTGTCCCTCAAGACATATCTTTGACTTTATGATTATTTTCAGTTAATGTAATTGCTTCCTGGGTTGTAAGTGACTCTCCATGATCATCTCTTGTTCTCAGGGAGCTCCTGTGTTTCCCAGATCCCCACTGTGATTCCCATCCATCTTTTCTCTGCTGTCACACTCAAAGTCTCCTTGGATTTTCTTCCCTCATTTACTCAGTACCTGAAAAGTAAAGAGAAATCTTCCACCCAAGTGATCTGTGTGGGCACTTCCTTCTGTTCCAACTTGCTCAGTCATTCAAGTCAGAGACAGCACCATGTGCTTTATCTACACTTGCTGTTCCCTGTCTTCGATGGTGATTTACTGTGCCAAAGTTGCAGGCGTCAGGCATGTGATCAGATAAGTAAGGACCACTGTAGTCCACAACGGATTAATTCGGGCTTGCCTTAACCTCAGCAGTTCCTAGCTTTTTTCACTCTTTTATCATAGAACAAGTTGTATTCCTGTAAGGGAGGGGTTTCTGAATTGCCTCTATCTGACTGATATGTTACTTCTATGTTTTCTTCACCAATTCCCACTTACACACAAATTTGTTACCTCAGCTGGCCAAACAAAACAAACTTCTGCCTTTGGTTTGGGTGGTCACTAACAGCTATTCATGAAGTTGGCAGTGGCCATATATAGGTACGCAATGTCTATTCCAAAAGAAGCATTATAACTTGTGTCTTGAGTGTGGTCAGTGAAATTCTGATGACAATGACATGACTGGCTGGGTAGACGAAGGGAGAGCTGTGGATGTTATCTACCTTGACTTCAGCAAGGCTTTCGACACAGTCTCCCATGATATCCTCCTGGGGAAGCTGAGGAAGTGTGGGCTGGATGA
>Ga0065711_1033203_pt1 | contig 25931 bp, 10 predicted proteins | sample Hoacrofraction12_FD_59098 | JGI IMG/M metagenome (GOLD analysis project Ga0065711, IMG submission 59098) | Hoatzin crop microbial communities from Cojedes, Venezuela - Epithelial fraction 12 v2 (version 2) | ecosystem: Host-associated > Birds > Digestive system > Esophagus > Crop | place... | reverse complement strand
TCTCCTTCTCTGGAGATATTCAAGACCCGCCTGGACAAGGTCCTGTGGAGCCTGCTGTAGGTGACCCTGCTTCAGCAGGAGGGTTGGACTAGATGACCCACAGAGGTCCCTTCCAACCCCTACTATTCCGTGATACCAAATTATTAAACATTTACACCTCAGGCAAAGAAAGATGTAGATCACTTCATGGAAAGCAATTCTAAAAATAGCAGACGAGAAGGCTATTGGAAAGTGTGTCTATTATGCTCAATTACAATCAATGGATGATTTCCACAAACTAAATTTCTGATGAGTATCTAAGCATTACTAGGATGATTACTGTATTGCCAGATTGTACTTCAGTTTCTTTAAAGCAATAAATGACTTCAGGTTTCATGGGGTTGTTGAGGGCGATTTTTTTGTTTGGCTTTTTTTGGTTTGGGTTTTTGTGGGGTTTTTTTAGGGGTTTGTTTTCTGGGTTTTTTTGTTTGTTTTTTTTTTTTTTTTTTAAACTTTAGTTTAGCTACAGGAGAGTATCCAGTCTTTACAGCTGCTTCATGTTACTGCAACTGTACTCTAGCATTCAACAATGTAACATCTTCCACAGCAGGAAGTACCCAAGAGGAAGAAAGAAGCCTGTCCTCAAGTCTGACTAGAGAGCATGGGGAACTGCAAGAACTCAGCTGACTTCAGCTTAACTGAAGTGAATTACTTGTTGGAATGATTCTCTGTAACACAGCAGTATCAGTGCTCTGTAGCTGATCTCATCTGATCTCTATCTCCAATGCTTAGTGTCCAAAGACCAAAAAATTAATGGAATTAGATTTTGTTTTATTTGAGAATTGCTGGGTTTTTCATTCTGATGCTAAAGGAATCCCCTATCTACACTGCTCTGCAAACCCATATTGACTGAAAAGCCTCATAAGGCTGAGTATACCAGCTATACTAAGGACAGGAATGCTAAGCATTAGTTTTTTAATAATGCAGTAGGAAGGGCAGCAAGTACACCTTCTACCATATTTCCATTTTCTCCAATTGTCTATGTTAGGCATATTTTAAAATATCTTGCAGAATATAGTAATTAGGTGATATTTATGGATATTGTCCACATGGAACTTGCAGGGCTACACTAGATTTCCCCCCCACTCTTTAAAACAAAGTGAGGACTAAAAAGAGCAAGAAAATTTTTCTGCCAGATATTTAACTGCAAGCAAAGCAAGTGAATCAATCACACCCAGTCTGAGAGGGATTTTACATAAGTATACAACACACAAAGAACAAAGTGGAATCAAAGTAGAAGTAATCACATTAATACAGAGTTTGCAGCTTACATCTATTACAATATATTGAAATGTGTGTGTACGCAATCTAAGTGCTGAACTACCATTACTGGAATATTACTTCAGAAGTGATTATTCCCTAAACACTCTAGTCAGAAGGTGAAATAAATTTCAAGGATTTTATTCTACACCTCTAGGCTCATGACCAATAAAAAGTGGCAAAGCAGTTCACATTAATGGATTCTTAATTAGTCTGGGATGCACAAAAGAAATTTAACGTAAGAGTAACTTCTAAGCTTTAAAACACCAGAGAGCTTCTCAAACACCACCACAGCAATGTCCATTCCAGTGTCACAGTAAATACAAAAGCTTGTAACCATTTCTTTTGTAGAAAAGGAAAACTAACTTCAGAAAACAGAACACAGGCCCCATTTTATAAGCAAAATGTAAAAAGAAAACCGTTTATTTTGCAAGTATTTGCAACAAATTACATGATATGAAATCATATTTATACATGTTTTTATTGATGTTTAAAAACATATACAAAAATGAACCAAAAACCCCTTACGTTTGTCCAGAAGAAGGATCCCCCCCTTAATAAGTAGAGAACAGTAGGTCCTATTATTGACCCATAAGCCAGCCAAATGCAAACACCAAGCGTCTGAACACAGAGTGCTGCTACTTGCTTGCAGAGTAAACCAGAACTAACCTGCTTTTCATTGCAGCAGACCACAGGCAGAAGTACTATCTCATGCCATGTTTCAGCCTGGAAGAGATGGGAGCACCTTCTCATACCCATTCATTCGATGACTTGCAGTCATCTGAGCATGTGTTAGGGTAGTATACAGGCATATCCATGACAAATTTCGGTACGCCAAAATATCACTCAAAAATAACTCTCCTCCAGAAACTGTACCACAGCCTTGAAGGGTACGCTCTGCTTCAAATCAGAACTGTAAAAGCTAAGAAGAACACACAGCAGTCGTGCAAGCTAACCTACAAGCTAACTACCGCACCTGCACAGCTCAGGGTTGTATCTCCATCTGCAACAGATTAAAAAAAATCAGAACAATGCTGGGCTTCAAATTAGAATGGTAACCTACAGAAGCAAACAAAATTCATATGAAAGCCTTTAAAGAAGTCAGGGGCTCCCAGCTTAATTAGAAGTGGTTTTTTGAAGACTAATTCAAACAATGCAATATAATTATTTTTACTACTGTATTTTCCTTAGCAGGAAATACCCGTTTCCCATATATGCATTTTTCTTCCTTCAGATCTACACAAAAATGAAGATTTGGCATGTTGAATCAAAACTGCCTTCAAAGCAGTGGCAGAAACTAAGCTACAGGCAGATGTAATTAAGTCTTAACAATTTTGATGACATTCAAACATGAATAAATTCAGCTCTCCCATGAGCTATTTAAATTACATGTGTGCAAGTTTGTGTTTAGGGAAGCCAGATAAGAGTTATGAAATTCAGTTTTAAACAAAGGTTTTGTCCAGTATTTAAAGATGTCCTGGTAGATCCTCAGGACAGTTCAACCCTTATAATCCCAGCTACACAGAAGTTTACATATTGTTGGCAACCAAGAAAACCTCATTCAAATGAGCCTTTACTTAGGCTGCATTGTATCCAATGAAGCTGACTTGAAGCTAGCCATCTACACAAGATCTCTACAACAGCAATACAGCCGCTAGCAAGTTTAAAGCCAAAGTTCCACCTCTCAATTGTAATTTTACCAAGTTCATTTTGTACTAAAATTGGAAGCACCTTATTCAGTTTACAATTCTGGATGTGTTATATCAAGCATTAGTGGAATTCCTAAAGGTGGGGTGGGCACGGAGGTGGAGGGCACGGAGGTGGAGAAGAAAAAGCAAATTCTGCATACTTATGAGAACTGAAGTTGAAGGATTTCTGGGGATTTAATAGAAAGGGACAACTCGGAAGATGAAAACAGTAAAAGCGCAAGGCAGAGCAAAACTGTGAAGGGGAACACAGAGAGCACAGAAAGTAGTAGAGACTGGTAGGCATTAACAATCTTTAAAAAGTGCTTTGAACCAGCTATTATCACAAAATGCAGACTGGTGTTATTTAAGGAGAACTGATTATTTTTCCTCAGACTGATACAACTCAAGTTGAAATTACTAGAGAGGAAACAATAGTCTCAATTCTCATTAGCACCAGCAGGCTTTGAGCAGCTGAAGAGCCAGAGAGCGCTATGTTGAAAATTGCTGATGCAATTCTAAAGATAATTTCAAGTAAGAGGTATAGCCAGGTATTAAAAGTATTCTATAATAAAATTTCAAAGGCTGAAATGAAAAAAGGGACCTAATTTCTCCAAAATCTTTCTTTGAAAAACTCAGAAGCCTGTCCTCTACTCCTAGCTCAACATCCTATAAACAATAATCATTCTCTTAACCCCAAAGAAGTTATACCAACATATGACATCAACATTATATAACAAATACTAGTCTCAATTATGCTGTTTAATTACCATTCAACTGATAAAAACATGTGACATCAACACATTCACATCAGCATTAACACAAACAAGGGACCAGCATCCCAACAATCTTCTTTCCTATGAACCCTCAGAAGAGTTCAGATTTGTAAAATTAAGCTATCATACGCTTTCAAAGAGACAGCTAGAGGCAGATTGGTCATATTTAAAACTATCATGGCCACATGTCAAAATATGCAAATACAATGGTGGCTCAAAAGTCTTCAGCACGTAACAAACACAACCAAAAAACCCACAGCTTTATAGCAGTAGCTTTTGAAACTGTACTTATTCCAAATATTTGTTAGGATTAAAGCTCCCCAAGACTGGATTAAAGGAGTAGAACTATTTAACAAAACTCATACAATTCTGGGAAAGGGTAAGATATCAAATCAGATGTCCATATTGATTAACACTAATTATACAAGTCATCTAGTCACAGATGCAAAATAGAACAATGCATTCCTTCCTTCTACAACCAATTTAACCTAGGTCCTTCCATTCGGTTTGTGCTGTCAGACCTGCTAGAACTTCCCACAGACTAAAAACACATAACCTGAATGTGCTAAATATCCAACTAAAGTATTGATTTTCCTATCTAGTGTTTTTACTGAAACCTTTCAGTATTCAAAAATTTCCAAACCGCATCAAGTACAAATTCAGATACACAAAATAAACCTTCCATAAAAAAGTGAATGAATCAAATCTTAAGTTTCTATTTACCTAGGGAAACACTGAAATAATTTCACAAGAGTTTCATGAACATGAAGCACATGCTAAGTACATCAGCTAACGCTGATAATATCGCCTTTTCTCTTCACAGAAATACAAATCACTACAGCCAAGTCTCCTAACTATAACTAAAACCAAATTCAACAGGATTTTCACATCAGCAGCATATGAAAGATACTTAAAGCACACATTCTGATGTTTTTAGTGTTCCTTCTAGATAACATACACTTTACTATTTCGCTGCTTATTCATCTTCACAGTAGTGAAGTTCACAGTAGGGACCACAGACTAGAATAACAATTCCACGAGCAAATGAGATCCAGATGACTTTCTCAAAATGTTTCATACTGCTTTACAATATGATGCAAGATTTTTTTTTATCTGCTTCATCACACATAGGGAAAAAACCCAGCTACAGCTGTGATCAAGGAAAACTAGGCCAGTTCTTAAAAGAATTAAGATATTTTACATGGTATTTTTGTACTTCTTTCTCCAATATACAAATAATGGCAACACAGTCATATATTTTACTGTCAACAAGACAGTAGCATAAGTGTTACCATAAAAATGTTGGAATCACACCCCAGATACTACATCAACTGCTTATTCGTTCGTAGCAAAGAATTGACAATGGCAGAGGCTAGTCTTCTAGCTCTCCCATAACTGGGAAAGGGAAAACATGCAAATGCATATTGATGAGACTGTAATTTGTTTTAGAAGCAATGAAAAGTTTGTTTACTTAGAACAGTAGTTGAAGACTAGATAGTTTTCAGAAAGACCACTGTAATGGAAGAAGTGGCTTTACAGAGGCTGATTGCACCCAAGAAGCTTCTTACATGTCTAAAAGGAGACTTTTTTAGTGTCAGAAGTGTAACTTCAAAACAAGCAGAAGCAGCTGGTAAATAGAAAAAACTGATCACATCTAGTACAGCTGTCACATACTTGAATCCATGCAACAGCCATCTCACAAAAAAGGCTTTTTGCAGGGAACAAACCAGAACCCCAGAGCAGTACTTCTCATTATCATCTACCTATGTTTCAAAGGTTGGAATTGCTGCTTTTCTCCCCCATTCACTTACATTTGTGGTTCATGCTCCACGTCAAAATTCAGCAAGGCCCTTAAGTGTACAAGTACTATTTAAGCACAGCGCTGAATCATCTCTAAAAGCTGCAATTAGGGATGAAAGGACAGGGGTACTATCCACAACTTGCAAAACTAACCATAAAAGCCAGAGATCCTTAGACGTTGATCTGATGGAATATAATCAAGCCTGTAGGGAAGCAGAATTCAGTCTCAAAACATGAGTGCTTTTGGTAGTCAACAAAATGAAATACTTTGTGAACCAAGCAAGGAGTAGGATGGACAATATGGAGAACAGAGGCATGGAAAAGAAAAAAAAGCAGCAAACAATGAGTTGCTGGAGTAAGTAAAAAATCCTGCAGTGAATTTTCTTACAATGGCAGCAACTGGGAAACAGCAGGAACGAAAGCAAAGAGGTAGAGCCAGTGACAATTTCTTACAGGTCGTCTTTTGGTTTTGTTTGGGTTGTTTTGTTTTTTTCGTTTTAAACACAAACCATCAAGGAAAGAAAAAACCCAAACTGATTTAAACTTACTGCCTTCGCTGTGTATTAAGATGGCTATTTCATCATTGATATTTCAGCTGCATACTTCTGTAGTATTTCTATTGTATTATCCCCCTTAATATTTCTGTTACTCTAATATTTTAAGGCACCAAAAAGGAGAGAGTCTTAGCATGCTGGGTACTGTACAAGTTACCAGTTATGAGAGAAAGTTAATACCCACAATACTTTACAATGTAAACAAAGGGTAAAGAAGAGAGAAGACATCACTCAGTAAGGTCCACAGCAGCATCAGCTGAACCAGAAGGATGCAGGTCTTCTGATTATGGGCCACACATCTCATTGAAAGCATAAACAACTCCACTTCCCTCCATCATCAACACTAATCTTCCTCCTGCAAACCAGACATTTAAAAATCTGTTCTAGAAATATATACAAGACTAGTATTATCATCCTAATATCAAGCCGTTTTTACATTTTGCTTGAAACGAGAGCTCTTAATTATAGTTGAATATTTACATGCATTTCAGTATGCAAATAGCCCTACTAGATGTGCCTCGAATAGCTCTTATAAAACACTGTCACATGTGGTATTCTGAATAACTATCACAAGACACCTACGGGTATTACCAACCGTAATACAAATCCTGTAGAATGGCAGGACACAATTGTTAGTTTAAACTTCTAATTTTTATTTTGCTCCAAATTCAGCACAGGAGAAGTTTCCCATTTTAAATTCCACCTTGAATTCCATGGACATAGTGGGAAGCACTAGCAGGTCCCTGCGGCAGAACAGCCATTTACAGAAATTACAGAAAGCAATTCTAATGCTCTCAAATTTTAAGACAAGCACAGAACCATAGAATAGTCTGGGTAGGAAGGGACCTTCACAGGTCATCTAGTCCATGCTTCACCCCCCCTACACGAACAGTTCTTTTAAAGGAAAAACATCAGTAAGCAAGTCAGAAAAAATAACATTGAGTGATCTGGGAGCCATCATGCAGAACTAATTAGCAAGCCGAGACATTTATGATTTCAACTGTTTCTTCTTAAACTTTGGAAGAAAGCTGATGAAAAGGCTAGAGAACTTCTTCAAAAACAGTCAGCTTTCAAGCATCCACAATCAGTTTTCCTGTTAGGAAGCAATCATAGAAAGGGAGGCAGAGACAAGAATGATCACAGGCCTGGCTGAACAGCTGTATCACTTCCAGTATCAGCATGGATCCAGAAAAGTTACTACCCACTTTGGCTATAAAGCTGAGCTAGTTTTATGCAGAACCAGCTCAAGTATACTAAGACCATAATCCCTGAATTGTAACCGCCAGGGACTACATGCTGCACAAACCCTCCAGTTCTCATCTTCTATCTGAGCGCAGCCAGGGCTTGGAAACTCCAAGGCACACAAGTTTCATTATGGTTTTGTGCTGCACCCTCCAGTTCTGTGGATTCTGGGAAGGTTTATTTGCCAGGGCATGGTGCCAGGTCCCTGCTGGCCCTGTACACTTGCTGTACCCGTGCAGAACCTGAGCACTGCAACAACGCTTGTTTGGTTTTAGAGTCATTTCAAGTCCTGCATGGCTAATACTTTGCTGAAGTCAAGAAATCCTGCTAAAAACAAGGCAACTATTGCAGAATTACTGAAGTGTTCCTATACTATGTTCCTAGCATCATCTAGATTCTTCCCTTCTTTGGGGTATACACATTTTACTCACTCCATTTAAAATAAACAGATACAGAAATATTTTCCAGTCTGGAGTCTTTACTCAAGGGAGAGCAACAGTATTTCAATGCAAGATACAGGGTTAGTCTCCAGAAGGTGTCACCTGTCAGCTGATTAGCCCAAGCTAACTTCACAGCCTGCCCTCAATGTCTAACTGCTACTGTTCAGCAACCTTCTTGTTCTTACAAGCTGCAGAGTAGAAATCTTCACATGGCCACAGGCTACAACACACTACCTGCCTGAAAAAAATCAACTGAAGGAAGAAGTCTAAAGAGCAGACTAACACATGAATGAACTAGGTTTGGGGTTTTTTTAATTATTATTTACAAATGCTGTCAATAACATCATCTGACATTGAGAAAACCTGTGTCTTCATTAAAACTGAGATTCATATTAGAAGTTTCAGCTAGAAATTTAATACCGTTTAATTTTTCATATCCAATGTATAAAAAGTCTTAAGAGCTTCATTTTTCAAGCTTTTCCTATCAGCTGCAGACATGAATACATACAGGTATTAGTGTCCAAAGAGCCTAGGCAGAATTAGGTTCCATTAGTCTGTATCTATATAAACATACCATAACATCTGCTCCAGATTTATACACGGGCAAAGCAAGAAGATGATTATGCAAATAACGAGAATGTAAGTAATACATATGCATCCAGGCAACTGGAGGGAAATCTTTCTCCGATAATTTTTGCTCTCCCATTAAAACAGTCTACTTAAGAAACATACTACCATGTAACAATAATGCCACAAGTTTAAGTAGTATTGATTGGAACACAGTACCATATATAAACAGCTCAACAGTTAACCACAAAGAAGCAACACTGGGGATTCCTGAAAGCATAGAGAATCATCTTTGAGAAAAAAAGCATTTTTTCTATCATAAGTTTCTGCTTCTTCCATAATTCTAAATATTTGTATGAGGAACAATAAATAGTAAGCATTTTTGAGATATTTTCTGAAGAATACAAAGCACTCTAGAATATTTAAAACTACCACATCCACCAAGTCCCACATTAATATTTTAAATAAGGCAACCCCATGTACACCATGTACCCAGACTGGTGGACAGCCAATTCAGACATTTAAACAGTTGCAGTTAGCTGATCTTGTTTGGAGGACCCTACATTTTAAAGTATCTACCACAAATCTATATTTTAGTCCAAAATGAAAAAATCTTCCTTTTTTGTATGCTAGCTCATTTTGTTCAACCTCAAATCAGAAAAAGCTCTGCATACAAATTCAGGCACTGAATGCAAGTGATGAACGTAGGGTATACAGTTCCCCACCTGCATCCAAGCATCTACCTTAGGATAAAAATAAATTGGTCCTTACAGTCCATCAAGTAAACTGGCTCACACATTCACCATCTTACATCAAAGCTTCTGCTAAAGCCCTCAGGTCTTAATGGAATCTCAGGCTTGTCCTACACAGGCTGTTTCAAAAACTCATTTTATTTTTGATCAGCCATTTACTATTATAGTATGTATTTTAAGGTGTCTCACTCAGATGTCACTGTAACTGTACACCATGCATTTAATCAGGTTTCTAAATACACAGATGAAGTCTACAAAAGCCCTTAACAGTTTCTGCAAAAGTTGTTTCTGTAGGTTCCTATGGTTTACAGCTGCGTGTTGCCCAAACTGCTGAAACCTCTGCACGTTTCTGGTCTTAAACCTGACTAGCACTGGGGGACTAAGGAGAAGGACAAGGTCTCCCCTCCCCTACCAAGCACTTGGTCCAGCAAACACTCGCCAAAAATTTATAATGTCACTGATGACACTGAATGAAAGAAAGTGCACATGAAGCATGAACAACTTGGTGGCTCTGCTTGAGACAGGATATTCTAAGTTTAATTCCTAAATATGACTAACACAAAAAGTATACAGCCTTGGCATTCAAATCAAGATCTAGGACTTTTCCTGAGCTGCCTCTGCAAAAGACACGCTCAACAGAGCTGCCCAAGCTCAAACACCTGCTCACAAGTAGAAGCTCACTAGGCTTCTTTCCACAGAAAATCTGATCCTGAATTAACATCATTTTTGATAAGCAAAAGGCCAAATTTAATGGCTCTCCAAACAGGCGACAAAGTCCAAATCCTATCTGGGGTGAAGACAAGACTTCAGAATTTAACAGGGTTTTAAATCAAGGGCAGAGGGTGGGCAAGTTTCTTCTTCTGGTGTTTGAAATCTTACATACATTTCACTAGAAAGAGACACATAACTGCAGCCTCTTTGGGATGGGCTAGGTAAGAGTTTGGAGATGTTTAAGTATATGTGAGATAGAGTCTCCAATATTTACACTTCTTCAATGTCTCCCTATAATTATTATTTATTGAATCACATTAAGCAAGTTTTTTCACAAAGGTTGAAAAAGTTAGATGAGTAACACTAAGCACCCTGAGTTTAAATCCATGTGTGCCGACAGGCTCAACACTCAGATTCCACTATCCCTCCACTCCGAGCTGCCTGGTCTGCCCAGCAAGGCGTCCTGAAAAGCCCCAGTGGAAAATCTGCCCTGCGGGATTCATCAAACAGTCTTTTAACTTACCAAAGCCAGACGCTTATTTTGATTTTTCTCCAAGTAATTTGACAGTAGCTTTCCCGAGACAGCTGACAAACCCCTCATGGCACCGAGTGTCCATGGCGAGTGCTGGCCGCGGGGGCTCTCTGTGAGGAGACGTGAGGCCGGGGCTGCCCTGCGCCCGACACTGCCGGCTCCAACCGCCCCAGCACAGGGCACAGCTGAACGCCTTGGCCAGGCCGGGGGAAAACAGACTTCAGTAAGGGCAAAACTGCCTCACAGAGAGGAAGAGGGAACGAAAAGGCATGAGAAAGAGCCCTGCAGACACGCGGGTCAGTGAAGGACGGCCTGGAGGTGCTCCAGGTGCCGGAGCAGAGATTCCCTACAGAAGACCCCAGCAATGCCGGCTGTGCCCCTGCAGCCCACAGAGGACCCTGCCCTGGAGCGGGTGGTTATGTCCTGAAGGAAGCTGCTGCCCCTAGACAGCCCATGCAGGAGCAGGTCTTCTGTGGCCTGTGGGAAGGACCCACACTGGAGAAGTTCATGAAGGACTGTACCCCACAGGGGACCCACACTGGAGCAGAGGAAAAGGTGTCAGGAGAGAGGATCTGTTCTGGACTGACCCCTACCCCTCAGCTCCCCATTCCCCCGCACTGCCTGGGCAGACAGAGGAGTTGAGAATGAAGGAATGAATTTGAGCCCAGGAAGAGGGATGGCTGGCAGGAGGTAGTTCAGCTTTTGTCTTTGCTTCTTACCATCCTTTTCTATTTTTTAATTGGCAATAAATTAATTTTCTCCAATCCAGCCTGTTTTGCCTGTGACAGTAATTGCCAAGTGCACTGTCTTTATCTCCATCCACAGGCTTCTCCATCTGACTCCCCCCCCCTCCCATCCCACTGAGGGAAGGGGAGCGACAACAGCTGGGTGGGCATCTAACAGCCAGCCACAGTCAACCCACCACACCAGCACATGTGCTTATCCTTAGCACCAGTTTTCTTAATTCATAATCCTTCTATGACCCACCTGAACCAGTTATTACTGCCTCCATCTGCTGTATACATAGAACTAAGATTTTGTTACTATCTTCCCACTGCAGAGGATAACAAAGAATAGCAATTTTGAATGGTAATGGACATCTGATTTTTAAACAATGTCTTCTATCGCATTATTCAGGGTTACAGGCTACATTTTTACTTCATGTAAATGGTTCAAAGCACCCATCACTTAACTTTTTATAGAAGTTATATGTATGCCTAATATACTCAGAGCAGCCACTTACTTTAAACTTATCTTTTCTTGAATTCCTTCTCCATTACGGAAATTATGTTGAACAGTCACTTTAGACAAGTTAGCCATGCCTAAATATTCATTTAACTCCTTTTAGCTCAAACTGTTAAAGAACTTCATGATAAGCACCACACCTTTTATTTCACACATACAATTCTAGTCAGAGAACCATTTTATCTCTGTAATTACCATCTCAATGTCTCAATAATCCTGTATGCCAAGTGCTTTCTGGCTTTTACCCTGCAGTAATCTGGCCAGCAGTTTCCTCTGAGCATCCCTTGTGCTTGTGGATACACAAGGCAACCATATTCCCACTCAAAGACAGAAGAGACAGGGAGGGCATCCCAGGCAGCTTCTAGGTAAGTGTGTGTGCACACACACGTCAAGCCACAGAAAATGCTTGTGCAGAATGTTGCTGTAGTTAGAAAAGCCAAACTGCAGAAGGGGAATTAACTTATGTCTCCATAATGTATGGAATTTACAGGAGAAAACATGTGCCCACAATGTTTCCATCATTTATTAAGTTTCTGCTTTGACACCAAGTTTCCTCCCAATGCACTCCTACTATTTGATTCCTTAATCTAGAAGGACAGCAGGAATAGGAAAAATATTTTCAAGCTTCAATTTAACAGATAGATATTTGTTTACAATTAAATGGAAGAGGTACGTAACTTTTTCATAATGTCAATAATGTGATAAAAAATGGAGGAAGCGCTTTTGACTAGCATGTATCAAACTTGTAACAACATTTAGTTCACATTTACAACAGAGTAGGAGTTTTCTACCAATGGCTGTTTGCAATTGCAAAACAACTATTTTCGGAGTTGTAAGAGCTTCCTGTGAGGATCCAAATCATTGCTCATTGAAGAAATGGATTCAGAACAATAACATATTATGGCAATTCCTTAGCAACCTTTTAGAAGTAGCTGTGTATATGTATGTTCCTGATACACACACTCCCCCCAAGCAGGTGAAGAACAAAGAGAAGATCCGCATGAGATTCTGCAGTCGATTCCAAATCGAGATTCTAGAAGCATGGTGAAAACATCTGAAAAACAATCAATTGCAATAAGAGTTCAGCATAGGAATTGCTCTTTTCTTTTTTGTTCCTCCTTTTCAACCACAGTTTCTGTTTAGAATTTCTTCCACTTAAAAACTGTAGTTACATCAAGTGTGCAGTAGTGTGGGGCCTTGTATCCTAATTTTCATTTTCAAATGAAACCTTGAGCCAAGGAAAGCCTTTCTGGTGCTTGTCTGTCTTAAGAAGCTTGTCTTAAGTTCTAGAGTATACCTGATAATTTTTAACATTTCTGTGGAAAAGGTAGAAGTTCTTCATAGTTCTCATTCAGCACTTTGGTGGTTGTACAAAATGGAGAAGTTAACACCAGTAGTTTGTTATCTTTTTCTTTCCTAAAAACTTTGTTCAATTCTCTTTCCACATTGGATGAGGTGTCATTCCTTTGCATTGTGATTTAGCTGAAGTGTTGTAAGAAACACTCGACTTCAGGCCAAAGTTCTGTCTATACTTCATCAATTCTTTGAATCACATTTCTTAATTCTTCTCAAGAGCAATTTTTATTAATATGTTCATCTCCAACTCTCATGTGTCAAGTTAGCCACATTAGAGATTTTAACTCAATTCGCATTTGCCAATAATTAGTTTGGCCCTTCCCCCATTGGTGAACTTGCAGAAACTGCTTGGTCTAGAAGGACTGTAATTTCTAAAACACTTGAGATGCAATTAGTACCCAAGGAGAAAAATGAAAATTCAGAGACTGAAACCAAGTACATCAGAGAACATCCAACCAGGTTTCTCAGATTGTGTCAATACGCTTCCCCTTGCGCAATGTTCAGAGCTGCTTTGAACTGCACATATTTGACTGCTCAGCAACTGGCACATCACCCAAGGCCACTGACACTCAAAATACAGAGCTCATCACCAATATACCTCTAAACACAGAAAAAACTGTCTCATGAGACCAGTACGTTCTACACAGAGCACCAGTAAGTGCACATACATTCTGTATTTTAAGTATCACTGTTATTAATTTGGTGAGTACTAGGACCACCTTGATAACAGTAACTCCATATTAAGTAAAAAAATGAAGATTTAAAGGGGCAGAGGGGAAGTACAATAGGCATAATGAACGTGAACAACCTTGTTATTTCCTGTGCTTCCAGGCTGACTCTGCATGGAAGGAGTCACTAACTGCATTTTTCAGATATTTTCTTCAGACTAACCAGACTTAAGCTGCTGGCTCTAAGCAAATTGAGTGGTTTGTGCTTATGTACATGTTCTTTACATCTTGCCTTGTTCATTTTTCATACACCCAATTATTCTGAATTTGTGTAATCATAGAAGCCTTATTGTGAAAAGCAACCCTGGTAGTGGTAGAATGAGTTCTGTCCCAACAGCTTTAGCTTTTTCAGATTTCAGAGGCCGTCTTCTGCAGAGAACGAAATGAAGACAGTAATAAGATTAAAAAAAAAAAAATAAGATGGCCCACTTGCTTTCTACTTCTCCCCCTTTCAAGGTTATTTTCCACAGTTCTTTAAAAAACAAAGGACTCCAGTGCATATAAACACAGTTACAGGTTCCAAAAGGGACAGGCTACATTCAAAGAATACAAGGGAAGTGGTTTCTAAAAATATTTCTCTGGTTTTAAAGTATGGCATGAAGGAAAAAGAGGAACCAGCACTGTCAGTATCACTCCCTGTGAGGGAGTAGGAAGACAGAAGAAATATTTCACAACCATTAGGGAAGCTCTTTGCAGCTGGGGGTTGAGCTGTATCCCTGACTTCTCTGCTCTCTTTTGTGGAACTCTATTGAAATGACAGCCCTATAGTTGCATTCTCTACAGCATGAAATTCACATTTTGCCTCGTTTCAAGCTAGATCTCTGCACTATGACACCTCATTTCTTAGCATCCCATCATGATTACAGGGCAAATGATAACTCACACTGCCTTGTAATCTGACATACCATGACAGGTTTCTGTTATGCCTATCTCTCTCCTCCTGAGCTAAGCTGCTCACTTATCATTCAGCATAGGCCCCGGACAGCAGAACTTATTAGGTATATTGACATACAAGCCAAGGTATGAACTGGTGCAAAGAACAGGACTGCTACTCAGAGACCAATAACAACTTCTGTTTGCAAGATACTCTTGTCCAAGGCTTGCAATTATCATGTGGCTAAATTGACCTGAAATACCTGCTTCCAGATCAATTTTCCATACATTCGCACAAGTGTAGCAGCAGCAGAAAGGAAGGGTCACAAGAGACCTAAGGTATGCCTGCCTCTCTCCATAGCCATCGCTGTTCATACAGGCTCGAGGAGCCCAAGCTAGGCAGCTAACGGGAACACGGGCATGCATGCAGCGGACGAGCAGTGGCCAGTGCAGTGCCTGCATGGTGGACACATCTTGCAGAGCCCCTGCCTTTGTTGTATGGCAGTATCTCTCGCTCTCTGGACTCCTGACCACTGCACTGTCTGCAATTCCTTTACTTACATACACATGGTTATCTCAGAATACCTCTTCCAGGCAGCTTAATACTCTTCTTGATTCTAGACTTCGGCTTCATGAAAATAGATCTACCTGATGACAGCCTAGAAGTTGTTTCCCCATGAATAGCTTACCCATAGTTTCCTGGAAGGCACTCTAGACAGACGGCATTTTTGAAATATTTCTTTGTCTATTTTCTTGAGCACCTCTTTTGATTTCATTTCACACATGCAGCCAGCCAGAATATAACTAAGAAGTTAAACTAAGGTACACTGGGTATATCCCTCCCTCTCTTTTCTAAATATTTTCTGACTACAGAAGTAATACTCATTTCTTTGCTGCTTATGGATTGCCTTTTGGAAAGCAAGAAATTGATGGAAATGCCATTTTTTAACTTTAACTTAAGATCTACACTCTCTCTTACATACCTTCTCAAAAATTTGAGGTAAGACACTAGCAGGTCCAATGCATGACCAGACAAAGATTACCCACATGATTAGTTTCAGGTTTCCCCAATACATGTGGAAATGCACGGAAGTCCCTTTTCCTAACTCTATCCAGGTCTAACCCTACAAACATCAGTAAATTTTGTCCTGAATAGTGTATTTACACAAAAGCCAAAAGAAATCCCCACACTTCTTTAAGTTTTTCTCCTCCCATGAAGCACTACTCCCCACAACCAGCCCCCACTAAGTTGTGTATGGCAAAGGGTAACTACTGTCCACCACAAAGCAGTAACAGAAAGCAACTGTGTCATGCAAATTTGAGACGCCCAGCAAACATCCACTGAAACACTGCCTTAGAGTCAGTCAGTGACTGAATAAGATTCATATATGCTAACCCATCTGCAGGAAAGAAAAAGCAATTTTTCAGCCACCCCTGTAGTTGCACAGCTCAGACAGCCACTGTCAAAAAAAATCCATCCAGAGCACTGAAATAGAAGCTGAAATAGCATAGTAAATAGTTGCTCTGGATAAACCATCAAATTTGACATTAGCCATTGCCTAGGACTGATCCAAGTGCCCTCCTTCCTAGCTGTGAGCAGCTGTTTGAAGAAGCAAAAAAAGTTTATACTTCCTTAACCCTTCTACTGCAGTAAACCCATGAAATAAGGAGGACAGTTATAAAGTCAGTGTGCTGTGATTTTTAGATATGACTGATCTTACCTTGAGGGCAGAAGGACAATTGCACACATGTAATTTAGTATCTAAATACAGGAAAGCTCATTCCTCTGTCCTGGAAAAATCTTTATCTTGCCAGAGGGCAAGAAAAACAGTGGTAAAGTATCTAGAAATAAGAGAATCCACCTACAGCAAGGTACTCTGTCTCATAACAGCAGCATGTTTTGTCAGTGAATTATGAAAAAGGCAGAAGAGAAAATTTCCCTGGGGAAAATAACTCCTTGCAAAAGCTTTCTTACAAATATCAGAAAAGGGAAAAAATGTTCCCTTTGACCACAGACAATATGGAGACCACAGCTTCTTGACTTTGCTGAAGTAAATTTCAGATCAGAGCAGCAGAAATGCATCCTAAAGAAGGGGTATTATGAGTTATTCCCCCCGAAAAATGAAGTCCCTAAAGGGGCAACACAGTAGAGATATACGGTATAATGAACAGCACAAGAAAATAGGTCAGGAACATCTACTCAACCTTTCTCATGAACTGGAAGGCTACTAAATTAAAACTGGTTAACAGAAAAAAAAACTTTTCATATAGAAATTCTTGTTTATTCAGTAATTGCTGTGTGTAATTAGAGCAGGAAACAGAAGGCAAGTGCGTCATAAAACTGCCAGAAAGAACTGGATGTCTGCAAGGGTACCCAACACTATTAGAAACAATATTTAAAATATGAACTATTTTGAAAGGGCACAAACTCACAAGCTCTAGGTGATATCCATTAGCCTGTAATCAAGAGGAGCCATTCCCCACTGGCAGGTTCTGTGGCTCCCAAGAAGCTCTTTTTACACCTCCCACTGAAGCAGACCCTGGCCTCTTAGAAATGAATCACTCCAATTAAAAATGTGCTTTCTGTATTCTTACAAGAAAGGCTACATGATCCATCTGTAAGATAATTTTCCATTTTACAATTTAGTTGTGTGTAAAAAAAAAATAGCTCATTTGTTTAAGCACAGCTGAAATATTGGCAGTTCTGTTCCAGTCCAATTTACAGTATTAATAGCATTATCAGTAATGCAGAACTATCACGTGCATATGTTACTTCAACTTCTCAATTCCCGTTTCTTATCAGTACACAGAAAACAATTTTATTTTTACTTTGTGGCTATTGTGAAATAAAAAAATTCTAACAATTGTCTAATTATGGATTATTAAATTGGGGAGTGGGGTGTTAGGTGTCACAACCAAACAGTAACTGGCCATTCCATTTATCTTCATTTAATAGAAAATGTACATCAATCAAATATGTAAGTATGGCAATCTGGTTTGCAACGTAGTGTCATTAATAGTCTTCCGAACTTTCAGGGAAGCTAAGCAACCAAACTAGTTGTAAAAGTCAATCCTCCTTAACTTTCAGCCTTGCATTTGTGTCTAAAACATCAAGAACATAAGTGTTTAGTGTTTTCTACATGTTTACATTTGGAAGTAAAGCAGTCTGTCCATAAAGCACCAATGGATGATTCATTTCCTGAACTTCTGTTAAGTCCTACTTGATCTTTCCCCAATTTAGTTGATTTAAAGCAATTTACTGCTGATCCAATATCCAAACCCTTAGCCCCAGAACAGCACACAAAGGAGTTATGACCAACAGTTTAAAACTGTTCAGAGACACTGCTTTACTTACCTGTAGGAAGTTAATAGGAAGGGATTGTTGCAAATGAACAGTCAAGTTACACTCCTTGTATCAAACAGAATAAACTGAACAACAGTTGAAAGACATTTAACCGAGCAGCAGCAATGTTGTAAAAAGATAAATTACTTTGGGAGAGTTATGTGCTAAGATTCATTCATTATACATTACACTAAGTTTTAAACAGTTATCATTTTCATAAAACCCAGAATAACATATTTCAAGTGACACAACTCGAAGTGCTCACTGACAGAATTTGAAATAAAACCCCAGAAAACTACCTCCTTGATACATTTTACCATACGTTATGCTGCAGTCCAGTTTGTATTAGCCACTGTTGTCATGGTTATCAGTCCCATCAGAATTCATAAGCGAGTTTCTCATTTCCTAACTCCCTACACACCATGAATAATACCAGCTATCTACTCCACAGAGTTCATACCTTACATTTTTATTGCCTGGCTTGGTCTTTGTCACCTTGAAAAGTTTTTTTTTTTTGTATGTTTGTTTTTCAAACATTAAACATGCCCAATGTCACAAGAAATAATGCACACCAGAAGAGCTGCATTCAAAAACAGACACTCGGGAAAAACTGCGGAGGAAGAAAATTCTGTTTTCACTCAAATGTGTCATCCTTGCAGAAACTACAGAGCCAGCGTCTACAGCATAACTCGTACAAATAGCCCCACAGTTCCCAGGTCACCTCATCATCCAGAGAATTTGCTATCTTTGAATCCTGCAGTAATGAGAGACATTCCCAATGACATTTCCAGAGTCTGAATTTGCTCAGTTTGCCATGGGGACTCCATGCAGTTGGTAGAGAATTAGAACAATAAGGCCTCCAAAACAATTGACAACTGCTGTTTAGGGGACCTGAAATTCTCTAGCTTCTTTGCAGGAGGGAGGTTTTTTTCGTTTTTTTTTTTGTTTTTTAATAATTCCGCATAAAGATCCTGGAATTAAGTCTCACTCAACAGGATAGTAGGGCCCCTAAATCACATGAAAAGCACAACTGAAAGCAGTTCTTCGAAACACACTACTACCCAGCAACTCCACATTTGGCTTTTTCCACCTTGTCCTATACACATCTATGGAAAACACAGAAGCAGCAGGCATACGCTACTGCTAGAACTGCGCGCAAAGGAAGGCACAGCAGGATGTCACTTCTATGGGTGTCAGTTAGATTTTGGCATTTTATACTTTCCCTGAAATGTATGGAATGGAGTCTACATTGCCACCTGTACATCTGATTGCCATTCTAATCAAGAAAAAAAGACACATCCTTCTATAAAGCAGTCTGTTTCATCTCCAAGTATCCTAATGTCCTACATGCACTTGTCCTTACTAATGTGTTTCTCAGGGTTCATGCATCAAAGCCTTTAGATGATTACATCCTCAAGCTGTACATTAAATCAAGACTTGACTGATCACACTTCCTACCAAGCAAGCTTGGTCACAGCTCAGACAAGACAAAAACAAGCTCAATTCCTCCAGGGAACTGAGAGCAGCAGCCACAGAAATTGGGTAGAGTTAGGGCGTTCAGCTGCCCAACCTCTGCGAATTGTTATCAGCAATTAAAGGCATTCAGCAGTTCCCTTGCTGGAATAATATTTCCAACTTGCAAGTGCAGTTTTGTTGTTTTTTTTTCTTAAGTGAAAAAAAAGTAAGATACTTGTGTATTTGAGAACCAGTATATGAAATGGCAATAAGCTTTAAGTAACCCATTTCAACTTTCTGCTGCTGTTTCTAGTCTTTGATTTTTGGTTTTCCCTTGCGTGCAGTGTGTGTGAATGTAAAAGTAAACCTAAATAAAAGTAGTTGTATTCTAAGTGATTGCTTAATCATGGACACGTTTGGAAGAAATGTTCAGCTTCAGCATAAGCTTCATGAGCAGGCAAGAAAAAGAGTGAAGTTTCACCCCAAAAAGGCATACAGAAACAAAATCAAAAAAGCCGTGGATAAGATAATGTGTTACTTTCAAAGAGCTCTAATCTGCTAAGTCACTTTGACTTTTTAATTAAGTTCGGCACCTTTTAAAAAAGTGAATCCCATTTCATGTACTTGGAATGAAACCAGGTATTTAAGGCTTTCCTTTTAGTATTTCATTCCATTCTTGATCGCATTTTTCTTTGGATTCTGATGTGGCAAAAGATCCAATGCTTTCCTCAGCTCTTACTCAACGTCCTAGAAACTGCTCAGTGATAAAGCCTGAAAAACATCTTCTCTCCAAGAACATCTGCCACAGCGATTCTTCAAAAACCACTAAGGGGTAATGTTTCCCTTCATATACATACGCAACTATCACCACCAGACATCTTTTGATGTTATAAAGATGACAACAGATCTCTAAGACCATACCATAAAAAAACCACAAACAATTTCTGCAGTTCTAAAAGGAGTTTTAATATTCTACAGCAATTCAATATGTTATAAATCCAAGTAAATAGAATAGAGGCATAGAATCATTTACTTTGGAGAAGGCCTATAAGATCAAGTCCAGCTGTTAACCTAACACTGCCTAGCCCACAACTAAACCATGTCCCTAAGTGCCACACCTACACATCTTTTCAATACCTCCAGGGGCAGTGACTCCACTTCCCTGGGCAGCCTGTTGCAATGCCCGAGCTCTCTTTCAGTAAAGATATTTTTCCTAATATCCAATCTGAACCTCCCCTGACACAACTTGAGGCCATTGCCTCTCGTCCTATCGCTAGTCACTTGGGACAAGAGACCAACGCCTGCCTCATTACAGCCTCCTTTCAGGTAGCTGTACAGAGCAACAAGGTCTCCCCCTCAGGCTCCTCCAGACTAAACAATCTCAGCTCCCTGAGCCACTCCTCATAAGATTTGTTCTCTAGAACCTTCACCAGCTTCTTTGCCCTTCTCTGGACATGCTCCAGCATCGTAATGTCTTCCCTGCCATGAGGGGCCCAAACCTGAACACAGGTGTGGCCCCAACAGTGCTGAGTACAGGAGCACCATCACTTCCCTGTTCCTGCTGGCCACACTATTCCTGATACAAGCCAGGATGCCCTTGGCCTTCTTGGCCACCTGGGCACACTGCTGGCTCATGGTCAGCCAGCTGTCAACCAACAACCCCAGGTTCTTTCCCACCTCTCTTCCCCAAACCTGTAGCACTGCATGGGGTTGCTGTGACCCAAGTGCAGGACCCAGCATTTGGCCTTGTTGAACCTTATACAGCTGGCCTCAGCCCATCGATCCAGTCTGACCTTGAGCAGATCAACACTCCCACCCAACTTGGTGTTATCTGCAAACCTGCTGAGGGAGCACTCAATCCCCTCATCCAGATCATTGATAAAGACGTTGAACAGAACTAGGCCCAATATTGAGCCCTGGGGAATACTGACTAGCCACCAATGGGATTTAACTCCATTCACCACCACTCTTTGGACTGGGCCATCCAGCCAATTTTTTACCCAGCAAAGAATACACCTGTGAGCCATGAACAGCCAGTTTCTCCAGGAGAATGCAGTGGGAAACAGTGTCGAAGGCTTCACTAAAGTCTAGGTAGACAACATCCACAACCTTCTCATCCACTAAGTTGGTCACCTTATCATAGAAGGAGATCAGGTTAGTCAAGCAGGACCCACCTTTCATAAACGTGTGCTACTGGGCCTGATCTCCTGGTTGTCCTGTATGTGCTATGTGATGGCACTCAAAGTGGTCTGCTCCATAATCTTCTCCGGCACCAAGGTCAGGCTGACAGGCCTGGAGGTCCCAGGACCCTCCTTCCAGCCTTTCTTGTAGATAGGCATCACATTTGCAAACCTCCAGTCAGCTGAGACATCCCTAGAAGCCAGGACTGCTGATAAGTGATAGAAAGTGGCTTGGTGAGCACTTCTACCAGCTCCCTCAGTACGCTTGGACTAATCCTATCTGGCCCCATAGACTTGTGTGTATCCAAGCAGTTCAGCAGGTTGCTAACCACTTCCCCTCAGATTATGGGGATCTAAATGTTTATCTAAAAGCTAAGTTCAGCATTCAAAACCAAATCCTTCCTAGGAAAAAAAAAAAAAAAGACATTTCTCATCTTCAAAGGACAAACCAAAACCTAAATGGCTAAGTATGGTACCCTTTATTTGTCAGCAAGTAGCACATGAAGATTCTTGAAGCACAAAGCACAGAAAAATAATGCCATGTGCTTTTTTCCCCTAATCTAATTAAAAATTTAAGTATGGAAGCTATATTAGGAATTGTACTGACACCACCTACTGACATCCTGACCGATGTGAGTCACTGAAAACCAAAATTTCTGCTGAGTATCATAAATTTCTTACAGAAAAAAGGAAATGGCTCCCAACAGTTAACTAAAGGTGAATTTAATTGTGAGATTTCCTTTATTGTTCTTATCACTTGACAGTTATTGCTGCACTTTCAGACATGGACAGTCCAAGTATCAGTCTAAATTTAGTCAAAAACTTTTACTTCTTTCAAAGTGTTATGAAATCATGATCTATTAATTGCTCTGTGCAAAGAATAAAACCAGGCACAAAAAAATGAGAAGTTTGTTAGACAGTTTAAGTATCATCACCTGATGTTATATAGTCTTTAAAATAATCTGATTCCACCCTTTATTTCGTTCTGCTTTTGCTAGCAGAAGCAGGCTTAGAGAATGGAGATAAACCTTTGAACTGTGCATTTATAACTTGTACATGCTGCCACTTATCATAGCTAGTGAAATTTTTTAACAGTTCAATTGCACATCATACAGCAACAATGAACTATTTTCCTCTCCCTCCTTGCTTTCTTCAGGCACAAGTGCCCCATTTCATAATCTGCATAAAATGTGTTTGTTTTAACATAAATAAACATTCAGTCACTGTTCAGTCAGACTCAGCAAACAAATGTCAACCCTTTCACTGACACAGCTGTTTTGCCTTAGTGAATCCAAGGAAAGTGCGTATCACCCAACCTTCCTCCACCACGTGAGGAGGTACGGATCTGTCACTCAGCCAAATCACAGATACTATTAGATCAAATTCAGAGGCATCTGTTCCCCTCAACTCCACTTCTTGTTGAGGACTCAGGGAGGAGACAGAAAAAGCTATCGAGCAATGGGAAAGCGGTCTACTTCTTCCTCACATCGAAGGGTACCAGAGAAAAATGGAGGTTGGCAGTGGATGGAAGACTTTGTGACAAGGTCAGGCAGAATATATTCAGCTAATAAATTTAAATGGATTTTACCTGTGATGTAAGTAGACGCATTAAGAATTCCCTCACCACCACCCCATTCAAACATTGATCAAACAGCTTCAAATAAGAAAGAAAATCCCTGGTTCTATGCAAAGAAGCAATGTCCATGCTCAATCCTTTTAAAAAAATAGAAAGCATTAAAGCCATAAACTTTTGTCATAAGAGGATAAGTTTACCACAGAAGCTCAAGTTAATGGAGCTCTGCCCACATATAGCAGCCAAGAGGTTGACCCCAATTAACTCTGCTACTTCAAAACATGTCTTTAGAAAAAAGAATTACCATGTAAATACAATGACTTCTTGTTATCAGCATACAGCTGGGGTCTACTTATGGCCATCATTTCAATATTACAGACTCCCTAGGTAAACATTAATGTGCTGTATTTTATGCAGTGATCTGTACTCTCTGTAAGTACTTTTGACAGATGACAGCTCTTCCCTGTGAGCCAAGCTCCATGGCATCACAAGAAATCTCCTCCTGTTCTGACATAATAAATCAATTTCTTCCAAGCAAAAGTGAAATTAAAGCCTTACACTGGAGTGACTGAAGTGTACTTGAAGCAGGTTTGTACTGAATGTTATTCACTTTATTTTTACTCCTTCCATTACGCCCACGTATCTTATCCTCTAAAACTAATAAAAAAGCCAGAAAACATTTGACTTCGCAGTTCATCTCTAAAGAATTACAACCAGTCTTGGGAATACAACCTATTTTACCAAATTTAATTTGCTTTTTAATTAATTATGGCATTAACAACTCACATTTCATTTCTTCTTGGAAGCATGTTTTTTTCCAGCTATTCCAAATACAACCAGAGCACACCATTAATGTGAGTGTATACAGTTAAACTAACTTAATACCAGGGTAAACTCATTTTTTGACTTCTATATTATCAAAACAGAAAAGAACAGAACAGAACTAACAGGTACCAAACACTGTTTACTACTTCGACTGTATAGCAAGCACAGCTACTTTCACATACAACTGCATTTCAAAACTTCATTCTATACATTATTTACACTTTATTTCAACCATGACATCCTGTAACTCCGAAACTTCCTCTTACACAAAAATATACTAATTGAGAGAGTTTAATTTATTACTTTCCTCTGAACTTTAATAGAAATAAAGATCCTTAAATATTTTAAAGAAGAAAAAAATGCATACACAACACATCAATTAATTGTCTGAAGTATCTTCAAATGTTTTACAAATCTAAGAATATCATTTTCTTCCCAGGCTGAACAAAGGAGCATGTTAAGAGGTTTGGTGATTTGCTGCATGCCATAAAACAAAACTGAGGAAGAACAGAACACAGTTTCCTTATTCTCAGCCCAGGCCTGTACACTGTTGCATAATTACTATGGCTAAAAGTATACTGCAAGAGATTTGTGGCTGACAGCAGCCAGAAGGTAATTAAGGGACATAAATGAACAATGCAAACCCCATAGTGGGAGTCCTTAAAAGACATTTTTATTCCCTAAAGAAATTTATTTGGGTTTTGTTAAAATTAAAAACATAACTGAAGTTTTCGCCTCCATTAAATATTGAAACAATAAGTCTGTAATAAGGACTTTAAGGTTTAAATATTAATCATACATTACCTGATTCTGTACTTGGTCTACAGTTACTAGACCCCAAAGTCCCAGAGCAACTATAACTATCTCCCCAAAAATCAGTCCTGTACAAACTTTTTCTGTCTGTAAAGGGGAAAGATTTCAAACCATTCTAAAACCTGCATGTTAAATACTGCATGGATACTTCAACACACACACACCAGTCCCCTTCCCCCCTCGGCCTTTGTTTTGACTACAATGATGTCTGACAGGATCCTGCCCAAGTCTTTTCCTCAGACCTGTCCTTCAGGAGCTCTGGGAATAGATATTTAGAGAAGTCATGCTCCTCTTAGCCCAGCACAGATGTAAGGACTCTAGAAGAAGCAAGTTGGTCATGGCACTCCTGAGAGCCAACTAACATCAGCTAAAGCAGAACTGAAAAAAGCATCTGTCCTACTGCACCTTCTGCACTATGATTACTGGTCTGCAGCATCTACTGAAGGCATTATGGTAACGATCTCCCCCCCCAATGACCAAGGAAATTCATTGAATGCTCTACTAAACATGGTACAATCTCATCGAAAATGACTAGAGCTTTTCTTCTGTCATGCATTTCTATAATTTCAGGAAAAGCAGGTAGCCAAAGTCACCAGAGAAGAAACCCTTGTTCTATTTGACAAGTACAACAAATCCAGTGTAAAACCACCATTACATAAACTCTCTCATCGTAAAGATTTACACAAAAAGTGCTTAAGCAAGAGCTTTAAGGTTACCTTCACATAATTTGTTTACTATTACTTTTGCTGCAGTTGAACCAGTTCAAGTGTATACAAAAGACACATCCATTTCCAAAACAATACAGTGGAAAGTTAAGTTTCCATGGGAACCTGACAATTGTGGGACACTTTGGGGGGTTTTGTTTGGTTTTAACACATGGGAAAAAACATCATAATGCCATCCCCACATTTAAGTTTCATTTCAGAGTTGCTTAGATTAAGCCTTAAGGTAGAACTTCTTGTAATTTCATCTTTGAATTGAACAGTGTCTGACTTGTCAGAATGATCAGATAAACACATACAGAATCACAGAATGGTAGGGGCTGGCAGGGACGTCTATGGGTCATCTAGTCCAACCCCCCTGCCAAAGCAGGGTCACCTACAGCAGGCTGCACAGGACCTTGTCCAGGCGGGTCTTGAATATCTCCAGAGAAGGAGACTCCACAACCTCCCTGGGCAGCCT
>Ga0065711_1033201_pt1 | contig 25937 bp, 17 predicted proteins | sample Hoacrofraction12_FD_59098 | JGI IMG/M metagenome (GOLD analysis project Ga0065711, IMG submission 59098) | Hoatzin crop microbial communities from Cojedes, Venezuela - Epithelial fraction 12 v2 (version 2) | ecosystem: Host-associated > Birds > Digestive system > Esophagus > Crop | place... | reverse complement strand
GCCTGGACAAGATCCTGTGCAGCCTACTGTAGGTGACCCTGCTTCGGCAGGGGGGTTGGACTAGATGACCCACAGAGGTCCCTTCCAACCCCTACTATTCTGTGATTCTGTGATTACGCATTTGGGTCCGAAATGAGCAAAGTATACAGGACTTCCCGAAATAATTAAATGAACTGCATGCACTCGTGCCTTGCGGCCAAAGCCCCTCTTCCTCAGTTTCTGGGTTTGACCCCTGTCAAGCTTCGCACAAACAGATACGAGGCAGCTGTACCAGCTGTTACCCATTGTAGGGGACTGGTTTTTGAAATGTGTCCTGATGATGTGCTAGAGGTAATCTATGTCTTTTCTACAGAAAAAGAAGTGCTGAAAACTCAGTCAGTGAACCACTGCCTTTTCTTCAGCCACACTGGGCAATCACTGTCTTTCTGCCTGCAGAAAAAAACGTAACTGATAGGTATCTCCAAATTCCAGATGTAGTAAGGAAAAGACACCCAACAACTGTAATATATTGTCTGCCCTAAAAAACATGCCCACTTGCTCAGAATCTGCCTGTTAAATTTTCATATATGATCTGCAAAGTACACTGAAAGTTAGCTACCACATGGCAAAGCGGGCTATCTACACGTATGCAAGCAAGATGTACGCTGACCTGCCAGCAGTGATTCCAGTATCCAGGAACTTTGCAGAAGACAGCCATATAGCAAATGGTTTTGTTTACCCCTTTCCAACTTCTTAAACATGCACGAGCTCCTTGAACTCAATGGCTACTAAACCAAAGCCTGTGTCAAACACAGGCACTCCACGAACAGATTTCTTTCCCCCCCCCAGGTTTAAAGAGCGATGCTACTATTAACGTGCTGGGCCATGGCCAAGTCAGCGCTCGCTGTACTGAAAAGCAGGGTTAGTGCTCACAGATGATCATTACTGGCTACGAATAGATAATAGGTTACTAGTCTCAGGTTGAGCTGTGCCTTAAGAGCTGCAGTACTTTCCCTGACATAGCCTAAGCGGAAGGAGTTTAGTAAGCCATCCTTCTTTTAGAATTTCCTGTTTTCAGGCTATGAATGACTGTCGGACAGATGTTTTCTCAGGCAAAGCAAGTCCGTGTTCTAGGATACAATGAATTCTGCAACAGGAATGTGATTTTTGAAAATTTGAATAACTGATTTATGTTGGTGACCTGGAAGGCATTATAATACATGGCAGAAAAGAGAACTAACTCTTCAACAACACAATGAATGTCTGACACTTCAGATACTAGTAATGGCAGTATGTAAGCAAAGTAAAATAATTTTTCATGACATATAAGATTTTTTAAACCATTGCTTACCAAAGTCATTGCAGTTGTTAAGGATGAAAGAAGAGATTCTAAATCCTTCAGTTTGGTGGCACCATAAGGGTGGGAAAGCGGGAGAGAGTGGATTTTAAGACCAGGCACTTCAAAGCTGACTAAGTAGCAGTAGGCTCTATATGAGAGACTTAAGTAAAAATTTAATTTGGAAACCTTTACTGTGCCATCCTTGCACATCATATTAGTCCCCACAATTACAGGGGACATGCTGTTTTTTACCCTTGGGAAGCACACTTGATTGTGGAACCCCTCTCCTGTGAGGAAAGAGGGAGAGAGCTGGGGCTGTTCAGCCTGGAGAGGAGAAGGCTTCGGGGAGACCTCAGAGCAGCCTGCCAGTACCTGAAGGGGGCCTGAGAGAGAGGTGGAGAGGGACTTATTACAAGGGCATGGAGTGATAGGATAAGGGGTAATGGATTTAAACTGAAAGAGGGAAGATTTAGATTAGACATAAGGAAGAAATTCTTCACCGTGAAGGTGGTGAAATACTGGCCCAGGTTGACCAGAGAAGCTGTGGCTGCCACCTCCCTGGCAGTGCTCAAGGCCAGGTTGGATGGAGCTCTGAGCAACCTGGGCTGGTGGAAGGTGTCCCTGCCCATGGCAGGGGGGTTGGAACGAAATGATCCTTATGGTCCCTTCCAATCCAAACCATTCTATGATTCTATTCTACAATTCTATGAATTGCATGCTTTCTTTAAGAACAGCTACTCTGTTTGGTTTCTGTTCACTGTGCAAGGTGTAGCCTACATTCCCCTCCATGCCTCTTGTACCAGAAGAGTCACACAGGCTACGCAGCGCTGATGCACGCTTCTGACCAGAGCACAAACTTTAAGCACGGTTTCCTCCACAGTTGCTGTGGGCTCCGAAAGGCAGATGGAAGACGGAGGAGACTGAACTGCGGGAGGAGCAAGGGTATGAATGTACAGCTGAGAGAGAGAATGTATAGCTTCGCAGGGGCAGGAGAGCTCACTCCTGCAGTTCACATCCTGGACATTCAGCCTAACACTGAGTCTCATCTCTTCTCCTGTCAGCGGCTAGCTGTGAAACTCTCTGATACAGTTTGTGCCTAATTCCTTTCTAAAGACTAATACAAAGAGCAGATAATAGCCCTTCTTTGGCAACCACTTGATAACTCAAATGCTGTAAGCCTGTGCATTGCTCCAATAATCTAAAATCTCTTGAAGATAAACTAGCAGTTATGTTGTAAATATTATTTGTTTTAAATGTGGAACAATAAAGTAAGCTTTTGGTAGTTCTGTCAGCCAAGATTTAGGTAATGAGAACAAAACAAGCCACACAGCCTTATTTAGGTTCCTCTGCCATGTACACCATGAAGCATCCTGTTTATTCTGTAGAACTACTGCCCTGTTCAGAGCGCAGGTTGGATGCTGTGCCCAGGATGGTGCGGTCAGTGAAGCTGGTGTGTGGTGGGATTCTTACCTCACCTCTTCCACTAGCTAAAACACATGGAAAAAAACAGTTATGGCTAAAACCACTGAATGCCCCTGTTAGAAACTGGAGCTTATCTTTCTTCTGCCAAAGAATTTTTATATGACGCTGAACAAGCCACTTTAAGACTTTAGAGGCAGTCACCAGCTGTGTTATTCCTGAAGCTTCGAGTGATCAACACGAAACACTGGCCAACTCAAACTGAACTTGGTTTTGACTGGAGTTTCACTTTACATTTTAGATCCTTTCTGTAAAAAGCCAAACAGTGAGGGAAACCAAAGCTGTAGATGTCTCAACATGGAGGCCTTGGACCTTTTTTTTTTTGGCCATGCCAGAACTCTGTGTTTATAATATAAGAAAACAAAAGAGAAAGGTGAAAAAGATAATTCAGTGATAGTTTTGAAATTGAGTCTGTGGCCATACAGCGAATGTAAAATTGTTAGAGGTAAACAAATGTCTTTCTTACTGAGTAGTAAGAGTGTGATGGAAATAACACAGGATCACAGTAAGGACTCACCATAACTTACAGTTTTGGGTTGTTGGGGGAGGAGAGAAGAGCATTTAAGATGCTCTGTATCCTGAAAAGTGGTTGATTAGAGAAACAACTCCCAGCGAAGTGCAGAGAGGTGTACAGAAGTCCTGAGGAGGTAGGAGCTCCCGACCAACCTTCTGTATTCTATCACGGTGCTTTTTGATTCAAAACCTTAAGCTGGTTTAGCAGTAGTGATTTAATGGTTAAAATTGGTCTTGCAAAGACATTTCATTGTTTGTGGAAAGTATCTGTGTAAGAAGGGAGAGGGCTCCAGGCTGACAGCGATAATGTGTGCTACCCACCAAGCTCTGGGATAAAAGCAATGATCAGCTTCTGGTGGGACAGATGTTTTATGATTCTGAGCTGTAGCATCATTCTGCGATATAGCAAACTCACACCAACAGTAGTCACATCTGGCTACCATGCTGGGAAGGGTGTCTGGAGAGGAGCAGAACAGGCCTGGCCTCTGTTTTGGGCTCTATGCTTCAGTACTGCCAGTCTGACTGCAAAACAGCAGAATTTCTGACTCGCCAGTCAGCCAAAGAGAAAACAGAAACGCAGGCAGACGCCAGCATAAGCACAGCTGCCAAGAGAGATGTGCTGCTCGTATGGGAGGAGAAATATGAACACATCAGCCTACTTTATACCTGGAAGTGGAATATCTTTATTCTTCCTTGTAACAGTTCCCCGGCAGGCAGGCAGACACAGTTCAGCAGCTTCCAAACACGATGACATCAGAGCCTGAGCTCACCAGAACTGAAGTTGAGGAGAGGCGGGTTTACCTAGGACTTAGATGGGAGACGTAAATCGCAAATCCAGCCAGGCAGAGGAAGCAGCACTTGCAATTCGCTTGGAACTGGTTTGGAAATAAACGCGTTCTGGCACTGCACAGACCCACGCACTAATGTTGGTAGAGGCTTTTTTAAGGCTGCAGTCTAATTGTCTTGTGCTCATTACAGGAAATCTGGCATTTTGAAAAGGAGAAAGAAAGGTGATTCTACACAGCCAGCTAAAAAGCCCTGGCATTTAGACAGTTAATTTCCCCATTATTTAATTAAACATTGTATTATTCCCCATATTAAGTCCCCAAATCTGTATGGCTGGTCCTGTTACATTTTACTTCAGGCTTTTGGGGTCTGAAGTGAAGATATTGCCTTTGTAATAACAAGCATACATGTTTAGTACAGAAATGGTTTTATCACGCATAATGATTAAAGTTCTACACAGGCTTTTGGAGGTTTGTAAAGGTTTTGGAGGTTTGTAAAGACTTCCCTTTAAAACTGCTCATCTAAATATATTTACTGGTATCTATCCCTATGGTTGATGCCTGATGTTTCATACATCGTATGTCTGATATACACAAACCGCAACACAAGGCCTGCCACGTAGTTACAGAAGTGTTAAAAATGTTTACTTCAAAATAAAAGAAAAAAGAAGATAATCTGGATTGTTTCCTTGTCATCTCATTTGCAGGACCAGTGTTGGCCACGCTGTATTTGCTACTGTTTGTGGGGTTATATTTTACTTATAAAAAGTCATTTTCCATCTGCCATTAAACAAATATCGCTTTCTTGCTCATTTTTATAATCTACTTATCAAAATATATTGTAGAGTCTTAGTCTCTTCTCTGTGTTGCCATATTCCCTGTGCACTGGGACTGTTAAAACAGACTGTGCTTTCTCTTGCAATGTGAAAGAAAAAAAGAAAAAGAAAAAAAGATGTTCACTTTGGCTCATCTGCTCCGTTAATCACAACTGCTTGCAAAGGATTGCCTTATGATGACTACTTTAGTGTTTCTGAAAGCTTTACAAAATTTTTTATGCTATATAAGCATGCTTTTGGATAGCCTGTCAGTCAATACACTAGAGCTTTGAAAGGATTTTAATCTAGGACATGCTGATTATATATCTAGTGCTTTATGTTACATAATTACCAGCAGCTTTGCTTCAAACAGATACAGGCTTCATCCCAGAAGCACAGCCACCTCTAGCTGGAAATACCAGCAGCTGTTTTTCAATTGGAAAGGACATTGCAAAAACACTTTGGGCAGAATATGGAATTGCAGCAGCAGGAAAATCCTCTGTGGAAAGTATTTGGGAAATTCCAACGAGCATAGTGCCATGTCTCCAGACTGGAACACAGCACAGTGTGACAAATAATACAGCCTTGTCAAAATACTCAGCTGGTGTAAGTCACTGTCGCTCCACTGCTTTCAAAACAACAACGCTGATGTACGTCGTATGGCAAACCGGGCCCTCTTTCTCAGTTGAGGATCACTCGAAAGTTGGCACGTCCAGCAGCACGGACACCCTCCCTGGTACTGGGACGCTGGCCCAGGGAGACGCCTGCCTCCTGCACTGCAAGGCTCCTCCTCACTGTTTTCCCCCTGAAGTCTATCACCCAAATATTGATCCACTGCTCAGTTCACAAGGTCTGACAAGATTGCAGGTTTCGTTGGTACGACAAGGTGGTTAAACAGCATTGGGCTTTTTTAGAATCTACACCAACATTAGCTATGCATTCTGTAAAATAGTTTAAAAATCTCAAAGTTGTCTCTTAAGGTTAAAGGCACAACGTCTTCCTCCTCTCTAAAGAGGAACAAGTAGATAAAAAATTCAACAGTTTTATCAGAGGCAAGTGAAATTTACTACATGAGAAGGGCCTGAGAGGCTTGGGATTGTAGACGGTATTGATATATGTCTTCCCGGAGCTTAACTAAAATGTTATTTTGTATCTGCCATAAAATATAAGAAAATATTGATGGCTTTTTTTAAACTTAATGTCAGCAGGGTATAATCAGAAAAGGAGAGGATAAAATAAAACACGGAAGGTCTTTCTTCCTTTGCTGAAGGGAGCTTGCATACCTTTATTTTTAGAGATGAAAATCTAATGTAATGCTTATTTGGTTAACTGGGCTTCAGCTTGTGGTTTGGTTTAAACATTTTTTGCTCACTTTAGTCTTACAGGGATTGTCTGTGTGACTGTAATGTCTTTTGAAGGGACAAATTGGCGAGCACAACTATTAGCTGGGTGACATCAAAGAGCATTAATCTTTTGTTCTACAGCAAGGCCAAGACCACATTAGTGCATTTCACCCAGTCATTATTAAGACTGTAGCCCAAGGGTGTAATAAATGTTTTATGGCATGCAAACCAAGGTAATGGAATGCAAATTCCATAATACATCCATACATTTATTTTCTAATAGAGTAAATGATGATGTATTTTATCCAAGAAGAGCTGCTGAACGGCAGCACAAGTTCAGAAATTCAGAACTGAAGATAAATATAGCGCTTACTTGGTTTGGGACAGCTGTGTGAAACAAGAGGAAAAAGAGCTCTGCTCTGTTAGAAATTACCTAGTAAAAAGGCTCTAAGAGCAAACACTTTCGTCTTATCCTCTAATGTAAATCTCTTTTCGGGAAGGTGGATGTGGTTATCTTACGTTTTTATTTCTAATTACATTTCCCTCTTTGAATACTAATGGATTATTTTGCTTATATTTGCCTTAGAAATATATGGGAATATTAACGTGTGAGATTTTATAGGTATCAGGGAAGGCATTTTCCCAGCAGAACTTAAGTTATGCTCTATTATGTTGTATTCAAAATCTGATGGATTAAGAATTATTCCTGAGGTACAGCAGTTTAAGTAACCTAAATAATAATACAAATACCTGTCAATGTTCTTGCAACTTTAACCTGTCAAACCACACTGTAAAGATTCCAATAATCACAGTGCTGGTTGACTGGATTAGCACGTGAAACCTCTATAAGCCATTTTATCTGCCCCTAAGAAATGTTTTCATTTCATTGTTACCTTATTTCCTGATGATGCACAGTGCTTTTGATCCCACCTAATAGACAGTTTCATGTTCATTCATTGCTGTGTTTCTCAGAAATAGAGTAACCGAGAGAGCAAATTGTATTACAGAGTATAGCCCAAGTACACGCTCAGGACTGATAAGTAAGTTCTAAGACCATAAAACCCCTCGCAGCTAACTAAGGAGAACAGACAGGGAAAGGTTCTCGTTTGACTGCTCTACACCAAGGCCTGGATCTTGCACAGGCAGAACTGTACAGTAACCCACGACAGGAAAACAGAACTGGTTGAATTCTGTTCTCTCCATCCTTATTCTCCAGGGTCATATCTTTCTCATGTCATTCATAAGGTAAGAGGTTTGTCTATGCAGTGCAAAAGTTAATGACAAGGACATCAAAGCATTCTAGCCCCTCACATCATTTTTCACTGAAGCAAGTTGTCTCGATGACCTTGGACCATCTGTAGGATCCGGTTCTGAGTCACATTCCTGGCTGCAAGCATTTATAGTCTGAGTCAAAGCTTGCAGGAATTATTGGAAAGATTCCCACTGACTCCACCGGCCTTTGGATCAGGCCTTTTATAGAAATACAGTACTTAATACGTCCTTACTTGTGTTTTCTATCCTTGAGCAAAGGTTTATAAGAGAATAACTCAACGAGACAAGTTCATCCGTAGCATCACTGGAGTTATCCATAACTACCCCTGGCACCCGGGAGCCTCACTCTGCGTGTGGAAGCAGTCGGTTTGCATCTCAGTGCGCCTGAAGGCCAGGGCATGCAAGCACAGCTTCCAGGTGAGGGAAAACTTCTTCTGCCAAAGGGAAAGAAAGAGAGCATCAGTTTAAAGGGAGGATCCGACAGAGAAAGCACAATTAGTTGCTGCGCTGTGGTTGGCAGAATCTCACCAAGGTGGCAGTGCCCTTGTTTTTAGGCTTCATGGCCGAGAAATTCTAGCATGGAGTGATGAAAACAAAGACAGGTAAAACCAGACAGAAAATCTTCCAAACAAAGCAAACCATTGCACTTAATTTCAAAAGAACAACAGAGGAAAAACCTGCTGTTCAGGCACACAGCCTAGGATGCTGCTGAAATATGACTCTTTTAGCATGCTATGCCGTCAGACCTATTACTTTGCAGCAGAGAAGGAAGCCAAAATGAGGGAAAAAAGGCCTACACTGTAGTACATATCTCTTGCCTAACTGTGACAAATATGCCCCCAAGAGAAGAGTTCTTAACTTTGGGAAGAGCAAGAAGGAAAGAAGAGAAGATTTCTTCTCCGAGATACAATATACCAGACCCACTAGTTGCCAGCTGTGCTAACAACCTCTGAAATAGCCCAGTATTAGTCTGACGTTTCTTTACAAGTTTAGTAAATGTAGAAGCCTGCCTCTATTATGCCCGTGTCCTGTCTCCTAGGCCGAAAGCTCAGGGCTAACAAGATATAAGAGGACCTGGAACGTCGGACTGCCCTGACCTGCAGGCCTTGCTCGCTGCGCTTTGAGGATTCGGGGACCCTCTTGCAGGCTAGGATCGAAAGCGGCGTGTTGGGTCTTACAGTACTGCACCACGGAGCTGTCGTCGAGCATCAGGGGCCACTGGGAATTTTTAGCTGCAGTGCCCTCTATGACTTGGCATGACTTTAAATGCTCCTTATACTTTACTCACAAGAATCATAATATTATGCAGAGAAACTGCCTAATGTTCTGAGTCTACAAATAGTGATATAGATGCCGTAATTGAGCAGATCGTTTGACTTTCTTTTTCCTGAGAGCAGGACCAGAACCACCAGGCTTAGACATAGTTTGTGAGTATCAGTAATCTAGGTTTGGCTAGTAAATTAAATAACTCCAGTAACAAGAAGGCTAGATGCCTTAATGAATAAATAAATAAATAAATACATATTCACCTGGCATTTAATATCCAAATTAAACAATTCAAATAGTCCACGATGTGACGTAAGCACCCACTATTGCAACACATGATTTCATGAATCTCTGAAATGGGGTGAAGGCTTTTGAAGACAGCTGTTAGAAAGCACTTAAACTTACTGCCCACTTTTGTAAGATTATTTTTTTAAATAATGCTAACTTAGCAGTTATAAGCCAGTCCACCATATAAATTAACTAAGGAGTGGAGTCTCATTGGTATATCAGTGAAAAAAGTTTGGTCTTATTTAATCTTTTGAACACACTGTTTTGCTTAAAAAATATGAGGTGGATTGAGATAAATTCTATTGCACTATTTTTTTTGATTTATAATGAAAAACAAAAAAGGGTGGTGGAAACTTGGACAATACTGACAAATAGCAAGAACTCTACTCCCATCTTATCCTGTTTTTTTTCCCTCCAACTGAGAAATTCAAATGTGACCATCTTGAGAAGTGCTTTTGTTTATTCGAATTTTACCAGGGAATTTCATTTGGAAACACTGACTATGTTAATCGGGGCTTCATCAGCTCATTCTACTGACAGTTAGCACTAACCTCTGCTAAGTGACAGGCTAAACACACAGTTTTCTAAGTGCCAAAACGAAAATGAAGTTCACTTATCCGTGTGCCCCCCCCCCATATTCTGAGAATGAGAGCTCTTTCATTTTCTATTTTTCCTTATGAATGATTAAGGTGAACTTGTTCAAGTTAATGCACAATTCTTAAGCAGATACTAAAAAGCTTAAAAGGTAAAGCAAAATGCACAGAGGTTTTTGCATTTTTCAAGATCGCGAGACGTTTATTCCACGTTAGGCTTGAAAGTTATACAGATAAATTAACTTTCCTACGTCATTAGCGCAAATAATTCCAGTTTGAGTTTAGATTGTTTTCTTTTACTAGTAGTGTGGATTTTGGGAAAAAAGGCAAGATAGTTATGAATAGCCTACAACACAAATGTCTCATACACTTGAAGTAGCAAATGTGAGCAGATAGACTAACTGTTACAGCAAGACCTGGGTTAAGGTTTGAAAAATCAGCTGTGACTTTGGGTGTTCCTTTCTGAGAGGAAAGCAGCCCAGCAGCTTCTGCTCTAAGATGTCTCCAGTTAGCCATCCAGAATCATTAATAAATTATTAAAATCACAGCTACTTGGTATAATTTCAAACTTGCTCACAGTAAAATGAATAGTAAAGGTCCTCTTACTGTTCTGGTTTGGAATAAGATTCCCTGGTACCCCTCACCCCCACCCCCCTCCCGACAGTTCATTCGGGAACGTGGATTCCAGCTTAGCTGAACTGCAGCCTCTCTCATTTACCACCACAAACATTTTGCAACTTATTAAGCACATAGCATTTACTCATATGAGTGTAGCTGCTAAGGACAGAAGGAATAACACTTAACGGTGTCCTTCCACTTGCTGCTCCACTTCCATTTTCCCTGCACTCCTCCGAGAAAAACTCAGGAGTCGGCACGGTTGTTGAGGAGGTAATGTGAAGGCAAAAGGTGAAGTGATGCCACACTAAGGAAGGATACTGTCACTAGTGGCGAATCAGTGGGCTGTGGGCGTTATTTGTATGGGTTTATTGAAGAATTCAACTTGTCTTTACAGTGAAGTAGTGTAACATGGCAGGGTTTGCTGGAGTTGGGATCTTAAAAACCATATACTAGAACATTCTAGCAAATCACCATATAAAATAAAAGTCTATACTGTTTATCATTTCTCCCTGCATTGATTCGCTCAGTTGCTAACAGTAGGAATATGCTATATAACCCTTAAAAAGCTAATGAATTATTCTGAGTCAGGTTCTTTCTATCAGCCTGGATATACAGTACTGTACAAAGGTGGAATGGGGAAGACATGCTTTACAGTTTTCCTTTCAGCTAATTGCTTGCCTGCAAAATGAAGACACCACTGAGTCTGGGCAAAGACCTTTTATATAATGGTATATTAAGGGACAGCAAGTGATTCAGCACATTTCCTGTATGCTGCCTCATTCCCTGTATAAGACAGAGACATTCAAGTGGTTCCAGACATTTTAAATGCTTTTTGTTTGTTTTGCCAGAAGATCTCTCTCTGCCTTTCTCTTTACAGGTTAGGAACAGGGGTTTTTTGACTACCTTACAGAACTGGGACATTTTCTTGAAAATTTTATTTTATCATCATATTCATCTATTCTGGAAAAGACTAAAACAGAAATTACAGTTACAATTTAAAATCTGTCTGGTAGAACAGTGTGAGGTGGATAGTGGTGACTCACTTGTCACTTCTACCACTGCAAGAAACTATGATCTGTTTTTCAAGCCAGTTCATTTCTCTTTACCATCCCAGAGAAAAGCTGCCCTTGCATTTTTAAGGAACAATCGAATGATCAGACTTGGGTCTACAACAGAAAAACAAAAAGAGACGAGGGAAACAGGACTATAGGACAAGATGGATTAATTTTGTTAGCTGCTACTGATGGCACGAATTTCCTGATTTATGGTACAGGTCTGATTACAAGAAGTCATCAACCATCCAGTATGGTGAGGATGGGCAAAAAGAAGAAACGATTTTGAGATGGACAGGTAAGTCAACATTTGGCTACAAATGCTAACTGAGATGTTCCAGTCGTCAGTAATCCTGTATTTATTCACTAATTTGGCCGAGAACATCAGATTCCTCAGATCACAAGATGTGAACCCCATTAATTTTATAATTGTGCAATATGTTTGAATTTACTGCAGATTTTCAATCCCAAACTCTTTAAACTCCGAAAGCCTCATTTTAGTTCTGTGCAATAATGGTAGGTGAGGATGGGGGTGGAGAAAAGTCCTTTTCCAGAGTCATATTACTACTTGAAGGGGAAGGGGAGAAAGAAGTTCTCCTGCTCGAGACAGTGCATGAAAAGGCAGAGGAGACTTCTAAATTATTCCACACTCAACTGATTTGTACTCAACATTCTGTTGAAACTGATTTCAATCCAAATTTTTGCTGCACTGATGGTTGGCTTGAGACAGAAGAGAACTAACCGATGGGAAAACATGATGAGTGATTCCCAGGCCAAAGCCATAATTTTGAAGCTGCCCTTACACACAGTCCTAGAGTAGCTGGATACAGTTGCCATAAGTGCAGCTCACAACATTGAAGATAACATCCTCCAAGTTAACTCTGAAATATGAAAGTCCCTGTGTTCTGTAATTTTTGTTACAAACTCAACACAAGTAGTCCTGTCATGGGCTTTTTCAGAACCATAAAGACTAGATGTCTGTTCAGTGGCTGGAATAACACTTAACGGTGTCCTTCCACTTGCTGCTCCACTTCCTCAGCAGAAGCTGATAAAATCACCAAAGAGCAAGCTAGTCCAAGTTTACTTTTGTCAGAGACTCAATATTACTTCGAAGAGTTTTGTTGCCTTAAGATTTCACGTGGTCTAAGAAAATAAAAGTTTTGGTGCGTATTTCTACACAGAAGTCAAACAAAAAACCCCCTCACTTTTGTTGCCATTCCCTCCAGCAGAGATGCATGCTTTCAGCTCGTAGTTTTACAGGTAGCCAATGCAATAATTGGAAGGCTGCGACTGGGGCTTGACCACAGATGACAGAGATTCTGTCACCCATCACCACATCCCCTCATCATATACATATCTTCAGAGCAGGAGCGGGATAGGCAGGCTTCTTCACGATACCAGAATATTTGTATTCATTCCTTTTCCTTTCCAGCACAGTGCACTGAGGCAATGCACCAGCAAACACAGGTCAAATCGCACCCGGTAGCTCCCTCGGAGCTATTTCCCTGTGTCTGGAGAAGTTATATCCAGAGAGAGTCGGGTCCATATGTTTGATTGCGGAGTTTCTAATGGAAGTGCAGGCTGTAGCAAGAAGTGATTAAAGCTATTAATTCAGCAGTGTTTTCCCCTCTGAATTGCTAATAAAGCAATAATAAATGTTCCCACTAATAAAACTCCTACCTCTTAGAGAGATGCTGTCTTGTACAGCTGACACCTGACAAATGTGGCAACTGCACATTCCATTGTGCTTTTGCAAGGAGTCCCGAGCAAATTCCAGCCTGAGGAATGACATGGCATGTACCCCCAATTCCCCATTAAGTTTTAGCTGAAAAAAATGGCATTTTATACAGCAAGCATTTAAGGGTTAGCTAGCTCCCTAGGGACTGCATTCTGCCATTACTGTGAGAAATCCTTCACTCATACACCCTTATCCCTGCGAACAATTGCTCATGGAAGGACTTTTATCTGTGCATACATCAAAAAGTTAAGGAGTCCTGTCCCAGAGGAGTCAGCTGGTGGATCAGGTCCTACCTTGCAAATGATTTTCCAGAATTTCTGGAATGTGCTATGTTTACAAACAGAGGAAACGGGTATTTAGCACTTCTGTCATTCTCCCCGAATGCAGCGAGACTGTTCCGTGACTTTGCAGGAACAGAGTCACTCGGCACTCAGGGGGCAACAGCAACGAGAAGAGTGTCCGCGTGGTTGGAAACTGTTGTCAGCGCAACAACAGCTTCAAACACCTCTGTTTTGCAGGCTGATTCCAACATCTGCTCTCCACTAATACCCCCCCACAGAAAACTAAAGGAAGAAAGGATTTTTTACTAGCATAATAACGGTTTAATCTTAGCATGCAACTGCCACAGAAATCAGTGCCTCAGCATCCTCTAGAGCTTTCAGACCTGCAGACTTTACCCACTGCTGTATCCGAATTGCCAGCCTGCATCCCTGGTCCCTCTTATGCTGGGGTCCTAAAAGCTGCCCATACCTGCACTTTTATGCTTGATCCCCACTTTCTGGAAAACCCCGTGTTCATATACGGAGTCAGATTCACTTCTGAGCTCAGGACCAGTAGAACATAGAGTTTATATTGATCTTCTGAACAGGAATCTAATCTGTTTTATAAAAGGTGATGAAATTCACTAAGTGAAGGAGCCCTGATCTGGTCAGAGCGTTGTAAGTTCTCACTACACAGGATCCAATTTCCACAGGTGAGGTTGGTCAGGAGAATCTGGAAACAACCTGCCCAGTCACAACCCCGATGCCACGGCTCTGCAAGGGAAGGCCATGTGGTTCGAAAAATCCGGACAGCATTAACCTCTCTCATTTTATTTTTTCAAGTGTATGGTTTTTGTCATTCTTTGTTTGCAGCGAGCAAAAAGCACCTTTCAGCTTCAAGCTGTGAGTAAATTTTTCAGTGACTGGTCAAATTAGCTATGATATCCTCTCATTTTAAAAAAGACTTTCGAAAAGCTCAGCCTTAATCCTTAAACACTGAAGGACATATTTGGATGAAGGTGACCATCTCCCTTTATAGTTTTTTTTGGACCAGAACAAACCCATAGCATTGATTGTTTTCCAAGTATATTAGCTCTGTAGCCCATGCAAAAGTATTTTTCCCCTACAGAGAAAAACATGAATTGTAAAGCAGGACATTGTTATCTTCACATGCCACAGTAGCCCATCACATTACTTACAAACAAGAGGAAAAGTTAATTTAAAAATGTGTTCCTAATCATAAATAGGAACTTATTCTTCAGGTGAGCGGTAGGTCTGAGAAGCTTTACTATTCTGGTGAGCTACTGTATGCCTTACAATACAGACTCCTGTATATTTATGCTTCAGATTTATTATTTCTAAATTTTGCAGCATCAGTGACCCACCATCACCAATTGTCCTCCAATCTCACTCTTCAGATGTCTTTATGTCATGACTGTTCGCAAGTGATAAATATTTATAGCTAGTTGCAGATGCTGTTTCATTACCAAAAGAAAGATTTGCAAGTAAGGAGAAACTGGAAAAAATGAATATTAATAAACTGCACAGGAAATGAAAATGAGAAATACTATATGGCTCGGATCCATAAGAAGAGCAGAGCATTAATTTGTAATAGGCAAGTAATTCATAACAAGTAACATATTCAATACATTTCATCTCTTTTTTTATTCTAGCAAATTGCACACCAGCAGATAGTGATATTCTCTAATTTACTGATAATTCAGATTTTCCAGCGAAGTACTTTCTGCAAAGAGTTATTGGTCTTAGCTAGTTTGTTGCAAAGTATTCCAAGGTAAAAGATAACAGCTGGGTTTAGAACGATTTTGATTGCACATTTTAGATAATTTTTTGTCCCCTGACTAGACAGGTGTAACTCTTAAGATTCAGTTTTCTGATCAAAATTTTCCTGTTTACATGCTTCTTTACTTTCAAGAAACATTCCCAATACCTAATTAAAATATTCTGCTACTACAAACTGTCCTGCTAGAAAGCTTATTGCCTTGAGTAACTCTAGGAGGTGACTAGAATAGTAGTAAAAAACCACAAGCAAAATGAACGTGTCTGAAAAAAATGAAATTGTGACTCAGTGAGTCACAGCAGCCTTTAAGTATGTAATGGAGCAGCATTTATCAAGAGCTTCAAGACAGACTGGAGTCAATGCATTCAATAACTTTCTACATCAGCTAGTAAAAAAGAGATGGGCAAAAAATGGCTGGTCCTTCCTTCTACTTACGAGTGAAAAAAAGGTATGCACGAGTGGGAAAAAGGTTTGCTTTTGTGTTCTTCTTTCCACTATTACGGACCTGCACTGATACAGCTTACTTAGGGCAATCAGAAAAATAAACAGAAAATCAGAGCTATACTGAAAATGCATAGCTAAGAGAAACACCTGTATTTTTATGGAGACTTGAATGTCAAAGGAGGTACCTTAAACGGTATCTTTATGTGAAGAAGGTCCAATCTTTTCTGGACTAACTCAAATTCCATTTTGATTAAAAGCAACCAAAAGCTCTGTCCTATTTGTGTGCTTTATTTGCTCACAGAATTATGAAGCGGGATGCCTGGAGTGACCACTTCAGATACGTGCGTTGCCCCAGACGCCTCTTTGCAACGATGACTCTGAAGTTTCTGCAGGGACGAGACGCCATGACTGAGTCTTCAGCTGTGGCACTTTGGGGATAGCACCTGAGAGGAGAAGGATGACCTTGTGCACAACTGCAGAGATGCTTTGACAGCTCTGTGTGTGTGTATGCAGACTCCAGACCTGTTTCACTGATGCTGCATTCACACATGCGTAAGTGTGGGAGAATTGTTTGATTTCACGATGGAAAAAGGAGGCAATTGTTAGCTCTTGAAGGGAGCTCTTTCTCTGTGAAGCAGGCTGAGAGGAAGAAACACAGAGCCATCTTCCAGCAGAGCTCAGGCACTGTTTGAGGAAGTCATGTGCAGTGACGTTATCCTGGCTCTGGCTATAACGTCAGGCATACCTCTAGGCTTACTTGCAATGCTGCTGAGAGGGAACTCTCTCCAGCATGACACAGTAGCCTACTCTTCTGAAAATGTTTGTCTTAAGAGTTGCACATTAAGTGCTGCTGCTGATTTTTAAATTAGAGCTCTCATTTTGATGGGCAACAGAAGAATGTGCATACCTTCAATAAATATGCATCGCAGAAGTCTACCCAAAAGCTCGTGCAAGCTCTGACATGCCCAGGTGGAGGCTTAGGAACACATCGGATATCAAACCTCCGTCTCAATTACCATGTGTGTGAAAGATTGGTATCAAAATTCAGACAGCTTTGTCATTTATTAATAAGATCTTACTACGGGCTTGTTGGCTCAGGTCTATTTTGTTATCTGTAGCTCCTTGCTTTTGGTGAATAAATGCACTGTTGAACTCAACAAGTGTCTTTCCAGCAAGAGCAATACTTTTACCTGAGCTCTCAACGACTGCAATAGCACTCTTAGTCAGAGTGAGAAACCTTTTCTTAATCAAAGTAAAAAGTTGATAAGTAGGGCAGAACTACTCATCTTAAACGACTGTATCAGCGTTGCTACCTCTAGAGCCTTTCCTGCCTTAAGGCCCAAGCTTTCGCGTTTCCTTCACGTACTGTGGTCTTAATCTCAGAGACGTCTTATTCATAATTCTGGCTTAGACCTCACCGTGCCTCATCAAGTATGTTCAGGCTGTCCCTAACCTCCCTGGCAGGTGTTCTAACATCTCTCAGCCGTATCCTGCAGGTGCTATGAGTCATGCGAGCTTATTCAAAAAGTGAAAGATCTGTGGGAATTTCCCCAGGAACGCAGTTAGATCCACCATGAACACTGCAACACTACTAAATACACTGGAACACTTTTGAGAAGACTGAAAGTCACAATTAGTAGCTGTTTTTCTATAAAAGTTGTCTTACAACAATGCCATCTGTCCAACATTTCATATGGGTAACATGTAACCATTTTTTCTTCGTTTCTTTCCCAGACTGATCACGTGGTGCCAAAGCAGTAGAATAAGAGGAAGGTCATTCAGGAAAGCGTGAGTAAACTCAGAAATATCTTAACTCAGATTTTATGAAAGTAGTAAGCCTAACACTGAAGAATGAAATTTTGTTTTGTTAAAGTTCTGTAGGCAAAATTGATTCTGCAGCCCACAGATAAAGAACAGTGTCATTTGTTTTGACCTCGTTACTGGAAGCAACAGCATTCCATGCTGTGGCAAAGGAAGAGTGGGTTGCATGGGAAGATTTTTTTTTTGCCCTTTCTCTCAGACTGCAAAATACAAGTGGAAGCCTAGAGTGTGGGAAGATTTGGGGAACCTAGTAGAAAAACTCCTTTCCTCCCTTACTTTTCCTTACCATCACTTCCCCAAATAGCCTTTTGCCCACACCACCTCATTCCAGCTTGCTAGGACCCGATTTTGTAGGACTTCATGCTACAGTACAAGCGTGGGCAGTGCTAGCCTGAGCTCTGATGGTTCTGGTCTGGCTGGTGAAGGGTGTCTGATCAGCTCTTCCAGCCCACTGCCCTCAACCCCAACTCGCCTCAAAAAATTTGCCTTCGTTCTAGGACACTGGTTCAAGCCAGATGTTTGTTCCAAAGCTATGCAGCAGGAACAGGGTATTTTTAACACAAATACTGAGGGAAGATGACAAGGCTTAAACTACCACGTACATTAATCATGTGAATGATATTCTGGTTTGACTTTCATGCCATTTTTGGAGGGAGCTCAAAACACATGAAAGTCTGGGCTGACTATTTCCTAATGCATTGCTTCTGTTCCATGGACTTGATTTTTGCAACCTGCCTTTCAAGCTAAGGTAAGATTTTCAGCTTCAGATAATCTTTTTTACTTGTCATCAAGGCCCCTACACCTTAGTAGTTTGTTGTTTGCCAACACACACTTTGTTTCAAAGGGAGAATTAATATAATATGATGCCTTTCTAAGACAGTTTCAAGGAACAATGGGGAGAAAGAAAGATGATGAACATAAGGGATTTTTTTTTTATTAGATACACTTGCCTGTCATGGAGTATGTAACCTGGTAGCTAGTTTGCATCTGTACTCTAACAGATTGAGCTGTATGAGTTTAACTACTTGGTTTATCATTTTTTACTTTTTTTTCCTCATTGGAATCACTTCCATTTGCAAATATAATTAAAAATTGACAGACCTAAGTTTTCCCATGCTTACTTGGACATGTTTCAAATGTTTTATGAATAAATTAAGTTCCCCACACATGAGGTCCCATTGCTTAAGAAATCTTTGTGTACTGCTGGAAACAATCCTGGCTAGATGGGAGGATGATTATTTAATAGAAGTTTTCCAACTCTCCCAGTTTCTTTACCCTGCGGGCACAATGCTTTGAACTGGACAACTTCAGAAGTTTGATGGAATTTCTCCTGTTTATATCAAGGCTAAATCTAGCTCTGCAAAAAGAAAGCAGTTTTTTGTTTGTGAGCAATGCCCTTGCCTTTAAAGCCTAGTCAAGATGTCTTTCAAACAAGGCTTCAAGAGGCAGTAGAAGGCATATGAACGGATTAGAATAGTAATGTTCCAAAAGTGGAGCTCAAAGATATATTTTTCTAATCCTTATTGCAGCAAAATTCACCATGATATAAGTGACAGGTTGGTTTGTTTAGAAACAAGCTGACTGGCCCACGCATGGAAATGAACAATCAACAGTTCCAATATTTAAGGGTCTCTTTTCCACCACAAAGACAGCTTAGAAACCAGGTTTATCATCTGACACACATAAAAAGGAAGGTTTTATGGACAATTCGGTAAGAACAAACATTTATTATTGAGTTAGTTAGTAAATAATAATGATAACAGCCTCAGACTGGTGATTGCTGTCAATGAGTAATGAGCTTATGTTCTTTGTGTATTTATTATTAGATTTTCTGTGCTCATCAGAAATTGAGTGTAGCTTTGTTCACTACATATATCTTCGTATTGCAATCAATATAATGGTACCCTTTTCATAGACATCACACTTTAATATTAATTTGTTCTTATTTATACACCACAGAAAGACATAGAACATCTTCACTTCCATGATAAAGCCTTCATTCAAAATAAAGTATGGTTATATCATCACTGGGGTTAAGAAGATTTTATGTTTACTACTCAAAAGATTAATGGGTCACTCAAGCATTTACATTCTCACACATTTTTATGACAGCACTATGAAGTATATTTGATGTATGTTCAGAAGAGAATGATAGGTTTAAATGTCTAACAGCTGCTCTTTTGAATTTCAGCAACATTTTAAGTGTTGCTACCATTTAGCACTTCCACTGCTCACTGCAATTTACTGTTTGCCTGCATTAGTTATTTGTATTCGCACAGGAAGACAAAAGGGAAAGAATTAGGTGCAGAGCAGGAACAGTTTTACTTCCTTTAAGCCACCTGAATCCAATCAATCTTAGGGCAAGCACTGCTGGGGAAAAAACCAACCCTTATCAGAGTGTTTATTGAAAGATTTTATTGAGAAAGCATCTTGGGCACACAAGATGTATGCACAAATACACACCCTTTGCTGGGTCTGGATTGAAGATTATTCCACATTTTGAACTGCATTTTATGTCCTCTGTATTGCAAAACCAGTTTTTAGAAGTAAACAACCTGGAGGGGGGCTGATTTCAGCAAAACAGGCCATTGAAACTGCACAGGCTTGGGAGCAGCAGTAGCAGCAGGAACTTCTGGTCTTGTAGCTCCAACCAACTGAAACAGCTCCAAGCGCTGCTCTAGTCTTCTATGTGAAGTAGACAGCACTAGGTGTAATGCATTCGATACCCTTCACTTCAGACAAGACTGTTTAACACAGCAGGGGACCACGGTTCTCTCATCACACCCTGATATGAAACACAGCCAACTCAGGGGAACTAGATAAGAAAGATCAGAACGTCACTGTGAGCAAGAAAGAGCTGTGTTAGGGGACAGCATGGTCATCCCTAGGGGCTGCACAGATCTGCTTCCGTGCACCTTTGTGACTCCTTATTCCACACACAGCACCAGTCATTTCACGAATACCTGTGGACTACAGCAGCGCCCACAGCCAGCGTAGCAGGAGTGGGTGTAGCAGGGAGCCGGGGTGCCGTGCAGCACCCTTCTCTAGCACGGCTTGCGCTGCAGGCAGAGACTCCGTCCTCTGACGGAGCTGCGCGTGTGCGACCACACATTCCCATCCGTCCCTGTTTTGCAGAGGGCTGAGCTCACCCCTGAGTCAGGGTTTCACAACTGCCTCGTCATGTGAGTGAGCAAAGAGACGACTACACTGAATTCTAAAAGCGGACAATAAATCTTTCAGAAGCCTAATTTTATTTTAGGAATGGTGCCTCAGGCAAGACTTGCATGGCATAGAAAGGAATATGTTTAAAACATTTGCAAAAGTTCCGTAAACCTGGTTTATCCAGTTTCTGCTCTCTGTGTTACACTCTTACGAAGAGACTCAAAGCTTAATGCCTCCATCAAGTTGGGAGATAGAAAGAATATCCTGTCACTTCTAGGAGAGACAGGCTGCTGTTAGGTCTAAGGTTGTCATTGCAACACATGTCTTTCATAGTCAACTTCGTGACTGCCTGGAGGAACACAAAGTGAAATTTAGTTAAAGGAGGACTCTATTAGAGCTCTGAAGTTACAAGGTAGAGGTTTATCACCCATACTACCACCACTTTGTGGTCGTGCAGAACAGAGAACACAATCCTGGTAAATATTAACTATGCACCTTTCTGGGGTGGTCCTGACCTTCCTAAACGAGGTTTTCACCATCCCTAGCCACATTAGTCAGTGACACATTTTTTGTAATATGGAAACTAAGGGTGGGGCAGAAGCAGACAGTTTATTTATTGTTCTCTAAATGATGTGCATCTGAGAAGACTCTCAGGCATCCTACACTAGCAGCCATCCAAAAAAAAAAAAAATCTATAAAATATGAAGAAAGAACAAAAGGAGAACATGTCTTGTGAACTTTTAGATGTCTCAAAGAAGTGAGGCCAGCTGACTCAGGCATGCAGAGAGAAGTAACTCAGAACTGCAAAACAAAAGTAACACAGTAGAGCCGCCCATCCCTAATCTGGATGCCGGCTAAGCAATGCTTTGAAATAATCCACAGACTGTAGAAAGACAAAAGAAGATGTAGAAGAAGTTTGTACATGTCCAGTACAGATAAGTTGACTTCTTAAGGTATTTCAAGTAAAGCGTACAAAGATTTGCTCATTCAAATTACTGGTCACTTTACCTTGTTTCCCTGCGCCTGAGGTTTCTGCTGTAGACAGTGAGGCTCATAATAGTTTTCCACTTTTCTCATATATTGACGAGTGATCGTAAAGCATTTATTTGGACTGAAGGAGATGTGTCAGCAGAAATACAAATTCTTAAATTATTTAGTATGTGGCATTATGTCTAAGGAATAACTCACTCCATAGGAAAATCTGGACAACCTGAACTTCCCTAAGTTGTTAAAAAAGCTCGAATGAAACCTTTTCCCACAAATATCTTCCAGAGAAGACTGATTTCCATAAGGAAATATTAAATAATTGTAAGTTAGGTTGACATTAAGTTCCATTAACAGGTGACTTCTGAGAAAAAAATTTGTCAAGTTCATTTTTGAACAATTGCATTTCCAGTGTCAAATACAGACTTTTTTCTACTTAGAACCCTTGTTATGCACACAACTTTACCTCAAATTAATTTAAAAAATATATTAAATACCCTATTCGCAAATTTATGGTATTGTTTCTATTCAGTAAATCAGAAACAGTCTCTTATTATTATAATGATATTGCCTAGCATTATTTTCTTCTATACGTAGATTAGTTGCCTGATTTTTCCAAGCATACTTCATTATGACTAATAAAAAGCCCAGATAAATCAGTGTAGATACACAAATTAGGACAAACATAATGTTATTAATGGTACTTTAATTTATACTCCCAAGAAAACTTACAGCAAGGTATAAATTTACTTGCTGGAGAAAATAAATGAAAAGATAATTAAACTCTAATTAAAATTATACTCTGATGTACAGCTGCAAGGATGAGCAATTCTGGCAAGAGCATCATTAACCATGTACGTTAGCATTTGTTTGTACTTATAGCTAGGCATGAATTTATGTAAAAAACACAAAGATCTCACTTCAGCACCCCAGCACACGCTTAGCCCCTCTAAAGACGGTGTATTTAAGTTGCTCAATAGCAATAGATGATCCATATGCTTAAGATCAAGCCCGAGAGCGCTTTGCTGAATTCAGGTCAAAGGGGTGCTTAGACACAGGCTGGGTTTGTGCATCCGTGCTAGTGCGGTGGGGGGAAAGATGTGGAGCAAGAGCAGCTCATATTCCATAACTCCACATGAGGGGCGTGAATCGGGTCAGTCCCCAAACTCCTAGAGCCGGCTTGGGAGGATTTAGCTCTGGAGGGGGGACAGGCACAGCAGGACCACAGCTCACCCACTGCCTGACAGCCAGCAGAGCTGGACCAACAGGCACATGCTTAAAAGCAGAGGTGGGATGAAGATGTAAAGCGTAGCAGGCTGCGATCAGTCTCAGCGCTCTGCATGCAAGCATGTACATAGCGCCTGCGACCGATACCGTACCATGCACGGCTGCAATTGTTTGTGCACTGGTTTGCAAGGGCACACAACAGTTAAAAGAGCATGCCAAGTTCCTATGCAAAACAAATAGGCAAAGTGAAATGCATATTTGCAAGATCAGCAGTATGGTGTCATTCAACTATTTTTGAGCCACATAATGAGTCACTGAAGAGTCATGAGCAGCGGGTAGGAGTCCTTCTTCAAGTGCATCTAGATATACCCCTACCCGAGTCTCTCTCATCTACTTGATACGGAGCTGAACAAACAGGGATTGCACATCTGTGTTCACTCTGATGTCCTCAGACGCCACAGACAGTCCTTGTATCCTACAGCACCCTAGCAAACCAGGCTAGACCAAATAGCTCGGCGGTGGATCTTCTCCCTTCGTTACCCTACAAGCACATTTCTGTGGTACCATGTTTCACAGTACCCTGACATTTACATCATACAACCGATGAATGAGTCAAGAGACAGTGAGTACTTGCCTCTGTAAGCACAGAGGAGGAGTGAATGAGCAAACACATACTCTTCCCCACTTTGTGGGGTTGGCAAGGTATTTCCAAAACACACGCAATGAAAGTCACTAATTTCTACACCCAAAGCAATCTCAAGATGACTGAGCAGCTGGAGCGAATGATCTAAATTGTAAGGAAGCTGTAGCTACATTCTGAATTTCTCTGAAGTTTGTCCCGCATTTTGCAACTACAAAGTAAAGACAAAGTGGATCTAAAATCCGTCAAGTCAGAGTGATTCGGTTTTACATTCGCTTCCCTAGGCTGATAGGATGCAAAGATACTGAGCCGTCTAGTCACTAATTTCTATGCATTTGATTAGTCTTTACAGAATTAGAAACCAAAGTAATTTAATCTAGTTACAATAAGTGCTTTGGTGTCAGCAGCTATTCATATGCTTATGTTTTCACCACTATCTACACAAAACATCTTCAATCATAAGAAGAATGGGCAGCATTCATTTTGGCGTTTGGCTTTCTTTTCCTCACAGCTTACTGACTACCCTGACTTGCCTTCGGATCAGCAGGATCACACCGTCTGTTTTTTTCTCTTTGGGAAAGGCCTCTCCTTTGTAGCTTATGGAAGAAGTGTCACGGGACAAAATACAAAGCACTCCAGACTCGAGGCTTCAGCTCTCACTGTGGTTAGCATTAAAGCCTGGATTATACAGCTAGAAAATTTACAAAGCATCATCTCTGACTGCATTTAGTTATTTCTTATGAAGAAGGAAAATCTATGTTACAGTCCTTTCTAAGAGGCCCCACAGGAAAGGAATAATTGTGGAGGTCGCTAAACAAAGCATTTTAGAAATCCTACTGTACTTCCATTGAAGTTAACAATAAAAAACCCTCTTGCCCTCAGAAGCATAAGACTAAGTTTGTAAACAACACATAACTGTAGGAAGTTATACAACATAATTGATGCCGTTTTTCCTTTAAAATTAATCTCATGGAATGAAATCTGTCCACGCTGCGTTTTAAGGCAAACTCTTCTGCAGCTGGTTCTTCCCACTGTGCTATATTTTGTTTAATTTCTACTCCAATCAGCAGCCAAAAAGATCTAAGGTCTGCCAAAACATTTAATTATTTCAGTCAAGAGAGAATTCAGCACCCACAAAGTCTGCTTTATCCTCTCCTCCTGGTTAGGGCTATTCTGATTTACAAAGCCAGTTCATCAAGATTATAACACAAGAAAGCTGTTCCGAGCACACACGCTGTGAAATCCTAATAAAAGAAGGTACGGGCAGAGCTAACGCACAGAACACGGAGCAGATGCACCAAGTGCCTGAGGAGAACGCCCTTGGTGGGAAAGGGACCTCTGAAAGGTGCCACCACTCTCTTGCCCTTCAGAGACTCGGGGCCACAATCCGGCCCCTGCTCTTCACACCTTGTGCTGTTATTTTTTGCTGAGCTCCCTCCACTTGCGTACCTGGCCCCAAAAGGCAAACTCGAGCAGTCCCACTGCAGAGCCTCATGGCTCCGTGCTTCCCCGGGAGGGCTGGGGGCAATGCCGGTGGCTGCCAAGGCCCTTGCGCATCCCTGTGTTTGGAAGAGGGGACAGCGGCTCATGCCTCTCCTGATCCATCTCTCTCGGGAAGCAGAGGGAGCTCGGGCCTTAAACCTTAATTCTCATTCCTGATGGGTGAAAGCATTTTCTGTTAGTTGCCTTAAAGAAAAACGAAAAGAAAAGAAAGCAGAGACAAACATTTCTAGAATTATTTGTTAATATTTTTTGGCAGATGTATGTATACTACTCTCTTGCTGCGACCATAATCGAAGCCTAATGTTGCTCCCAAGGAATGCTGTGGCAGTATTCCCACTGTCTGCACTGCGAGCGGATCTGGGGCCTTTGTTTCGTCAAAGCTGTTCCAGATGGAGTCTGGAGGATTCCCACCCGGCATTCCTGTCAAAGAACGACACTGCCCTTCTCTTACAAAAGGGCTTTTCTGGCTCCAGCTGTGGTTGACCTGTCAGGACCAACAGTGGAAGTGACCCACTACCATCGCACAGTACAGCCCCTTGGGAGAAAAGGGTAGTGCTGCATTTTATTAGCCACATACATGTCTAATCAATGTTAAGCTGGTTACATTTGGTGTAATTCACTTTAGCCATGTATTTATTGAAAGGGTTTTGGCTGGACGCAGAAATAGAGCTGCTCCTGGGATAGAAATATAATTATAGTACAGCAACGGGGCAGATTTTGAAGGATGTGAACACATAAATCCCAGTATCAGTGTACCTATCCACCTGAAACCATACCTGGAGTGTAATGCAGGGAAAGTGTAAGTTACCCCAAAAGGAAATCTGACAATCACAAAAGGGAAAAATTTTTAATGGATCTTCAATGGTGAAAAATTGGTTGGAAATTTACATTTGCATCTCACTTCTTCACCATGAGGGTTGTGAGGCCCTGGCCCAGGTTGCCCAGAGAAGCTGTGGCTGCCCCCTCCCTGGCAGGGTTCAAGGCCAGGTTGGATGGAGCTCTGAGCACCCTGGGCTGG
>Ga0065711_1033200_pt1 | contig 25938 bp, 17 predicted proteins | sample Hoacrofraction12_FD_59098 | JGI IMG/M metagenome (GOLD analysis project Ga0065711, IMG submission 59098) | Hoatzin crop microbial communities from Cojedes, Venezuela - Epithelial fraction 12 v2 (version 2) | ecosystem: Host-associated > Birds > Digestive system > Esophagus > Crop | place... | reverse complement strand
GGTGAATTCAACTAGCAAGTGCAAATTTAGGAAATATTTTTGTAAAAGCACTCTTTTGGTGTAGAAAAATTTAATTTTTCTCTTGGTCTTGTGTTAATTTTGTCCTGAATGTCCTTTAATTTCTGTTGTGAGACATTGTTGAAGTCTGTCCCGTTGGGTATATATTGTCTTATTAGTCCATTCCCATTCTCCACAGCGCCCTTTTGCCAAGGAGCGTGTGGATGTGCGAAATAGACCTTAGCTCCCAGCTTTTTGGTTATATACTCGTGATTTGCGAATTCCAAGCCATTATCTGTAGTGATGGTCTGTATTACGTTCTTGAACGGTTCAAGCATCCTGACGACCGTGATTGCCGTCTCTTTGGCATTTTTCCCATGTGTTAGTTTCCTCATGAAAATCATATTTGTACTCTTTTCCATAATTGTTACAATAGCTCCTTTGTTGTTTTTTCCAATAATCGTATCCATCTCAAAATCTCCGAATCTTCTTCCGTCGACTTCTACAGGTCTTTCGTCAATACTGGTCCTGTTTCTTATGGTTACCCGTTGCCCTCCCACAGGCCTTTTCCGATGTTTCAGTTTGTGCCTACAATGTTTGTAGAGCGTACCTCCCTGCGCCTTGTCTTTACGGATCCTCCTGTAGATTGTCTCATGGGATATATGAATACCTAACTTAGCCAAATAGCCTGAGATCTGCTTTGGTGACCATTGCCTGTCTATCAACAATTCCATCACTTCTCCCCACACGGAGTCCTTTATGGCTCTGTTGCCAGGAGCCCTCTTTTTACGGTATGCAGCGTTCCTTTGTGCGCTCTCCCAATTATAACCTCCCCTCCTGCTACTATTACGCTTAATCTCTCGCGAAACAGTGGAAGGACTAACATTTATAGCCTTAGCTATATCTTTTATCTTGAATTTATTTTGGCGTAACACAAAAATTGTGTACCTTTGCCCCGAATTTAACTGCTTATACATATGCAATGCAAAGTTAGTTATTTTCTGGGAGACTTCGGTCTCCCATTTTATTTTTTTTATTGCATTGCTAGTTTCTTCCACTTTACATGGGGGCTGCTCGCCCCCAAACCCCTAGGTGTTTTCAGGTATAGATTATTATACCTTTCCGACACCCAAAAATTGCAGTTCTATTGTGAACTTACGCACATTCCGCCGGCAAAATTAAACATTCTCCGCCATTCCAACATTAGCGAAAAGGTGGGAAAAACGTACTAAACAGATGGTCTTTGGACTAATTTCGACTCTCCGTACACAACTTTGTTTAAAAAGACAAATGTCTATGCGAAACTTTTCGTACCTTTGCAAAAGAATTAGAAATCTAGAGCAAGTAGAATGAACAGAATGATTATTGGAATGATGGCAATGATGTCCTCATGGACTTATGCCCAGCAGGTGGCCGACTATCGGGTAATCCCTATGCCACAGAGTATCGAGACACAAAAGGGTGAGCCGTTTGTGCTCATGGGTAGCATCGACGAGTTGATGGGCACGAAAGCCCTTCAGATGAGCATTGATCCAAAGATAGGTCACACAGAAGGCTATCGTCTGACTGTTTCAAAGAAGGGCATCAAGATTGTCGGCGGTTCAGAGGCCGGTGTATTCTATGGGATGCAGACGCTGCGGAAGAGCATCCCTGTAGAAGCACAGGATGGTGTGGAACTGCCCGCCGTCATCATCACCGACCAACCCCGTTTTGCCTATCGCGGCATGCACCTGGATTGTGCCCGCCACTTCTTCACCGTCAGCGAGACTAAAACGTTTATCGACATGATGGCACTGCACAATATGAACCGCCTCCACTGGCACCTGACCGATGATCAGGGCTGGCGCATGGAAATCAAGAAGTATCCGCGACTGACCGAGTTTGGAAGCCACAGGACAGGCACCGTCATCGGCAACAACACCGATATCGACGACGAGCGGCCATACGGTGGCTATTACACACAGGAAGAGATAAGGGATGTGATAGCCTATGCACAGGAGCGACACATCACCATCATCCCAGAAATAGACATGCCCGGCCACACGCTGGCTGCCCTGGCGTGTTTCCCAGAGCTTGGTTGCACAGGTGGCCCTTACGAGGTGGGCCATAAATGGGGCGTTGGCTGGGATGTGCTCTGCGTGGGCAATCCCAAGTCGCTCGAGTTTGCCAAGGATGTGCTGACAGAGGTGATGGAACTGTTCCCCTCGGAGGTGATTCATATTGGAGGCGACGAGACCCCCACAAATCGCTGGGATGCGTGCGAGAAGTGCAAGGCACTGGGCGTACCCTCCGTGCAGGGCTACTTTACCCACGAGCTTGAGCAGTTTCTCGCCCAGCACGGTCGCAAGGCATTGGGCTGGGACGAGATGTTGGAGCGCGGCGTGGCCACCACCACAGCCATCATGTGTTGGCGCGGCGTGAAGCCTGGCTATCTGGCTGCCGAGTGTGGTCACGATGTGGTGATGACGCCGCTGACCAATTGCTATTTCGACTACTATCAGACCACAGACACCCGCTATGAGCCGAGCGTCACGGGCATGTGGCCTATCGATGTGGAGAAAGTTTATTCGTTTGAACCAGCTCCCGACAGCATCTCCGCAGAGGCCCGTCGGCATATCCTTGGCGCACAGGCCAACCTCTGGACGGAGCATGTCAAGACCTTCCCTCACGCCCAGTACCAGGTGCTTCCGCGCATGTCGGCCCTCGCCGAGGTGCAATGGACAGCCGCAGAGCGAAAGGACTACCAGCTGTTCCTCGAACGGCTGACGCTATTCACCAAGGTGTATGAGCAACGCGGCTGGACCTATGCCAAGCACCTCTGGCCGGAGCGCATGACACAAGACCGATGGCACTTTTAAATGAAAAGATAATATGGAACTGAACCTTACATCAAAAATCACGCCCGTAGACCATCGGCTGCGCCGCGAGGTGGTGCGCCTCTGCGAACTGACGGGCAAACCCGTGCTGAAACTCTCGACAAAGGACTATCTGGAGCACTCGATGGGTCACTGGATAGAGCAGTACGGCTCTGCAGGACTGGTGAACATCGAGGTATTCAACGAGCTGCAACACACCATCACCGGCTGGCCCGGCGGCAAACCCGCTGCCGACGACACCTACCGGCCCGAGCGCGCACTGCCCTACCCGAAGCGCGTCGTCGTGTTCTCGCCCCACCCTGACGACGATGTCATCTCGATGGGCGGCACCATCCGACGGCTCGTACAGCAGAAGCACGACGTACACATCGCCTACGAGACCAGCGGCAACATCGCGGTGGGCGATGAGGAGGTGACACGCTACATGCACTTCATCAACGGCTTCAACCAGATTTTCGCCAACGGCTCTGACGAGGTGATAAAATACAGCTACCAGAGCGTGAAGAATTTCCTGCGCGAGAAGCAGAAAGACGAGCCAGACAACCACCAGGTGCTGCAGCTGAAGGGACTCATCCGACGGGGAGAGGCCCGCAATGCCTGTGCTTACAACAATATCCCATCAGACCATATCCACTTCCTCGACCTGCCGTTCTATGAGAGCGGACGGATAGAGAAACTGCCGTTGGGCGAGCAGGACGTGCGCATCGTGCAACAGCTTATCCACGAGGTGAAGCCCCATCAGATCTACGTGGCAGACGACCTGGCCGACCCTCATGGCACCCACCGTGTGTGCACCGATGCCGTGCTGGCAGCCCTCCACGAAGAGAAGTTATTGCTCGAACAGCAGCCCCCCGGCGCAGCGCCCTGTGGAGCAGAGTGGTTGAAGGACTGCCGCGTGTGGATGTATCGTGGTGCCTGGGCAGAGTGGCCCGTAGAGCAGATTGAGATGTGCGTGCCTATGAGTCCGGAGGAACTGCGCGAGAAGCGCAATGCCATCCTGCGCCACCAGAGTCAGATGGAGAGTGCTCCATTCCTGGGCAACGACGAGCGCCTGTTTTGGCAGCGGGCTGAAGACCGTAACCGCGCTCTTGCAGCTCGTTACGACGCCCTCGGGCTGGCCTGCTACGAGGCTATGGAGGCTTTCGTGGAATATAAAGAGTTGCTATAAGGTCAAATCTGTCGTTTCTTCATATTGCGGAATAATCTTGGGTTGTGTCATTATGAACTGGTACATCGTCCGAAGCGAGGTCTCGGCATCCATACCGCCGAAGCCGTGTCCGGCCTCAGAGATGAGTACGAGTGTTGAGTTCCTGTACTGCTCGTTGGCGCGGACGGAGTAGTGGTAGTCCACCATCTGATCCTTCGTGCCGTGCAGGATGAGCACGGGACCTTCATAGCGTGTGATGTTACCCATGATGTCAAGATTATAAACGTACTCCCAGAATCTTCGGCCGGTCATACCACCAGCCACATCGATGCTATCGGGGATATCGGCCTTCGTCTTGAAATGTTCGCGAGCAGCATCCTGTTCATGCAAAGCAGGATAGCAGAGGATGGCGGCTGCCACATCCTGCTGACGCTTTGCGGCGGTCAGTGCCGTTACAAGACCCCCCTGGCTCTCACCCATCAGATAGATGTGCAAGGAGTCAGCCCATGACTGCTGGCGCACGTAGTCGAGCACATGGCAGAGGTCATCCACCTCGGTGTCTACGGTCATATCCGTCATCCGCCCGTCACTCTGGCTTTTCGATGAACCGCCTCGGCAGTCGAACGTCACGGTGATGAGTCCTGCCTCGGCTAATGCGTTCGCCTTGAAGAACAAGGCTGAAGCGGGGCAGTTGAAGCTGTGTGTATAAATCAGCACACGTTGACCTCGCCTTTGCAGGTGGCCCTTGGCTGTGAATATTGTTCCACGGATGGTCTGTTCTTGGTTCTCTACTTCGAAGGGCAACTGCTCCGTCTCATAGATGGAGTCGCCTATCTGCCCTTGGTAGCCCACATATGGTAGAAACATCAGCGGGCCACGTCCTTTGTTGCCAAGGTTCCAATAGTAGCGACCTGCGAAAAACAGGCATAGCACCAAGGCGATGACTATCGTCCAAATGGTCTTTTTCTTTGTAAAATTCATAGTTCGTTTGTCTGTTGCAATAATCTTCTGAATTCTGATGCAAAGTTAGGCAAGTTTCTCTACACCATAGCTATCTAAAGTGGACGAATAATGTACTTTTGGTCGAGCAAGCGGAATATAGTTCCTCTTCCCATGTCAGTAAAACTCGACTATCAGGTTGCGCAGACATGGTACTATTTGTTGAATGTGCGCCAAAAGTACATAATCGTGCTTGGATAGATAACGGAAATATGATAACTTTTGCTTAATTTTGCTGCCTGTAAAAAAACTGAAAAAATGAAGAAAATTCTATTTGCATTGATTATGATGGCTGCGAACCATGTCCATGCTCAGACATTCGTGGGAGGTTCCATCGGTTACAACTCTATTCACAACGGCGAGACGGGCGACACACGGGGCGTGCTGAAGATTTCTCCCGGTATCGGCATCACGCTCACCAAGAAGTGGTCGCTATGTCTCGGAGTAACATATCTGAACAAGGAGAGCGAATACCAAAGTTCTACGTCAGTCCCAGTATGCGTTATACCGCCTTTGGCATCGGAGCCGTCAGCTTCATCCTTGACTCAGGTTTCGACTATGCCACAGGAAAGGATAAGACACGACAAACGGACAGACAGAAGTTCAACGAGTGGAACGTCAACGTGAAGCCTGGTGTTGTCCTCAACTTTTCCGACCGCGTATGGTTCGTGATGCACATCGCCCAGGCGGGTTTTCGCAGCGAGAAAAGGGAAAATGCCAAGGCTACGACGGCTTGGGGCCTCGGTATGGACATGGATCACGCCGACCTCGGCCTGTATTTCAGCTTTTAGCATCCACCCCAACGAAAAGGGTTGCCAGCTGATTGCCGAGAAAGTCTGCGAGGCCATCAGGTAACTATTGTGTGTAACTTGTTGTCGGTGTCCGCTATATCTTGATGTATATCCTCTTGCGATAGAGCCAAAAGCCGACAGTCCAACAGAGGGTAATGAAGAGCAAGGCGTAGGCCAGCGAACCACCGTAGGAACCGAATAGTGGAGCCAGGACGGCGCTATGCGCCCAACTCGTGATGCCTAAGGTAGCACCATGCCACGTGAAGAACGGCTGACGGAAGAGCGTGGCCAGCAACGAGCCGAACACATATAAGAACAGGGGATTGACGCCAAACGTCTCGAAAAAAAGACACCAGTCCCGCTCGCCCCTTACATCGATGAGCCAGATAAGCAACCCCAGCAGACTGGAAGCCAGACCACAGGTGGTGAGCACGAACGTGGAACTCCACACCTTCTTGTTGATCGGACAGCCATAGCTGAGCAGCAGTCCGCTGAAAGTCAGTACCACACCGAGCAGGAGCAACTGTGTCACCTGCCTGTTCAGCCTCGCCATGCGGTCATCCTTCCGGCCTTCGAGCATCATGCGGCCTACAAGTAATCCGATGAGCGTATGGGCGATGGCTGGTATCGTGCTGAGCAGTCCCTCTGGGTCGATAGGTCCTTCATAGAGGAAGATATGGCGTTCACCTATGACAGCCAAGTCGAACTGGGTGATGATGTTCGAGCGGTCGAGTAGGAAGCCGTTGCCAGCCATCAGCAGCACGAAAGAAGTCGATGAACAGACCAAGCAGGAAGATGATAATAGTGCGGCGGAAAATCTTCCTGAGAACTGTCCCGCTCATCTCGAAGTTGTATTTCCTGAGTGATATATAGGTCGAGATGCCCATCATGAACATGAAGAAGGGAAACACCAGGTCGGTGGGTGTCAGGCCGTTCCACTCCGCATGGAGCAACGGGGCATAGACCGTCTCCCACGAGCCGGGATTATTCACCAGCAACATCCCCGCTATGGTAATGCCGCGCAATACGTCGAGTGCCAAAATCCGTTTACTTGTCTTTATATCTGTCATTATAAATGAGGTTTATTTATTCTCTATCTCATAAACAGCCGCAGACATAATATCTGCGGCCGTTCTGAAAGACTAACTACTTAATCGGCTCTAAGGCCACTTCGCTATACGAAGAACTATTAAAAAGATGCTTACCAGCCAGGATTCTGCGTCAGGTTGGGGTTGGTGTTCACGTCGCTGGCGGGAATGGGGAAAAGTTCGTTCTTGCCAGCCTTGAAGCCTTGACCGCCCGTCTGACTGCTCACCACGTCGGTGGTGTAGGTGGTGATGTCGCCCACACCGGGAATGGTCATCGTGGCGCCCTGCGAGATGTTGCAGGTGTAGGTCAGTTTGCCGCAGTCCTTCAGTTCGATGGCGGCATCGCCCCAGCGCACGAGGTCGATGAAGCGAACGCCCTCATTGTAGAGTTCGGCACGGCGCTCGGCCTTCACGCCATAGTCGGCATTGTCCATGTCGAGGGCGGGAGCGTCGGCCAGTCCTGCACGTCGGCGCACCATGTTGAGGGCTTCCAGTCCTGAGAGAGCACCGGCATTGCCACCCTGTGCTACAGCCTCGGCATAGTTGAGCAACACCTCGGCATAGCGCATATAGACGGTGTTGCGCTTGGAGTACCAGTAGGGGAACTCGCCCACGAGGTCGCCTGTGGTCACCATGTTCTTCACACGGTAGTAGCCCTGGCAGTTGGCGATGCTGTAGGGGTAGTTGTTGAACATGGCCACATAGGACATCAGTGCCGTGGGATAGTCGCCCAACGTGCCGGCATAGCGGCCGGAGGTGCCTGTTGCGGTGGCGTCGTGCGTCTGCATGAACTCTGCAAACTCCTTCGAGGGATAGGCGCCCATGCCGAACACCATCCAGAGCGAGCCGTAGGTGGTGCTATAGACACCCAGGTCGGGTGAGAAGCAGGCGAGGTCGAAGTTGCCGTCCTGCGACTTGGCCACGGAGGATTCGTCGCTGAAATTATACTCCCAGAGGTTCTCTGCCGAGAAGTCGTTGGCTGACGTGTTCAGTGTGTTGAAATCGCTGACGAGGTCGTACTTGCCCGTGGCGATGACCTTGTTGTAGAGCGTCTGAGCGGCCTCCGTGTACTTCTTCTGCCAGAGCTGCGCCTTGCCCAAGTAGGCGTAGGCTGCCTCGCGGGTGATGCGGCCTCCGATGGCAGCCTGTCCGTCCTGACCCGACTTTGTGGGCAGCGTCTCGGCAGCCTCGGTCAGTTCCTTCTCGATGAAGGTCCAGCTCTCGGCGACAGGCGTGTTGCCTTCCTCGCCCGTCATCACGTGGTCGGCCAGTGGCGGGTTGCCGTAGAGCTGCACGAGGTTCATCATGGCGATGGCACGCATGGCGCGGGCCTCGGCGATGACCTGCTGCTTCATGGTCTGGTTGCAGGTCTGGTTGGCGGGCAGTCGCTCGATAATCATCGAGCACCAGTATGCCAGTTTGTAGTAATACGACCATATATAACTGTATGTGTTGGCATCGGCAGCCTCGTTGTAGGCATAGCCTCCGGCACTCTCGCCCGACATGCGGGTCATCTCGTAGAGCACTGAGCGGTAGCTGGCATGTCCGCCGTTGAGCTGAGCCTCGAACGAGCTGCCGAGGGTCATGGCGTAGATGGCGGCGATGTATTCGTCCACCTGGTCATCGGTGGCGGTGGCGTAGGCATCAGAGGGTGTCACGCCCGGCTGCTCGATGTCGAGGCTATCGGTGGAGCAGGAGGTGAGCACTACGCTAAATGATAAATGACAAATGATAAATGATAAACCTATCAATGCCTTGCTGAATATATTCTTTTTCATAATGCTTGTCAATTCTATAAGGTAATCATAATTTCTAATTACTCATTCCTAATTACTAATTAATCAGAACGCTACATTAAGTCCGAACGAGAAACTCTTGGCCATCGGGTAGCCGCCCATGTCGAGGGCCAGATACTGCGAGCCGCCGGCGGAGCCGTTCACCTCTGGGTCGGTGCCAGGATAGCTGGTGAAGGTGAAGAAGTTGTCGAGCGAGACGTAGGCACGGACATTCTCCAACTGCACCTTGCTGATGAGTTTCTTCGGCAGCGAGTAGCCCAACTGAATCTGCTTGATCTTGAAGTAAGAGGCGTTGAACACGAAGGCCGACGAGTTGTAGAAGCGCGAGTCGTTGATTTGATAGACGGCGCTGGGCATCGAGGCCGTGGTGTGTGTGGATGTCCAGCGGTCGTCGTAGAGGAAGGTGGGGCGGTTCTGGTTGCTCTCAGGAGCCGTCGTGAGGATGCCATAGACGAGTTTGTTGCCGCTGGCTCCGCTGCCATAGACCATCACGTCGAAGCCCTTGTAGGCGGCATTCAGCGTCAGACCGTAGGTGAAGTCGGGCACTGCCGAGCCGAGGTTGGTACGGTCGTTCTCGGTGATGGAACCGTCGCCGTCGAAGTCGTGGTAGATAGGCTCACCTGTCTTGCTGTCGATGCCGTCGAGCTGGTAGCCACGGATGTACCACAGGGGGTAGCCCTCCTCGAAGTAGGTAAGCTTGGTAGAACTGGACATCAGGTTGGCACCGCCGATGCGCGTGCCCTCGCCCTTATACTCCTTCACCTTGTTCTTCACGGTGGCAATGTTGCCCTTGATGCCGTAGGAGAAATCGCCGATATTATCGCGCCACTCCAGTTCGAGTTCCAGACCGCTGTTGGTCACCTTGCCCAGGTTCTGATACTGCGTCTGCGTACCGGTGGTCAGCGGAGCCACAGAGGCCACGATGAGGCCATCGGTAATCTTGTGATAGTAGTCGATGGTGGCCGTCAGACGGCTGCGGAAGAAGCGCAGGTCGAGACCGATGTCCGTCTGCTTCGAGCGTTCCCAGCGCAGGCTGGGGTTGGGCAGCACGTTGCTGGGATAGGTGCCCTGCACGAGGTGGCCGTTGAGCCAGTAGGCGGTGTTGGCCGTGGCCTGCGACACGTTGTACTGACCGGTGTTCAGCGTCGAGCGGTACATATAGCCGCCGAGGTTGGAAATGGAGCCGTTGACACCATACGAGAGGCGCAGCTTACCAAACGTAAAGCCGTTGTCGCTGACAAGACCCTTGAAGAAGTCCTCGTTGGCAAACGTCCAACCGACAGACACCGAGGGGAAGTAGCCCCAGTTGTGGTCGAGGTCGAGGTAGGCAGCGTCGTAGGAGTCGGCACGGAAGTTGAACTGTGCGTTATAGCGGTCGAGGTAGCTCCAGGAGAGACGGCCGTAGTAGGCTATCTGTCGGCGGCGCGTGGTGATGCCAATCACATAGTCGTCAGCCGAGTTGGTGGAGTATTGCAGATAGCGGAAGTTCGATGTCTGCTTGCTCAACTCGTTGGTCTTGCCGCCGCTCGATGTCTGCAGGTAGTCGCTGTAGCTCATACCGGCCATCAGCGAGAAGTCGCCGGCCTTGGTCTCGAGCATGTAGTTGGCAAAGTTCTCCCACTGGTAGTAGCGAGTGTTGTATGTGGCGGCATTCAGGTTCAACTGCGTGTCGGCGGTAGAGTTGTAGGCATCCATGTAGATGGGGTGATAGTCCTCCTTGTAGAGCGAGCCGAGGGTGTAGCCCAGGCGCGAGGTGAACACGAAGTTCTTGAACGGTGTCAGGTTGGCCGTGGTCATGCCGTTGATGAACTGCTTGCGCACGATGTTGGTGTTCTGGTAGATGCCAGCCACGGGGTTGGCGGTCTTCAGCCAGCTGTAGCCGAAATAGCGGCCGTCGGCATGTTGCAGGGGATGCAGACCGGCGTCAATCTGACTCTGGATGTAACTGGGCACGGTGGCGTAGTAGACAGGTGCCAGCGGGTCGGCCAGATAGACGTTCTTCAGCACACCATACTGCTGGTCTTCCGACACGGTGTTGCCTTTCGAGTAGGTGATGGTGTTGGCTGTCTGGATTTCCAACCAGGGACGAATCTTGTACGAAGCGTTAATCTGCGAGTTGATACGACGGTAGAAGTCCTTGTCGAGCTTGAGCATACCGTCGTTGTTCATGTAGCCGAGCGTCAGGAAGAAATTTCCATTGTCGTTGCCACCCTGGAAGCCCACGTTGTATTTCTGCAACTTGCCCGTCTCGAAGCTCTCCTCCTGCCAGTCGGTGTCGGTGCCTGCGATGTTGTAGCTGTTGTAGAGCGTGGTGAAGGCATCGCCGCGGCCCTCGGTGTAGAACTGCTTATATTGCTCGGCATTCAGCAGGTCGGCTTTCTTGGCCAGTGAGGAGAACGTCCACGAGGCATCGAAGGTGATCTTCGTCTTGCCCTTGTCGCCGTTCTTCGTGGTGATGAGGATTACGCCGTTGCCGGCCTCAGCACCGTAGATGGCTGCCGAGGCAGCATCCTTGAGCACCTCCATCGACTTGATGCTCGATGGGTCGAGATAGCTGATGTCCGAGACCTTCAGACCATCCACGATGTAGAGCGGGTCGCTCTTGCCGTTCGACGAGTAGCCACGCACGCGGATGGTGGGTGTGGCACCAGGGGCACCTGTGTTGTTCACCACCTGCACACCGCTCACACGACCCTGCAGTGCACTCGATGCGTCGGCAATGGGTGTGTTCAGCAGGTCATCGCTCTTCACGCTCGAGATGGCTCCCGTCACGTTGCTCTTCTTCTGCACACCGTAGCCGATGACCACCACTTCTTCCAGCAGTTCGTTGTCGGGCTTCATGGTCAGTTGGAAGGTTGTCTTTCCTGCCACTGCTACCTCCAGGTCCTTATAGCCCATGTAGGTGAGATGGAGCGTGGCATCCACGGGCACATCCTTGATGGTGAAGTTTCCGTCGAAGTCGGTCACGGCTCCCGTCACCTTAAAATCGCTGGCTCCGTGGGTCATCACGGCAACGGTAGCACCGATGAGAGGTTCGCCAGTCTCGTCAACGACCTGACCGGTCACTGTCTTTGTCTGCTGTGCAAAGGCGATGGTACTCACGAGTGCCATCATGCACGTCAAGGCAATCTTCTGCAATCTTCTTTTCATACGAATTACGCTTTTATCTGTTAGTGAATATTTAATCATGCTGCAAATTTCGCATCTTTTTTGTTAATATCCGCTAACGGAAAGGTTGGCTTTTTGTACTTTTTGGCGAATGGCCCTGATTTCGTACTTTTCGGATGTACGAAAGGGCGAATAACCTGTCCGAAAGGTTAAATATTCATAAGAAACGTGTGCGAAACGGCGAAAGCTCGCGCCTTTTTCGTAACTTTGCCCTCGATGGCAAAGATTCCATATATCAACGTGGGGCTGGAGACCCTGACCGAGCAACGCTATCGGGCCACCATCGAGGGCAAGATAACGCTGCACGACAACATCGGGCGGCATATCCCGCTCGATGACGACATCGCTCGCCGCTATCGCGACTTTCCCATCAAGGTGCAGGGTGTCACCGTATTCCTGTTCTGTCTGGAGGGCACCATCGATGTGAAGCTCTCGTTTCAGGAATACCACCTGGGCAAGAACGACATCTTCATTGTACAGAGCGGACAGTTGGGCGAGTTCAACGGCATGAGCCACGACGTGCAGTTCTTCCAGTTCTTTGTGAATAACGATTTCTCCAACCCGCTCACCCACATCAACGACTCGCAGAAGCTGCAAGACCTACTCTTCCGAGGTCCGCTCCACCACTGCGATGACCGCCAGATGCAGGAGTTCCGCGCCATCTACCAGGCCGTGCGCGAAAAGATTGACAGCCAGTGGGTCTATCGCGACGATGTCATCCGTGGCTACGTCTATGCCCTGCTCTACAGCATCTACTCGCTCTCCTATGCCGAGAGCCAGGAGCAGAAGTCTGCGCCGCAGCCACAGGGCACCACGGGACGTCAGACGGAACTCTACAACGACTTCATCGCCCTTGTACAGAAGCATGCAGGACAAGAGCACAAGACGGCCTTCTATGCCGACAAGCTTTGCATCACGCCAAAGTATCTCTCGCAGATTATATATAATGTCAGCGGGCGCTTCGCCAAGGAGTTTATCCACGAAGCCTTGGTCATGGAGTCGAAGGCCATGCTGAAGACCGGCCTCACCATCCAGCAGGTGTGCGACAAGCTCAACTTCAACAGTCCCTCCTTCTTCGGACGCTTCTTCAAAGAAGCCACTGGCATGACCCCGTTTGAGTATCAACAGCGAGGGTGAATAACACTCCTCTATAACGCGCCAAAACTCATTTTGAAAGCGAGTTTTGGCTAAATATAACGCTATATTTTTCCAAATCTCGCAAATTTTTCGAGTTTTGGAAGCGGATAAACGATTTTTTTTGTATCTTTGCACCCACAAATTGTGTTTGTTATGGACAAGAGCTTTATCGGGAGGACCAAGGAAATACAACAGTTGGATGACATCTGCGCATCCAATAAGGCAGAGTTCGTTGCCGTCTATGGACGTCGGCGTGTGGGTAAGACCTATCTCATACAACAGTATTTTGAGAACTCTTTCCTGTTCTCTGTTTCTGGCATCATTGAGGGGAAGATGACAGAAGAAATGTTCGCCTTCACCAATGCCCTCAGGGAAACAGGCTATGAGGGCAACAATCCAAAGACATGGCTGGAGGCCTTCTATGCCTTGGGGCAGACGCTGGACAAGAAACTGGCCAACATGAAGAAGCACCAGCTAAATCACAGACGAGCGGTGATATATATGGATGAATTGCCGTGCTTTGACACGCCACGGTCTGGATTTGTACGCGCCCTGGGACACTTCTGGAACACATGGGCTGCGCTGCACAAGGAAGTGGTGATGGTTGTGTGCGGTTCCGCCACCTCCTGGATGATAGACAACATCATCAATGCGAAAGGAGGACTACACAACCGCATCACCTCGTCCATCTATCTCCGTCAGTTCACGTTGCTGGAAACCGAGAGCTACCTAAAGAGCATCGGTATCAAATGGCCCCGGCACACCATCGTTGAGGCATATATGATGTTCGGCGGCATTCCTTTCTACCTCGGACTGCTTCGTCATCGCGAATCGCTGGCACAGAACATCGACCGGCTGTATTTCAGCAAGAACTCAGTAGTGAGTACGGGCGTCTTTATGCCTCGCTTTACAAGAAGCCTGAGATGTATATGAGAATCGTAGAGACTTTGGCAAATAGCCGGACGGGCATGACACGCAATGAGATTGCAGCAAAACTGAAGGTACAGTCGGGTGGATTGCTCACTAAACAACTGGAGAACCTATGCTCATGCGACATTATCCGCCAATATGTGACCAAAGTAAAGGGAAAACTGAAGCAGAAGGATGCCTACTATCAGGTCAGCGACCTTTTTACACGATTCCATCTGACTTTTTCGCAGAAATTGAAGTCTGAAGACTATTGGGAACAGCGGCTGAACACGGGAGTCACCAATGCTTGGCAGGGGCTTGCGTATGAACATGTCTGCATGACTCACATCCAGCAGATTCGGCATGCCCTCGGACTTGATCGCATTGCCGTGGAATACTACTCTTGGAGAGGCGGAGAGCCTTTACGACAGATAGATATGATCATCGAGCGGGCAGACCATAACATTCACCTCTGTGAGATGAAATTCGTGAAAGCCAAATACTCCATTACAGCAAAAGATGACGAGGACATGCGCGAACGGGAGCAGCAGTTCAGGGTGCATACTGGTGCAGCTTCATACGGTATCTTCCCTACCTGGATAACCTCCTTCGGACTTGCCAAGGGTAAATACGCAGCAAGTATCAGTAACAGCGTCACAATGGAAGACTTGTTCTGCTTCTAATCCACTGTGATAACCTTCTTCAGAGTTTTGAGTCCTTTTCCCTTGATTGTTACCGTGACCTTGCCAGGCTTTTCGGCACGCAGGATGGCTTGCGAGCGTCCGTAGTAGGTGGTGTAGCGGCCCGTATGGAAGCGGTCGACGGTGCGAGGATTGGCACTGCCGAATGCGAGCAGTTCGGCATCCTCCACCTGCACTTGCAGCTTTTGGTCGGCGTTCGACTCGATGTGGCCGTCCTTGTCCGTCAGGTCGATGTTCAAGTAGATGAGGTCGCTTGGCTTGTAGTCAGAACGTTCGGCTTGGGCAGAAATCTGGAGTTTGCCTTTGGCGGAGCGCAGGATGCACTCTCCATTGTCTGTGACAGCCCTGAGTGTGCCAGGCTTATAGCGCAGCTCGAAAGTGGCGACACATTTGTCTGTCGATTTCTCGCCTATCATTCTGTCGTTCAGGAAGAGCTTCACGCTGGGCGCAGAAGTAAAAACCTCGACGGTGGCGGGAGTACCCTCTTCGCCTTGCCAACTCCAAGAGGGGATGCTGTTGGTGGCTCGCCAGGCAGACTTTATCAACGGCAACTTGCTCACGGGTCGGACGGCCATATAGGGTTTACCGTCACGTTGCCAGATGGCCTTTGTGCGCAGAGCCTCACCCGTGGGATGGCCGATGAGGTCGATGGCTCCCACGCCGCCCAGCAGACAGGGATATTGCTGGGTGTAGGCAGAGGGCGACTCCGTTGTGTTATACCATGCGCCCACGCTCACCTCACCGATGTAGTCCCATGCCGTCCACATGAAGTCGCCGATGAGCCAGGGCAGCCGCTCCACCTGCTCCCAACAGTCGGCCAACTGCCAGTAGTAGGTCTCCGAACCCACTACGATGCGACTGGGGTGCGCCTGGCCCTCTATCTCGTAGCGGGGCGAGGCATAGTTGTAGCCCGCAATGTCGAGGCAGTCGAGCACGGGTGTGGTCAGCGAGTCCACCTGTGGGCGCAGCGTGGCCTGCATCATGCGCGGTCCGGCAGAGTTCACCATCTTGTTGTATTCCTCGCTCGACATCTGTTGCTGCTGGGGATTGCCGCCACCACCCGTCATGTTGATACCCATGCTCTTCAGGTAGAGCAGCGTCAGGTTGATGCCTGCCGTCACGGGGCGCGATGGGTCCATCCGGTGCAGGCTCTCCACGAGCCTTCGGGCCGTCTCCACGCCACGCTCCTCAGCAGGTTCGGTCACCTCATTGCCTATCGAATACATAATGACCGAGGGGTGGGAGTAGTCCTTCCTGACCATCGCCTCGATGTCATGCTCATGGTATTGTTCCCACAGGTGGGCATAGTCGTAGGGGGTCTTCTTGAAATACCACATGTCCCAGAGTTCATCCATCACGTAGATGCCGAGTTCGTCGCACACCTCGAGCATGGTTTCCGAACAGGGGTTATGCGAAGAGCGGATGGCGTTGAAGCCGTATTCCTCCTTCATCATCTTCAGTTTGCGATACACAGCATCGCGGTACTCGCGGGCACCGAGGATGCCGTTGTCGTGATGCAGGCAGCCGCCTCGTAGCAATGTCGGCTTGCCGTTCACCAGCAGCCCCTCTGTATCCGTCCACTGCAGCGTGCGAATGCCGAAGTTCTTCACCTCTTGGTCAATGGTCTCACCATCTTTCAGCAGCTCCACTTTCACCTGATAGAGATTCGGCTCCACGTCCGACCACAGATGGGCATTCTTCACAGTGAGGTTCACATTGGTACCGAGACCTGTAGCCACCGTCTCGCCCTTCCACAACAGACTCACACGTACATTCTCGCCACCATGCTTCTGTGTGACAACATTAACGATGGCTCGTTCGTCACTGACATCTCGCGTTTGCGCACGCACCTCTTTTATATATTGCGTCTCCTGCACCTGCAACCTTACAGGCCGATAAATGCCCGCACCCGTGTACCACCGGCTGTTAGCCACCTGCGAATTGTCCACATCCACACGGATAGTGTTCACGCCCTCGCGGAGCAAACCGTCGGCACATACATCAAAGGGCAGATAGCCATAGACCATCCCGCCAGCTTTCTTGCCATTGATACTGACGGTGGACTGCTGATAGACACCCTCGAAATGGATGGTGACGTGCTTCGAGAGCCACTCCCGAGGCACCTGTAGCTGCTTCTCGTAGTGATAGACACCGCCAGGGAAGAATCCGTTGTGGCGACCGCCTTTCAAGGTGTCCGATCGTTCCTCCGTCTGCATCGCGTCGTGGGGAATGCTCACTGTTACCTTTTGCGGATTCTTTTCCGACCAGAAAATCCAGTCGCTGTCAAATCCGTTAGCTTGGGCATTTATCACCATTGGCATCAGGGCCAATGCGTAGGCTAATATCTTCTTCATTTTACTACTATTCTTACGCGGTCAAGATTCTCGATACGGGTATAGTGGTCACGCTGATTGCCTGTGCGCTGCGAAGAGATGCGGACGGCAGGGAAGTAGGTGCCGGGCTGGTCGTAGCTGACCGTCTCGGAGAACTCCACGTGGCCGCCATCGGTGCTGTACTTTGCTTTCGAGAGGTCTGTGTTATGGGTGAAGACTTTGTTGGCGGGAAGCATGTCGGGCTTGCCGTCCTTATTAAACGTCCACACGGCCTCCACCACACGGCCATAGCCCTGCGGCACGTCGGCACTGACGTGGATGGTGATGGGTTCGCCCACACGCACCTCTATCCGCTTCTGGCCGTCGGCCACCGTAGCGTGAGCCACCGGCTGGATGCCCTTGCGACTGTCGGCATCGGCGGGCAGAACCACTTGGCCGAGTTGTTCCAGATGGTAGCGGTGGGTCTCGGCAGGGGCGATGCCTCGCTCACACCAGTCGCTGATGTCGAGCAGGGCCTGGAAGAGGATGCCGCTGTAGCTGACGGTGCGCGAAGCGTCCATCAGGTTGCCGTGAACGCCGTGGTCGGTGAACCACAGGCGGAAGTTGTCGTCGGCCTTGTCGCCCAGATATTCCTCCACACGACGGCGATACCAGTCGCCCTGCCAAGGGAAGCACTCCGAGTCCATGAGCGACTCGCAGAGGATGACCTTGCCCCTGATGCGGCCCGTGGGCACCGTGCCGGCAGCACCGGCAGCGAAGAGCGGACCGAGCTGCATGGGGCGCTGGGGATAGAGCGGCTGGCCGTTGACATCGAGGAACTGGTCCCACACATAGTAGTCTCGCGAGGGCACCTGGTGGCGGTAGAGCGTCTGGCAGGCCAGGAAGTTGCCGTTGTCTATCAGCACGGTGTCGCCTGGCTGAATCTTTGCCAACAGCGCATCACTGTTGGTGGGAGCCAAGCCTGCCGCATGGCCACGGGTGTCCATCAATTGCACCACCTCGCCCTTGGCCTTGCCAGAGAGGATAACCATGTCGCCGCCGTTGAAGCCCACATCGGGGATGTCTGCTTCGAGACCGTAGGCCGCAGGCTTTTCTGAGCCTGTTCCCATCACTGCCCACGACTTATCCACAGAGCCACGATTCTCCTCGGAGATAGGCTCTGCGATGCCCAGGCGTGATGCCTCATCGTAGCCGATGAGCCGCGAGATGGTGGTCGTCACCTTCACATGGTCGCGCAAGAGCGACTGCGTGGGGTTGGCACCGAGATAGCCCTGCACCTGCCAGAAGTCGTGAGAGAAATAGGTGGGGTCCATCGCCACCACACTCTGATAGAGCACACGGAAGCCATGCACGCCCATCTTGTCCCAGGCATACCACGACTGCAGGGGAAAACCCATCTGCGTGGCCTCCTTCAGTGCCTCGTATTCCTCCTGCGTGAGATTCTTCCAGGGGTTACCGTCGCCACCGGCATCCATCGCATCGATGATTTGCGGGAACTTTTCACGAAGCACGCGCATGCAGTTCATCCTGACGGCAAACATATTGGGGATGGCCATCGGCGAACCCATCACGAAGGGCACGGCACCCTGCCACACATCCTCCGTATTTTCTATCGACCCCACCGTACGATAGGCACCGCCGCTGCCGCCATAGATATAGCCAAACGGACGACTGCCGCCAAACAGCCGCTGGGCCACGAGGCGTGAGAACTCGGCACAGGCAGCATTGGCGCGGTAGGCTCCGATGTCAGCCGGACGGCTCAGTCCTCCGTTGGCAAAGTCCATCTTGCCACCGCTGTTCGTCTCCACGAAGTAGGCCCCGTGGGTGACCGCAAAACCTATCGGACTCAGGCCCTCACCGTCCATGCCGTTCTGAGCCGATGTCTCGCTGTCGGGAAACGGTGAGGCATACTGGAAGAAACGGCCCTGATAGGCGCTCTTCTTCACTGGGAAATAGAACGAGAAGCGCGTGCCGTCAGCAAAGCCACCATGAATGTAGCGGTGTCGCTCAGGCTTCTGGCGCACCTCGTCGATGTCGATAAAGGGTTTCTGAAATACTGTGTCGCGGTAGTTCCACTCAAACTGCTGTCCCACGAGGCTCTTCTGAGCCGCCATCGGCAGCATACAGAAAAGGCAGAGGGCTACCACTGCGATAGTCCGCTGCCTGATGTTGCTGTTCTTGTCTGTCATATTGTTTGTCGTCTTTTTATTTCTGTCGGCAAAGTTCGGCATTTTCCACCAAACTGCCGATAACCGAAAGGCGGCAATGATGTACTTTTGGACGAGACAGCGGTAAAAGCAGGTTTTAATCTTCCTCTACTACGACTTCACCATCGTAGTCACGGCTGACGACAATCATCAGCAGTGGGCGCATGGAGTAGCCTGCGCTCTCGGCTGCAACCTCCTTGGTGTAAGTGAACACCAGTTGACCGTTCTTTTGCTGTAGGCTCTTGGCGGTGAGTGTGGTGGGATATTCAGTCAATTCGCCAGCAACGACGATGACGAACTGCTTGCTGAAGTCGATGGCCGTGGGCTGACCGCCCTCACCCATCGTGGCGGCTGCTCCGAAATAGCGGTCGAAGTCCTCCTGGGTGGTGATTTTTGCGGGCACATCGCCAGTGACGGTGTTGTTCACGAAATAGTTGTTTGCTACAGTGTAGGGGATGCCTTCCTCTACGACCTCTGTCTCTGCGACAGGCTCATTCTCTTGAGCCGACTGGTTTGACCTGTTGCCACATGCTGCCAGCACCAGGGCGACGGACATCATGCAGATGCAAAATGAAATCTTTTTCATAATTTGTTTGATGTATTATTTTGTAAAAGTAATCTTGTCGATACTGACGCGGCCCATCGAGAGTTGGTTCCAGTTGCGGTTCCAGCAGCGGATTTCCAAGCGGTTAATCTTCGTGGGCAGGGGGCGGCTGAGCGGGAGCCTTACTTCCTGATAGTCGGCTGAAGGAGCAGGCACATCGGCAGTGCCGAGCACCCCGCCCGTGTCGATGTTCTTCACCTCGATGAATGTGTTCACGGCATCGTGATTCCGCAGTGTGAGCGTCATGCCACTGATGCCACCTTCAATAGTGAGGTCGCAGAAGGCTATCATACCACCGTCGTGGGTGAAGGTGACATCCTGATTCTTGCCTTCCTTGTGGAGTGCCGACCATGAGCATTCGGCATTCCAACTGTGGTCGAACCACTCAGCCTCAAGGGTTGTACCAGCCTTTATGTCGCGGCTGAAGAGCGGACGCTGCTCAATCTGAATGTCATCGATATCGATGTAACCGCCCAGCCGTTTCGTTGCATAGTTGTAGAGGCCATAGCGGTTGCCGCAGAAGAACTTCGTGTCGAACAGCATCTTGAATGACGTACCTATCGGGGTGAAGGTTTTGCCGTCGGTGCTGTAGGAGAAGCGGACAAGGTCGGTGATGCCATCGACATCGGCGCGGAGCCACACCTGCTTTCCTTTCAGGCTGACGGTTTGCTTGACTTGCTCATGATTCATCATCGAGAGCGAGAAGCCCTTGGTCGTTCGTTCTATCTGCAGGGCAGCGTAGGGCCAGGCCAGCACACAAAGACCCGCACGGTCGCCCAGCTTCATGTGCGAGAAGTCAATCTTCGTTGTTGCCTGGCTGTAGGGGCCGATGATGCGCTGACAGAGGGTGTTGCGGGCTGTCCAGAGGGAGTCAGTGACGGTGGCAGCCTTCAGACGTAGCCAGCCCTTGCGCTCAGTGAGGGAATAGCGGCTGCGGTCAGGGTTGTGGTTCCACTGCCACATTGGGGCCAGTTGCTTCTGCGAGAAGTCGTCGCTGCCTGAGAGGGGGCTTGCCGTAACACTTTCACGGCCTACCAAACTGAGGGGAGCTTTCAGCGTCATGATGCCATCTGTAGGGTCGCCCATCAGCGGCCAGTCGTTCACCCAATAGATGGGTATGAGCCAGGGGATGCGCCCCAAGCCGCCACGGTCTTGGAATATCATGCCCCAGTAAGTGCCGTCTGAAAGCGGGATGATGCACGACTGGTGGAGCACATACTCCGCCATGTTGCCCCACTCAAACATCACCTCACGCTCCTCCCACGGGCCATAGAGCGAACGCGAGCGCAGACAAGTCTGGCCAGCATGCTCGCCGCCGTAGGTGCAGTAGATGTAATAGTAGTCGCCGATGTGGTAGCAGCGGTTGCCCTCCAGTCCACCGCGATGACTCTTGTATATCTGTCGGGCAGGACCGCGTTCCTGCAGGGTCACAGGGTCCATCTCAGTAACAAAAATGTCGGTGTTGCCATGCACCACATAGACCCGTCCGTCAGTATCTACAAACATGCCTGGGTCGTAGAGTTTGTGACCCTCGACCTTAGTCTTACGCCAAGGCCCCGCCATCGTCTTCGAGGAGTAGATGAACGAACCCTCGGTATTGGTGTTGAACAGCACATGGAACTCGCCGCCAAAGTAGCTCAGGCTTGTGGCCCACTGACCTTTGGCATAGCGCGTGCCGCCCTGCATGTCGTAGGCGGGATGCTCCTTGAACTCATCAACCACATTGGTGGCTATCTCCCAGTTCACCAAGTCCTTCGACTGTAGGATGGTCACACCAGGGAAGAAGTGCATGCTGGTGGACACGAAATAAAAAGTGTCGTCCACGCGGATGACATCAGGGTCTGGCAGATCTGCCCAGATGACGGGATTGCGAAAGTTTGAGGTTTGAAGTTTGAGGTTTGAAGTTTGCTTATCGTCCTCATAGTCTTCGATGCGCCATTCATCGCGCCACTCTATCTCTGGCTTATCCCCCTTCCAGACGATGGGCAGAAACACATAGCGGGCATTCGAGGTGACATCCCAGCCATGACGCTGTTGCTTGCTACGGTCAACAATCTTCACGGGCGCATCGGTGATGGGATTGGGCTGATGGTCGCGGTATTTCTCTATCATCTTCTGCTGCTCCTGCCGGGCGGCATCGGTGCCCACAATCTGCGGCATCCAGCGGTCGGCCACAGCCACATAGAGGTCTTTCCTCCCAGGAATCTTTATCACATCGGTAATCTGCGAGAAGAACGAGGTGTGGGTCGTGTCCGTGGAATGCGGATTGCCCAGGTCTTGATACTCGCCATGATAGTCTGAAAACATGCTCACCAACGACTCGTTGGGATAGTAACCCGAGGTGCCGCTGGTGAAAAGATAGTGCTTCCCGTTTCTGACGAAATGCGTAGGTGCCTCACGGGTGAATGGCGGACGACGGCCTACATAGTGATGGGATATGGTGGAGGGTGAAAGGCTACGGGTAGGCGCGTCAGCGGGAATTGGGTGGAGGGTGGAGGGAATAACACCCAGATAGTCATCGGAAAGTTCCATGCACATCAGCTCCCAGTGTGGACGCTCGAACCACACGTATGCCTTGTCTGTATCTTCGTCCACATATAGGTCGAAGTCACCGGCCTCGTAGCCATTCGGACGGAAGCCCGGCACCACCACCTTGTAAGGCCCCAGGAAGCGGTCGGCTGTGAGCACGGTGAAGAACTGCGTGTGGTCATCGAGGTTCTTAAACCAGCACACCCATTTCCCCGTCTTTTTATTATATATAATGTGTGGACGGTCCAGCCCCTGAGAATAATGCGTGGGCGACAGCACGTTGGTGGTGTCAGGGAAGAGCAGATGACCGCAGTCCTCCCAGTTATAAAAGTCCTTCGAGCGATAGCAGCGGATGCCCCACGTCCACACGTGCGACCCCTCGGTGGTGTAGGTCTTGTCCTCTCCATACCAATAGTAGCACTGGTCCGCATGGTCGTAGACAACGGAAAAACCATGCGCCTGAATGGGCCGCCCGCTCGTGTCGAGCCATTCCTGCCCTGGGCGCACCGACGTGTTATGTGTCTGCGCCAGAGTCGGACACAAAGCGGGGAACGATGCTCCGCCGAGCATCATTCCCACAACTACTAACAATCTACTACTAACCATAACTAACAAAACTAACTAATATACATGAATCTATGTCTTAAGTTCTCGAATGCAAAGGTACACACTTTCCGCGAATAGTTTATTATCGTTTCGCACATAATAACACTCTTTTGGACGAAATCACAATAATTAGCAACAAATGACGGGTCAGTCGTAAAAGCCAGTTGTAAATTTTATCAGTAGATATCATTGAGTATCACTAACGGCAATGCGAGAATGCGTGTTCACCAGGTGTTCACTAATATGAATTTTGAATAAAGAAAAAGGAGTTGCGATTTCTGCAACTCCTTGATTTTCAACCCTTTTCTCCGGTAGCGGGAGCCGGGATTGAACCGGCGACCTCATGATAATGAATCATACGAAACCTATATTGATAAAGTTGCCCAAAACTTGCAGGGAAGAGACTATATGATTGATGCCCTTCGTGACAAGCTTAATATCGTATATAGATATAAAGAGTTGAAGGATGAAGATTTCGATAATCTTAGGAAATGGCTGAAAGCCTATCATAAACTTATGGATATACGGCTTTCCGAAATAAGAAATGAATCGAAAATGCATAATTTTTGGCAAAACAAGTAATTTGAAATAGTTTTTTCGTATCTTTGTGGAGTTATTTAATCCTTACCAAAGATGTTGGCAATCCAGGTAATCAGATGGTCAGCAAGGCTCTCACCCGTTGGCACATTCCATCCCTTGACGAGCGGTGCCCAATTGAGCTTCACACCCATCACGTCGTTGATACACTCGGTGATTTCTGCGAGTCTGTCTGTGGGAACTACATTCAGAGCGTGAAGAAGTTCCTCACTGACGCAGAAACCATTCTCCTTCAGCCTGGCCACGAATGCCATCACTGGCACTGAAGCCTCGGACTTCATGTTGATGTTCTCACGATTAATGTCGAGGAACACTGCACGATAGCGCAAAGCTACTCTTGTCAAAGTCTTGTTATTCATAACGTCTTTAATTTAAAAGGTAATTGACTGACAGGAACAGAACCACAATCTATTTTGAAGTATGTCAGCCTTGACCTTGTTAATACTATGAGGTAATTGAAGAACTGTCTTGTAAAGTTAGGACCAGTGGCCCTATCCGAATTGGAGTAAGTCCCTCTTAGACCTCGTTATCTAATCTCTGAGCTGCGAGCAGGGCTCGAACCTGCGACCCATAGTACCACTTAGAAGTATGTGGCGATTGGTCCTTCACAGGAAATGTCATCACAAACCTATTGCTCTACCATCTGAGCTATCGCAGCATAAAGAGAGGTAATTGAACAGCTAACTGGAGCCTCTTTAGCATAAGATCGAAGAAGTAAGCTGTCCTTGACCTTCTCTTTTGCGGTGCGGGGCAGAATCGAACTGCCGACACATGATGAAGTATGCGCTAATTGGCCTTACTATCCGGAAGAGAAAAGGCACGGGTTTGCCGCATAACACGCGGTTCCTGCCAAATCTCTTGCGGTCTATAGAAGGAAATTTTAATGCAAATTATCATTGCTCTACCAACTAAGCTACCGCACCAATAAGTTTTGAGCGGCGGGCTGGAATCGAACCAGCAGTAACCATTAGGTGTAAGCAAACGTTTGGGCCATCACTTTGGCAATTGCGAAGCTTAACCGCCGCATTTTGAAAAGACGGAAAGTGCGAGTCTATTAAACGCCCCACGGTTAGGGCTCTAGCCAGTAAGGAGTAAGAACTCACTTAGTCCGTCTTTTTGTGGAACCTCGTGGAGTCGGACCACGTTCTCAGGATTTTCAGTCCCGCGCATACACCAAGTCTGCCAAAGTTCCAAGTAAGGTCTCACGGCGGCAGAATCGAACTGCTACAGAAAGCCTGTTGGCTCGCCCACCTTTACCATGCATCGTGGCTCTACCGTGAGACCTTTTTCAGTTTCTGCGTGCAAAATTACTTGCACGTTGTGTCAATTCGTGGGACAGGCTGAAAGTTTTTTTGCTTTTCTTGCATTTTTCTTTCTTTTATCCCTTAATCACAGCCACAGGAAGGAGTCTGGTCTTGACTTTCACCAAGTCTGCTTCGTTGGCTATTACCTCCTCAATGTCCTTGTAAGCTCCAGATGCTTCCTGCATATCATCCTGAGAGCGGATAGCGTGAACTATTCCCTTTGCTTCAAGCTGAGCTATCTCCTGCTGCATATCCAACGTCTTGATGGCCATCTTACGTGACAAGACTCGGCCAGCTCCGTGAGAGCAAGAGCAGAATGAGTCTGGATTGCCAAGACCTTCTACTATATATGATGCCGTTCCCTGTGAGCCAGGAATGATGCCAATGACTCCTTCACGAGCAAGTGTTGCTCCCTTACGATGTACTATGACATCCTGACCGAAGTGGTGTTCTACTGCTGCATAGTTGTGAGCAATGTTTATCATCGGCTCGAACTCTATACCCTTTAGTGAGTCAGCAAGAACCTCCTCGATACGTTCCATCATGAGCTTTCTGTTGCAAAGGGCGAAGTCAATGCAGAATCTCATCTCTCTCCAGTACATCTCAAACTCTTTGCAACCTCTGGCGAGGAATGGAAGATGTATGTCTGGTGATACATTTGAATACCATCGTGCATTGAGGGTGGTTGCAATCTTGTTGTAGTAATCACCGACTTGCTTTCCCAGGTTGCGTGAACCTGAGTGAATCATTATCCAGAGCGTTCCCTCTTCGTCCTTTTGCAACTCGATGAAGTGGTTGCCGCCTCCTAACGTTCCGACTTCGTGAAGGATAGAGACTTGACGACGCTTAACTATTTCGAGTTTGTCGAGGTCATAGCCTTCAGGCAGGTACTTCTCATCCTGAGCCTCCTTGTGGTGATCCATTCCCAGAGGGATGCGCTCACGGATTCCCTTCATGATTTGCTTGCGAAGAACCTCTACGGGTATCTCGCTTACCTTCCAGTTAGTCTTCACGGCACACATTCCGCACCCGATATCTACACCTACTGCGTTGGGAATAACTGCATCCGTACATGCAAGTACACCACCAATAGGCATTCCCATACCAGCATGCACGTCGGGCATGATGGCCAGGTGATGGAAGAGGAAT
>Ga0065711_1033199_pt1 | contig 25938 bp, 30 predicted proteins | sample Hoacrofraction12_FD_59098 | JGI IMG/M metagenome (GOLD analysis project Ga0065711, IMG submission 59098) | Hoatzin crop microbial communities from Cojedes, Venezuela - Epithelial fraction 12 v2 (version 2) | ecosystem: Host-associated > Birds > Digestive system > Esophagus > Crop | place... | reverse complement strand
GTGGAGTCTCCCTCTCTGGAGATATTCAAAACCCACCTGGACAAGGTCCTGTGCAGCCTGCTGTAGGTGACCCTGCTTCGGCAGGGGGCTGGACTAGATGACCCACAGAGGTCTCTTCCAACCCCTACCATTCTGTGTGATTCTGTGTGTGACCTCAGTGGCCAGTCCACTGGTGCCTCTGCACAGTGTAACCCTCCCGCTGCAATGGAATGTCATGGCTTTGATCTCCCTGGGTTTTACTGAACATCCTCTTGGATATTCTGTTTTTCCACTCTGATTCTGGACCATATAGGCTGTGTCTGGGTTTCTGTGTGTTTGCTGAGAATATCAGTGAGGCAGATATGGGATAGGACTGCAAACCTTAAGGTGTCCTAGGAAATGTAACGTAGTATCCTGCTGGTAGCAATCATCAGAGAAGCACGAGGAAGGCAGGAAAGCACTAAGTTGTTTGACCCAGGCATGCCCCAAGACATCAGCGACTTCCTCAGCTGCCCAGGATCCTTTGAGTTCAGAGACGTGTCTGCAGAACCTTGGTTTTCACTGAAAACGAAAGCTCCTTGTAGCTTTTTGGTGAGCGGTGACTCCTAAGCGTGGCCAGCGGCAGTCACAGGCTGTGTTGAATGCCTGTTGGTGAAGAGAACGTAACCACACAGGCGTGTGTCACTGCAGGGGCTGGATGTGAACTTGGCTTGTGTTCACGCACCAAGTATTCAATTGCATGCAAAGGGGCATCGTTGGCTCTAGCGACGCAGGGACCGCAGGAGAATAATAGCAAAGCCTTACGTGTTGCTGCAGGCGTGGAAGATTCTGGTGGATGTGGTTTGGTGGCAAAACATGGCAATGGGGTGGGAAGGAGGGAAAATAAGTGGTTTAGGAGACGGTGAGAAATCCCTCAGAGCTGCGGCTCTTGGCTCCCCAGCACAGTGAGCTGGACTCAACGCTGCTACATCGGCAGCGTATTCCTCATGATGCTGACTGCTCCGCAGAGTGCTCAGAGACCTCGTGGTGAGGAGCAGCATTGTAATGGGTGATCATGGTGTGTCACCGCTGGGAGTCAAGATGCTCTTCACCTTCCCCCTCCAGTGGCTATTCTTAGTGGGTGCTGTGGCAGGGACCCATCCCCTTCTGTCTGTCCCTGTTCCTGACCCACTCTTCTGTTTCTCCCTTGCAGATATTATGCAGATATAGCTAAAATGCCAGCGATCAGTGACCAGGACATGAGTGCGTACCTGGCGGAGCAGTCACGGTTACACCTCAGTCAGTTCAACAGTATGAGCGCGCTGCATGAGATCTACTCCTACATCACCAAGTACAAGGACGAGGTAAGATGCGGCGATGGGGAGTCAAGCCTGGGCTGCGAGCCATGTCCATTTGCCAGCGTTTCTGCAGACCCCTGCTTTTTCCTGTAGAAGAACACCCTGTGAAACGCAGGAGAGCAGTGTCGTCTGTGTCTGTGCTTGGGCTGGTGGGGAAGGAAAGATCTGGGAGGCACGGAGCCAGGCTGGTGTAGGCATCACTTTGTTCCCCATATTTTCTGCAGTGAGTAATGTGGGAAACACCTATTTTTCTGCACATTTGGCACGTGAGCTCTGCGGGGCTGCAGAGCTCGTGGCGTTATCTCAGTGTGCCTCTCCTATCCGGCGCCGCGGCAGTACCAGCGCCGTGTGATTATACAGGCGGCGTCTGGCTCCGCTCCCCGGGGATGCTGCAGGATGTGGTGGCCTCTTCAGTGCTGGCTTTGTGAACATCAGTCAGAATGGTTAAAAACCCCTCTGTTGAAATTTATACAAATTAACTTTGTAAAGCACTGCTCAAATCCACACCCTGCATCTTTTTATTAAACCAATAAAATATGTAACTACAGTAAAATATGGATCTATACATATAACAGGATAGTATAGGTTTTATTGTCCCAATAAAGCGAACTGGCAACTGCATTTGAACGGTGGCTTATTCAGGCGACAGAGTGCCAGAACACCTCCTTGCCTGGAGAGAGCCAGGAGGGCTGGCCTCTTGCCCTGCAAGGAGAGGAAACGGTGTCCCTGTTGCACCCTGTAGCAATCCGAAGAGGGACCTCCAAGCACCTCTGAGATGTGAATTTAGGGAGTCCATGGGCAGGTTGTAGCAGACAGGTCAATGCTGGGGCCACGGTGGCCAAAATCCTTGTGGAGCTCTGCAGGAATGAGGAGGAGGAGGGCATGGCTTGCCTACAGGGATGGGAGGAAACCATGGTGCTTGGGAAGGTGCCGTGTGGTGGGCACCGTGCAGCTGGTGGCCATGTGCTGATGACCATGCTGATGGGACCTCTGTGCTTCTCTCCAGACAACTTGGGATGGCACATCCAGGAGGCCGCTGTAGCTTTGTGTGATGACTTGGCTGTGAAGGGTTTTTGGGGTGTTACAGTTTGTACAACAGCTCTGTGGCTACCACGAGAGTGGAAGAGGAGCAGTCTGGAGGATCTAGATCTGCTGTGGGGCAGCCATCATCCCTCAGTCATCAGGAAGTGCTCACTTCCTCCAGGCTAGAAGTCCCCCAAGCCTTAAATAAATCCTCCAGGCCCTGGGCAAGAGCAGGGAGGGGACTGCGTGGCATTAATGAGCTGCTTTTTAGGGGCACAGGTCCTCTTCTTGCCCACTAACGGCAGCCTGACATCTGTTGAGTGTCTTGCTGTCGCCTGCTCTCCGAGCATCACAAGTGTGTTCACAGCTCTCAGGAACTTCTTTTATTATTTGTAATGGGATTAATAAATCGCAGCTGTTCCCTTTGTTTGTTTTCATTCATTAAGCACAATTATATGCAGCCCGATTGCACCCTCTTTGATGCAAAATGGGAGAGAATAATTTTTCCTGTTGTTCAGTGCAATAATATGCTGTCATTGGCTGTGAATGAAAATCATAATTAATTTTCATTTGGGTACTTGCATCTTGGTAATCAGTGGTCCTGGCTCCTTACAGCAGGTGACAAACCTGGGTATCTCTCTACGCTCGGCACAGGTTTCCTTTGACTGCACTGTTTCTGTAAGGCTGAGATAAAAGAGGAGCAAATAAATGCCGGGGCAGGTTGTGAGTCCTTTGACACCTCGGCATCCCAGGATACACAGCTGTCTTATTGGGAGCCTGCTGTAGGAGACCCTGCTTCGGCAGGGGGGTTGGACTAGATGAACCACAGAGGTCCCTTCCAACCCCTGCCATTCTGTCATTCTGTGATTCTGAGAGGCGGAGGGGGAACAGGCTCCTCTTCGGCTTCTCGGACCAATCTCATTTGGTTCCAGCTCAGCCACCTCTCAGGCACGTGGGGTTTTGATTTCTGCGTGAGGGTTATTGTAGTTATTTTATTCTGCGTGTAGTGTGGCGGCCGACAGTGGCTGCAGAGATGGATGGTGGGGGAGTGTCCCTGTAGCAGGTTTGTGGCAGAATCTATGAGCTCCCGCGAGTCCAGCTGCAGGCCAGGGTCAGTGCTGCCAGGGGAGGTAAATCAGATGTGCCTGGCTCTTGCTGGTGATTTTTCCCCTCCCTGGGAGCTGACGCGAGTGCCGAGGTGCAGCTTTCCCCTTTCCTTTGAGAAGAGATTCTCCGTCAGGCATCTCCTGCCGCCCCAGCAGCCAGGGACCAGCCTGGTCCTATCCCAAAGCGCCGGGCAGAGGGCAGATCCTGTCGGGGCCGGCGGCTGCAGCACGGCAGCGTGGTGGATGCTGGGCAGCACGCTCCGCAGCCCGCCGGCACCGCGGCGGCTCTTAATCAAAGGGAGCTGATTCCCCATTAAGAAGTTACCTGTAGGGCTCCTGATGGACTTTGCCTGCCTCCTAGTAAGTCTATTAATTATACAACAGTTTGTTTCCAATTATGCGGCCAATGAAATGGTTAATCAAGTCCCCTTTGACGGATGCCTTGATATTTAATTGCAAAAAATTTGCTCTCTCAACTAGCTCACCCGAGGAGATGAGATTTCTGTCAGGTTTGTTTTTTTAAATCAGCTTTTGTGCTCTGCTGGCCTGATGTTAGTGAGACGAGACTCCTGGCTGCTGGGAGGGCAGCTGCCCCTTTGTTTTACGCTTCGTTACTCCCTTCTCCCCACTCTGAGCCTCGTCCTCCACCCTCCCCCTGCTGCCAGTTCTCCTCTGGCCCCGCGGCCTGGCCACATCCAGCCCAGGGCAGGGGACCGTCCCTCCACCCTGCAGTCTGTCATCACAGCCAGGAGCTTGTGTAGGGAAATGGGTTTTCATGGGAGGAAAGCCATGCTCGGATGTCTGTGGGAGCACCCCTTCACCCCTTGCACGGGACTGAGGGCTCCCAGCAAGACAGGCTTTGCTGGTCCATCCATCTGCTGTCCCTCTCCATCACTCCAGTGTCCCTCAGTTGTCCGCCTTGGGGAGAGATGAGGGGGGTTTTCCCTCTGGTGGCAGCCAGACCCTCTTGGGTTTGGTCGTCCTGTGTTTGTGGAACCAGTTCATGGTTTGATCATGGTCTCTGAAACACAGCCCCGGCCTCCCTAGGACGTTGGAGCATTGTTGGAGTCATGGACATGATGTGAAGGTGTCATTGTCTTAGGCTTGGGGTTCGCCCTCCATTTGACAGTGGATGTTCGTTTTCTTCGTTTCCCTGTGTGCAAGTTGGCGCAGTGTCCTCCACCCCGTGCCTCCTGTGGCTGTTTCCTGGCCATGTTAGGGATGGAGATGAACGCACACTGCTTCCCGTGGGGCCACATCCTCCCGCCCTGATGCCGTCCATGAGCCAGCACGGAGCGTCTTCGGGTTGGAGGGCATCTCCTCACCTTCTCCTCTCCCCTCTCTCCCCCAGATTCTGGCTGCACTGGAGAAGGACGAGCAGGCCCGGAGGCAGCGGCTGAGGAGTAAGCTGGAGCAGGCGATTGACACAATGGCCTTAAGCAGCTGAGAGGGCGGCGGCGCGGTGCCAGCATCCCGGGCAGCGGAGGCGGTGGGAGGGACGGCCGGCCAGCCGCAGCCGCCGGCAGGAGACGACTTTGGGACCGGCCGGACCCGCGGGGCCGCCGCACCTCCGCACGCTTCCCATGAACGAACAAGGAAACCTCGCGCTTTAGTGGAAAAAAACCCGACATCCCGATGACAACAGCAACATCGATAAAACCCCCGACACACACGCAAAGCCCCCGATCCAGCCGGGACGCAGCAGGGACCTTGCAGAGAGGCGATGCCGGGCGGAGGAGAAGGGGGTCGCCTGCCCCATGGACCCGCTGGGCATCCCTCGCCCGGGCAGAGACCCTGCGCCCACAAGGAAGGAGGATCGGGACCGCGGGGCTTTCTAGGACGGCGTTTGGATGTTGGTGTTACTATGGTGGAGGGAGGGCGGGTGGGCTCCTGTTTTTACTGTACTTGACTTGCTCTCCTCTCCTCTCCTTCCCCCCAGCTGGCTGCCCCCTCTCCTCCTCCTCCTCCTCTCTCTTTTTCTGTCTCTTCCACCTTCTCTCTCTCTCTCTGGCCTTCTGCCACTAGTGTTAACTGCTATATTTGCACAATTTACACGAGACAAACAAAATTTTTAATTTAAAGAAAAAAAAATTATAACAAAAACTGGGAGGGGAAAAAGAAAAGGATTCTAAATTTTTGCAACAAACTAACAAAAATGGTTTTAAAAAAATAAGCTTAAAGACTGATGCTGGGGAGATTTGGGGATGGGGCAGTAGGGGTGGGCAGGAAAGGGAGAAATCCCTGAGCTTTGATATTTCTTAAAATACGTCCTGTGCCATGTTTTATTTGAATGTTGTTTAGTGAAAAAAAAAAAAATTTGAAAAAAAAAAAAAGATGGGAATTTTGTTAGCTGGATAGATGCTCTTATTTAAGTGCTGCTGGAGTGGTTCTGGAGGTCATGATCAGAGCAGAAGGGAGATCCCGAGGCTGGTTTTTCTTTTCCCAGGGGATCGCTGAGGGATGGTCAGTGTTTTGTTGAGCTCATCCTTGTTTTCCCGATCCGGTGGCCATGGGGTGGTCTGGGCAGCGCTGCCTGCCCCTGCCTGTCCTGGGACGACACGGGCCAGAGGACGGCTGTGAGGGCTTGGGGGCTGTCAGGAGGCTTCGTGGAGAATCAGCCCAGGTTATTTTGGCAGATCCCTTGGTGGCGGAGCAGCCTTAACGAAGCCTCTTTAATTTTATTTTACTTTTTTTTTTTTTAAAAAATTTTTTCCGCCATCATTTTTTTTTGCTGATGCAGGTGAAGGGACCGGCTCCCCGGGCAAAGGGGAGGCAGCTCCTCCGCATCTCCTGACCGGGACCCCCCGGAAAACCCTGCTGGGTGACCAGTGACCAGCCCGCAGAGGGACCGGGATGCTCAGCCGCCACGGGGCTGTCACCTGCTCCTCCACCCAGGCAGCCCAAACCTGTGCAGGCCTTTCCGCCCAGGATTGTCCTTTCTTTCTCTCTCTTTTCCTTCTCTCTCCTCCTTTCTCTCCTTGCTGTCACCCCATCTCCCCTCTGCCGCCTCCGCCCTGCCGGGGGGTTCGCTGGAAACCCGGGGTCTCTCCCTCGGCTGCCCCCTTCGAAATGTCAGATCCTTGTGGGTTTGTGCTTTCCAGAGATGAAAAGGTGCCGAACGCTGCCCCAAATGGGGCATTTTTCCAAAAAAATGAGCAAAACCCTTTCCTTTTCTGTACCAAGAGCTCCCGTCACTGCCCGGGCCATGGCAGACAGGGTCAGACTCTGCCAGGAGCAGGCAGCTGTTGAAATCCAAGTGGAAAGAAGCCCAGCTGATTTTTGTCCATTCCCTTAAATCTCAAGTTAAGGGGGGGAGAGGGAGAAATAATGAAGTTTTTAATTAAAAAAAAAAAATAAAAGTGTGTATATATATATATGTGGTTACAATCTAATTCTCGTGCCCCAGTGGGGTGCTGTATAGTTAACTGAAGGAGAATCGAACCAATATAAATATGAAATGAATTTACACAGCCAGTTAAAACAAAACAAACAACAACTACAAAAAAAAAGAAAGGATACCAAATGGTCTGGAAGAAATTTCCAAGCCTTTCTCACCATGCAGAACAATCGTTTGAAGCCTGCACATCTCTCATTATGTTGTAATTTTGTTTGGTTTGGCTTGGTTTTGTTTTAATAAGGAAGGAAAGGAGAATATGCTGATTAAAAAAGAAAAAAAAAAAAACAAACAACAACCACCAACAACAAACGCAACCACAACAGCAAAACTATGTTTGAAAAAGAAGTAATAATTGTTTCCCAAACCTCCAAACCCTGAGCTGTCGCTGGATTTCTGAGAGCTGTGGGCTGTTGCATGACTGTGCTAGATTTTAGTCTGAGTTGATCTTTTTAAGAAACAGAAGAAAAAAAACCCATAAAACAAAAAAAAACCCTGCAAGTGTTGAATATTAGAGGTTTGTTTAGACCTGTTATCTATTTTTTTTAATTTGAAATTAATTTCTCATTTTCTTGTCCAAAAGAAAAAACAAAAGCAAAGCAAAAAGAAAGACTTCAGAGGTTCACATCTATAACGTGGTACTCGGAGAGCCTTAAAGGACAGCTGTGTGTCCGCCTGCCCCACGTCGGGGCCACCGTCACCAGCTGCCAGCACCTCCCTGGGCACTCCGCTGGGACAAAACCCTCCCGGGGGTCCTTTGCAGAACTTGCTGCTGCTGTGACGGGTGCCCGTGGCTCCCTTTGGTGCAAGGTTGGCCCAAAGCTGCTTCCTCGCGGCGCTGCTGGCTGGGCGGCATTGGCGGAGGTCCTGGAAATCGCCCGGAGGACGGCGGCCACGCGTTGGTGGTCATTGTGATCCGGTGGAAGGGAGCGGTGGCTTTGAGGTCTCTGTCTGGAAGTGATGCAGGTCCTGCCTGTTGCAGTGGTAAGAGCATCTTGGGGAACTTTGGTGGCCACTGAAGGTGCCAAACGTGTTGATTTTGTGGTCTTTGAGCGAGGATGGTGGGACCCTCCCTGTTGCTGGTTGGAGAGGATGGAGAGTTGTTGCGAAGAGCATCCCCCTGAAGATTTTCGTGTTGGTGAATGAGGGCTGGAAGTACGGCTAAGAGCGGAGTGTTTATTAGCCTGTTGCTTTCCTGACGGTGATGCTGTGCGTGTTCCCTCAGCCGGGCTGGAGGGACAGGCGAGTTTCTTGGCCGTGGTGGGCCTGGGTTGGATTTGGGCAGCAGAGTGGTTCCCAGGGGGTCATGCCATGCAGACTGGCAGTGCCATGGGGTGGCTGTGCTCTCTGGGCTCCCCTTGTGCTGTGGCATGGCTCTTCCTGCCCCGTGACGATGCCCGTGATGTGATCCAGGGGATGGGTTCCCGTTGGCTTCCTTCCAAGGAGCTTTGGGGTGTCTGCGGTTTGCTCCACCAAAGGATCCCCCAGCACCTCCTCACCCCTCTGGGGTCCTCTTGCTGCCTCTGACGGGGAGGATGGTGGTCAATGGGGTGGACATTGCAATGCAGCCTGCAGCCTCCGGCACTTCTTGGTGCTACCTTTGCCTTTTGCGTGATGCCCAGCGTCCTTAATCGTGCCAGGCAGCCTGTCCTTCCTCCCTCGCCCTGGCCTGGCAGGGGGCAGAGCCGGGCTGGTGGTCCCCATCTGACCCTGCCTAGCAGCGAGGAAAGGAGGGGAGAGGCTGGGAAGCATTTTCAGGGCTCCTCTTACTGGTGGTATTGCCTGTGCCCCAGAATGGGGTCAGACGGAGAAGCATCCCCTGCCCTGAGCCTGCGTTCCAAGGAGCTCCCGCTCTGCCCCCCACTGTCAGGGGCAGCTGGACCCCGTGGGCTGATCCCCGACTGCTGCAGCAAGCAGGTCCCTCCCAGCCCCCCTCGGCTCCCATTGCCTTTTCTCTTCGGTTTGGGGTTCAAAAGAAGCGCAGTCCAGCCTGGAAGTGTCCCCTGTGCCTGGCCCTGGTGTCCCCCTCCCGCCAGAGCCCTGTGCCACCCCACAGCCTGGGGACAGGGAGCAGGGAGACGGGTGGCAGGACCCTCCCCGGGCTCACCCAGTCCCGACCAAAGCGCACAACGAGCTGTCCTTTAAGAAAGCAGGGGAAAACATAACGCGGACCTGGCGAAAGGCAGAGAATTTTAATAGTTTTAAAAAATTAAATGGGGAAAAAAAAAAAAATCCGGAGTCCTGATTACCTTTCTGTGATTGTTTCAGACTTGAAGCAACAGGCCAGCGTGGCTGGTCGAACGCCCTTTGATTGTGTAAATATCCTGCTATTTCCTATTTTAATGTTCTTCAGATTTAGTACTTGTAAATAAACACACGCATCAAGGAGAGATTAAACATTTTTGCTAAAGCCAGTGTCTTGCCTGTGTTTTTAAGGGCGATGCACGCAGGAGAGGCGGGTGGCTCTGGGGAAGGGCCATTCCTGGGAGAAGCAGCTGAATCCACGGCTGTGCCGGGGTGGCACAATGCAAAATGGCATCGGGATGGGCCACTATCGACGGGGCCACCAGGGGTGTGTGTGTGGGGATGGGGACCCCGAGCTGTGGCTGTTCACAGCCCCAGAGCGGCCCTGGGTGCTTGCAGGGGGATTTGGTTGGCGGATTTATGCGGGGTGAGAGGAGGCTTCTCTGTCATGGGCAGCTTACGCTGAATTCTTCTAAACTGTTGGATTTCACTCGTCGCCTTTCAAAGTGCTCGGAGCTGTTGACCAGGTGCAGAGGAGCTGAATCCGTTACGCCGCAAGCAGAGGTGAGATGAGAAGAGCTGCAGCGCTGCTCGCCGGGGGTCAGAAGGTGCCAACTGGGGCTAGGACGGCTTCAGTTCTGCCTCTCTGCTATCCTGGTCCTTCTTTCCACAGGGGACGTACCAGGGTGACAGCACAAGTGGTGGGGGACAGGGTGGGAAGAGGTACGTGGTGGTGTGGTGACGCTGCAGTCGTGTGTCCGCAGGGTCTGCACGTCCTCTTCTCCAGCTCCTGCTCCTTGTCTTGAAGCTTTGCAAAGCCGCTGTGTCACCCCGTAACTCTGGGCACCTCCAAACTGTGTTGTGGGGTGTGCAGGATCTTAAAGCAGAGCACCAGTAGAGGAAGGCCAGGCCAGTGGCTGGCCACCATGGCACCCTCCTTGGCGTGGTGACCTGCCCAGTGATGCTGGGTGGCCGTGGCCGGTGTCAGGGGACAGTCCCAGGCAGAAGGAGGTGAGTTTGGGGGGTGGTCCCTGGGGTGTGGGTTCGGGGGCAGGGCTCTGCCCAGCACGCAGACCGAAATCACACAAATGAAGCTCCTTTTTTTGTTGTTCTTTCCTTGGTGTCTTCCTTTCCTGGGCCAGCCTGCTGAGGGTTTGGGCTGGCAGGGCTGATTGTGTGCTGTGGATCCTAAATGCATCTTTTCTCTGCATTTAGTACATGTGTAAACTGAATGCTTTTTCTGTTTTTTCTTGCAGTTTTCCTACTCTCCAGCAAGAACATCAACAGCAAGTATTAAACATCCACTGTTCTAGCTGTAGTACCATTAAAACAAAGGTTGATTTGATTTTTCTTCTATTAAAAAAAAAAAAAAGTTTTCTTTTACCAACCTTTCAAATGCCTAAGAAAATCACGTTTGAACTGAATTTTGTTCAGGTTTCTGGAAGGATTTAACTGAGGGCAATAGGAAGAAGACCCTCATCTCCCCAGATTTTGTGGCTTCAAACACCATCCTGGTGGCCACGTGGGAGCTGGTGGCAGCTGAGCATCAGGCAGGTGAGCGCCGTGTTGGGTACGGAGACTGTATTTAAATATCATTTTCCAAAAGTTTTCAGTCCAACGTGTAGTGGGGCTTTGATTGCTTCTGGGGTCTTTTCAAGGCATAGGGTAAGGGTATTTCCCCGAAGAGTCGGGTTAGGTTTCTGTGGTGGCACATCCTAGCTGGATGTGTTGGAGGAGCAGCAGCCCCCCCGCCAATGCAAGAAGTGGAGCTGTCTTGTCCCCTCAGTGATGCCCCTCCTCTGGGGCTCCGTGCTGTTGGGGTCCCCCTCCTTCCCTGGGGACAACAGTCATGGATCCTCCCCTGCTTTGAGTTGAAATTTCTTGCTGGAGGACATCTGCGTGCTGCAACAGAGTGCAGAGAGGGGAAGGGGTGGCCTTGGCACCCATCTGGGACGTGCTGTTGTCTCCATAAACCCTCTCCCCAGAGCTCAGCTCTTTACTCTGAGCCCTTTGCAGGCAAGATTTTTTTTTTGTTTTTTCCTCCTTCTTAATATTTGTTCTATTGTTTTACTGGGGAACAAAAGCTCAAAAACCTCCTGGCTGGCAAAATAAATAAGTCTCTAGTATTTCATGATCGCCAGGATGTTCTTCAATACAAATTGCACCAGTTTTCCCAAGGAGTAAGAGCTCCTGGCATGAAGCCAGGGCCTCCAACGACAGCTACAAATGTCTTTGTTTGCCTCCTCAGTTCTAGTGCAGAGCTAAGCAGAAAAAGATTATCAAGGCCTGCAAATGATTGTGTAATCCACAAATGCACTTTATTTGATTAAATGATAAAATGTGAACCTTCCAGCAATAACATATACCACTGCCGCCTGAGACGGCGGTAACCCAGCAAATCTGCAGCAGCCGCAGCGCGCCCGGAGCCGGTAGGACTGGGCGGTGAAGGCAGCTCCCTCTGCTTGCTGCCACGCTGCCTGGCCCTAGGGGTCTTGGAGGACCCCGTGCCATCATCTGGCCTGAGCTGGGGCTTCAGGTGAGTGGCACATCCCAGGGCACCCATGTTGGGACTGAAGGTCTCATCCAGGGCTTTTTGCCCAAGACCTCTATCCCTGCACCATCACCGTGGTCTTGCATTTTCCCTGTGCACCTCCTTGTCCTCTCCAGCCCCATGGAGATGCTCTCCCGCCTTTGGGTCTCTCTATATTATCGTTCCTTTGTTTCTCTTAACGTGTGCAGCGAGGGCCAGGACACGCACATGGAAGCTTCTGCAGAATGCAGTGAGTGCTCATTGCCGTGCGTCGCCTCGGGGTAAGGTGGGTGCAGGACACAGGGACGTGTCATGCTTATGTCCCTGAGCACACAGTCATGGACAGCCACGTGCCCGTGGTGCGAGTGCCAATTGCCAGTGAATCTCCCTGCCTTTGGTGAGCTCCACTCCAGAAACTCAAGAGGGTTTGAGTTGGGATTTTAACATCTCCTTTACCTGCCAGTGGCACCCCCCCAGTGCTTATTTTCTTCAGGTGTCACCACAGATATGCTCGGAGCCCAAGATGCTGAGCCCTGGGTGGCTGAGCCATCAAAGATGCCGTTAGACTCATCCCTCTCTTCAGGCTTAGCTGAAAGGTTGGCAGGAGCACGTCCCTTGCCCACTGGCCCCAAGCTCCTGCACTGGGACGGAGTGGCTGGGCTGGGAGTGGGGCTGCTCTTCCAGCTGGTAACGAGTCTGTAATTCATTAACGACCAGATCCGACCACTTACATGCAGAGAGCACCAGACTGCGTCTTCCCTTCCCCTCCTGCGACATCAACCTGGGCAGCCCCGGTCCTTCCCACCCTGCTGCCGACACGCATCTTGGGGACCCACGAACGACGAGAGCAGCCGGGCTAACTGGGCTGTCCCAGGTATGTCACTGCCCCTCAAGCTCCAATACCCTGCAGGAAAGGGACCTGCCACGTCTTTGGGGGCATGAGGGGCCCTCAAGCAGACACTTCCTGCAGGTGAGAGGCTTTTGGCTCCGTCTTCCTGTGTCCACAATGTTCCTTGACCAGACGCAGATCAGCATGTATATATACACCACAAAGGAGATGTATAGATATATATAATACATATATAAAATATGTAACTGTATGTGTAATATAATATAAATTAAAATATTACCATGAGCTGCGACTGCCAGGCCATGTGCTGGCTTCGGATGCCGCATGGGAAAAGCCAGAGCAGTGTCACATGGCCCTGCAAGTTGAAGGATACGATGGGGGGGTTTCTTTCCACTCAGAGGTGATGATTAAGTTTCTTCTGAGCTGCTGGGAAGAGAAAAAAAAAAAGAAAATAAAATCCATAAATTGTGAAGGCAGTAAGGGCCGAGCAGAGAAACACCCCCTTCCTCTCCCCGCCTGGACTAATGAAAATCACAGCCACGCTGGGAGGTGACTGGTTTATGTTTGTTCTTCGCTTTAAATGTAGTGGTAAAAAGCCCACAGTTTTGGGCTCAGATCGGAGGTGGGATCATTAGGAGGTGGCAGGCAACGGCTGATACACATTAATGTGCCATGAACAGTCAGAGCTTCACTGTTTTTTGTTTTTTTTTTAACTGAGGCAAATTATTGCTTCAGGAAAACAAACATCTCCCCTGGTGGAATTAGAGAAGGGGAAGGGGGAAGATGGATTTATCTTGAATTTTATGGCATTGGATTGACATCTCTGGAGACGCTAGCTGCCCTCCTGCAGAGCCACAGGGTGGTGGGTGGGTGACACGTTTCTGGGCACTGCCAGCTGCCCCTTTTCGGAGGTTCCCCTTTGGAAGGGCTGGTGGTGGTGACACAATTCTGAGCGCTGCCAGCTGCCCCTTTTCGGAGGCTCCCCCTTTGGAGGGGCTGGTGATGGGGCGTGATGGCCAGGCTGGAGACCATGGCTAGGAATCCTGGCCGTGACTGTCAAGAGCAATTTTTCTGTGCAGTGAAGTTGGTTGAGAACCACCTCTACAGGCATCTTGTCTGTCCCTCTGGTCCCTGATGACTTGGTGGCTCATCACCATGTGCCTGGCACAGGTGGTCAACAAGGTCACAGTGGACCAGCAAACCTGGAGTGATGCTATGACTGGGGGAGCCCCACTCCTCCGGGACCTGTTGAGGTGGTGACTGGTATGACTTTGCACATCCTATTTCTAGGTGTCCTTCCCAGCATTCATACCATTGTGATGGGCTTGAACCGGCCTTCCCCTCCCTCTGCTGGAAAAACGCAGAAATGTCCAACATCCATCCCTGGGACTTGGATGATGGCCAGGGGTGTCTTGCTGTCCCTCAGCAGCTGTGGTGCCACCAGCAAGGTGGCTCCTGGTAAGTGATGGGGACCAGGCGGGTTATTTCAATGCTCACCTCTCCCATATCACAAGGGATCACAATGCATGTTGTAAAATGAGTCATTAGCCCACAGACCACCCAGATCTGTCCCAGTGTGGGAAACTGAGGCACGAGAGCAGAGCTGCTTTGCCCAAGGTCACGCAGAAGGTTGCAGCGGGGAAGAAACCACTCGCGACCCATGCTGAAATCCCTAGGAAACACACTTTTGTTATGGTCCCAGATGCTTGGGCTGCTTTGGCTGTTACACTATCCTGAGCTGGACTGTTATTTCTTCCCCAAACTGATTTTTTTTTTTACCTTTTTTATGAACGAAATTCTCCCTTCGCAGCTCCTATTCTCTCAGGGGCTCTTCCACTCAGCGGTAGCCCAATTTCCTTTTATAGCTCGTACAATGAATGTCCTAATTACAATTAAAACTGGGAATGCTCTAATCAAATCTTTTACTATTCTAGACAAACTCAGAAAATGAGTAAAATTAGTGACACATGGCACAAAAAAAAAAGTGCCTGAGCTGGTGCTAATGCGGAGAGAGAGTTAAAGAGGGCAGCAGGATTTCGGTGCTCATCTGCAGTAATTGGTGGTGGGGAGGAGGCATGGGCACCGCAGCGGAGCGGGACTCGAGCATCCCTGGAGGCTCCTCCATCCCGCTGACCCCACGCTAGCTGGACACGTTGGTTTGAATAATCCCCCCCAGGAGTTACCATGGCAACAAAGCCTTTTGATGGCAAAAACCTTCAGTATCAAGAGTTAATCAGACCCTAAACCAAAACGGGGTTAAAGGCGGAGCAGAGACGTGTGAACAGTGGGGTCACTGGGGCAGAAGAAAGACAGCGGGCGGAGAGTAAATAACAAGCAAGGGAGAGGGGTCTGATGGCTGCTTGAGCTTGAGCAGATGGCCAGAGGGGGTTTCACTGAGATAGGAAATCGCAGGGGTAAATTCGTATGCTGGATAATTATTTTTAATTTTCTGAAGGCCTGGCTGGATGATTTTACCACCCCGCTCCATCACGCCTCACAGCTCTGCATGCTGATTTCATAGGGGAAAGGCCAGGTGCTGTGACATGGAAGGCTGGGCATGTGCCTCACCTGGGTGGAAGTGTGGTCCTCAGCTGGTGTCCTGCCAAGCGGTAGGGCTTGCTGGAGCCACAGGGCTGCGTGTGCCGTGGGCTGACTCAAGAAGTGTTGTCACTTCGGGCATGTGCATGTGAGCACGCTACTCCAGACTTACCAGACAGAAATCCATGAGATATGGGCTCCCGTGTGTTTGTGAAGATATAGAAATGGAGGACTCATGGGTCCATTTCTTGGATTAGTGCTCCTGGGTTGCTTAAGGGTTGTAGAGGTAGGTGGAGGCAGAGCCAGAGAGTTAAGCCCTTTCTGTACTTTGCTCTCCATTCGGGGTTACAGATCCTGTCTATCATCACAGCTGATGGTTGCTCTTGGCATTGCCTCCTCCACAGGTGGTTTGTCTTCAGTGCTAGCGTGGTTTGCAAGGGGCTGATGAAGGGCAGGGAGTAAACTGGGGTACAGGAAAGAAGAACCTGGAGTCCTGTTCCTGCCATTGGATACCGAATCGTAAAAACTGCAGCAGGGTAACAAGGTCTTCTTATGCTAGAGAGACCAGATATTCCCAGATAATCTCAGTACTATGGTGTTACTGCGTCCAGAATTTGGGAGGTCCCTCTGACTGTACAGTCTTCTGGAGGTAGAGGGAAGAACAACATGCCATTGTGGAGAGGAACCTGTGTTCATTTTTAGTTTCTGGGTTTATGGGAAAAGTCTGCCTAAGGCAAAAGTCTGTTACAGTCAGGGACAGGGTTAAAAAAAGATTTAGAACTGTCTGCAGAACTGGTTGGAACAGAAGAGCTCCCAGAGAGCCACTGGTCTTGATGTGTCTCGTGAAGCCTGGTACCCTGAGTTTCTATTTACTTAGCATCATGAAAGACCTCATGTTGGACCTGCCCAATGCATCAGTGTTCTCCCTTTCCCAAACTGTGGTGAGATATTCCTTTAACTGCTTCTGTGAAACAACTGCAAATTCAGTTTTCACCACCAACACACAACAGGGCCTCCCCATGCTCACACTCACTATGTTTATCCGGCTAACGAGCCTAAATCTTCCTTGTTGCAGTTTAATCCCCTTTCTACTGGTCCTGCTCAGCAGAAATGTGAAGACCAGATTGCTCACAGATGCTGTTTTTGGAAGGGTGTCAAACTCCTATCAGGCTATCTCCAACTCTCCTCCCAGGTCTTATTTTTGGAGTGATCTGGAGTTTCAGCAGCGAGGGGAGCAGTCGTGGGCAAAAGGAGTGACCAAACAGCCTTACAGCCTAAGGTCTATCAGCTTCCCATCCAGATCATACGGTCTCACAGCTGGATGCGCCCCGCTGGCTCGCCTGATGGAGAGGTGCCTCGGAGCTGGGCGTCGATTCGGTTCGGTTACAACACATAAACAGGGAGCCGGTTACTCTCCTCACTCCTTTCCCTCACTCTCCATCTTTATTACTTTGTCAAAGTACTTTCAAGCATAATACTTATATTTTATAGGTCTGAAGCACGAGATTATTCAATTTGCTTTATAGGCCCAGTTTGATAAATCCACTTGGAAGCCCGCTCTGTGGTAATTGAAACGCACTGCCTGGGGAGGAGGGAATTTCTGCACTGGATTCAGCCTTTTCTCCTGGCCGCTGCCGTCTGGTTGCAGGGCAGGAGGCAGTGAAACCTGGTGGGATTTACAGGGCAGGAGCTGCCTGGGGGCTCAGGTGGGTCTGGATGGGATTGGAGCTGGGAAGCTCCCAAGTTAACTCCTTGCTCCTCCTCTTGTTCTGATCTTTCCCAACCAACCAAGCCCCAGGGGCTGTTGAGCTGTTGGGGCCCACATTGAAATTACAAATTACACAGCAAGCAAGAGGATGGCCAGGAGTTCAGTGTGAGCATGACTAGGACATTTCACGTGCCTCCAGGAGCAGGTTGGATAATTCATCCCTGCCTGCGCTGAGCCAGCAGCAGCAGAATTTCTCAGCTGCCTCCAAATGAACTGGGGCTGAAAGGAGGCTCTCTGGGCAGAAAAAACCTTTCTGAAGGGGTTTGACACCTTCCTCCCCGAAGGGGTGAGGCATGGGGGGGAACTCTCACCTTCGCTACTGTAGCAGGAGAAAATCTTCCTTGAGGAAAGTTTTGATGCTTGAGGATGGTTTCGAGGCAGGGAGTGGGGCTCGGTTGTGAATCCCAGATTCACAAGGCTGTTGGGAGCCAGTCAGTCCCTCTCACGCCTACTCCACTCTCCTTTTTGGGGGATTTGAACCAAAGATTTGAGTTTTAAGTTTATTAAGGGATAATATAGCATGGTGCCTGTGGCAGCAGGGACTTGGTACAGTGACCCAAGAAGCCATTCCCAGCCTCATGTTACAGATGTTCCTTGATGTCCAAGTCTTCCTTTGAAGTTTGCTAACTGGTCTTGGTTCCTGGCATTAGATGAATCTACCTGTGGCAGACCAGGTTTCTTCCAACCAAGCAGTGGCAACCGCTCTCAGAGGAGCAGCAGTCCCCCAAAGCATGTTTTGAAAGCTGAAGTCAGTTTTCCCATTTAAAGAAGGGCTTGTCTGCTGGCAAACCTCTCATCAGGTATTGGTCGTACGATTCAGCAATGCTCGAGGCTCCAGAGAAAGCGGTGGAAACACCACAAGTGCAGGGACCTTGCAGACCTCTGGGTCACATCTCTGAGAGTACCTTGGCTAGAGGTTGCTGTGCTGTGTGTTGGACTGAGGTCTTTAATACAAATGTTGTTAGAAATTTCCTCTCACTGTTCAACAAAAAAATGTCAACGTTACGCTGAAAGCGATATTGATCCTACATGACATCAAATATTTTGCAAAGCCTTGGAAAATGTTGGGAAGGTTGGTTATTGTTTTATTGCTTGAGAGATTTGGTTTGGGGTAAAAAAATGCCAGTTTTTTTCAAATGAAAAATTTGAAAAATGTCACAGCCATGTCTAGTAAAGACCTCACTAGATGGAACTGGTCGGGTGTGAAGAGGCGCCAGTCTCCAGATTTCTGCCTGCTCTTAGGGCAAAAAGCGGATGCAGAAAGTGTGCTTTGAAGGCAGTTTTTAGGAGACAGCCCTGCCTGCTGGGTCCTTCCCACAGGCACAGAGGACAACCCTTTCTGCTTGTTCCCTGCTGGCTGCGATGAAGGGAGGTGGTGTTAGATGCAGCTGGGAGATGCACCCCACAGCCATGCCTCCTAACTTTCCCACCATAGCTGGGCTTTCGGTGGCAGTCAGAGGAGGGATGAGACTGTCAGCTCATTCTTTCTGCTGGAGAAGTTGCCCTTCTTTTCCTGTTTTAGACTTCATCCCCCAGGGCTGTTAATACAGCGTCTCCCAGAAGGGCTAAATTTAAAGCAAATGGAAGCACATTATATTTTTGGCTCCAGTAGGTAGAACTGCATAATGCTCTGCCTTCATTTTTTGCTTTCTCTCTCTCTGCACAGAGTGTATATCATAGGCTGTCATTGTATTTAAATAATAAAACAGAACCAGGATTATTTTGTACACTTTTTTCTCCTCTCTGATCTCCCCATTGAAAAATGCATGGAAAGAAACAGATGTTTCGACTTTGTAGCTCGAACCTTCTCAGTTGTTTGAAGATTTGATGTAAAGTTCTTTGAACATCAGTTTCAGAGGAGACTCTCTTAGTAACGGTTGCCATGCAAAATTCATAATTAATGAAGATTTCAGGGTTATGGTGGTTTTTAAAAATGTTATATCATTATTAGTGTTATTATTTTGTACTATCCTTAATCAGCTTGGAGGAGCAGCATCAGCGAACGGGAAGAAGCAGAGCCACAGCTGCACCCCAGCACCTGGCGTGGAATCGGGGTGCCTTCCCCCGGCTGTGCAGCTCAGCGGTACCCAGGGGGGCTTTCTGGCTAGCCGGGGGGGCACAGACGCTGGTTTAGGCAGGGGCTGTTGAAAGGCACCTGGTAATTAGTTGCTGGGGTTCAGGCACTTGCCTGCTGCCCACTGCATCAAAGCAAGGAGCGGGTCTGACTCGGAGGACTGGATTACCCTCTAGTGGCTGCAGCTTAAATAAGAGGAGGGAAGCGTGTTTCTTGCAGATGTGGTCGTGATGTGCTAAATATTCCTGTCCAGGGGCGCTGGCTGCAGCGGAGGGGGCAAGCCGGGAGGCCGTAGGGGAGCAGACATCAGTGCTATGGGGAATACCGGGGCCCGGAACCCCCCAGGAAGAGCACCTGCCATAGCGCAACGTAGACACCCAGGGTGGCCCTGGTGCAATACCCCATGCCTGATTGCCAGCCCCAAGAGGGCTGGTTTTGGAAGCGCTTGCTGCTGGGGATGCTGCAGTCAGCCTGCCTGGCACAGTATCGTGCTGCTGGGGCTCTCACACCAGTGCGACCCTTCAGAGTCGTCATTGGGATGGCTAAAGCAGATGGCAGCATCACTGCGGGTAGGCAAGGAAAAACTCTGGCTTGAGGATGGTCTGGGGGTTTTGTCTTGGCTGTCCCATGTTGCCACCCAACAGCTGCTCCAGATCTGTCTGGCGTGGGGTGATCCTGTTCTCTGTCATGTCAAGGGATGGGGCAAGACCTTTGCTGGGCTGGCCCTGGCTGTAGCATCCTGCTTAGTAACAGCAGACATGTCCCTGCCTGTGCTAGCCCAGATTTTGGGCAGCCCAAATGAGATTTTTTCCATTGCGTCCACCCACTGTTAATGCTCCAGAGAGCTTTGGGCTCACAGCAAAGTGACGATCCTCAGTTTTTAAGGCATGACATGATTGACTTCAAGGTGTACTTGGCAATAAGCTACTGGTACGCAGGCATGCGTCGTGCTGGTGAGACTGACCGTCCTTGGCATCCCCTGGGAGAGGCAGCAGCTCAGCAGAGTCAGCAATGACCAGTGATACTCCGCTGCCACCAGCAAGCCACCACGGGCTGCCGTGGCAGGGGCAGTCAAGTCATGCATTTAATTGGTGTCTATTGGGTGTTTTTCCTGCAGCTACAGTTTGTGCTACTTATTGTGACATCCACGAGAAGCGGTGATTTGGGTTTGTTTATGTGTCTGACTTGGAGGATTTCTCCACGCTGGCATCTGACCCCTTCCCCCCATCCTGATGGCTGTTTTTCTGTGTCATCAAACTGAAATAAGAGGAGGCTTTTGGGTTGTGGGTTGGGCAGAGTCAGAGAAGCAGCAGAATGAGAGCACAGTTAGGCCAGCCGCCAGGGCAGCTGGAAGGATGTGCCACTCTCCTCGCTGCTGATGCCCCAGGATGTTGCAGCAAGGCTGTCCTCCAGCGTGGAGCTGCAGCTGGGCCTCCGTCATGTCACCAGTGTGTCACCACATGCCTCAACTGCTGGCTGAACTTTGGTGGCCGTGGGGACAGAGCAGACAGGCTGGGCAGCAGCGGAGCTGGGGTGGCACGTGTCTAGCTGCAGTTGCACTGGATTTTCTGCCTGCAGAGCTGTAACTGTGGAGCAGATGGTGGCTTCTCCCCTTGCAGGTGAGCAGGGAGTGGGTGGAGTGTGGATTCTCCTAATCCTGCCAGACCTGTCTTGTTTCCAGCGTGGCTGGGGTTTCTGCTTGGTTTTCCACCTAGGGACTATTAGCAATGTGTCTGAGGGGCAGTGACTCCAAACTAAAGTAAGGCATAGAGTGAGAGAAAATGATGGAGAAGTACTGAAACACACCTTCTTCAAGAGATGTCCATCTTGCGTGACTGTAACACGTCCTTGCTGCTGGATGGGGCAAAGTCTTGTAGGTGGAATCCTGCCCACACCATGAATCTCGTAGCCATTAGTTATGGGCTTGATCAAGGGTTGACTACTGCTGTTCAGCCCCAGCACTGTGTTAACAAGCTGTTGTGGTGCAGGACACACTGGTGCAGTACGATGGGCTTCAACCTTCATCCCGCTGTGAAGCTTCATGTCCCCAGGGCGTTGACCACTGTGACGCTGGACCTCATGGTCTCTCCTGAAACTCAGGTTTCAATGCAGCCAGAAATGGACGTGATGGGTTGAGTGCTGCCAGCAGACCTGTCCTCTGACCAGAGGGAAATACCCCTGGTGGTGTTTCTAAAAGAAAGGCAGGAGAGAGGCTTGACTTAGAGCAGTGTGTCCAGCTGGGGACAGTTCTTGACTGCGTCAGGCTGTCTGGTAGCCCACTTGTCGGGGGTCTGGGTGTCGTGTTCACCCTGTTGTCCTTCAAGGAATGCAATGCAATAGATGGTGACAGCACGCAGAGCTGTCAGACTCGGCTTGTCATCCTCAACGAACGCAACGGAGGCCTCCAGGGCTTGCTGCCCTCCCTGCCTGACCAGTTTGCTGGGCTGCGTGCATGTGAGGGGTGTCATGGTAGCTGTCGTCCTTCTGCTTCTTCCCAGAGCAGCTATTCAGCTCCTTGTGCAAATATGTCTGTGCTTTTTGTCCACCTGGCGCTGAAGGGGACATTTCCTCCTCCCTCTGGTCCTTCCTTTGGATTCATCTCTGCTGTGATGCTGGGCAGTAGCCCGAGCAGAAGGTGCTCGTTGCATGGGGCAAAGTGCAGGGAAGGTCAAAGGGGCTTCCTGCAGGAGCTCATCTCCTGTGCAGGCAATGGGCCAGCAACGGCTCCCAGAGAGCAGTCTGAGTGAGGTCACTCTGATTCTGGGAACAGGGAGTAGAGTGCAGCTGTTCTGAGCCATGCTGTGTCACTTGCCTTGGGCTAAAGACTGGGCCCTGCTGCGTTTTATACACTTGCCTTTTAATTTAGTTTTGTTTGTAGGTGTTTCTGGAGTACCACGAAGAAACACTTCTGCAGACCCAAAGGACCCATATTGCTGCAGCTGGGGCTCAGTCCACGCAGCCACCTCCACTCAGTTATAACAAATCCCCACTCCCCCTTCACCTCTTAAGCCTTTCTGTTTGGCCTCCACCTCTCTGGCAAGCCCAGCTTCGTGGGATTGTGCATCTCCTCCCTTGCAGCCAGGCATGGTGGCTCCGGCATGGTGCAGCCAGCACTGTTTCTTGTCACCCCTGTGTCCCCTGCTGCCCTGCAATGGCGGCCGCCCTCCCTGAACCCCCCGCCGAATAACCGGCCATGGCAGACGCGGCCTCGCAGCCCTGACGGGGCTCAGTGCTCGGCGGAGGGGAACGGCTCCGGACTCTAATCCGAGCAGACAGATTGAGGTCAAACGCGCCCTTCATGCAACAAGCGGAGAAGGGCAGGGGAAGGGAGGGGGTGCGTGTGCGGTGGGCAGCAAGGAGGGCGAGACCCCTGTGGGGACCTCCGGGCACCCGGTGCAGGCTGGGACCGGGCATCCTGGACCTCCTCCCATCCCCTCTCCCGCGGGGGCTGCGGGAGGCTGGGGACGGCGAGGGGTGGCAGGCAGCGTGCGTGGCGTGCAGCACAGCAATGGCAGCCTGCTTTGTGCAAGTGCAAAGGAAGGGCCAGCTGTGGGCTGGGACGTAGCAGCACTGGGCATCTTCCTACCAGTGTCCTGTGCAGTTTTCTTGGCCCTTTGCTTGGTGTTTAGGCTCCTGAGACCCTGCCAAAGCTGAGGAAGGTGGAAAGGTGTCTCCTTTGGACAAGGGGCAGGGACAATAAGTGCCAGCTGTGCCTCACCTTGTTGGCAGCCTTAGGAGCCACAGTGCTGGGGACTGACCTGCCTGCTCTCACACCGAGGTACGGGCTCAGAGTTGAAGTGTGCAGGCAGCAGGCTGGGGAGTGGGAGTTTTTATTGCTAAACCTCTGTGTATCGGTGGCTCTGGTTGCTCCCATCCACCTCTGCCTGGCAGCATGTAACTGCCTGTGGGCAGATGAGCTATGCTGCCCACCTCAGAACAGTCTTCTGCCTCCTGCCCCACTCCCGGCACCGGGGCTTCCCTCTTGGCTCAGCCCTGCTGCCACACTGAGCAGAGGGAGATGAGTGACAAGGAGCTGAGCAGCTGGAGGAGGATTAAGTCCACTCAGGTTTGCTCTTTTGTGGTGCTTTGGTATTTGCATGCTATGGTGTGGACACTGCTCGCTTCTGGCAGGGCAGGACTTGCAATGCTCCTTGGTTTATGTCCAGGCTTTGGTGTGGAGGCTTTCACCAGCCTCATCAAGCAGATGGCACAAATAATGTGGAGTAAAAGAAGGGACAAGCATATAAAAAAACCAATTCCTCCTCCCCAGTGGAAACCCCCTAGCTGAGCAGTCTCTTTTTGCAGGGTCTGGTGGCTGTTCCAAGAAAACACAGTACATTGTGCTCATAAAAAATACACCCAGGCATTGGGATACCTGGGTTTCCTGAACGGTGCCTGTTCCCCATGTCATGTGCACAAGGACAGGGCGCATGTTAAGATGAGCTCTTTTCTCCCTGGGAAACAGCGAGCGGGCTGGTACATTCTCATTTGGGTTAGGATGGAGATGGCTCAGTTTTCTTTCATTCCAGCTAAGCTTATGTTGTTAAGAAAGTCTTGAGTAGCTCTGAAAGCATCTACTCCTAGCTGGTATTTCTTGGACATGTCTAAACTGTAAAATACCCCACGATGCCTGAACATTTTCTCTTCTTGCTGGGGAGGGGCACAGAGGTGTGTGTGTGTGGCCCCTCTGGCTGCCTGGGACCCCGCTCCTCATGCTTGAATATCCAAAGGTGATGTCTCCATGGTGTGACAAGCTCAGGGAGAGGAGCTGGGAGCTGCATGGCTCCGAGGGCTGGGCTGATCTGATGCAAATCCTGTTAGTGGTGAAGAGGGATGAGAGGGAGAGAAGTGTGGAAAGAGAATCCGCTCCAGACACAATATATGTATTTTTTTGCCTGCTCCCTGGGAGACTTTTGAGAGTCTCAGAGCAGCATTTCACATAGTTGCTCAAGTAGAACTGCTCTGAATAAATAGTTGCATTTCAGCAGTGGAGATTTAAAGCCCAGGTCTTGGAAATTTCTGGCTGCTAAAAATCCCTTGGTACTTTTCAGAGTAGTGGGTGTGTTAACCCCAGTATCTTGGCCACATTCCCAGCTGGGAGCCACCTCGTAAAATGCCTTTCATACTCTTAGCAGGCACCACCTTAAAAATCTTTCCTCCTTTTTTTTTTTTTTCATTGTTTGCCCTAGCTGCCTTCCTGCTCTGGTGAGGCAAAATTTTGAGCTTAGATAAGTTTCTAGCTAATTTATGTATTTTTAGTACCTGTGTAATCCTTCCACTTCCTTTGCTTTTTCCCTTGTTTACTAACTACAGTTGGGACGGAGAGAGCAATCACATCTCCTTCAGCCAAATAAACCAGAAATTCATGTGCCCCCTCTTCTTGGGCCACCTCTCATCCACTGGTTATCCTGGCAGCTCTCCTTTGCATCTATTGCTGCTCTTCAGAGTGGATGACAAGTTTATCTTGTGAATTGGATGATGCTCTCCTCTGCTGGAAACCCTCGCCTGCACACACCTTAGGATCAAATTTGCTTGTTTTGCGGCTGTATCTCACTAATCAGCCTGTAATTGCCTCCTACAAGCAGGGTCTTTTCCTCTTCAATCATTTTCAACTTATGAATTCCCCATTTGCAGTAGAAATGCTTGAAAACCATGTGGTTTGCTTCAGGGATTGAGGCATCCTCCAGCTGTGCTTCCAGTGTGATACCCACATCATCTGCCCTGGCTTTCTCCTGCTTCTCATGGGCTAGTTTCATTAATACAATCTCATTAGGCAAATTGTTGACTAGGGCAAGTCCCAAGACCACCCTGCAGAGAAATCCACTGCCAGCCTCCCTGCAGCTGAACTGTCCCCTTCCCTCCCTCTCCGTAGATGCCCCTCCACCAAATCCCAGTCAGCCTCTACATTGCCTGGGCTAAGCCTCATCCTCTTTACCATAACAACTAATTTCCCATCATGTTACTGCATTAAATGATTCACTAAAATGCATATGTTCCTTTATCTGGAAGATCAGTTATTAACACAAAAAGTGAGACAAAAATGAAAACAATCCCAAACAGGACAGTCTGGCATTTCCTATGTTTCAGGGCCCTCCACAGTCTTTGCTTCTTGTGCACTGAGCTGGCAGCTGCTCAGATTACTTTTTCATCCTTCTTACTTACGGGTGCTGCATTTTACGTTCTCCACCTCCTTACTGGTGCATTTATCAAAGCCCTTGCTCCCAGTCCTGTTGTTTCATGGGGCAGTTCCTCCAGGGATTTAGGGTGGGAGGTACCTGGCCCCACGGCTTGATCACAGGGAGATCCTGGATCTTCACTTCCATCTCAGCCGTGGTAAGTACATTTTCCATATTGGTCACCCAGCGAAGTTCTTATGTTTATAATTATTGTCCCTGTCCAGAGCTGCTGGGAGGAATTCTTTCAATCTTGGAACCTCACCTAGATTATCTGTGAACTCTCTTCCCCTGTCCTGCATCACCACACTGCTTGTTCTATCTTTATCTTTGTGTTTGTATGGCCAGTGAACATTTCACTATTTGTTTTAATATCCTTCTCCAGGTCTAACTCAGTTTGACTTCTGGCATTTCTCACTCCATTCCTGCTGTTTCCTAGTCCCTGAAAAACTGATGTCTTTGCTGCTTAATCATTTCCCTTTCTATGCTCTCTTATTATTCCTTTTATCCCTGTTTCGCTACGCATTTCAGCAAGTTAGGAGCTGCTCTTTCAATATTTTTTCCGTGTTTGGGGTGCAGTCTCCAGGGAGTTTTGCCTTTGGTTCAAAGACATTTGAATATCCCCTTTTGTATCCAAGGCTGGGTTTGCCCTTTTGAAACCAGGAACCTTCCAGCAGCACTCTGCTGTTGTTTATCTGTCTGTTCTGATTAAAATAAGTCAAAAAAGGCAAGAGTTTTAAATAAATCACTCAGTCCAAGGTTATTTTCCAGTTCCAGCTCTTCCATAGTGTTCTTATCACTCACCAATATTGAGTCTATAACACTGTTACATCTTGGTGATGCATCTATGGTTGGTGTTCAAGTCTTTAACCATTGCAGCTAGGACGTGTGGGCTTTCACTGTTGCAGTTTTTGTGTGTGTG
>Ga0065711_1033197_pt1 | contig 25938 bp, 30 predicted proteins | sample Hoacrofraction12_FD_59098 | JGI IMG/M metagenome (GOLD analysis project Ga0065711, IMG submission 59098) | Hoatzin crop microbial communities from Cojedes, Venezuela - Epithelial fraction 12 v2 (version 2) | ecosystem: Host-associated > Birds > Digestive system > Esophagus > Crop | place... | reverse complement strand
GTTGCCCAGAGAAGTAGTGGAGGCCCCATCCCTGGAAACATTCAAGACCAGGTTGGACAGGGCTCTGAGCAACCTGATCTAGTTAGTGGTGTCCCTGCTCGCTGCGGGGGGGTTGGACTAGATGACCTCTGGATGTCCCTTCCGACCCAAAACTTTCTATGATTCTATGAAAGGAGCTTTCCCAGCTACAACTAAATACTTCAGGACTTCAGGCATTGCAAGGGTTCAGCAGCAGCTGAAGAAAGGGTGGCTGATGTGAAATTTGGACAGATGCCTAAATTGACAGGCTGAAGTGAAATTCCTTTTGCAGGCCTGACTGTATAACAAAACATGTAGCTGCTCATACAAATGTGTGTGTCCAGCTGCTGGGCAAGGTTTCGAAAGCCAACCCACCAAAGGGTAAAGCTTGGAGCCTGTGGTGCTGTGTGACAGCCCTCTGCGGCTGTAGCCATAAGCTGAGTGTTCCAGTCACCGTGTCTTCCCCCGGTGAGTACACACGCCACTGCAAAACGAAGGCTTTGCATGGGGAAAGGACACTTGCAGACCCATGAAGAATCATACGGAAGCCATCATAGCTCGCAGGAGAATGATGTTGTATCCACACAGGAGTGACTGCAGAGTCAGGGCTTGCAGCTGTGGCTGCACAGTGCAGCGGCCAGGTAGGTGGAGGCAAGCCGCGATTTCAGAGCAGGGGACTTCCAGTGCCCACACACAGCTCACAGTGCCTGTGCTTTGCATGGAAACCTCCCAGCCAAGCAGACTTTGTGGTGCTGCTCTATTTTAAAAATAGCAAAGGCTGAGTCAGCCCAGATGAGATTGTTCCAGGGGCTTTCTGGAGGAGATGAAATGTTTCTGTTTGCACAGTATCCACAGAAATGAAAAGGGATAAAGGCAGAGAGTAAGCTCGCATGATTGCAGTGCTGTGAATTTGCTTCCACTGAGGTGCTCCCTTTCCCTGTCCCCCTGCAAAGCTGCCACCTGAATTAACTTCTCCTGAGTGGCATAAGAAACCTTCAGAGGAGCCATGTCACCCCCAGTCTGGGCCCTGAGACGTGATGGGAACTCCATCCCCAGTACAAAATCACAGGTCTAGGAAAATCCCTGAATCTTTCCCTCTCACTGGATTGATTTTTTTTTTCCTTATGCAAAAAAATTATTGGAGAGTAACAAACATCTTGTAGGTCAGGTGAGTGTAAAGGTCTCATCTCTGTGAATGTGTAACTTGAACAGCTGTGTAGTATAAGCTGTGTGCATGACACAGGCTGCAGCTCCAGTGGGAATATCCCCTCTGGAGAGGGGAAAAGAGGAGGTGGTGATGGACTCAGCTGTGGAAATGGGGGGCACGTTTAGTGCAGGAAAACTGCAAGTTCGCACCGGGACCTGGATAAATAATGGCATAGCTGGAGATGGAGCCAGACCTGAGTTCTCAGAGAGGCTGGCTGTTGTGACCTTGGAGGAAATTGCTGGAAGACTGTATGGTTTGGAGGGGGCGACCTGTTGCTTTCACTGGCAACAATTTTCTCCTACCCGACAGGGTGTGGAGTAGCTGGTGTGTGCTTTGTACACCCTCATGGTGTAAATGAGCAGGATTTGAGCTGGATTTTGCCCTGCCCTTCTGCCTGTACTCACCTCCTGCTCGCCAGCTGAACTCTGACCCACAACCTGCATTTCAGCATCTTCTCTGAAATGGGTTTCCAGGTCTTGGTCTCTCTCTGATCAACAAATACATATTTTTACATATTTTTAAAAAGTTCTGCTGCAGAGGCAAGTACTTTTCTCGAAGTGCAAGGAACCTGGATGAAGCTAGCCTTGAGCCCCAGGCACTGATGATATCTCCATGGAGATGCTGCCCACAGCCATGCGCTGCAGCAAGGAGCCATCGTGGCCAAACTCCTCATCTTGTAAATGGGGGGCTGCGGGGGAATACCCTGCACTGGGAATGCCCAGCTGATAGCGGGTTAGCAGGGCAGGGATGGTCTGTGCCTCCCATCAGCTGTCCCCAAGCCCAGGAAGCCAGGGTGGCGGGAGCTCAGCTGAGGGATAGGGAAGGTCTGGAGGGGATGAGCAGGCAAAGAAGGAAGGAGTTGGGACCTGGGGATGGTACAAAGTAAGCCAGGTCTTCAGTGAAGAGGGAGCTGAGGGAGATGCTGCGTGGAGTCAGCACATCTCCAAGGTGCTCTTATCATCTCTCCTCCCATGCAGAGGCTGGATGAAGGCTGCAGGCATGGGGTGCTGACTTTCCTGGCATTTACGTAAAATTTATGTTTCTGTCACTGGCTGCTCAGATAGCTACACTGCTTTGCTTTTGCTGTAGTGTCCTCTGCCTGTGTCTTGAAACACTGGGAGGAGGGCAGAGTATCTTGCCATGGCCTGAGCTATCCATGCCTGCAGCCACAGGAAGCTCAAGGTGGTGGTTTCCTTGTAGCATCTCCCCTTTGCATGGGGAGGCTTTTCCTCTTGCTCTGCAATTGCAGTGTCTGCATCCAGGGACGTCTGTTTTCCTGTATCTACTCCCCCAGTTCTTATCTACAAGGCCCCTAATGCACATGGCAGGGCATGGTGCGGCCTTTAGATGTAAACAGATCTGGATCAAAGTACAACCTACATCTCTGGAGTTAATGTCTCTCTCTTTTTCCATGGAAGAAGTAAAACACAGAGGGGAACAACTCCTGTGTTGAATTAAGTGGCTCCATTTCTCCCTGTGGCTTTCTGTGGCCGATGTACAAGAGTCTCTGTGCCTCCTTGGCCAACAAAACACATTACTGACCTTTTTAAGATCCATAAGTGCCTGGGTTTGTGGGGTTTGGAAAAGGTTCCTCTATCACATCTGCTTGGCAGTGAGCACTTGAGGTAGCCTCTGTTATACATAGTTAATCTGAAAAGTGGTTTGGTGTCCTATGGGAATTCTTGGAGGCTATTTATTTTGGTGAGGCGAAACCCAAGAGTATGTCCTTTAGGCAGCAATTGCAGCACTGAGTATCCAAGAAATGCCAGCAGATGAGGAAGCTGTTGTAGTTTAACCTGACAGGCAGCAACTAAGCACTGGCCAGCCACTCGCTCATCCCCCTCCTTCCTCCCCAGCAGGATGGGGAGGAGAAATGGACAAAAAGAAGTAACTCCTGGGTTGAGACAAAGACAGTTTAATAAGGCAACAAAGGAAATACTACTACTACTATTAATAATGACAATAATAAAGAGGAGAAACAAACTATATACAATACAACTTTTCTCACCACCCGATGCCTGATCCACAGCCAGCCCCCGAGCAGCGATCACAGAATTCCAACTTGTGAGCTTCTGAGAATTTCACAAAACTCACAGAAAAAATGAACTCCTGGAAAAAGTTTGAATCCTCTCATGGGTGAGTGAGTGGCTGGCTAGTGCTTAGTTGCCAGCTGCTGGGTTAAACTACTACAGTCCCCATGTAGGTAGAAGTGTATGTACACACATATACACAACTCCAAGCACTGTCCATCCTGACCTGGCCCCGCTGTGATGCTTGCAGCAAGGGAAGGGACTGGTCCTGCCACGTTGCTTTGCTCCAGGGTGCAACCCAGAGGAGACGCACATGCAGGGGCCGTACCAGCAGCATGGTCCCCACGACACCCACCCATGCACACACAGTGACTGTCACCACATCCTGAGCCAACGTCACCCAACGAACACCACCAGCTGAGGCTGTGTACATGGGGAGAAAGGGGAAGCACAGGAGGTATGGTCATTACACTTATAGTTGTGCCTTCTTGACGAGTGGTGTATAAATCATTGCTTTTGCTTCTCCCAAAGGTACAGGACAGTGTCATCTCCAGACTCCAAGGGCAGGCTCTGTGGCACCAACAGTTTCCACACAGTAGTTGTCAACGAGGTTATCCCCGGTTGTGCTCGCCGTAACCTTCCAGGCCATCCCGGAGACGCGAACCTCCAGCGGGGACCTGCCAGCCTTGTGCGATGAACCGCCGCTTGCCAGGACTCGCCCTGAGCTCCCCGGGATATTGAGCTCGGGATCCTGACCGGTCCTGATTCCGCACTGTGCTGTTGGCAGTGAGGAATTGATGTCCAGTTTGGGACATTGGGCAGAGCTGACCCCGTTACCATTCTCTGTGCCCTTGGAGGACTGGGGGACTGGGCTGGACCCCCTGCTCTGAGGGGGCTCCACGTGAGCAAGGGACGGGTTTTTGGCTGTCTCTAGTTGCTCTAGTGGGAAGAGCTGCCTCCTTCCTCCTCTCCGGCTGGGAACTGGGTCACTGCTGGAAGATGGGGATGGCACCGTGTGGACCCATGGCCAGGGCTGGCAGCCTGGCAGCAGAGCACTAATAGAGCCCGAGCACTGTTGTAGGTCTAAGTGCTGCCTGGGGGGCTGCTGGCATCCCTGCAGCGGCTGCGCTCCAGGGATGTAGGTGCTGAGTGCAGGAGGGGTGCCGGAGCGATGGGCCGGCTGGACGACCACGCCAAGAGGAGGATCGTGGAGCTGCGCAGGGCCGGGCTGAGCTTCCGCAAGATCAAGAAGGTGCTGGAGCTGGATGACATCCGGGTGACGCCGCAGGCCGTGTACCTCTTCCTCAAGCGGAAGAGTGTGGAGCCAGGGCCGGTGGCAGCTGGCTGGGACAGGGACCAGCCCTGGCCCACGCTGCAGAGATGCGAGGCTGAGCCGCTCGAGCCGATGGGTGCCCGGCCCCGTGCAGTGCCTGGCAGGGGTCCCACAGGCAGTTGGGCACCCTGCCCCGCTGCTGGCCAAGACACCAAGGAGAGCATCCAGATGGTTAGCATGGCCTCGCTCTGCAGAGACGGCGGGCAGCTCAGGGAGGCCCTGCCTGTGGGACTGCCCCCAGGGAACGGTAAGGCCTGGGCTGCCCGTGGGGGCTCACCACCATGGCCACCCCCAGCAGTGCCGGGCTCCCGTTCCCTGCTGGGAGCCCCAAGGGCCTCCTTTCGAGGCATTTCTCTCACTGTCCCTCGCAGGCAATGACAGCTCCACAGACGTCCCTTTGGCTCCGGGGAGCTGCCGCGCTCCGGGGGACCCGGCCACCCCCCGGCAGCCCCTGCCCAGCCGAGGGCGGCTGATCGCACCCCCTGCCAGGAACCCAGCCCTGACGGTGAAGAAGAAGATTGTGGACAGGGCTATTCTCCTGCAGAAAAAGGTAGGATACCAGGCAGCACGGTGGGATGGGAGAGCCCATCTGCTCTGGCCAGGAGCCAGTGCGGTGCTGCATGCTGGGACGGCCCCGCACAACACCCTGCTGCGTCTAACCCATGCAGATGGGGCAGGCCACTGGAAATGAAGGGGTCTTGAAATGCCCCCCCGGCCTCTGCTAGCTGCACTCTTGAGCAGTTCTTGACCCTGGTGCTTGGCGAGCTTGCCTGGGAAGCCTCGCTGTCATGCTGCCCACCCACCTGCAGCCAGCACTCACTGCTGCCCTTGCGCAATGCCAGTTTCTGCCAGCACTGGCCTCCAATCTGCAGCTCACAGACACCTGCTTTAAGGCTTGGTTTCAGTACCAACTCAGGAGGTTCCCCAAGCCACCACGAGGACACCAGAAGCTGAGTGGCTTGGTGCCGAAGCAGGAGATGAAGGGCTGTGGCAGTCCAGGATGGGGTGATACAGCCAGGACAGCTGCCCTCTGGGACACGTCCATCTGCCATAATCCCGAACGCATACACCCCCGCTTCTCTATGCCACGAGATCCCCAGGGTGGGGCCATGTGTTGTCCCAGGTCATCCACTTCCCTGTGGCCATCCTACCCACCATGGTGAGCATGCAGCTGGCTGGCCAGCCCCATTGCCAAGTCCAGCTCTACTGGAAGCTGTGGCAAGCCGTGGGGCAAAGTGACCCAGTGGTCCCAGGGCCAGCCCCAGGTAGGTTGCTAGCAGGGCAGCATGGCCGTGGGGCTGCCCCAGAACCCAAGGTTTACCCTTTCAGAACACTGATGGCAGTGCTGTTGCCCCACGGAGGATGGTAGGATGCTGGCACCTGCCTTTCTCGCCATGGCATCCTGGGTGCTCAGCCTTCATCCACGGCCCTGTCTCTGCTGAGACACAGCAACAGATACAGCAGGCGTCTTCTCCAGCCCACTCAGTGTTTGTCAAGAGCCCTTGCCACCTGCTTGAGAGGACACAGGTTGTTTAACACCTTTTCCAGGAGAAAGGCTCCCTCGGGGCTCAAAACCGGCTCCCTCTAGGGGAGCAGAACAGCCCTTTGCTTCGGGGCTGGAAATACAAGAAATGGAGGGCTGGAAAGAAAACCCAGGATATGCTATTTCTGTCCCTGCAGAGAGCAAACACAGGCCTGGCATCAGCACAGGCAGCCCGGCTGCCATCTAGCAGCATCCACTGGATGGCTAAGCACATACTGAAAGCATGCAGGGAAACGTGGCATTCCTGTGGAACAGTGGCACAGGGGCTGGATGGGGACGAAGTGCAGCTCAGAGTGTGTCTGGGTCTAGAGGTCCACAACAAGGCGATCGCTTTCTCTCCTGCCTTGTAGCTAAGTGTAGAATAAATCTGTCTCTTGCTAAATGCCATTGAAGGAGCAGCTGACAATGTTTCATCTTCCCTTTGCTCCTGCTTCCCACTACTCCAAGGTGAAAGACACCAGCACTCAGACTGCCCTGCTGAACCCCACAAGTCCTGGAAATCCAAACCTTGCTTGGGGTGGACCAGTGCTTCCCCCTGCTCCCAGCTCCCATGCCATTGCTGAAAAGCTGGATGCTGTGCAGATGGAGATCCAGAAGCTGAGCCAGGCCCTGCACACAGTGCTGGAGAGGCAATGCCGCCTGGAGCGACAGCAGGAGCACCAGCAGCGGCTGCAGCAGGAGGTGCTGATGACACTGCAGCAGCTCAGCTCCACCGTGAGCCATGGCACAGTGCCAACGAACCAGCCCTGCATCCCCTTCAGTGGCACGGCTGAGCCCTCGCCCACTGTGCCAAGTTTCAGCCAGTTCAAGATGGAGCTTATCTGACCTCATGCGATGTCAGCATGCACTAGCAGCGCTGCACTGATGGCCGGGTGAAGCCTTGAAGAAGAGTCATCTCTCAGAGGCTGTGGCAGCTGCCTGAGGATTACGTGGGGCACCCAGTAGGGAAGGTCACTGGTGCCTCATGTGTTCAGCCCTGTTGCTGAAAGGGGCTGGCTGGCATAGGAGAAAGGGCAATGGAAAGCTGAGGCCTCGCTTCTCTCATGCTGCCCATCCTGGCTGGTGCTGGAGCTGGCTGGCGGCCCAGGGACTTCACCAGCACAGGCGGGCTGCCAGCAAGTAGAAGATGCAACTGAGAGAGACACAGCAGGGAGGTGGGTCTCAGAGAAAATTCAAGGTTTCCTCTCACGAGGGTCAGTGCTGTGATGATCAATCACAGAAATGCTTCATGCCCTCCTTCTGCAGAGCTTTGTTCAGTAAAAATCTATCTACACCATGGTTCAGAAACTGTGTGGGATCTCTTTCTTCATTTTTATGTACTGCTCGCCCCATCAGTGAGCAGGCTGGAACTGTCTTGGGCGCTGTCACCGTGTGCGGAGCTGTGCAGCGTGCTCAAACCCATGAGGTGAAACCACCACTCCACACACCAGAGGCCTGGCATCAGCCGCTACACCATTAGGGGTATATCACACTTGTGTAAGAAACAATCTTTTATTGAGCAGATTCCACCTAGGTCACCCTCCTCACCCCAAATTCTCAGCAGATCCGGAGTCTGGCACTGCGCCTAGCCACTGTCTGGCCAGGATACAGGCAGGGCCATAGGAGTAAGAGTTGCACCTGGGCATGAACTGGGTGTTCGTCTCTCCTCTAAATCCCTTTTCTGGGCAGGACGTCCTCCTGGTTGTGGTCCCCAGCAGCAAGGGCTCTCCCTGTGCAGGATGCTGGTGGTGCAGAGACAGGCACGATGCTGAGAACCCCCTTGCCTGGACAAGAAGGACTCAAGGGAGGCTGATGTACTTTCACTGTAGCAGTGGAGCCCACAGGGACTAGAAATTGGACTTGTGTGCTGGGTGGAAAGGTCTGCCAGGGATGGCCTTGGTTCATCACCCAGCAGTGAATCTTGAGACGAGACAGAGTATGTCCTTCTTCTGCATCAGCCAAGCAGGCTTCTTTCTTTCTGGTCACCACACTTAGCACAAACTTCGCCTAGAAGAAGAAGTCCCCAGCCTGTTTCTTTGAAATCCTTGAGTCTGATGTTAAAATTTAGAAGTGTAAAAATAATTCAGGTGTCTGTATATACACACACATATGTACATACACACAGAGCTGTATACACACATATATGTATATATACACCCGGGCATTTTGCAAGTCCTTGTAGCAACCCCAGTGGATAGTGCAGCTGGTCAACTAGTCTGTCCCCAGAGAGACACATGCCTGGCCCCAGCACTCTCAGACCCTGCTGCTGCAGCTGGGCCCAGGAGCATTAGAAGTCTGCTGCAATCTCCCTGCGGTCAGTCATTTCAATGTTGGTGTAATTTTGGGGACGTCTGAAAAGCAATAGACAAAGGAAAATGCAAGATCAGTCACTCTGCTCTTTTGCACTAGGCAGTTAATCTGTATCTCAGCTTTGTACTTAAGAGGCTTGATGACCAGTCTTCAGCAGGCACAGAGTTTCCTAAGGTCTCTGTTTACGTGTATATCAACTTAAAATCACCCTGGTTTCTGAAACAGCTTCCCTAAATCTGACTTACTGTATTTTTAAAATTCCTATTAAAAATACATACTGAGTTTTCTATACCCCAAATGTGTTTTAAGAACTTTCCTCATTTCTAACTCCTACACATCAGGCCCCTACCCAATGATGAAAGAAGATCAGTAAAAATTAATGGAAATAAATCACCTGGGATGGTTAAATAACCCATCCACTGTAACATTTATTTCAGACAAACATACTGCCTGAGTGTTAAGCTGCTGTTTGCATTAGGAAATACCAAGTAATCATTTAAAGTGGTGTCATGTTAGAATGTGAAAGCTGTTTCTCATGTTTCTCATGAAGGTAATACTAAACTGTCTGTTGCTTCCACCCCACACTAAGAAAGAGCTCTTCCCTGTGGCCAAAGCACCATCTCTCACTGCCCCTTGCGTGCCACGAGCCTTCAGCTTTCTGCTTTCCCACCACAGCATGTTGTAAGATCGATGGCCTTTACACTGTGCCCACTGACACGTCTAGCGTTATCCATGGTTTTATTGGTGGTTATCTTAACTTCTTGTGGAACCTGCAGTCTGCCACATCAAAAGCAAAGGGACTTTGATGTAAAAATTAGCAGCAATATGTTGGAGTGTTTGGATGCAGCATCTGAATGGACGTGTTCACCTGAGTGAAGGAGCAGGTCCCTGCACAGCGATTAGAGAGGAAGCACTGGGGAAGGAGAGGGCAAGAGATGCAAGGCAGATGGGAAGTGGTTTCTCACCTTTTGGTGAAGTAAAATGCCAGGCCGCCCAACAAGAACACGAGCAGGAGAGATCCCACAACAAACAGGGTGATTTCCCAGCCCTGGAAGGAAGCTGAGGGTACAAAAGGTAGAGATGGAACATTGTAGCCATGACCTTTCCCTGCACAGTGTGCCACCAGGAGGTCACAGAATAACAGTCACAGAATAGGTTGGGTTGGAAAGAGCATTTGAAGATTGTCTAGTGCAACCCCCTGCTGTGGGTAGCGACATACTTCACTAGGTCAGCTTGCTCAAAGCCCTCTCCAACCTGACCCTGAACACTTCCAATGATGGGGTACCCACAACTTCTCTGGGCAACAACAGTTTGGGTGTTCCAGCTTCCTGGCCTGGAGAGCCACTCTCTCACTCCCCTGGCAGCAGCCCTGCAGTGCACTGGCTCTGCCCAGCTCCAGCCTGGCTGCCAGCCGCGGCTCCGAGCAATTGGGCTTCAGGGCTTCTGGGCTATGTGTCCAGCAGCTCCAAAGGCAAGGGGCTCCCTGCTGAAGCCCAGTCTCACGAGAAGATTTACACCCAAACTTCCAGTGGTATTGGTGTGATAGGGCTGATTACCCCATCACACCAGAGGAACTGACCGTTGTTACCTCTCTCGTAACGACCCTCCAGTTTCTAGAAGGCAGAGGTCCCTGGCGGCTTGCCCTGCATTGCCCCTCTCACGTGGAGACACGGCCCCAGCCTCGCTCTCTGTGCTGGAAGCAGACCACTGTGCTTAGCTTCACCTCCTACTCACCACCATTGTGTGACATGGACAGTGCATTTTTTGGGGTGATGCACTCAGGACTGGTTTCCAGCACTCTCCCATCCACGGAGAAGGAGTGGGGGCTGGTCAGGAAGCCCTGGCGCCAGGTCTCGATGGACCGCTGCTGCGCCAGCTGCCGAGCCCACACCTGGCCCCAGACCTTCACTAGGGAGCCCATGCACATCAGGTTCAGGTCTGTGGAGAAACAGAAGCAGGTTTGGGGTGGTTGGAAACCCTCTGGCTGTTTGGGAACACATTGCTCCCATGACTTCATTGCTCCAGTAATATCCTCCTGCTCCCATGCTCTTCACCCTCTTTTCCCACCTCTCTGAAATCACGCCACCATACTGTATCACAGGTAACTTGAGCACACGCTCAACTCTTCCTTCAGTGATGAAAGGAGTTGTCCTCCCAACCCGGCAGAATACTTTGCACTACACTTCATAACTTCACAATCTCTGCCTGTTGGTGAGAGTTGTCTGAAATTGTTCAAAGGGTCAAAAATGTGTTCGGGCGAGGGAGACAAAGCATGGCTGCGAAGCCTTCACTTCCTAACAAAACCAGCTGAAAAATAGGAAACATTTCTTTCCATCCCTCAACAGCTGTAGATCCCTAAGACTTCCAGAAGTGACTTTTTGGTCCAAGTACTTCAAACAGTACTACTTGAATGAGTCTGATAGAGGAAAAGTTGAGAACCAGAGTCCTTTACAGTACAAACAGCATTTTGCTTTGCAGGTTAGGATACTCAGTTTGTCTGGCAGACATCTCAAGGCATCATCAGAGACTCCCATTCCTCACAGTCCCTCTAGCTTGCCTTTCCTCTAGTAAATGGCCTGTGTCAGGCTCTCTCTGGCTCTCCTCGCTGAAGTCCCTTGTACCCACCACTGGTCCTCCAGTTCCTCTCACTTGAATGCAAGCCTGCAAGTTTGGCTTGAGAAGGGCCGTTCCTGATGACAAGCAGCTGTGGATGGGTGAGGAGGGCACTGCAAACTGGGTGAGCAGAGCAGGGCACCAACCTTGCAGGTAGAGTTCAGAGACGCCGCAGGAGCACTTCTCTTCTAGGGAGTTCACCAAGACCTTTCCCAAGCTTTTCAGCATCCTCCTGTGGTGCAGGGTCCATATGGAACAGTCTAGAGGAAAAAGAGACATGGTTTTCTGGGTGCAGCTCAGGGCCATTAATAAGCTCCCAGCTGCGTGCCCCTTCCAAAACACTTGGCTTCACACCTGACCTCAGGAGAAAAGCTCCTCCAGAGCCTGCATCCCACCCTCCTCTCTCCCTGTCCTGCAGAGTGAGTCTTCACTTCTGGCCTGCTATCGCCACGTACATCAGCTTCACTCCTTCACCAACCTCCCAGGGCAGTGGGGAAGAGGCATGCCCCACATGTCACACAATACGGGCCAGTACAGAGTGGTCTCTCGCACTGGAAGAGGAGGGAGAGGTCCACTGCCTGCCCCTCTCAGGAGGCTGGAGGAGAAGGAGGAACCTACATTTCATTTTACCCAGGTCTTGATTGCTTCAAGCTGATCCAAGTATGACCTTTGCAGGGGCTGGACACCTCACTGTACATTTTCTTGCTGGCTCCGGAGTCAGGACTGAGCCACACTGCTTTGTTCCCATGGATAGGCTGACACGGAAGGGTTTGCTGGCAGTTTCCCTGACCATGCCCTTGCCATCATGAGAGACTGGGGGGGCGGCGGGGCTTTTCTGCCATTGCTGCAAATCTGACACTGCAGAAAGAAATCCTGAGCAGAGCTCAGCCCTGCCTGAGCAGCAATATCTCAGATAAAGTACGTGGCCACCTTCATACGAGCACATGCTGAAGCTGTGAGCGAGGCTGCCCTCCTGGGCTGGTGGCATCACATCAACACACGTGTGTCTGCACCAGCTTCCTCCCAGCAAATCCCCTTTCACGACTGGGAGGCAGCAGGGTCCCCACTGGCACCCCCCTCCCATGCCATGGGAAGTTGGGGTCAGCGTCCCGTCCCCCCCAGCCCTCCCACCCCACAGCAGTGGGAGCACACAACTCCACTCACTGGGTGTCAGGAGGCAGAGGTGGAGATCCACTGCGAAGGCATCCTGGGGACAGCTGTTCTGCAGACCAGGGGTAGGGTCCGAGATGCCAAACTGCAGCTCTGCGCTGGCATTGCTGGAGGTGCAACGGCTCAGGGACACGGGCCTGTCCCGAGAAGAGGAGTCAGAGCTCACCAACACGTCACACACCTTTCTTCCCACCTCCAACCACAAATCCCCCCCCAGTCCCAGTTCCTGATGCTGCTGGGGATGATGGAGAGTTTTCCGGACCTGGAGCTGAAATCAGCTTTCACAGAGCCATCACAGAGATGTGTCCAGCCAATCCCACCAGCTGTAGAAGACCTGGGCTTGGCCAGAACAAACCTATTTGGTCTGACTGGCTTCTGCAGGAGTAAGATTGCTGCCTCATTACAGCCAGTTTCCCAAAATTAAGAATTTGTCCTCCAGGATAATATGCTACACAATACTTGCCCCTGCATCTCACTAACCGATTGCTGCCTTCCCCATGCCAGAGCTTAGAAACTTGGTCACAGTGTGAGGAACCAGCTTTTCTGGATGTGGCCATTCAGAGCTGCACTGACAGAGCTGCCTGAAGTCAACCCATGTGAACTCTCCCACCAAACTGCTGCCTTGACCTTGCGAATAACCACCCTGGCGAGGTTTCAGCACAATGTTTCAGCCAGTCACAAGCCGGAGATCTCAGTTTCCCAGTAAAACCATGTACATGGGGCTGCGCTCTGTGCACATGTGCTTGTTGGGGAGGCTACGAATGCAGAACCTCCTGTCACATCAGATGGGACAGGGGAGCAGAGGGCTTGAGGACAGATTTAATTAACAGAAGTGATCCTGTGGACAGGAGGAACTCTGCTAGTATTCCCACCAAGAGAAAGGCACAGGCCTATTTGTTGTTGAGTCCACCTAGAAGCAAGGGTTTTGTTTTGTTCTGCTGCTCACAGGGATATCCTTTTTTGTTTGGTTTGTTGTTTGTTTCTTTTTACAAAAGAAAAAGTTTGGCAAAGAAGCATATACAGCTGCTGTCTGTAAAGGCTGCATTCCTTCATGTGATGCCACACATATCCCTTGGGGGAAGAAAGCTAAGTGAGCAGTGGAGGAACAAAGTTCTATTCCCTATGCCAAGGCCAAGGCAACATTTTCCATTGCAATGTGCTGCCCACCTCTGCTTTTCATCACAGCGCCAGTGAATGCATCAGCCGTACAGGACGCCAGACAAGGCGGCAAGCTCAGCGACATGCCAGCCGGAGGCTCTGGGTGCAGAGAACCCAAAGACATTTTCCCAGAGAAGCGACCTCACCTGTCATCCTTGCAGGGCACAGCGTAAGATGCTCCGAGGAAGTCCAAATGTCCTCCAGCTGCACTGGGCTCACATGTGTAAACCAAGGCATCCACCAAGTTTTCTGATGTTGCCTTTGTGCCACCAGGAACCACGCTGGTGCTGTACACAGCAATAGCGCTGGAGCCTTCACTAGCAGCAGAGATGTCCTTGAAAATCAGGTTTGTGCCATCTGGAAATGCCAGGGAATAAATAGGGTGAACATCTAGATAGTGTTAGGCTGAGTCTTGAGCCTGACAGGACAAGCTGGTAATGAGAACTCCAAGAACAGAAATGGGAGACAAAATAATGTTGGTGACTGGGGCCAAGTAAAGCTGTAAAGAAGAGACCACTTGCTGTGAACACAGGTTTCCAAAAAAGACCCAGGTTCCTCTGAGATGCAGAGTCTTCTTCATGGAGCCCAGTCAGAATTTAAGGTGAACAAAAAATAATTCAAGATAAACGAACGTTCCAAGCAAACACCACCTCAGGACCAGGAGGAGGCAGCAGCGCTGCAGGGCTCAGTGAGCATCAGCAAACGACCCGACAGTCCTGGTGGACCCTGCTGCTCCTGAAAGCCCGCTTGTCTTGGTAGCAGCAGGAGGGGCTTTCAGTCTTCCCAGTCCCTCTGCCCTGCATGGGGAGCTCACGGAGGAGGATTAAGCACCTTCGCAGGTGGAGTGTGACCAAACAGCCCAGTCAGAACAAAGGGAGAAAAAACAGAATTAAAGGACAGGAAATGCAAGGAAGAGTTGTTTCTCACACCATGCACCCTCCTCCATCCCATTTGTTTGAAGACAGACCACACGCCAGATTTGTGCCATCAGCCTCACCGTGCCCATGCGCTCTGTCCAGTGCAAACACGAACAGCCCCGTGGCTCCAACTGTGCCCCTCAGTGGGACACTGGCATGCACCTTGCCTTCCTTCCCTGAGAAGAAGACCAGGCTGAGCCCTCCCAGGCTGGTGCCAGGCTTCCCCTCCAGCTCAACGAAGTGGTAGGGGGTAGTGCCACCGGCCAGGCACAGCTCACTGATGTGAACGACAGGAGGGACCGGCACCGAGGAGCTGCTGCAGAAGTTCTCCCCTAGAGGTGTCACTGTGGTCACCTGTGGGGAGACACAAAAGCTGCTGCCACCACTGCTGCTCCCATCTCTTCAGGTGGATTGATGGCTGCTCATGGTGTTACCTCTTCTTTGTGTCTCCCACGGCTCCCTGGTGAGGCCCAAAAAGGACATGGTGGTTCTGCCTCACACCAGCTGCTCCTCACTCCCACCATCTGTTGTCCTGACTGTGGGGTCCCATCACCATGCATCCCCATCATTGCCTTCACTCCCACCCTCAGGACTAGGAACAATTTTCTTTTCCTACTGTTGGGAGCACTTCTACACTTGTGTCTCCAGTCCACAGCATCACTTCCTTGTGGTCCTGTCCCACTGCAAATGCATCTCCCTCCTGTCAGCAGACCTCTTCTGCTTCTAAAGTAGTTTTATTGCCCCACTTTTGGACCTGAGCACAACTCTGCACTGGCCTGATCCCAGCAGGCATCAGCGGTGGAGCAGCAAAGCCCTCCCTTACCCAGCCTTGTTCAGGACAAGAATACATACTCTGTCATGTTCCTTCAGGGGGACTATCTGAAACTAGACATTCTGGAATAAAAAGGAACAGTTCAGATGAATTAACGGAAATCAATCACATCAGTGGTTGAGACACATCCTTCACACATTGGCCCTGGAGGAGGCTGGGTTTTAGGGATGTGACGTGCTGTACCACACATCCCAAAGAAGGCACCAAACAAGTGGGGGTGAAGAGGTGGCTCCGCATCTGGCTTGGGGTAATTGAGAGTCCAGCATGCTGCCCAGAAGAAGATTGCCCAGCATGTGAGGTGTCTTCAGGGATCTCCAGATTCTGAGCCACGCTACACAGGGCAGGGAGCTGTTACCTGGCCTACAACAGGCAGGTGGACAGGGCAGAGAGGTGAGGGCTGGTGAGAGCATGATGGCAGGAGGTAGATGTGGCTCACCAGAATGCCCTGCTCTCCCAAATAAAGGACATACTGAAACACGACCATTGCCCTCCCATTGACTATGGGCGGACAAAGGACTTCTGCCCTCCCAGTGACTATGATGGAGAAGGAATGTTTGCCATCAACCCACCTGGAAGCTGCTCTGGAGTTTCGTGCTCAGGCTGTGGCAGCGGCTCAGAGACTCATCTTCGGTGCTGTGAGAATCGTTTTCATACAAGATGCTCTGCCCTGGTACCAGCACTTTGATCAGCTGGTCTGCCTTCTCTGGCATTCGGGATGTGTACACCACAGCGTCTACCAGCCCCTCTGCAGTCACAGCCATGCTCACTGTGTAGAGGGTGGTGTTGCTGTAGTAGAGAGCCACAGCATCCGCCCCGTTCTGGATGGTGTTGGGGGGCAGCCTAATCATGGGTGCTGGGCTCATGGCACTGCTCCCTACCAAGAAGTAACCCAGCTTATCTGTGTGGTGTCCAGACAGGTCCAACACCCGGTAGGCCCGGCTATTTTTACCGTTGTAGAGGACCAACCAGTATCCCTGGAGGTCAAAGCGTGTCTGTCCAGTGTAGAAGAGTTCAATGTATTCTGCATCCTCTCCTCCCCCTGGGTTGTCTGGGTTCACCTCGTTGATGAGTAGCTTGGCCACTTGCACAGAAGGTTCTTGAGTCCCTTCTGGTATCTCTGATGGGACACCTTGGAAAGCAAAAATGTCACAAATACGGGCCTAAACACAGAGCCCCAGGGAAACAACACAATGTTGCACACTATTTGCTGGCTTGAGACCAAATTCAGCAAAGGACTGAGGATGCTAGCTCAGATTTTTATCATCTGTGTGCTCCATATTCCTTACAAGAGCCTTGGCAATACTCTGGCTAATACCAGCTGTAACAACAGAGCTTGCTGTTATTCCAGGTAATGAGCAATATGGGCTCTAGTAACTGGATGCGGTGGAATTGGAAGGGATCTTTGCCAGAGTTGGGGAAATGGAGGGAGGGACATCTCCCTCCTCTAAGAGAGCTAGACCCACATGTCCACCCTCCAACACATTGTATCCCCCAACCTGCAAGAAAGATGACAGGTACCTGAAGGCAGGTCTGGTACATTAATATCCTTGAAGCAGGAGCTTTCTGCTGTGATGTTCCTTCTGTCAAAACTCACAAGTCTGGGCATTTCTAGGAAGGTCTTGAAGGCTAGCAGCAGGCTGCTTAGCTGGTCCTCTGACTTAGCAGTTAGCAGAGTGGTAAACACAAGCCCCAGGTCCTGGCAGGTTGCCTTTGGCTCTGCAGAGGCAAGCAGAGAACTGCCTCAGTTTCCCCATGCCACCAAAGACCCACTTTCTCCTAGAAGAGACACAGAGCTCACCAGCTCATCTCTACCACCACTGCTCTCCTGGTCAGATTGACTCAGGGCAACTCCTACCATCCACACAACACTGTGAGCTCTGCCTGTGCCAAGGGGCATCCTGGGACCAAGCCACACAGCACACCCAGATACTGTCCTCATCCTTTTGAAGCCTTGTAGTCCCAACAGTGAACAGAATGGTCTCTCTGGGGGTGGCTAAACATAAGCTAAACATAACGCTTCTGACAATGCAGGCTGCAAAGTCAGTCATGGCTCTTTGCTTCATGTGTCTGCTTGTGCTCATCACACTCCCACAGTGACCTGGTAGGGATACCGGAACAGCAACACAGACCAGTAGGGCCACTTGCATTTCTGCTACAACTTGGCTTAGTTCATACGGACCGTAAGGTCAAGTAGACAACAAACACCTAGTGGAGATGTCAATCCTGTTGCCAGATCTGCCTGAAAATGCTCAAGGACAAAATAGCTGGTGGCCTGCAGATGAGAACTGATGGGTGTTGGTGGAGCTGCAGATGGGAGCACTCTGCGGAACATGGAAGAACAGCACCATGCTTTGCCTAACTCTCAATATTTCTGTCATCAGCACCAAGTTCAAGTTAGCTTTGATCCAAGACAGAAGGACACAACACAACAGGCAACACAGGGCTGAAAATCAGAAGCAAACGGACATTAACCACTGGTGGTCTCTGGACTGCCCCGCTCCTGCCCAGCTCACCTTTGAAGTAGGCAGCAGAGACTCCACAGCTGCAGGATCCATCGAGGGCCTGGACCAGAGCCATCAGGATCTCTTCTGACTTCAGGACCCAGTCCTGGCAATCTAGGAAATAAAAACCCAACTGTTACCCAGCCAGTGCAACCTTGTTCACGGGATCCATCTCATTCTGAGATGGGTACAGCTCAGCTCCTGCTTATCACTCCGAGGGCCTGAAAAGGCTTCACCCCGAGCAGTTGTGTATGGGAATGAAAACTGGAGAGCCTCAGCTTGGCATGGGTTGTCATGAAGAAAAATACTGCAGAAAATTGTCAGATGTCTTAGGTGCATTTCCTTTGGTGTTATGTTCACACAACCCAGCATGACTTCAAGTGGTCTTCCTGGACAGCTCTGGCTTTGTGATCGTGCTCTTGCCCTTAGCAGCTCCTACCTACAGGAGCTGAAATATCTAATACACACCTGCTACATGAAGGCAGAAAGAAAGAGTCTGGCTGAAGCGTTTGCTGGGGCAATCATTGAATTTGCCAGGGGTGGGCCTGCTGAGGACATAGGAAAAGGAGTCCCGGGTCACAGAGCAGCAGTTGCACTGGCTCATGGACATATTTTCCAGTTGGTGCCTGCAAGAGACAAATGTACAGATGAAAGAAAACATGACTCGCCAGCCAGAGATCTGAGTCGTCTTCACTCACTGGTTGCATCTGCCTGCACCAGAGGGTGAAACCACGCACTTATAGTCTTCTCCCTTCACCAGGTTTGGAGAGATATCCTATCCTTATCAGTACCTCCTGGTCTCAATAAAAAAGCCCAAGATCTCACTAAATCTTGAGAGAGAAGAGCTCCATCCAACCCCTTCTCTTCTAGCACTGCCTGCTTTTTTGACTGATCTGAAGACAGGCAAGACAGTATAGACACCCTCATGCTCAGCCTGGGACCACTAGGAAGAATGGTGAGATGCAGTTAGAGAAACTGGAAAGGCAGCACCTGAAGATGAAATGCTTGAGCAAGAGCCTTCAACTCAAAGGTGAAGAGAATGATCGGGGGTTGGACTAGAAGACCTTTAAAGGTTTGTTCCAATCCAAACTGTTCTATGATTCTGTGAAGCCCCACGGTGAGAAGCTGCACAGATCAGAGCTCCTCAGGGAAGGAGACCACCTCCTTACAGGACAAGTGCAGGGTTTTTTTTCACAAGTGGGAGGAAGACAAGCAATGGAAGGAACAGGAATATGCTGTGAATAAGTGGTGACCCTTTCCTAATGCAGTTGACTCCACTGTAGTCTCAAATGGTCTTTCCACATGCCCATCCAGAAAGGGTGAATCTCCTCCAGCTGCAGAGCCAGGACATTAGTATTTAGTGGACCATTACACACAGAGGTCAAGTCTGGTGCTTTGCTGTCAAAGCCACACACAAGAGCTTACCCAGGTTTTTTTTGCTTATTGCATGGTTCTACACACCCCACATTCATGTAATTGCCACCTTGCCTCTGCTCCTCCACCTGCTCCACTGTCCTGTACCCACTCTATTGTCCTCTTTCACCCATTAGCAGAGCATATCTAAAATGTGAAGGAAACAGTTCTCCTGTCTCACAAAAGTCTGAGGTTACCAACATTTCCCTTACCCCACAAAGACAAAAAGAAACCCAAAAAACCCGAAAAGAAAGTGGCTCAACCCAGAATGAACAGTAACTCAGCTTCCAGTCCTTGGTTTGGATGAAGCAGGGCAGGGATTTCCTCCCGGGTCACGTGAGCGATACTGAAGTCCCACCCTTGCCCTCATTTTGACCTAAAATTCCATCCTAAACCTAAGAAAAATATTTCCTTGTTGAAAGTGGTACTGGAAAATTTATTATATTACACTTTTATAAATAATATATAATAAAAATTACAAAATAAGAATCAGCAATCATTTAGTCAGAAAATTCCTCCTCAAGTACTTTATTCTGCAACCAGGACTGCTGTGGAGAGGGGGACACCTACAAACTCAGACCAGGCAGTGGAAAATGGCTGGGACTCAGTATCTCCACAAGGAGACCTTGGTCTGGAGGTGGCACTTTTCCTCCAGTCCTTACCGGGGTTTGGGGCACCAGGCAGAGATGACCCCAGCAGGCAAGGGTGACTCTGGTGCCAAACTCTCCTCCCAGCCCTGCCCAGCAAGAAGCCTCTCACCGCTTTTCCTTGTAGGCATGTCTGCCGGGAGTCAGGATCTCCAGCAGCTCAGGGTTCAGTTCCTCGTTGCTTGTGTACACGAAGGCATCCAACAGGCCGGTCACCGGCAGTGCCTTCCCCGGGACAAAACTGCTGCTGTTGCCTCTGTAGAGGGCAATGGCACTGGGGCCACCTTTGAGGACAGGACGGGTGATGTTCTCCGGGAACGGCAGATCCACTGCACAGGAGCAAGGACAGGAATAATGATGGCATGCAAGCAACACATGAGCAATACCCCTGTGTAGGAAACCAGCATCTCTTCAGTTCTGGAGAGCTGGACATGGGAACTCAGGAAGTGGCTGGGGTTGTCTGGTTATTGCAAATTTGGCATCTGCTGCCCTATCTTCCTGCTCACTAACATTTCTCATGTTCACTCAGCCTGAATTTCCCCATTCGTGGCCAGATCTACAGCATGGAGGAGGCTGGAGGGGGAAATGTGAACAGAGTTCATCCTGCTGTTTTGGTTCTGTGAACAGAGGAGCCGATTCATGCGTAAGCAGGGGAACTGGAAAGCAAGTGCTGATGTGACTTTGTCTACCGTAAAGTTAATTTTTAATTCTAAAAGAGATGTTCAAAATCCACTAACCTTTCAGGTAGCAGTTACTTTAATAGTAAACAAAAATATTTAAGAATTTATATTTTATTCGAGCATTTACCAGTCCATGGTTTTTACAAACACACTCTACACATATACACACACGTATTCAGCAAAGGCCCATGATACCAGCACACAGTTAAGGCTGAGGTTTGTTGGAGTTTCGCAGTTTCATGAGCTTCCCAATTTCCTCCCTCGTATTTACTATTTCCTTCACAAGCTATTTCCCCAGCATCCAGTAGGAACTGCTGAGGACAGTAAAAAGCAGTGGACTGCTGGTATTTCAATACTTCTCCCTGCGCAAATAGCTTCAGGGAACAAATGTTAAAGTAAGAATCACATGAGAGACAGAGGGGTAAGGAGAAGCGGTTAGTCCTCCAGAAGCGCCACCAGGCACCAACACACTAAGGGGCAGTCCTGTGCCTTAGCCCTGATGCACTCCTGCCCAGGGGACTATTTTTCCCCTGCCTGACTAATCTAGTGGCCTTCTACAATGGAGCAACTGCTTTGGATGATAAGAGAAGAGCAACTGATGTCACCTATCTTCACTTCTGCAAGGCCATTGACATGGTCCCACCCAACACCCTTGGCTCTAAATTGCAGAGATATGGGTTTGATGGATGGATTATTCAATGGATAAGGAATTGGCTGCATCCAAACAGTTGCAATCCACACATTCATGCCCAAATGGAGACCAGTAACAAGCGGTGCCCCTCAGAGGTCCATACTGGGACCAATATGGTTCAACATCTTCATTAATAACATAGGCAGTGAGTGCACAAGGCCAAGTGCAGGGTCCTGCACATGGGTCAGGGCAACCCCCGTTATCAGTGCAGGCTGGGAGATGAAGGGATGGAGAGCAGACCTGCTGAGAAGGACTTGGTGGTGCTGGGGGATGAAAAGCTCGACCATCAATGCGCGCTCGCAGCCCAGAAGGCCAACCATGCCCTGGGCTGCATCTCCAGCAGCGTGGGCAGCAGAGCGAGTGCAGTAACTCTGCCCCTCTGCTCCGCTCTGACTCCACCAGGAGTCCTGCATCCAGCTCTGGAGCCCTCAGCACAGGACAGACCTGGACCTGTTGGGAGCAGGACCAGAGGAGGCCACAGCAATGATCCGAGGGTTGGAACCCCTCTGCTGTGAGAAAAGGCTGAGACAGTGGGGTTGTTCAGCCTGGAGAAGAGAAGGCTCCAGGGAGACCTTTCAGTACTTAAAGGGGGCTTATAAGAAAGATGGGGACAGACATTTTACCAGAGATTATACTGATAGGATGAGCGGTAATGGTTTTAAACTGACAGAGTGTAAATCTAGGTTAGAAAAATAAGGAAGAAAAATTTTATGGTGAGGGCAGTGAGACGTTGGAACAGGTTTCCCAGAGAAGCTGTGATGCTCCATCCGTGGACGTGTTCAAGCTCAGTATGGATGGGGCTTTGAGCAACCTGATCTAGTGGAAGATGTCCCTGCTCACAGCGGGTGAATGGAACTAGATGATCTTTAAAGGTCCCTTCAATCCAAACCATCCTGTGATTCAATTGATAGTTTTCACATCAGCATCTGTCAATGGAGGACTTTTGCTCTGGTGCTCTCACAGCTTTAAGTTCTCTGCAGTGACAGGCAGGCAAGCTGTACGAATACAGGACTAAGAGCTGTGACCATCTTAAGAGCTCCTGTCCCAAATCTGATGTGGTCAGGTTAAGTTAACTTCTCACAAAGTGCTCAGCATGAAGTCACTATGACAGTATCCTTTTATGATGATTACAAATGTAATCAAACAGTGTCATTGGGTATTTTGGGGGGACAACCTTTGAAATGCATGTGCAGTATGCTTGAAACATCTTGACAAAGCCTCACTGGAAAAAAATGCCAGAGCATATCTCCAGTCACCTTCTTGACTTGAGTGAGCCTTCAGGAAGAGTTAAACGCAATCCTTAGAAGTTTCCTGCTTAGTCTGCAAGCTGGTTGTGCTTTCGCATTGCTTTCTTTGGCCGCCCCTTAGCTATTGACTGCTAGCAGCCCCAGCTCATCCAGAGGCAAGAGCAGAGCACCTCTCCTGGTGAGAAAAGCAGAGCTCAGCTGGACAATCAGCCCTTCTGCTTGTGGTGAGAAAGTATTTGGAGCAGTTTAAACTGTAAAAAGGAGCTCAACTTCTTTAAAAAATAGTTTTAGTTGCAAAAGTATTTTTATGGGAACCAGCTTTGTAAGGGGTGAATATACTCCTTGACTCACAAATCATGAGTCAGTGAATTACACAAGACATCTGCAGACTCTCATCCAGCTGCCAAAATCTTCTTTCGAGGTGCCCAAAATAACAAGATATTTCTTCCTTCTCTGGTGGCCTGGAAGAAATTCTGAACATTGGGAGGAAGTTTAGATTGCAACTTCACACACGTGTGACCTACATTTGCAGATGGCACAATGGAAGAAAAGCCCTGGTGCTTTTTCGAGAAGAGAGCATTTATCTGCTGTGAATGGCCAGCAAGTTACACAGAGAAGGGGGGCACTTCAAGGAGATGTGGTGCAGTCAGGGTCCCACATCAGGCTGGCCACAGGGCTGGGAGCAGAACCGTGTCCTCCCGAGAACACATGGGCTTCTGACCTTCACGATGTCCCTCACCTGGTTCTTGTACCAGGAGAAAGGGTAAACAATCAATCCCTGTCCATTTTCTTCAGACTACTCACATTTCTGAAACCTCTGTCAGGGCCCTCCTAGGCTTTCCCTTTTCTAGGTGTACTGAGTTATTTCTTCTGTGGAAGCATTTCCAGAGCACTATCCATCCTAGCTGACCTTCTCTGAATGTCTCCAATTCTAATACATCCTTTTTTAGATTAAGATATTGTACTACACAAGACATAATTAAAGATACAAGCAAACCATGAATTTATACAGTAGCATAAAAGATACCCTCCATTCTTTCATCTTCTAATAATTTCTAATATTTAATTGGTTTTAGACAATTCCTTTTCCAATAACTTCTAACAGTTGATTTGCTTTTTTTGTCTGCCCCTGAGTTCTGAGTCACATTTTCACTAATCTCTCAGAACACCAAACAACAATAAAGAACGACAGCACCCTCCAGCCCCAAACTCGGCTGATGGCTCCCCCAGCTCTGAGGTAGTCATCAAAATGCAGTCCTTACCTGGGGTTTTGCTTTGTGCTGGACCAATCAGAAGTAGCCCATCCAGTGAGGTTTTGCCGTAAATGTCCATGGTGAGATAAATGTCTTTGCTCCGACCATCAATCACCACTAGAACAATGTCCCTCAGCATGGTGGAGTGGGGACCCTGAAGCTCTATGAACTCGAACTCTTCAGAAGAAGAGGCAGTAAGGACCTCACTGATGAGGACAGCAGATGTGTTGAGCTGAGAAGTTAGGATGCAGTGGTTTTCTGTGCCTGGGGTGGGCATGGCCACTTGGAAGATCCACTGAGAATCTGCCCTGTGGCACCTTTCTATTGACTCATCCATGGTCCTGAAGGTGGAGTCCTCCAGGAAAGCATCTCTGCCAGGGGTCAGTACCCTGACCAGCGTATCTGCTCTGTCCATCTTCTTAGTCTTGTGCACCAAGGCATCTACTAGTCCATAACTTGTGACGCTCATGCCCTCTTTGTACTTCCCTTTTCCATAGTAGACAGCAATTGCATCAGGGCCATTCTGGATAGTGTTCTTAGGAATTATTATAGCAGGGTTCACAGAAGAGGAGCCAACAAGAAAGAGCCCTTGGCTGTTAGTAACTTTGCCCTGGAGGTTCAAAACTTTGTAGGCTTGGTTTCCATTGCCATTGTAGAAGACCAGATAGTAGCCATCCAAGCGGGCTGTTTGACCACTGGTGTGATAGAGCTCCACAAACTCAGAACTGTCCTCTCCTGGGCTGTCAGCATTGATTTCATTAATCAAGAGGGTATGCTCTGTTTTCTGGTCCCTGGGTTTTTTTAAGAGATGCTGAGCAGCGACCTTGGGAAACCAGATGTACATAAGTACCATCAATCCAACCAGCCAGATATCTCCCATGATGAAGGCTTTTTGAAGGATTTTTGTTACAGTTCAAAACTACAGGAGAGGGGGCCTGTCCTTTTCACAGCCTCAAATAGACCACCGAAGGAAGCTGCCACCACTTTGGCTGTTGCAGGACAGCAACACAAGGCCTCCGACCTGGATGCTGACTGGCAGAGGTACTGGCAGTGGCAGGCACACTTCTTTGGGGAGTTCTGGTTTGCAAAGCAAAGCAGCAATCTCACAAAAATCTGAGAAGGGTACGCCTTGAACAAGAGATTTGCCAGCTCAGCTCCTTTATAAGTCAGGGAGGGAGGGTAGAAACAACTTGTTAGGAAACACAGAAATACACCAGTGACATTTAACAGCCTTAAAGCCCCATAATTTTTCCTCCGTGTTTCTTCAGAGGTTTATCAAGATGCGTAACAGCGACTGCAACGGGACAAAGCCAGCAGTTTTCAGTGTTTGAAACCCTGAGACCTGTGTGAACATTGAAAGCTGTACGGTGTCTGTGTTCATAGTTATTTCCCCAAATAGTTATTTCCCAATTTATTCAATGGGAATTAGCACAGAATTTCCCAATTTATTCAATGGGAATTAGCACAGAACGGCACTAAGGATGACAGTAACCATCTTCTCCATCCAGATGAGGGTGGGGAAGGAGCGGGCAGATGGGTTTCACTGAATTCTTATTGCATGCATTGCATAGCAGCTCCACTGACTACCACACCAACCAACCCTGCTGCAGCTCCAGCAGATGCAGAATAACTTTGCAGTACAAGCAGTGGGGAGGAACTGACAGTTTAAGATGCTAAAAAAAAAAAAAAAAATTTGTTTTCCCATCTCCAGAGATGTTTCCATGAACAGTCATACCATCACCTGCTGAGTTTAGATCATAGAATCATAGCATCATTAAGGTTGGAAAAGACCTCTAAGACCATCAAGTCCAACTTTCAACCCAACACCACCATGCCTAATAAACCACATCCTGAAGTGCCATATCTACACGTTTTTTGAACACCTCCAGGGATGGTGACTCCACCACTTCTCTGGGCAGCCTGTTCCAATGCTTCACAACTCTTTCAGTAAAGAAATTTTTCCTAATATTTAATCTAAACCTCCCCAGCGCAATTTGAGGCCGTTGCCTCTCATCCTATCACTAGTTACCTGGGAGAAGAGACCAACACCTGCCTCACCACAACCTCCTTTCAGGTAGTTGTAGAGAGCAATAAGGTCCCCCCTCAGCCTCCTCTTCTCCAGACTAAACAGCCCCAGTTCCCTCAGCTGCTCCTCATAAGACTTGTGCTCTGGACCCTTCCCCAGCTTCGTAGCCCTTCTTTGGATGTGTTTCAGCACCTCAATGGCCTTCTTGTAGTGAGGGGCCCAAAACTGAACACAGTATTTGAGGAGTGGCCTCACCAGTGCTGAGTACAGGGGCACGATCACTGCCCTACTCCTGCTGGCCACACTATTCCTGACACAAGCCAGGATGCCGCTGGCCTTCTTGGCCACCTGGGCACACTGCTGGCTCATG
>Ga0065711_1033198_pt1 | contig 25941 bp, 15 predicted proteins | sample Hoacrofraction12_FD_59098 | JGI IMG/M metagenome (GOLD analysis project Ga0065711, IMG submission 59098) | Hoatzin crop microbial communities from Cojedes, Venezuela - Epithelial fraction 12 v2 (version 2) | ecosystem: Host-associated > Birds > Digestive system > Esophagus > Crop | place... | reverse complement strand
GTGGGGGGGGGGTGGCGCGGCGGGGACTCTCTCGCGGGTCGGGAGCGTGCGGCGCCGGTGCGGTCCGAGAGAGCAGGTCTGTTTTTTTGTCGTGTTTTCTCCTTATCTGTATCGTTGTTGTCACTGTTCCCTCCGTTTGCTGTTCTGTTAAACTGCCCTTATCCCGACCCACCAGTTTCTGCCTCTTTCTTTCCACTCTCCTCCGCACCGCAGCGGGGGGAGGGGTGGCCGCGTGGCGCTTTTGTTGCCGGCGGCAGCCGAAACCAAAACAACACCATGAAAACAATCAATCCTTGTGGAAATTCTCTGTATTGAGACAATGCTGGTGTAGCAATTTTGCTAAAAAGGTGGCCCATTTCTGCCAAGGGATTGAAGGACCACAACTACAGACTGAGAGAAATATCTACTCTAACAAAACTATCATGCATCTGAAGAGGAGGAACACTGAGTGACCTTTCCAGCTCTTACAAAAATTATGTTACCAGTGGACACAAACAACCTCCCGTCTCTGTTAGAGATCTTCTGGCTTTTCGGACTGCGTATGAAAACTTATACGAAAACTTACACGAAGGTATCACATTTGGAATAGAAAAGAACCCCACCTGCTGCTCCTTACCTGTCATCATTCCCTCCTTGCCTCAACAAAAGGCTCAGTGGTAGGTCTGAAAAGAAATTGTGCATCACTCTAAAATTTTTCTTCTGTAGAGAAATCCCCAGTGATCCTATTATGGCAGTGTCAAAGAACTGGATACCCAGTCCTTGAAAAATGGACTTGTCAGTGACTTAAGTTGGGTTCTTAAATTCTCTAAAGAAGGGGTTGCAGTGTCTTGAGAATATATTAAAATTGGATCCATTTTTGAGACCTGAAATTTTTAAATTAGGACAGAACTGATCATAACAAATATGACAGTTTTCCTGCATCAGATGCTCATTCAACTAAAAATATTTAATGAAAAATAGTTGGTGAAAAAATCTTCAAAAATATGTAAGAATCCTGCTTTGATTTTTTTCACTATGAATGTTTTACTTGTAAAGTAACTATTTATACATATATTTTAATTCCAAAATACAAATATGCTTTAAAGATACCTAAAATATTTTCAAGTTGTTGGGAAAAGCATTCAAATGGCCATTAACGAAATTTTAGAAAATGGTCTTTCAATAAAGACACGTTTTTCTTTCCTGTGAACCTCCAGCAGCTGCCTTCATGTTCCTCCATATCCAGCTCTGCGCTTCTGCTTGCTGCTGCAAGATGACCACTCTGTTCCCCTGTAGCATCTAAACTGTCCTCTCTTCCTTGAAAGCAGCGATTAGTGCCTGCAGGCAGCAGCATAATACAAATAATCAATACGCAGTAACATTTTCTGAGGGACTGAAGTTGGATAACCTACATTCTAAGTTTTTTTCCCCCACATTCAATATGAGCCTTGGCCCTCTCTTCCTATTCACTCCCTGCTTTCCTTTACCACACCTATTAACAGCATCCTCCTTCTCCTGCACTCCTGACTTCCTGGCTTGTGAACACTTCATGAAGAGGTGGTTGTGTTAAAGCCAGGTAAAGTGAAGAGAGGAAATTCTGAATATGCCAGAATGTCTCAAGAAGGGACTGGGATGCTCCCTTTTTTGAGCATATAAGTTAATTTCTCTGTATTCACAAAGTGTATCTCTGCCCTGTAGAAAATTTTGGGAGGATAAACAGTCTTCAGAGCATGACATATTTATAGTCTATCAAAGGACTTACGGAATATTTTGCAAAAACTGATGATGCCAAAACTAGCCAGTAGCTGTTTGCAGTTGAAGTAGCGTATGCAGAGCTCATCAAAAGGAAATCATGGTGTTGAGATGCTGATAAGTACAAGCAGTGCATGGGGCTGACTGAGGAAACCACTGGCTTAGATTGTACCCCAGTATGTCATATCCCAGGTAGATACCAATATACTGACCTCAAAAGTAGCCACAAAGTTATAAACCAACCAAGTATTTTGGAGTACGTTATGGTCTGGTTGCTCTCTGTTGAAGCTGTTCTGAACACCTGGCTTCTAGTCCTCTGCAATGGGAGCTTCAATGTGAAGTAAAACCTGTCAGATGATTAGTCTTAAAAAATTCTGCTTCTCCAAAGCTTTTCAGAAATATGCCTTTTAAAATACATATCTTACGGGCAGCACAAAAACATTTTAATGAATGCTAACATGTTTGTAAACACAATGAAAATGGTTTTCCTACTGAGTAGTATAAGATCATTTAAATAAAATAGCTGCCTTTGGACATCAGACCCTGCTGGTGATCCCCATAGGATTTGTGCTTCATTTTCCTGTTGGAAAAAACAGCATATATGGACATGTTTTATGAGAACTGATAAAAAGAGAAATCTCTAACACATGACATCTGTATAGATTTCTCCTTTTTAAATCTGTACATCTTAATAGACTTCCAAAATTTGTCCCTGAAAATGTGTTGACTTGTTCTAAATGCCTCATGCTAAGAGGCAAATATCAGTATGAGAATTCATTATTTTAATAGAACTAAAGTTTGACAGAAGTAGGAGAGCAGAATGCAAATGTCAACATTGCTGGAGGTACCAGCAAACTGATAAAGCCCATTTATTTATATGACTATATTTTCAGTACAACAGTGTCACTTGAATATCTTCAGTCACTTTATGTTTATTCTAGTTTCTTTATAAAGTGACTTCCATCTAACACCGGAACTTGAAGTCCTAGCTTAGTAAATACAGAGTTCTCACTCTATATTATATGGGCTAAATCCTGAAACCAATTAAAACTGAGAGTTGAGACAGGTTTGTGAGGTGCTGAGCTCTTCTAAACAGTTTGAACACCCTTCACTCTATGTCTACAAGTGAGAGAGCATGAGCACATGAAGGTGACCACAGAACCTCCCAAGGTTCGAGTTCCTGGTTTCGATGGGGAATCTAAGCCCGAGGGCCCTGCTGGGCAACCAAGCCCAGCTGCCTCTGCCACTGGCTTTTTCACCCGTCTGCTCTTACAGACCTGTCCTCATACAGTCAATGGCCTTTAGATCACATGGCTCCTCTCTCTGACCCTATTTCTAGGCAGTAGCAATATCTTTCTGAAATACTGTAGACAGTTCTGTTCAGAAGTAGTTTCTTTACCTCACAGTCTACTGGCAGCCCTTTTTACACCTCCACTGCTTCAGACTAATTTTCTTTAGAGATCAATGTCAGAATTTTGTACAGGGCAACAAAGGAGACCTTATTAGCATAGTGTGTGATGGCCCTAATACCTTTTATCTGGAAGTTCTCTTCTGTATTTGTCTTCTTCAAGGCTGCAACATTCCAACAGCCTGCAACCATCCCAGGATGATCTGGTACACCAGGCCCTCCTCTGCTACAGACATTTCCAGCTGGTGACTTCTCAGCTCTTAGGAGGGGTTTCTGATCATATTTTTCCTAATGAAGACGAAGCTGAAACCGATGCATCACTTTGGAAACGACTCTGTGGGACGTGAACTGTAGGTAGCTATCAAGTAGCTGTGCTTCATACAACTTTACTTTCATGTGTCATAAACTGCCCAATCTGTTCAACTCACTGTGCATTTTAATTTCTCTTTCTTAAACAAAACTTGTTTAGAACTAATTTATTTTTTACTTTACAAATATTATTCTGTCCTATCTAGAAGAGCAAAAAGACTTGAACATATGTACCCACAGCAAACATATTTATTAGTTTTTGTATAAGCCATTACTGAGGCTAACAAAGGACTATTCACATTAATTTCAGTGATATATATTCAGTAGCATAATTTATGACATTTGCAACACTGGATGGCTACCGACTAGGAAATTCTAGCTGTGTAAGATACAGCACTGAAAAAAAATCTGAGGGAGCACATTTTTAAACGCAAGGTCTGAGTGCTGATTGACATGCTTTGTACGATAGTAAAATCTGGCAGGTGCATTAACTTGCATTCCTCTGATCTGTACACATCCACACTTGTCTTCTTAGGGTACTTGGTAATAAGCTTCTTTAAAGATCCCTGAGTAAGCACTGAAGATAATATCTGGAGTATGTAGCACTCAGTCCTTTTAGAATGGCTTTTTCCTGCTCCTTTCGTTTTCTTAAGAAAATGTCAGTTTAATCATATCTTAATGCTTTGATAATGCGTTTCTTTACATAGCTGTAGAACACTCACTTTAGTGTTTTAAAAGAATTAATGTAGATGTAAAAATGCCAGTTAAATGAGATTTCTTCCAACAGGCTAACAGAACTGAAGTGCAAGGCTTCAAAACTTGCAAGACATTTGCACAGCAACACAAATGTGCCATAACAGAGGCCACTTTTCATTTATCATGGCAGAAGAAACTTGTGTTACCATATGGCAACCTCAGAGAAGCTATATTCAGGCTCACTCATTGCCAAATGCTGCAGCTAGCTTTTTCATAAAAGTTCACTTCTGATTTCTACCTAGCAGTCCACAAACGTCACCAACGCAAGAATCCCAGTGGCAGTTCTTTGGGATTAAATATCAGTTGCCAGAACTGGCCAAACTCATAACAGTGTACTCTTCTGTTGCTGAATAAAGTAAAGAATTGTACCATGTTTTCACTGGCTTGTTCTGTACCAAGAAGTATGCTATGAAACAAATGTATTCTCTTAGAAGACAACACAATGAAGCCTCAGCGTAGGTTGTCATCAAAGAGCAGGTGCACTGTGGACCAGGTTGAGGGAAGAGCATTCAGGGGCAGGCACACATTCCTCAGCTGAGTTCTGCTTGGTTCACAGGCTTCCAACAGATACCACTCAATCTGCTCATATATGTTAGCAAAAGTGGCTATGATTTTACCTTTTAATGAATTTTTTCTTACAATACATGCTCAAATATAAAAAACCCCTTTCTTATTCACTTACAGTATAAAATTAAATATTACCACTTGTTTTACAATGGCATACTTAGAAAGCTATAGCATATTCATTTATACATACATAGCAAAACAATCAACAGGAAAAATAAAAACCTTTTTCTTCCTGTTCCCTGTCCCAGGGAGGATTTATGCTGTTTGATGATGAATTTATGGAATCTGCATACTTAGAAGATTCTACGAAATTCCTTTTCCACCATTATATTTGACTATTTTTAGATATCCACTTTTTATTATTGATTTATAGACTCGGCTACTCTAATAGGTGGAGCTGAAAAGTTTTGTGAGTCTTGTACATTAGTATCTAAGATTAAAAGAGGCCCTTTTCTCCAAGAAGACCATAATTTATGATGCACTGCAATAAACATTGCATGAGATAAATTGAAAACTTGCATGTCTTCAGCTGTAGTCACTTTCTGTAAGTAGAAAATACTTCTAATTCCCTATGTGTCTTGTAAAAAATAAATATCTATTCTGAAATCCAAATGTAATTTGGCAGAATGCAACATCAAGTAAGATGATCCTGTCTTCAGTTTGCTTGAAATGTCAGCCAAGACTCTCCAGTGTTTCAGTAGGCATAGAACAAAGCCAAGGAAAATCTTCATCCACACCCATATGAATTTAATGAAATTAATTTAATGGATGAATGAATACAACGATCTGAAATATTTGTGGTCTGATATTATTTTTAAAATACTCTTACTGCAAATTGCTTTCATATGAGTAAATGTTTAGAGGATGTGTACTTCTTTTTATGCCTTATGTCAAAAGCAGCATGATCAAGGCTCTAATTGTAATAGAAATAATCATAGAATCATAGAATGATTTGTGTTGGAAGGGACCTTATAGATCGTTTAGTTCCAACCCCCCTGCCATGGGCATGGGTACCTTCCACTAGACCAGGTTGCTCAGAGCTCTATCCAACCTGGCCTTGAACACTTCAAGGGAGGGGCATCCACAGCTTCTCTGGGCAACCTGTTCCAGTGCTTCACAACCCTCATAGTAATGAATTTCTATCTTTTGTCTAATCTAAATCTACCCTCTTTCAGTTTAAAACCATTACACTTTGTCCTATCAATGATTCAGAAAGTTTCTCTTTCATTTATGCTCTCATTGAAAGCCCGTGGACGTTAATAAAAATTTTCCAGTGATACAGTAGTCTTTGGATGAAGCTTTTACACAGTCATAAATAAAAAAGAAAAACCATGAAATCTACAAAGTTACATGGCTGCATAACAACTGAAAATGGTAGAGTATCAAGCCCTCCTTAGCTGTTGAAAAACCATTGTTCTATATGCAAGAGGCTTAAAAACTAATGTATTCTACAAAAAACATATTTAATATCATTGTTTCAAATGAATTTTGTAAAGCAGTGATAGCAGCCTTGAGCTACTGAAGAGGCACTTTAGGAGAAACTATGAACAGATTACTATTTGAGCAAGTTACATCTTTTCTTTTTGCTCCAAGAGGCTATTTTACTCCTGTACCGATGAAATCTTCTGCCATTTTGTTTTGTGATATGTCGGCTTGATTCCAGCTCCGTTGTTTAATGTCTATTCTTTTGGACTGTTTCTTGTAACTATGCAGGCAAGCGTGTTCTTGTTGGCCTCCAGCATACCCAAGACAGTGCAGGCTGGATCCATCTTTACCATGTTTGGTTTACATTAGGGAAAGGCAAAGCCACCTATCAAGAAGAGACATTACTTCTTGGTGAACACTAGGTGGGTCACTCAAAGACTTTTGAGGACTAATGATGGGACTTCTTATGTAGTAAGTCAAGATGCACATATCCTTTTGAAACTGAGAAATGGTAACAGCATTTCAGAATTCAGAATAGAAATTAGAGCAATGGGACTTTTGTCTCTGAACTCCAGTATAGATATTCTGTCAAAAAATTCTTTGCCTGGAGAAGACATGCTTTATTGGCAATCCCGGAAAAACAATTTCACTTAGATGAGAGAAAACAAAGCTCGGATGCCTAATGTAGAGTAGCAGAAGAAAGGAAACAGAAAGGACTGCTACAGTTGAAACAAAGAAAGTACAGAATTTGACACAGAGATAAAGTCTTTCTAATAATTAACTTACAGGTGCTCTTTCTTTAAGCTAATTTTTAGCTGTTCTCCCCAACTTTCTCACCTCTTTAAGACTCAGTAGAACTAAGCCTGTGATTGTGTTTATGTGGGTAAAAAACATGAGCCCAAATATGTCTAGATGTAGAGGTCTTGTTTTTCTCCGTATCCAAATGTTATGGTTGGTTCTCACTTATAAAGCAGGATGAGTTAAGACTGCAGACATTAAAAGTATGTCTCAATAAGTTTGTGGGACTTAAGATGCTTGAAAGCAGACTTAAGAACTTTGCTTTTTCTTCTTACAAATGATAATCAAGGGCTACATGTGGTAGGTAGATCTCTAATGAAAATTCTTAAGTTCGAATAAAATGTACTTAAAACACCTAAGAGAAAAAACTTCATCTGGACATAAAGAAGATGTCACAGTTTTGACAAAAAAGAGAAATCTTGTTTTCATCAAGTCTAATGAATACAAAGTCCAGCCTTCCAAACTTCATCTGTGCCTTCTTCGCAAGCTCTTTTTGTCCTCCACTGAGCTAAAAGTTGTAAATAATTCTGAATCAGCAAATGATACATCAGATTAAGTATGTGATCTCCTTATCATTATGCACATCTAACATTCATTTTCTCCTACTGTTAATTACATTGGCCTTACAATGAACAGCAAGTTCTTAGGGCATGGACCACAGCATTTGGACTAGTGCATACTTCCAATGAAAACCCAGTCCTGACAGGACTTACCATTGCATATGTCAAGCGATCTTAAAAACTCAGTAACTATTATCTGATTAGCCAAGATTACCTCCAACTGTTTTAGCTTTCATGCTGCATAAAGCTCTCATTATGTTTGAATGCTGGGTATGGATTTGCCACTGTAAAACTACCAAAAAGGAATAAAGATACCAGATAATTCAATTAACTCACTTTTGCCCTGTTTCAATTAGAGGTTCTGGATACTCTAAGGAAAATTTCTTAAGCACTCCACAGATTAGAGGTATGTTTCCCATGGTGAAAATTAGGGGAGAATACTGGCTATTGGTAATTTTTCCTCAAGAAAAGGCAGACTGCCAGAAGCATTCAAACATACATTTATTGGGTCCTTACTCAATAAATCCTTTCCTGACATTAATTTTCTTGCCAACTATTGTCCGATTGCTAAACCTCCCATTTCTGGGAAAGATTATTGAAGAGATGATAGATAGCAAATAGTGTCTAGCAGCATCTGCTCTTAATTTTTAGACACCAATCGGTCAGGCTTCAGACCTTGACATGGCATCTGAAGGGCATCAGTTTCAGTGACTGAAAATCTCTCTAGGGCGATGGGACAATGTTCAGTGTCCTCACTAATAACTCTGGGTCTTAGTGACCTTCTGTCTTTGATTCCAGACACTGTCAGGTGCTGTTTATTTGATTATTTTTATTTTGTGGAACCTGATGAGGGCTAAAAGAATTAATTTATCTTTTCTTATGTTGGAGAGGATCCAGATGGGTTGTGATCATTTGCTTTTCCTCTGCAGGGGCTTTGCTGGAGCTGCCTCTGAAATATAGCCCTGACAGCCATCATTCTCTTTTTCTGTGCTAAGGGGAAGACAAGCTAGGAAGCAGGAAAGTCATTTGAGCAAGACTGGGAAAATTTGCAAATACAGAGCTGATGATATTCCATTTGGCCTGCTATTTTTCCTGACCCTGGCCCTGAAATAAATTCTGCCAGGTAAAGATCTTGCTGGCATGCAGGCAATGCTGGCAGAGGAAAGCCTAGCAGTGAACCAGTAAAAACTACAACCACTCTATTTAGGAAGAGTATCTTCCTGCAAATTTAAAAGGTGATGTGTAGATATGCGGTTATGTTAAATTCATTCTGCTTCTGGTTTCCATATACATGCTTCTGTTCTGTACGTATGACATAATGTGTGTATGACATAATGCCACCGTTCTCAGCCATACTTCCCTTTTGCCTGGGCTGCACTGCAATGTACCTCACATATGACATGCCGAATATTAGTGGCATTCAGGTGGAAAACTTGACAGTCAAAGCCTCCCTGATTGGGGGAAAGCTCCTTTCTCTCTCTCTCTTCCAAACCCATCCACCTACTGCTGTACTGAGCGGGGCCAACAAAAGAAAGGGTGGTTTGGGCAGTTCCCAGAGCTTGTTCTCTTATAGTGTTACGTGTAAATAAAGTTTGAAAAATCCGGGATGCAATGCAGTGAATACATCAGCAAAGGCTTGCGTCCAGGTGTTGGCAGTGGTGTTTACCTTCTTCTGTTTCCTCCCTCCCTGCCTGGGGGAAGGCAGACCTATCAGTGCCTGCTCCTGGGAAATGGTTGCTTGTTTACTCAGAAACAGTAGTGAGGAATGCCTTGATTTGGGGTGGGAAGGAGAAAAAAACAGAGAGAAGGTTAAAATGAGGATTAATGTCAACAAACAAGGTCAAAGTAAGAAACCGTAGATTTAAGACCTTAATGACAAAAACAGATTCTGAAACAACCTCTGAAAAAACTGTGCTTATGTTGAGGGAAGCATCAAAAGATAGCTTGCTGCTGTCTCCAGGATGTATTTTATGGACATTAAGCATTTGTGTAGCATTGTGAACCCTGAATCCCAGAATGACCTTCCATTTCCCTCTCTCTTCTCCTGGTGAGAGCGTCCTGTGTGATGAACATTCCCTGGTTCTGGGTAGTTCTGCTGTAATGTGGTTGTCAGTGACACCACTCTCCTGCACTGGTCAGAGCCTCCCTACTTTCACATATGGGACACATTAGGGCTTTGAAAATCTAAATCCTGCTGGAATAGGTGAACATGCAGCTTTCCCTTTCCAGCTTCACAGATTCAAGTGGTTGCAAGAGACAGGGAAATCTAATAAAATGTGTTTAAATGCAATTATGAGCTAATTCCAATACATTCTTCAGAGTCTGCATAAGGCATTTCTTGCAGTGTGTCAGTGGCTGCAGTGCATTACCCTGAGACATTTAAGGCACATTGTATAACAAGAAAGGAGCAGGGGAGTAAGTGAATTTGCAAATAAATAAGGAACACAGCGCATACGGAGTTATAGATGTTGAAACATTACGGATTCTGAACAACATAAACCAAATTTTCGTGAATTTGTATCTTGCTTTCCTGTATTACTACCCCTGATTGTATTACATCCCAAAATGCCCTGGAATTTACTGTAAAAGAAATTGGAGAACCTGAAGAGAACAGCACAGAAAAACAGACCAAATACCACAGGGGCACGCAACCTGCAAATTCACCAAAGGTATTTGCACCCATAATTTGACTAGAGTCAAATCTTAAATTCATATCCAGACAGAATAAGGTAAAAATACTGTCCTCAGATATTTTGACCAAAGTTTTGTTTACAGACACATTTTCATAGTATTAAATTGTTCTAAAGTCATTGGAAATACATGACAGTAAGAATAATTAAGGGAGGGTGGCATAACTAGCTTCAAATGTTCAAAGTATATATTTTTCCAGCATAATGAGGGGCTCTTAGAAATAAGAGATTGTATATCAGATTTATAGAATTCACATAAAAAGCTAAACATAACCAGAGTGTCATGAAAAATCTTGAAAGTGGTATGTACTATACTTCACAATGCTCTCTGAAGGGAAGCATAGGAAGCTTCATCACTTCAGTTTCTTAAGGCTGGATTAAGGAAAACACAAATACACTTTGGGAGGAGAAAATTCAACTGCTAGGTGTGGAAGACTAAACATTTCTAGCAACAGATCTTGTCCATCTCCAGTTCATTTTGTTTTATTAATAGGAGAAATACAAAGATGCAAAAATATGCACCACAGCGTAGTGTTACTTTCCACAGATAGAATATTTCTGATGAGATATAAAAAATCCTGGTGCTACACTGGATAAAACTGAAGCTCTCAGAAACCCAGCTGAAATCTGAACAGTACGTACCCAGTTTCCAGTCTGATTATTCGGTTCCATACAGTTGTGAGAAACTGAATAAGGACAACTAGTCTATTGAAAAGTCCTTGATTACTGCAAACAACTGTAGGGCCACAACCCCATTTAGCCATTTCTCTTAAAAAAATTGTTGATCTTTTGAACTGCCAATATTAACCTGTATTGTTGTCTTCTGCAACAATAACTCAGTCACTATTCCTATATTGAGCATGTATAACAAACACCCCGGTAACCTGAAAACCTACAGTTTCAATCCAGTTCTCAAGAACAGCCCTTTTACTCTCAGTAAAATTTTATATCTGTGATTGTCAGATGCATATTTCTTTTAACAACAAGCTACTGATGAAACAAATTATTTTGCAATACACTTCACTGCAGAATCTTTTTTCTCTATTGTCACTGCTGTTGTTATTTGGTAAAAAATCAATCCTAATGGTTAAACTGTAACTGGAATATTTATCATTATTCACAAATCCAATATTTAATAATCTTTTGTACCCAGCAAATCATGTAATCGCATCTCACTTCATTCCCCTACAAAATGGGTGATGTCCTCTGCCCTGCTTCATATAGCTCAGCATCAAGCTTTGAGACTTAATTAGTTAGAGTCAGTTGACTGTTTTAAAATTCCCAGACAAAACATGTAGAAACAAATTGAAATAATTCTGATTTTTTTCAGGTGTCTTCGATTTCCCTAAATATACATAGAACACTTATTTAGTTCATTTTCTTAATTTCTGATTCTGTCAGGGTTTTTTCCTTCTGCTTATTTTAATATCTCAGGTTTAGGGCTGGGAGAATAAAAAGCCCCTGTGGATGTACACAGCGTGTAGCAGCAGCTGAGATACCGCAAAATAAAGGCAGAGTCAAAGAAACACACTTACCTAAATAAAGAGGTGCTGGCAGGGAAAGTCAGTGAAAACCTTTACCCTTCTTTCCTTGGAAATAATAAGAAAGGCATCAAAAGATTTCAGCATTTCAGGATTTCAAAATAACTGGAATTCATAAGTCTTAAGAAAAAGGACTTTGCTAAAGTGAAGTAAGTTCAGTCTTTGCAATGTAATTCAAATTGCACTTGTAATTCAGGTCCTGGAATTAACCCACTGAAGCAAAGCTTGAAAAGATTTAGATTTACTCAGGCTACCAACAATACAATAATGTCTTACAATTTCACAACTCCCTGTCTACTGGTGATACTGCCAAACTGCAGTAATCTGTCAGTCTGAGCCTCAGAGTTGCTAATTGTTAAAAAATGAACCTGGACATCATTGCCGAGTTTCTCTGGCTGAAAACTCACACAAACACTTTTAAATCGGGATGAGATAACAACTGAGCTCTTCACTGAGACACTTGGGAATGATTTTTACTGCAGTGTTTAAGTCCCATTTTTTAGAGGAGAAGAGGTATGTTCCGGAGACAATTCCTGCACTGTCTGACCATTGACTCTGATGAAAAGAGACTCTCACAGCATTGTCTTGCTTCAGGTACAAATCATGTCAACTCAGCTACCACTTTATTTCCCCGGAATGAATCCTTTGGGTAGTGAGGACAGGGACATTATTTTATATTACTATTTGATTTTATTATTATTGTTTTATATATGTGTATATATATATATATTTTTTATTTTTTTTTTTTAATTGGGAGGAGGGTAGTGGGGACCAGGGAGGAGAGGAGAGAGGGAAGAAGAGGCTGGGAGGAGGACCTGGTTGAGGATATCAGTGTGTGGCACAGCCCAGCCAGGCAGCCTTTCTTTTGTGGGGCTGTCTGTGGGCTTTCCATACAAGCAATTTAGGCTAACTCCGCTGCTGCACTGTTACCAAATTTGGCAACTGTTCAGATAGTAAAGTAAATCAGGTTTAAATCTTCATTTTTAATAGGTATGCTCTTTGTCTACCCACCAAATAAGGCTACAAAATGAGTAACACTATTGTGATGAGGAACGTAAAATTTCAACGTATCCAGCTATTTTTAGAAGCGTTCATCATTATTTGGAAACCCACCTGAATCTCCAGGGGATACTGAAGCCAACTCTTCATTGTCTTAACAGCCATCCCCAATGGCAACTCAACTTCAGCTGACAGGGTCCCTCTGCTGATTTCAGTGGGCTTTCGATCCGGCTCTCTCAGAGTAAGAGAAAGCTGCAGTAATGTACTAAAATTGGTGCTATGTAAACAGCTAAAATAATAGGAAAACATAATGAGTTCAAAATTACACATGCAGAGAGATAATAAACAAAATGCTTTGTGCAGATGCTGTTCCCACATGGAAAAAAAAGAGAAATATTTCTGGGAGTAGCACAAGGAAAGTACTGCTGGTGAAATCAGAATTCTTTCCAGTGTCTTATATGATACCCCTACAGGGATGATATTTGTTATCACAAAATATGTATACTTTTTGTCTCATAAATACGATATAATTCAGTATTAGAATACTGTATTTTCTGCTAAAAACATCCTATGCTAAGCAGTGCAGTTTTACATATATTTAGCTTCCTCTTTCTCTCTTTTAAAACATTTATTAACCAGAAAGACCTCACTGACATGTAAATTTCATTTTCTATGCCCAGCAGATTAAAATACATCTGTTTCAGACATCATTCAGTAAAGAAATAATTTGAATAGTTCATTTTATTAGAAAAAGATTTATGTCAGCATTCAACTATGACAAGAGAGGGGATAGTGGCATGTGCACAATACTGGAAACAGATTTTCCATGAAAAGTATCTGCATTGAACAGAATTGTGACAGAAATAACGTGGGCTTTCTATGAATAGGTTAACCCAGTAGGTTATGGACAACACTGGTCTTTCCAGGTAGAGATATATTCAGTTTCCTCCCTGGACAATTCACTCAGGCTCCTGAATTAGCAGCTGACTGAATCAATGTACATTTAATACACATTAGGAGAATGTGCATGACGAGGTAGATTGGAGTCAGTCCTGTCTGGCTACATGGAGCTCCATATGTTGAGGAGAGAAATTTCATTCTCCTGGAGGTTTAATTGTACTATCTCAGAAAGAGTCCCTGTTATATTATTTTTATTTCTATTGTAGTTTGCAACAAGAACAGTAGGCCAGACATCTCTTTCATAAAGGCATAGTAAATATAAAGCATAATAAATACAGGAACAACACGTTAAGCTGCTGTATCCTGTGCTACATGATCTAGCAGCTTATTATAACACATTGGGATATAAAAGGTGATAAAGTGCCATGCATGACTAGGTAGTTTAGGGACTGATAATAGAATACAGATCCCATCTTATCTAGGTCACTAGTCTGAAGGCAACCTGTTTTTTTGTGATTGAAAGTCATTGCAATCCAATGGATTTTTAGTACTCTACATGGGTTGAGACCATGATAACCTCATATTTTCAAGAGAAAGTATTCTCCCTAACACCAGCTGAACTCTGATTTTTTCCAGGGCTGGACAAAAATGACTACTGTGTTTGTAAATATTTGACTCTTTTAAATGTCATGATAGTATGCATGCTGTCATGCACTCATAATGTAAATACTAAATGATTCTTTAATTCCTCAGAGTATTCACACCAAGTGCAGAGAAATGCTTGAGCCTAACAAAATTAAGGTATGCTTTTCAGAACTTGCCTGAACAGAAGGTGGGAAGCTTTCTTGAACTGGAGCACACAAGCAAAAGATGAAGTGGAAGAAAGGATGTGTCTGTTGAACAACGTCTTTGGAAAGAAAAAAATAATTACAGCCTTCAATAAGCTGTTAGGATTGTTATTAAAACATACTGGCAGGTGGATTCAGAAGGGAGGGGTGTCTCTGCACCTCTAATGCAGTCATACCATGTTAGTAAATCTCAGCTGCGGGTCTAGAGACTAAATTACCACAAAACCTCAGATGCAAAATGCAAAATAAATATATGTCACACGGCCTGAGCATATTGCAGCATTGTAATGTGTTCCTGTTCATACAAATATTTGATAATAGTGAACAGCCAATGCAGGCTGACACAGAAAAAGAGAGTACCAAAACAGAGGCAGAAAGATATGAATGTCAATACAGCCATCATTAAAGCTTGGTAAAAAAGCACACTAAACATTTTTTTGCCAAATTTGCTTACAGAAGAGATCTTTTAAAACATATACAGGATTAAAATACACTTGCTTTACATACCTGTGAGATAATGAAATAAATCTTAAGAAATTAAAAAAAGAAAATATATATCAGAGAAATTAAAGCAATAAAATACAGACAGAATAGAAGCAAATTTGGAGGAGAATGGTAAGTACTAGTTATAGTATTCAGTAATCACCACTTGTGCTCTTTACAGCCAAAGGCATATATAAATTTGCCCCATGGAATTTCAAAATGTGTAAATCTCTGCATTGCTCTGGTTCCACTCTACTAAAAACAACTGGTAAGAAACTGAAAATCTGGTTTGTTTCAAAACCCTTAGACTCAGCTTTGAATGTGGCTAACTGTAACTACAGATTTAGAAAACAGTTCCTCACATTGCATACAGTTATAAATATGCCCACTATTACACATGATGGAAATCTTGGTTTTGTACAATTAATTTCTAAATGTATTGAAATTGTCTCTTAAATAAGTCTGTTGCATTGTCCTTTAAATATTTATATAATGTATTTCCCATATGTACCAATATTCAATTCTGTGTAATTATGTTCAGTACGTGTATAAGCTAGTGTGAACAGTGAGCTTGTGTTTACATATATATTATGTTCTGTATATAAGTAAACAAACACAAGCCAGAAAGTTTTACAGACCGGGATTAATTTTATCAATTTTATGCTCATGTTTGGAAGTGGTTACAATATGTTACCAAGGTATATGAATACTTCCCTATTTTCACATTAACAATTGGACTAATAAATGAGCTTTTGACCACATTTTCCTGTCTGCAGAGTACTGCAACACTTGATTAGACTTCTCCTGAGAAGGACATTTGTGATAAGAAGGTACTATATGTCTCAATTTAAGGATCGTTTCCCAGTTAAATAAAGCAAATAAAACTGGCCATAGCAAAATAACAAATGGGAATGTCTTTTGTATGATGTCGAACATCTGCATTCCTCCTTTTGTCACGGACATGATTCCCAACCATTTGTACCTCCTGAAGGATTTATAGTAAATGAGAAGTAGAGAAGATGGACACTTCATTGTGCAGGAACACGCTAGGACACATAGTGCATGTATTTCATGAATGAAATCAGCTATGGCAAGCCTTCGTTAACCCATTCCTGTTCCAGGCAATGCCTGTTTTATTTAATATAAAATAGCCTTAAAGAAAGTAGGCTAAAGAAAATCCTTCTGAGAACTGGGTATCTAAAGCTGTTTCCTTTAATTAAATTCTTGGCAATAAAAAAATACTTATTATTATATCTCTGAATTAGATGCAGCAACATTCATCCTAAAGGACCGCAAACTGTCTCACAAAGCATGTGTATGTGTTTGTCATGCCCACAGTTTCACAAGGAGGTGAAATTATTTGTCAGATTAATTTTTGGAACAATCAGGAAAATTGCCTTTCAACAATGGAATGAAAAAGGGGGCACAAAGACGCTGCTTGGCATGACTATACTTTACTTCTAAAAGAGGGAAATTCAGGGAGCTCCTATTGCATGGAGTTTGGAGGGAAAAGCCCAGATCCAACCTGCTGGTGCAGGCAGGTGGAGCATCACGGCCAAGCTCACAGGATTGTGCCCAAGAGTGCTGCTGCTCTCGCAGAGCGCCGTGGGGATACATTTGGTCTCAATGGCTTCATCACCCACACTTCCCGCTAAATATGGTTCACTTATTAAGGCCTGTAAAAATCAGAGAGACTAAAAGAAAGAAGAGATCTTGGAAGGTTGAGGGGAAAATCACATTTTTTATTAGTATAAAGATTATTTAACTTTGGAGCTCTACTAATGATAATTTCTGTGACCAAAAATGTCCCCTTATGATTAATCAATTATGCAAACCATCCTCATTTCAAGGCTAGTAAAGACTTATTTAATGACATTTTTCATGCATCTCATGTTTTTAATATATTATTTTTTCCCTTTGCTCTGACAGAGCAATCTGCAGCAGTGTGTGCCATCCAGTAAAATCATTCCTTATATCAAGAAACGATTGTTTATTTATAATACATTGTAAAAATTGATCCTTTTAATATAACTGACTCGGCGTTCAGCTTGTTTCTCTGCAGCACGACTTTTTCCTTCACAGGCGTGTTTCACTACAGAGTGTTCCAACTGTAATGGCATGAGACACTGAGAACAACAGGTCCAGTGCAGGGTTATATTTTTTCTGCTGCCCGAGGAATGATCCCATCTCACCTTGGATATACCCTGTCTCAAGAGATGCAGTGAGAAGTCATTCAGCCCTTTCACTGATTTGTTTCTGGGTATCTTCTGGTCAGAGACTGGTAATAATCCCCAACTGCACGTTATAAGGTGTGGACTAGCGTGTCCTTACAAAATGAGCTCAGCCAGCCAAGCTCATTTTAGTTAAGGCCAGTCTGTAGCGGTGTCCGAAGGCTTAAGTTTGGTGCCGTATGTGCTACTCTGCAAAGCAATTTGCAAAAGCCAGTTTACTGAAGGGAGAAGAATCCATCAAGAAAGGAACTATTTAAGATAATGGCTCATAATATGTTTCACATTTTATGGCACAGCTGGATACCGCATGAAAGAAAGAAGGACTTACTAAACAAACAACAAGATGTTAACAAGAGAGATTAATTTATTATCATGTGTACAAGTCATATGGAGATTTGGGGAAGATTGAAGGAAAGCGGCTTTCACAGTTGCATTTTTCAGGTTTAGTTAGCACACAAAGATCCCATTTACAGAAATAACAATGCTTGGGTCATTAGTACTGCCGCAAGTGAGCGACTCCGCTGTCTTTCCCCTTGTCATAATCTGTGCTACACAGCCGTAAAACAATTGTCGGTGTAAACCGCATCCCACACTGAAAAGTGAGAAAACAATTGCAACGTGCCATTGGAATTAAACAAATAATTATGATGAAGAAGAGCGTGTTCTCTACAATTCCAGATGCATTCCCTTCTCTTTTGAAAGATGCAGTGTAACCTTAATTAAACTTGTATGTTTAAAAATAAATATTTATTTACTGTAGATTACCCTTCCCCCAAAAAAAACCTCAGTAAAAATATAAGTGCCTGAAGAGTAAACTTGCATTGAATGTACTTTGTCCATGATAAAAGAGATTAAAATAAAAGAAAAGCAGGATAAAGGAGCCTCTGGCAAGGCTGACTCAAGATCCCCATCTAGCGTCCACATGAAGATTAACCGAACATTTTAAAAACTGATATTTTAAATTTTAAAAACCCACTATTTCTTTCTCCGAGGTTTTAGGTCTCTACATTTTATTGTACACCATGATATAGTCATGGACATATTTCATTTTATGGCCACTGATTGGTTCACTTCATGAGTCACTTTGCTTCTATTCTTTTCTATTCTATTCTACTCTGTTTTATTCGTGTCCTTATACTGCCCTGCTCACCACTGCTTATGAGAATCTTTAAGGAGTATACTAAGTGTTTTGACTAACATGTGCAATCTATTTTTCTCCTGTCTTCTCTTTAGTAGCAAATTATTTCTGGGGACATGTGTAACTCGGCTATATCGTGGGGAAGAGTGGCTTGTAAGTCCAACTGGGTTCCTGTTAGTTGCTTTCTGCTGTTGTTGTCACTGCATATGCACATACTGGTCTGAATTGTTATCATAAAAAGCAAGATCAGAATAAAGTGCCATGTGCTCACAGCAAGAAGTACCATGGTTAGAGAAGCTCCTGGGTTCTGTAGATACCACTTGGACCTGCCACATTCCCCTCCCATAGAAATAACCAACCTGACGCAGGGTGTGATGGTCACAGGATGCTCCCACACCTGATCCAGCAGTAACAAGAATCAGGCAAATAAAAAAACCCTAATATTTAATCCAAACATCACACATACTAAAAACAGTCTTTTAAAAGACTGTTCAAAATTGAAGTGAAGGATTTCTTCTTTTTCCCCTCATTTTTGTTCTACTCCTCCATGCTTCCTATAGTTTGGGTAGAAAAATGGATGGGATTTTAAAAATCTATTGTCAGTGTGAAATGCAGGAAGAAGCAGCAGCATGGACTTCAGCACGGCTATGCACAGGGCAGGGGCACCCTCCCTTCAGCTCCCCAAGCCCAGTGCAAGCTCAGCTAGAGCCAAAAGTGCTGGCCCACACCTCCTGGCTGGCCTGTAGATTCCTACAAAGGCTTATTTATGTAGGGACACCTAGGGTTGTTACCTTTCCATTTTATGTTCCTGAATGCAGGGGTCTTAAGGCACGTGGTGCCTTGATGGCTGTGTGGCTCAGAGTCTCTCTCAGGTGTGAAGTTCTGGATGTATCTTCAGTGCTGGCCACAATCAACTCAGGAGAAGGAGGAAGAGCATTGCAGTAATACCAGCTGCACTTAAAAACAAACAAGAAAAGGCTGAGCGGCTGAGAAAGGTTGTTTTTAATACTGTTTCTGTCATGGTCTAGAGCAGGGAGGCAATAGACAGAGTGGCAGATGCTCTCTGTTAACCCCCGCCTTCCCACCGCAGGAAGGGAAAAAGGACGAAAAGGGAGAGAGACTTACAAATTGAATATTAAAACAGCTTTACTGATGACACTAATAATATTAATTACATTAACAATAATAGAAATGAAACAAAATACACAAACCGATACTGAGTTTCCCAGATTTGGGTGCCGGTGCGCTGACGTCCCACCAGTAGCAGCCAGGCAGCACCAGGAAGTCCTGGACTGGCCTCAGCAGTAGATGGGGAACTGGATCAGGATCACAGGCGGGACAAGGAGCGGGGTCCTCTTCAGAAGCCAGCCACTGATGAAGAGAGCGAGACCCTCGTGATCCCGCAGCTTTAACCTGAGTATGACTTGCACGGCATGGAATACTGCGTTGATCAGTATTGAGTCACCACTTCTGTCTCTCCCTCCCAGCAAGTGCGACCCTTTATGACTCCTCACTTGCGGGACCTAAGAGATCTGTCGGTGACCTTGGATGCTATAGAAAAAACTATAAACAGGGGCCTGTTTCTGCATTCCTTTCCTACTGTTAGCTCAGTGTAACTATAAACATTAGGTGTTATCAGCTTTGGAGCGGACACTGTCTGTGAAATATGCAGCCAACTTCAGAAAAATGCAGTTACTTAGGGGAACCTGGCTGTAAGGAAAATCCACTAAAAAGAGAATTGGTTCGGTTTTAAACAAAACCAGGACAGTTTCCATCAGGTTTGTAACAAGTATACAAAAATTTGTAATGAAATTTCTTTTTCTGAGATATTCCTGGACTAGAGCAATCTGGTTGAAATGAGCCTCCAGATGCTTGGGGCTTGTGTTCCTTCACTTCTTGTGAACTAGAACATCTGACGAGCACATTTATAAAGCTGACCATGGTTTTCATTATTTCATAGAATCACAGAAATATTTAGGTTGGAAAGGATGCTTAAGATCATTGAGGTTCTCAGGTTTTTGCAATATTCTTTATATTTACAGCAGTGAATGCCCCTAGAATTGGTAATATTTCTGAAAGTGACATCGATTTTTCAAGAGCAGTACTGTAATTAAGTACGTTACAGCCATGCTGAACTCAGTGAGTGAACAAGGCTCCTTGAGCTGGCTCCTAAATCCAGGTGGATATTCTGTGAGGCAAGGATGAAATGCTCTGTCTTTTCTGTATTTAAACTCTCAGATCAGGAGTGGGCTTTTTTACACAAAAAGACCACATACTTCTGCTGCAATATATAGAGTACTGACGTAGTGCCTCTCAGCGTTAGTCAGAGGTTTGTCCCAGGAACTGCAGGAATGCAAAAGAATTAATAGGAGTGAAGCCCACCAGCCCTATTAGTCAGCAGGACACAAACAGGCTTGAAAGAAGACAATAATTATTGCAGGTGATGGACAAAGTTCTCCACGTACCAGTCATCCCAATAGCGTCAAATCGCCCTGTAGGCACCAAGGCAAAGGGGTTTTAAGGATGGAGGTGAAGGAGACCATTCTCTCAGACATCTAAATGTGGGGGCAGCGTAGGAGAAAGAAGGATGATGCTTCTGGCAAAAGAAAAAAGGAGGCAGCAAAAGCTGGCACTCACAGGGTTGATGGAGGTGAGAATCCGTCACGTCAAGACTAAAGCATGACACGGAGGATGAGAGAGGATGACTACCTGACAGCTGAAGTCAGAAAAACACAGGAGCAAAAGGAGGTGAGAGGGGTAAAGTCCCACCAACCTAGTGCAGCAAATGCACTTTATGTGGCAGAGCAGTGCTTTTCCACCTCTATGGGACCACTAAACACCAAGGGCTGAGGATCAGAGATGTGCTTTTGGCACATTATTAATACTGTTTATACATTATAGTATAGTAAGAATCAACTACACCTTTTAAAGAGTAACCAGAAAACTATAAATTCTTATATAATTATATTACATCTGCCACTATTCTTGGATTGTTAGAAGCATAAATATTCCCAAAACTTTCTAATTTCTTCTTCTTTTAAACAGAAACTGTTGACTTTTCCCATTGGTCTGTCTCAGGATAAAGTACTGTATTGCATATAATTATATACAGAGTATGTGTGCTTCCTTTAATTCACAAATCCTTAGCTTTTCTTTGTCTGCACTTACATAAACTGTTAAATATTTTGTTTAACATAAATGACTGGGAAATGGCAAACTGACAAATAAAATTAATATTAACAAATTTCTCATGATCTTCTATGTACCAGTGAAATAATCACTTTGTCTCTGGACACTACAACTCTTCCACCCATACTCATCAAGCCTTGTTACCCTGGCGCTTTTAAAAGAACCCTTCTTATCCAAATTTCTTACCTCATACCTCTGGAATTCCTTCTCTGACACACTTTGCTTCCCTCATTTCCTATGATTACCCAAATCAGGTCTCATAGCTTCCCATCTAGTATGTAAACACCTTCCCATTAGTAGTTTGACCGGGATACATTTTGTAGGACTATGCGGTGCTGTTTGATAAGATAGCAGGAAAGAAGCTATTTTCTGATTCAAAGATAGGGTATCTCTCCTGATGGTTTGTGTGACAGTTAAAAAGTTGTAAAAACATTTGGGTTCCCATTAGTACTCTGATGGCAAGGCACAGATAAAACACATCAAACTTTATCAACATGCAAAAATGTCCTCAGTTCTTAAGGCATAAACTAGGCCCTAAAATATCAAGCATTAATTGTTTACAGAAATGAAGGGACCTGTAGGGTGGAGGAGACTGTATGACTAAAAGGCATAGGCAAACTCTGGCCTCAGTTGCAAAGTTTTTATCCAAGAAAGGGCTTGGCAGAACCTGAGCGATGTCATTGCTGTTGGCAGGATGGCCACTTTGCAGGGATTTCTTGGTGAAGAAGAAGATTTCAGCTGTGAAAAATGACAACGTTTACAGTTATAAATTGATTCTCCAGTATCCTCAGTATCTGACCACCAAGCATGCTGTCTTGCTTAGCCTCTCACGTGAGGCACACTGGGAGAGTTTTTCTGCATTGTCAGCAGTAATTTTCTAGCATCATGGGCTTGACACACACAAGAAGCATTTGTTTTCTACTGAAAATAGTTCTTCTTCTAGATAATTACTTCTCCAGAGTGGTGCAGTGTACTTTTCAGAAGTATCTCTGTATTTGAGGGGCCACCTCCCATTATATTTGTGTGAACGGCTTTGGTATTTGGGCTAATACAGCCTCATAGCTCATGAGTGCTTTCTTTCTTGGGCACAACAGCAATATTTAATAGTAGGCCCATGGCCTTTTCTGGAGCTCTCCACACAAATTGAAAAACCACAGTACTTTTTGCAAGCCTGCAATCTTTTCCTCAGTCCCCTCCCACCAGTCTTCTTCTGATGACTTGGTATCATCAAGGTTACACTTACGTGGCCCTTAAGCAATGTGCTATCACTCAGTACCAACACAACTATAGACGAATGGGGACAAAAGCTGTCTCGGACTCCAAATAAAAACAAAGAAAAACATGCCCTGTCCTCCACACTGCCAGTCTAAAACCAGCTGGGGTGCTGCCACAAAAGCTATAATGTCAGCTTTGGGCTGGCAAACTCTCCCTTATGTGCTCTTTGTACCCCAGGGAAATCGTTACTCATCTCTGGCTATGAATACTCAGAAGCTGAACTACAGTTATATTTAAACCAGACACTGTTTATTCAAAAGAGAGAGGGAGAGACAGAAGATACTGACAAAGACAAGAAATAAAAGAAGAGCCTGACCAGAGCATTCCTAGAGGAATAGAAATATCGTTGTGAAATGTGGTAGCAGTAACCTTCCACAGCGCTGACTCCCTCCCCAATATCAGCAGTCCCTGACAGGTTGCCCAGAAGGGAGGCTGCTTTTCTTCATCTTCCAAAACATTTGGTACTCACTTCCAAGAAGAGGCTGTGGCAATAACTCCCCAGCTCCCCCATGGTCTCCGGCTGGGGAAGTGGCTCTGAACTGTGCTCGTCTCAGCCACAGCAGTGGCAGCAGTGGCCACTGCTTGAGAACCACTTTAAATGAACACATTCACCAGATGCTCAGCCCCGCCAGCTTTGGCAGCTGTACCATCTGTCTCAGTCCCTGTGATGGAGTAGACTCGGTGGGCTGCTTGTAACTCCCACGGGTCCCTTTGCACAGAGCATATATTGCCGGGACTCACTACCTGGGCTCTGCCAGCTAAACGCAAGGAATGAATCCATCTGAACACCCCGGGGCAACAACGAGGGTGACATCTGTTACAAACTGTTTCCCTCAGCTACATCCCACAGGAGGTAATCTTTATATTCATGTAGAATGCCCAGTGTCAGAAGAGATGACAGCCTTGGATTTAAAATCTACAGAGGCTTTTTAAAGTTCTACCAATTCCTTCTTTCTTCTATCTTTTGGCTGAAGTCTGGAGAAATTGTTATCACTTGCCCTTGGAATTCAATGCTTCTCTCTTTCCAGGCTGCCTGAAGGGTCTTCTCCTTATCTCTCCTTTCCACTAAAGTCACAAGCATTGTGTTCTTGGAAGGAGTACCCTTGAGTTGGTTGTGGGTGAGTTTTTTACAGCATCAATCAATACAGGAAACATCCTCATTCTCTGGCAGCTCCCGAATAGCAGACTATCATTTTTCTAGGAAATCCACTAGATCTTTTCTGTCACTTCCAGCAGAAGATACCGAGATTTATTCAAATCAAGGGTCTGGTTTAAATACTAGCTTGTTTCTGAGAATTTCAGCTCTCTGAACATGGATTATACAGTTTAACAGATCTTTGTTTAGCCTGCATGCAGAAGGCTTTTGTGTGTCTGAGCCATTGATCTGTGCAGTCAATCTGATTTCCCCCACATCGACGTAGAACAGTAGTACTCACTTTGCTAGAAGCCAAACACCATCCATAAGGCAAATCCAAGGTCTGCGTTAGTAACCGGCACCTAAGGAAGCAATGCTACTATTCTCTTCTCTTTCTTTTTCGCTCCATTACTTTGGAAATCAGTGAGTCATTGGCAGGGGTCTGGGACTGAGAGCAGGTGAGAAGAGAGCGTTTCCACAGAAGACATCTGATGATATGTCATTTAATAGAATCGATTCAACCATCTGAGGCACTTTTATGATTCAGGGTAAAAGCCCAGAGCTGTAATGGCTTAGCAATATGCAGAGCTATAAATTCTTCACTTTATTGAGGGACTATCTCAGTAAACAGACAGAGGAGGGCAGGAGAACTGCATTTTTCTTCTGCCTCTACCACTGACCTGTGCTGGGCACCCCACATCAGCTGTTGGTGCCTCCCAATCCCCAGCTTATTTTATGTGTTTAGATTGAGGGTGGAGGGACACGGCCTGTGATTAAAAAGAGGTTTCAATCTCTCAAGGTTCCTTACAGCACAAATTACTATTAATAATATATTCCTTGACCCAGAGTGTGTGTGACAGGCTGCTGTGGCTCCTGGATATGCACCGAAGGGGTGCACGTCATTTCCCAGCGTGGTGAGGTGGGGACCATTGTGAACCTGACTGCTTTCCCCACGTTTGCCTCTGAAAGCATAGCAGGACGTAACTGCGGGAGGTGGAAGAAATTAATTCCCTTTCCTCTGGGGTCTGTCCACGCTGAAGTGGGGAAGTGGGGAGGGTGTTACAGCCATACTTCTGCTCTCTTTGCTACCACCTGTGAGTAACAGAGGCAAGCCCGCTCCTGCTGCTGGGTGCAGGAGAACAGGCTGGGCAAGCTGTGCCTACGCACAAGCCATACAGACAGTAAAAGAAGCAGAAATGTGGCTGGGAGGGAGCAGAAGAGAAGAGGACAGGGGGCAAAACCTCCAGGGAACTGAATGGCAGCACGGCTGGGGGCTGTGAGGAAAAGAAAGAAGATGAGGTAAGGGCAGAACAAGTCATCTAATGACAAACTCTTCTCCAGGAGACTTTAATCACAAAAGCTGACAATCTTTGCTCAATGCTACAGCTTTCCGCTGATGATCACAGTGCCACTATATTCATTAATATCTTCAAGTCATACTTAATTATATTTATTAATTGTCTTCTTTTCCTCAGTTATTTTCCTCCTGGATTTCATTTCTTCATTTCTCTTTCTGCTTTTGCTTTCTGTTCTTCACTTTTTCCTCTCTCTTTCCATTTCCATTAATTGGCTCAGATTGCAAATATTTTTTAAAAAGGTCTACATAAAAATAAAGCTTTCCTCACTGCATCTCTGATAAGCTGAATTTACATGTTAGCACATGTTGGATGTATTACAGGAGTGACATCTTCACTGCAAATGTCATGATTTCACTGTGCTGACAGGATGGAGTGTGGAGAAATCCAGATTCCCATTCTGTGACCTTCACAGAATCACAGAATCACAGAATGGTAGGGGTTGGAAGGGACCTCTGGGGATCATCCAGTCCAACCCCCCTGCCGAAGTAGCGTCACCTACCGCAGGCTGCAGAGGACGTTGTCCAGGCGGGTCTTGAATATCTCCAGAGAAGGAGACTCCACAACCTCCCTGGGCAGCCTGTTCCAGTGCTCCGTCACCCT
>Ga0065711_1007654_pt1 | contig 25941 bp, 18 predicted proteins | sample Hoacrofraction12_FD_59098 | JGI IMG/M metagenome (GOLD analysis project Ga0065711, IMG submission 59098) | Hoatzin crop microbial communities from Cojedes, Venezuela - Epithelial fraction 12 v2 (version 2) | ecosystem: Host-associated > Birds > Digestive system > Esophagus > Crop | place... | reverse complement strand
CGGTCGGCGGCGGCTGGGGCTGCGGGCGGGCGCGAGGCGGCGGCCGGCCCGGCGAGGCGGCGAGGAGAGCGCCGAGCGGAGGCCAGCTTACCTTGCGCGGCATGTGCGGGAGCCAGCGCCGGCGGGAGGCGGTTCGGCGGGCCGGACTCCGAAGGGACTGACTGCTGCGGCCGTGAGTCGAACGGCTGCTCGGCTGCAGGCTTCGTGAGGCGAAGCGAAGTCAGCAGGTAACTCCCGGTTGTCGCGTTGCTGGGATTGGCGCAGGGAACCGCAGGCGGTGCCGGGGCCCTGGCGCGGCTGCGAGCCGGAGTTCTTGGGGCGCGCTGGCTGGGGCACGGCGGGGGGGCTTGCCCGAGTCACAGGCCTGGGGGTCCGTAAGGGTCTCGCCTGCAGGCTGGGTTGCCGCTGCACGGTTCCCCGCAGGCCGTTTGCCCCGTTCTCAGACTGGCTGATCCAGATGCGTCTCGTGACCAAATTGATAAAAGTTTTCTAAAATAAAGGGATTCAAATCTCAGCTGTAGGATCAGAGTCAATCTGCACTTCGAGGATGTTGACTTCGGTCAGTGAAATAAGCAAAAGAAGAGGGAGATTTTGCTTGTTAATAACTTTGTAGCTGTTGAGGCCGACCACTGTGAAGGCTCCCGAGTCATGTGAGGAATGAAATCTGTGTCAGGTGTATCTTGAAGACCTCACGTTTCCCTGAAGTGCCTATAATCAGATGCAGACTTGAAGGCTGGAAAGACTTACATGTGTAAAGAATCAGCATCTATTCATGATTTTAATACTGGTGAGATTTAGAAAATCTAGAGTAAACGTCAGCTTATTTTTAGTTGCTAAGCATCTTGGCAGGCAGATTGGTTATGATGTGACTTTGCCATCCATGACACGTTGGAGTTGGAAAGGAGATAAAAGATTAAGTAGCAAGGAAGTGAGAAAGATACAAAAGGAAATACAGTTAATGAGCATTAGGACATTTCCAGATATTCTGTGACTCTGTAGCCAAGCCCATAAAATGTTAATTTAGTGAATGATTTCAACAAGTTGACAGAAAAGAAGCTCCTATACAAGAAGTCTCCAGTAAAGTTTAACCTCTGTTTTACAGTGAGCAGCTGAATTGGAGCCAGTCTCACAAAGATATGATGATGATGATCCAAGAAATGAAAAGGTGTTTGCCTGAAGAGAAAAGGAGTTCCAGCAAGCCCAGTACCATCAGTGCTCTCAACTATGCCTTGCAGTGTGTCCAACAGGTCCAAGGTAAGTGTGGAAAAAATCTGTAAGTGTAGAAGCTGTATAGCAGCTTGGTTGGAGTAGACGTGTCTGGCAACAAATAACATCAAAACAAATTAAAGCATTACAGTTATCCTGCAAACAGTTGACTTTCTGAAGCACTGTGGGTTGGTTTTTTTTTTTAGATAATCGTGTTCTCTTTTCTGTTGAAATGCGTACCTACTGCATCTCTTTTCTTCAGAATCCCATAGCTAATAGGTGCCTACTAACTTTCTGTGTATATTGTAAACAACAGCCTTCCCATCCCACTTCGAAAAATTATTGGATAGTCAGTGTGTTTCAAGAGAACTAGGTAGCCAAAATTGTTTTTTTGTTCTGTCCTTTCTACTTTTTCATGCTCATTTTCTGCGACATAGATAGGTCACTGCAGCAGTATAATCAGTATTCCTTTTTCCTTTGTCACTACACAGAACTTCCTCATCTCACCTTGGACTTCACCAAAAAGATGACAAAAGTACAAGGGCTGTAAGAAATACTTTCAAAGTAGTCTCCTTACTGACTTCCTTGTGTTTGTTTTGCTTTTCCTGTTTGTTTTTTTTTTTCAATTAGCAAACAATGACTTTTTCCAGGCTCTGAATGACCGAAGAGTGTTTCAGACAGATGTGGTGACGTACAGCATAGAAGAGTTGGTGGCAGTTGCATCTGAACACACTCCAAAAAACACTGTAAGGAATTCAGGCATGCTCAGGGAGCTCACCACTTGCCATTTCACTCGTTATTTAGTCTCCTTACATCATTTTGTGGAAATAGAATGTGTAAAATTGAAAAGCTTTTAAATTTTAGCCAGACATGCCTTTGTGTTTTTGAAGGCAGGTCAAGACTATTTCTTATCTGTGCAGACTCAGGGTACCCAACAGTAGTAAGTGAAGAAATACCTGTTTTTTTCTTGGGTTTTTTTTGCTAGAAGCAGCTATTATCTCTTTGAGAGTCTTATTTGATAATTCATTTACAGCATAGTAAACTCTCAAGACAGACTTAACAGAATGTTTTCAAAGCTGTTCAAGTCCATAGTTGTGAGGGAGTTTGGTTTCTATTTGTACCCTTGGATGTATTTTTTTTTTCTTGATTTGCAGTATGTGTCATGCTCTCTGGCTTTGCTTCAGAGAAGAGAGTGTTTCTTGAGATTTAGTGCTGTTAGATGCTGTATCAGAAATACTGCAAAAGCATTCTACTTGAAAAGTTCTCAGAATATTTTTGTATGTGGAATTGTGGTGAATACTCTGAAATTTGAGGAGAAGTGCATGGAGCGATAACCAGTCATTCTGGACAATGGCAAGCATCACTGTAATCTGTTTCAGTTTTGATATTGCAGTCTTATTAGCATTTGTAAATCATGAGTAAGCTACTATAGCTTTGGAGATTGTAGTACCTCACACAAAACTTTAATTGGACATTAACTGAAGAACCCATTTTTGAACCTCTCCTTTAGGGTGGAGTGTGTGGTGGTTTGGGATTTGTTTAGTTGGTTTGGGGTTGTTTTTGTTTTGGTTTTTTATCCCTACAGTATTGCTACCATGTTTTGGGGGAGGCTTGCCTTTAACAATGTTTGTTTTTCAGGACACTTTTGTGGCTGTGTTTTCCTTGCTTTCGGGACGCATAGTGCATATTTCTGAGCAGGCAGCATCCATTCTAAACTGTAAGAAGAAAGTGTTGGACTCATCCCGGTTTGTAGAGCTGCTTGTCCCTCAGGATGTGAGTGTGTTCTACACACATGTCGATCAGTCCCACCTGCCGCTTTGGAACATGGAAGGTCAAGCAGGTGGGACTTGGCAATGCTCTTAAACACTTTATCTGTCTTTCTGTCTTTGCAGAATGAGGATAGAATAGTTGTTCATTTTAAATGCTTATGCTTTAGCATTAGCTGACTTGCTGTTTAGTGCTGGATGTGCCTAAATGGTGCCTTTTGAGTCCTATGTTATTTGTGAGCAATTGAAGTGAAGGTCACATGCCAAGGCCATGTCTTGTGCCCACCTTGTCATGGGACTGTTCAGGCATCAGGGCTGGGAAGTTCAAAATCCTTGCTACCAAAGGATGTGAAACATCAGAGGCTGCTAACGCTGACATGGCAGGGATTCCCCAACTTGTCGTGTGCCTACCCAGCAGAGCAGTGGCACCCCTATGGAGTTTTTGTTATTTTCTTGCTGTGAACTGTTACTGAATTTTCCTCTCCCCTTAACTCTTGGCTATATATAGTTTTTGTTACAGGGCTCATAACATCAGGAACTTTCACCTTTCCTTTCCATAGCGATGCACTGGGGAAAAGAGTTTTTTAGATTGTGTGTGTTTCTTCTGAATTTAGTTCCAGGTCAGCCATTTCTCCAAGAGTGAATGGGCTGGAGAAGAGAGATAGCATTTGAGGCGGGAGCAGACTGTTGAACAGCTAATTCAGTAGCTAATAAAGAGCAGGTTGTGAGACTTCGGTCTTGCTCAGAAAGTCTGGAGAATGTAGAGTTTAAAACAGTTCTGATAGGTGTGACCTTTTTAAGGATATTGACTGATGCTTTCAATGTGTATTCTTCTTCTTAGCTTCTCTGTATGAATATGCCCAGGTGAAATCCTTTTTCTGCAGGATCAGGCAAGTACATTATTATAGTTTTATGTTTGCAAAGGCTAGGGAGAAGGGTATGGTACTGGCAGAAAGAGTGTACTGTTGTTACAGCTGACCAGTGTGAGCTCATGGAACGCCATTACAAAATTGACTTATTGTGTTTAAAATTGGCATCCAGTAGGACATTTTGGATCTTTCCCATAGCAGTGCTTAAACTTGCATGGAGGCAGAAGGAAAGCTTTTCTTACATGTTTCTTTTGGATTTACCCATTTCCCTCAGTACTGTTGTGCAGGAGAAGAATGATCTTCTGAAAAATTGCTGCTCCCCCTTTTACAGTTGGAGAATGAAGGCAAAGAGTGTTTTAAGATTGCTCGAGAGTTTGCGACAGAGGCAGCAACAGAAACTCAGTCAGCTGAGTCCCAGCATGAGACCCGAATCATGAGATACTACTTGCTGTCACTACGGATGCAGTTTGTTGCTTTGTGCCTGGCTAATCTTAGTGCTAAAAGTAGGAAGGGGAAGAAAAAAAAAAAAAAAGAGAGATTGACCTGTAATCTTCAGTGTAGTTCTGTTTCAGACATGGGCAGTCTCTTGATTTCAGTAAGAACTGTTTACTTCTGGGCAGGTACAATACTTACTCCGTCTTTCAATCCATCATCGATTCAGTCATTCAGTCATCTGTGTTTCAAAAACCCAAGCTCTAACATCACATTTGTCTCTTGAATTGTGTAAGGGCACTTGGAATAAATATAGCAGAACAGATACCAATTTAAAGTTGGGCAAGTTGTTTGTAGGATACATAAACATTTTGCAAGAGTTTTTCTTCAGATTTTCATATGACATCCATCCTTCCTTTATATAACAGATCCTTTTGATTATGTGGAATTCATTAGCAAAAAATATTTTTTCACAAGTGCACGCTAGGCTTAAGTATGAAAATGTGTTTTTTTGTGGGTTAAACTTCTGCTATATCCAATTTCCATTAGTGTCTTTTTTTTTTTCCCGAGAGGGGTAGCTGTCAGTAGTAGTTTTTATGACACTAACTTCTCTCTAGAAACATTTTACAAAATGAAGTGTGGAATAAGAAAGTAACTTTTAGTGTGAGAGCGTCCAAAAAATTATGTAAATTCTTTCTGGCAGAGCTGGATAAGATACTGCAATTCTAACAGGTGAAAAAGCACTTGCGATAGAAACAGGCAATTGCTAATGCAGTTGTTACAAAGCCCTGGTTAAAATCTCATGTAGAATGTTGTGTGCTGCTACTCCTCACACGTGTTCTAGGAAGACAGATTCTCATGGAAGAACAACTATTTGTGAACTGAGGCTGGAGGAGTCTTACTTGTGTAGGTCAGTGAAACGGAACTTGAGAGAGACAGTTTGTTTGGTTTGTTTTTTTTTTCCCCTGAAACTGGTACAGAATAAACAAAAAACAGGAAAAAGAACTATTTAACTTGAAGAAGAGCGCAAAACTAAATGAGTGGTTCTCGTGAATACATTTGAACCAAGAATTAGAAGGTGGTCTTTAACCATTAGAGTAATGGCATTTCTAGAACAGCCTCTGAGTGCAAGTATTGGACACAAAACACCTGCTTGAGTTTAAGGGGAACGAGATCAGTATTGCTGAATGTGTTGGCGTTGGATCGCAAGGGAGCGTGCATAGCACCTCAGGAGATTCTGATTGTCTGTGTGCTCAGCATAACTTTGCTGTGCAGGACTCTCAGCCCTGGTGTCAAGTATCTGAGTCTTGAAACCAGTGCATTAATCTCTTTTACTTTTCCTCAGAGGTGTTAAAGATCAAGAAGACGAAACGTGTTATTACCCCTTCCGAATCACCCCATACTTGGTCTATGTGTGTACTTCCATCCACGTGGATGCAGAATCCTGCTGCTTGGCTTTGGCTGAGAAGATTCACTCTGGATATGAAGGCAAGTCAGGAGACTCCAGTGAAAAAAACAAGCCAATAGGAAAATGCAGTACATGAACGTCTGCTTCCTTTGTTTAGAACTTGTGCTTGGGTAGTCTCACCTGTGTAATTTCCAGTTTGTGTGTGGGGGCATGAATGCGAATCCAGAGCATCTGTGCTTTCTTTGCAAGGCCCTGAAGCGTTTGACCTCTTATCACTATTTTTATTTTTGAGAGAAGTCTGTAGCACCAAAAATTTGTAATGTTTCTATGAGTTACTGGTGAGAAAGCAGTGAACAGTTAAAAAGTTCATGAGCCAATAACACTCTATCATGAGCAAAAGTAACAGGTTTTCTGTGCTAGTACAGGTTTTGTTTCAGTAAATGTTTCTTTTTTTTTATTAGCTCCTCGAATTCCTATGGATAAAAGAATCTTCACCACTACTCACACCCCTGGGTGTGTTTTTCTTGAGATAGATGACAGGTGAGATTTGAATCTTAAGACCTATGAGAGGTGTGTATGGAGAGGTAGCAAAAACTCCTTTGGTGATGCAGCCGGAGACCCAAGTAAAGCAGTTGAACTGTGTAGCTGGCAATAGTTAGTTAAACAAAGTAGTTTTGTGTTAGTCCACTCATGGAAAAGCATCTAGAACTCCACAGACGTAATCTCCTTTGTTGACTTAAAATGTCAATTAAACAGAACTGCAACCAGTTTTCATTATCCAGGGCAATGGGGATCTGTGGTAACACAGACAGTAGAAAACCCACATAATGCAAAGCTCTGGGGATCAGTGTGGAAATACAGCTGTACTGAGCTGGGTCAAATATATTTGGCCAGACTAAAGCTGTCTCCTGCAAAGCCACAGGAGTGTTTTTACAACACGCTTTGCAGCATCCATGTCAGATTTCTTACTGACATTTTGCCTGTGACCTGTTTCTTCAAGATCCTTTTTTTTTTTTTTCTTTGTATATAGATGTTCACAAAACTGTGAAAATCTGTTAGATCTCCAGGCACAGAAATGTTTGTTATTGGTATTTACATGTCTGCATTGCACTGGAGGATTATCAGATGGGCTGGAAAATGTTCCGTAGCCTTAGTTCATGCTGTTGTAGATCATGCATGGGGACTTCACTGACAAGAAAAAGGTTAAAGATGTAAATACTCAAAACTGTGTTATAATTAGTGATAATGTGTTCGAGTTTCAGAGCAGTGCCTTTGTTGGGTTATTTACCTCAGGATTTAGTTGGAACATCCATACTCATGTATTTGCACCCAGAAGATCGTCCTTTGATGATTGCTATTCATCAGAAAAGTAAGTACAGTTGCTTTAAGAGGGATGTTCTTTCATTATCATATTGCCTGACATGTGACTGATCTGCAGTCTAGACAAAAACAAATGAATCGATGAATTAAAGCAATCAGTTTGAGATCAAAGCAAATTTTTAAAGTTTTAAAGGACCCTAGTCATTAGTGTTTGTGCTTGCGCTACTGTGTCATAATGTAAACTAAACCTTGTTTCTTTATTTTTTTTCAGTCCTGAAATTTGCTGGCCAACCCCCTTTTGAATATTTACCTATTAGATTTTGTACTCAAAATGGGGATTATGTCATACTGGATACCAGCTGGTCCAGTTTTGTGAATCCTTGGAGCAGGAAGGTAGTGTTCATCATTGGCCGACACAAAGTCCGGACGTAAGTCAGTTGTAGAATTGATCTATTAAAGTGCTTGTCATTGAATACTCTGCAAAACAAAAAAGTCTCACTGCTGAACTAGAGAGGTGACGTTTTTCCTGCAGTCTGTGACAACTACCTAGCATCTGTCTTGGAGCCCATTCCTGCAGAACAGCATGAGTCTTGTTTATTAAGTATGAAAATAAGTAAATTACTTTGAAGTAAAAGGCAAAGCCAACTTTTTTTTAGCATATGTTTTTGCACGTGGTTGATGTCCAAATACTGTGACCATGGACATGTCTAAATCAAAATATCAGTTTAAGACAAGCCGAGTAAAAGCTAAAAAGCAACGTAAAAAGTAGATCAACAAATAATTAGTTGACATTCATTTATGTTTTGGCTCACAAAAAACACCCCATTAATTGTCAGACACAAAGCCATAATCACCTTCTGGCTTGTTTTCTTCTGGAACATTCACTTGATACAGGATCTAAATATCTACCAAGGTAACCTCATTTAAAAATGCCATTAGTGTTGAATGTGCAATTTAATTTTTCAGATTTTTTTTTTCCTTAGTTTCTTAGAGATTTGGAAAGATGACTGTCTGCCTTCCTCTTACCTGGTTTCTTTTGGGGACGGTCTTTTGACTTTTCAAAGTGATCTTTTGTTCAAGATTTTATGGGGTCTGGATTTGTCTTCTGAGTGGAGGAGGCAGAGGGTAGGTGCTTGTCGACCTTAACTCGTGTCAGTGTGCTGCTGTACTGACTTCCCTGGTGAAGCACTGGTCTCATAGCACTGTGCTAGCAGAGCTGCTGGTAGAACAGGTGACATCCGTTTGTGTTGATTCAGCAAAGCAGTCAAAATAATGTAAAAAAGAATCTGTTCTATCTCTGTTTATACCTACTTTGACAAATTAAAATTAATAGTGCAATTTTTTGACTCTGCAGAAGCCCTCTGAATGAAGATGTCTTTGCTGCAAGAAGTAAAGAAACAAGCAGTGTTCAGAAAGAGATAAGAGAATTGCAAGGACAAATTTACAAGTTGCTTCTGCAGGTAAAGAAGAGGGAAGAATTTCAGAACACTGGCCACCCTTCTAAATGAGAGGCTGAAGAAACTTGGGTCTGTTTAGCGGGCTACTTTTGGGATGGTCTTTTAAAAGGTCTGGAAGGAAAGTTCTCAATGGAGACAGGCTTGTCTGACAGGATTAAAAATATGGCTCTGGGTAGCCCACCTGATTAGAAAAAAATACTGTTTCACATATTTGCCAAATCTTTATGTTGAAAGATAAATCTGCATCCTGCAACATCTTTAAGCACAGTGGAGAATTTTTCCCAAGCAAGTGGTAGAGCCCAGAGCAATACTGATTTTTCACTGAATTTTCTTTGTTTACTTGAAATTCTGTGTTGCAAAGTGTGTTGTTCCCTTTTTGTTCTCTAAGAGGATGAGGGTTTTTTAATTGCTATTTTTTCCTCTCGTGCAGCCAGTTCACAGCAATGTTTCCAGTGGTTATGGAAGCCTTGGAAGCAATGGCTCTTATGAGCACTATATCAGCATAGCATCTTCAAGTGATTCCAATGGGAATTGTGCAGAAGAAATACAGGAACCAGTAAGTCTCTGAATGTGTCACTGCCTGCAGAGCAGTAAAAATACAGGTTTAAAAAAAATTTTTGCTGTGTACATATGCACTACTTATCATGGATTTTGCTGAAGTAGGAAGATACAGCTAGGTTCAAGCTAAATGTACTTAAATTGGTCAATTATAGAATGCTGGCTTTTGTGTTTTGCTCTTAATTTTGCTGACTAAAATAGGCAGAGAAATGCTATGGTAGTTCACTAAAGTAAATTGAAGACTTGCGCAAGATCAGCCTTCTCAAAGAACCAGTGGACTCAGAGGGGAAAAAAGTGGAAGAACCATGCAACCAGAAAGAGGGTTGATGCATGTGGAGGGGTTTCTGTTTGCTTGGGATTTTCTGTTTTGTTTTGAAAAGGGCACTAGAGGTTCAGTGTAGACTGCTATAGAAGAGAGTGGAAACAGTGCTGTCCTAAAACAAACATTGCAATTACCCAATTTCCTTGTGAGCCTGGGTAAGTCATGAGCTTATTCCCACTCTCAAGGCTTTCATTGGTATTAAAACATTCAAATGCTGAGGCTGTTTGAGCTTTATTATAGTTAATTTAATTAAATTAACCATGATAACTAGATTCATTAAATTTACAAATACCAATAGATACCAGGCTTAGGCTGACAGTTTACTCCCTTTCAGTTTGGATATACAATAACCCAAGCCCATCTTAGTGGTCTCCTATGGCCTCTTTTTATTCGTTCTATTCTGACTTCACATTTTCACATATCTCAAGATGACATTGCAACAAGTTTGTGCAGATGTCAACCGAATAAAGAATGTGGGACAGCAGCTGTATATTGCGTCAAAGAGCAAGACACAGAATGGAAATGAACAGGCTGTGAGCTCAGAAGTGCTAGGAGGTAAGTTAATGTAGTTACAATCCTTAAGGTAACATGAACACCTGTACATCTATAGCTGTGAATTTGGCTAGCTGCTATTATGTTGAAGAACTTAAAATAGCATTTTAGCATGGCTTAAATGTGGGAATTGTTTTGTTGGGGTTTTGTTGTTGTTTGTTGGTTTTTTTTTAAAAAAAAACACCACAAAAATCAAAGAACCAAAAAAAATCAAAACCCACCCCCCAAAAAAAGCTTAGCAGATACAATAACTTTCCAACTGCTTCCTGAGATATGGAGGAACATACCTGTCTCTTTCTAGGTTAATAGACTATTTTTTATTTTAACATTTTCTGGTGAAAATGCAGTCTTTCTTGTAGCAAGTATAAGTCTGCTATGGAAGCTTCCCTTAGTTACTTTATGTGGACTCTCAGAAACAATCCATAGGTTGGAAGACACTGCCCCACTTACCACTGAAATAGTGGTTTAGTTATTAAGTGTTTAATATTATGCTAGTGCACATTATTTGCAGTTAGTACCTAGCACAAATGTATGGAGAAAACTGGATGCTTCCTCAGATGTCATAGGGATTTGTATTAAAACATTTTGCACTGTGATACTCTCTAGGAAAGTTATAGTTAACTCCTAGTCTTGTTGATAAGAGGACTGCACTGTGAATGTTGATACTATTCTGACCAGTGTATCTGTGCTCTAAAAAGCTGTAAATTACTGTTAAATAACAGATCGGATTCTGTGATGTATAATTTGAGAGAAGAGTAATATTACTAGTTAATAACAATATATATTATGCATAATAATATATGTTAATAATAATAAAGTTAATAATCGTAGTTGTTCTGAGTGGATGTTTAAGGTGATGTGTGGGGTTTATTGCTTTTTAGGCATTCTTTCCCCTTCTCCCTCCTCTTCCTCAAAGCATGTGAATTGAGGTGAAAATGCAGGATAACTTAGTAATGAGAGCTGTGCTGTCATAAGCCATGTATCCCTGTACAATATATGTGTATCACGATATATATATATGTGTGTCTTGGTGGAGATAGTGTTTAGATGCCTTTGAGAAGAGTCTTTGAGGATTTCTTCTTTTCTAGGGAAGAGGCACACTGCTTCCTGTTTACTTCAGACATTGAGAAGTGATGGCACAGAAGAACCAGGCAATGCGTTTTACGATGATTCAAAGAAGACCTTGTGTGTCCCTTCCTATCAGCAGATCAATTGTGTTGATAGTATCATCAGGTAATAAACTATGAAGCAATTGTAGTGATACAAGTTTAAGATTAATTGGTGCAAGGTACATAGCCGAGCAGTTTGCATTGGTCTAAACTGCCTAGGTTTTGAGTTGGAGATAAATTTGGAATGGTTTGTAAAGTTTTCTGCCTCTGTGAGCAATCCATCCCAATGCTCAGTCAATCTGAATTACACAGCAATGAAGAATTTAGGACCTAAGATTCTGTTTGCAAGTATTGACATTTGTCTGCTGCTAGTTTCACCATTGGTGCAACAGAAGTTTGAGAATTTCGATGGGCATAGTATGTCAATGTCTTCTCAATATATGTGTTGAGAACATCCGTATGAAACAGAAGGTTGATGTAATTTATAAAATATTGGGGTTTTCTAACCCAATTGTCGTCTTTTTTTCATTCTTGTCTCTCTCTTGTCTCTCTTTACATTTTCTTTTTTTTTTTTTTTAGTAATTGATAGATTTTATTTTAGATACTTCTTGGAAAGCAGATATGTGTCCAGAGCTTTCTGCAGTGTAAAATACTAGTTAACAACCCCTAAATCTCTAGGTTGGATTGTTCAAATGTTTGTCTCTTCAAATGGAGGAAAAAACTGCAAAATAGGGAGAGCTTCCTGTGATATGCTTTTATTTCAGATATCTAGAGAGCTGCAGTATTCCAGCGTTGAAAAGAAAATGTAAATTTTCTGCAAATACATCATCGTCATCGTCAGAAGACGACAAGCAAGTCCAGCAGAGTCAGCAGGAAGTTGAGGCATTGGAAGGTAACACAAAGTACACTGACAATCACAATAGAACTGTAACAACTGATCTATTTTTTTGTATGCAGCTGTTGTACGTTCCAAGGTTTGCGTCCACTTTTAAAATTGTTGTCACACTAACAGCACAAGTATTTTGGTTATGTGGTAAATATTTGGTTACCTTGTCTAGATCTCACAATTAAGCGTAAGCTACAATATTAAGTCTTTGAATGTAGGGTGCATCAAATGAACTATTGTTTGTTGTTGCTAAATGAACCTTCTGTTGCTCTCTCATTTTATGGCATGTTTAGTATATGCTGACATTGCACTGGCTTATGAATGTTACATTTATTTGTATACAAGACTGTCTTATATAATAGTCTGTACAGTTACTGATTGTTTCCATACCAGTCAGACTTGATGAATTGGAAGCATAGTGCTTGGAATGAAATTCTATGTAGTAACTTTGTCATTTACCAATAGATACTGCTATCCTTTCAGCAGTTAATTCCCAAACTCCAATATCTGCTGATCAGGAAGAGACACTGAAAGACCAGACACCTGCAGGCATGGTGGGAGCTCATCTGGCAGACCTGACCCTATCCCACAAGGCTCCAAGTGTGGTGTCTGTCACCAGCCAGTGCAGTTACAGCAGCACTATAGTCCATGTCCCACACCCTGAATCAGGTACTGTTCACACTCGCAAATGACTGGAGTCACTGATTTTTAAATTTATCAAATGTTTCCAGACTGAAGTACACAGAAAGTTTTGTCCATTTGAGATACGTTCTCATGAATGTGAACTCTGAAATATAATTAAGGTACTTCTAGTGACACTGTGAAGAAAACTTGAGCCTGGAAATTTTTACAGTATTTTAATAAAATCTAGTTTTAGCAGAGTGCACTATTTCTTTTCTCCTTTAACTTCATCACATGTATCTCAAAGACAACAGTATGCTTTTGGCCATTGAGGATTAAAATAAAAATGACTAATGGGCCAGTGTTACTTCATTTTAGTGCGGAAAGAAGCATAAAAATGAGTATTTAACTGCTGCTGTACTGGGAAAGTATGAAGAAAAAAGTTCCTCTGTAACTTCAAAGTAAATTTGAAGTTTTCCAGATCATGCAAAATAATTTGCTCAGTTGATGTTAGTGTAACTATATTTGAGTGTAAAGGGTGTTTTCTCCCTCTGCCTCTGCAGCCTGTATCTGCTTGGTAGCTCAGACGAGATTTGTTTTCTGTGTAACCCTCTGGGTGTTGTGGGAGTTCACACAAGAAGGCCAGAGCAAAGAGTGATTGATTTATTTTCTTCCTTCTTCAAAGAAGTGACTGCAATGGAGGATGCTACTGTTGGAAGTGAACAAATTGAGCTGCCTCCTGTGGATGTCCAGTATCTCACTATGGTACCTGAGGACTTAAAGCTAGTTGGGCTAACAAAAGAGATGTTGTCAGCCCACACTCAAAAGGAGGAGCAGAACTACGTTGACAAGTTCCGCCAGAGGATCTTGCTCTCTCCATTTAGAACTTACCTTCAGCAGGGGAGCAGAAGTAACAACAGACATTCCTGTGGCCAAGGTAGGCAGCGCCTTTGAGAAATAAAGACTTAGTAGATGACTTACAAAGACCAACCTAGCAATGGAATTTGGTTCTCCTTTGAATGATTTAGCGAGTATCTTACTATGGCTGCAAACAGAATACTTCCTTTAAACTGCCAAGGCTTGACAAGAGCATCGCCCACACAGAAGGTCTGCTCCATCTTGGATATTGCTATCTTAGACTTTTCACAAAGCAGGTAGTTATTGCAGTAAGCCCTGCAAATCCCAAGTAGTTTATTGCCTCCCCTTGAAGGAATGTGAAAGAACTGATTGGGATAAGCCAAAACGATCAAGAAGAAAATTGATGACATGAAGGAAAATATTGTAGATGTGTCAGCAAAGCTGTCACTGTACTGTATGGAAGAATTATCCAGAGGAAAGTCAGCTCTCCAAATAAACCACACTCAATTATCTGGATGTTTTTCTCTTTTCTCTCTTTTTTTCTTTTCTTTTTCTTTCTTTTTTTTGTCATTTCAGTGAATATGCCTATTTTTCTTCCTCCTCAGGAGATTCCCCTTCAAAGCAGATGAACCCAGCTAGCTGTAAAAAAGACAAACATGGAAAATTCAAGCGCCAGAAACCTCAGAGACAGTCCTCAGATAGCCACTCTTCTAGTAAAAATAGAAATAGTCTTCCATGTGAGAAGAGAACATTTCAGAAACAGTCATTTTCTCCCTCAGCAGTGTCCTATCTGAGCTCCTCCAGTATGAATGTCCTTCCTCGTGTGGCATTTCCTGTCTATTCGGATCCACTGTGTAGTTTTCCAGCCTCTTCTGTAGGAGAGGAGCTTGCCTTTCACTCGTTAAAACCTGAATCAGTGTCACCATCACAACTATGCTATGAAGCGCANTNTATNCCCAGCAAACATAGGCACGTTTATGGCTGTATTTTTTCAGAGTTTCCCCGTGTATGCTCAGATGCCTCAATGTGTCTTTATTCCTAGCCCTCAGTATGTTTATCTCCCCTCTTCATATCCATGCACTACACTACCTCTAGTCCCCGCTCCTTCTGCTCCATCACCAATTGCACTGCGGTCTGTGGATCAGCCCTTTCCAGCCTCTTCTGCCACATCCACAGAGGACCAGCAAGAGGCCCAGCGTGACCAGGCCATACTGCTGAGCAGTTCACGGAGCAGCTCCCCACTTCAGCTGAATTTGCTTCAAGAAGAGCTGCCAAAACCTATGGAGCTTTCCATTAGTACTGATGTTAAAGCATATACAGAAGCTAAATGTGTAAGTAACACAAATTTTTAAGACAGGAGAAACTGACTTTCACGGTGTTCAGTCACCAAAACCAGTGATGGTCTGTGTTTCAGGGTCACCAGATTTTATGAGCTGCTTTTTCCGGTGGCTGTGCTATGCAGTCTGTGGGACACAAATAGCACAGGAGGTGGAGAAAGCTGTTTATACTTGCGCCTGTGGGAACTTGTTACAGTACAGTGTTGGCACTTAGTAAATGACAGAAATGCGAGATCATCTGGTCTAGGCTGCCACAAGCCACTTTTGCTCAGCATTCTGGCAGCAGCCTTTTCAATTAAACTGGTGGCAGGAAATTTGGGATTGGGGCTTTTGTGCATGTGCAACTTGGTTAGTGCTGCGCAATTTGCATCTTTTTTCACCCAGTCCCACAGTCTCTGTGGAGAACCAAAACAAAGGGAAGATACACTGCTAATTACTCCCTCTGTCTCCCAGGGATGCAGCTATTGAACGAAGAACAGGGTCGGTTTCCATACATGGGCATAGAAAAGGCCTCTCCAACTTCCGTGGTAAACTCAGAGGCAGAAATCTGAGCTCTGCAGGCAAGGAAAAAAATGTTGGCTCCTGAATCCAGATTGGGCTGAAAAGGCTGGATCAGCTGAAACTGCAGGTTAGGGTCCTGAAAGGGGAGTTGGTGTACCTGTAGGTGCTGAAGCAGTGAGCTTCACATAGTGGATGAGGGGAAGGTGCTCTCATTTTCTCTGTAGTGCAGTATTGCTTGATGTGTGTGGCTGCTTCCTGCCATCTAACAGGACATGAAGGGAACTGACTCCTGCTCTCTTGTCAGCAGAAAATATTAACTTAATGCAACAGTACAATATCATCACCCAGTGGGGAAGGATCTACAGCAGAAACCAGTAAGCTAGAGCCCAGATGCTTGTTGATTTCACCCGTGGAGAGTGTTACCCTGAGTTCAAGACCACCGTTCATTTTCAGAGCTAGAAACTCCAAAACTATTGAACTGATATGAGAACTTAGTCTACAAGTGACAAATTCAGTAAATGCACTAACTTCCTTTTTCAAACTTAAATGTAACTTCTGTGGATGCATTTGTTTTGATTTTTGTCTCCAGGACAATGATCCAGAAGACTGCGATAACAGCGTTAGCCATTGTGCTTCTAGTGGATTTATTGACCGCTCGCTGTACGAGGACTCGCAGTCAGGTACAGGTTCAGCAGCATCAGACAGGCGATCAGCTTCATCTGGTTCTGGCATAGGTAGGGAAGTTTGAGATTTGGATGTTTGGTGCTTTGGTGCTAGATGGCTTGCTAACATGTTGGTAATTCATAACAAGATACTGTAATGGGAATGGGAAATTCAGTAAGAGGATCTATAGTCTTTACTTTTCACCTGCTTTCAGTGTTTGAAGCCAAGTTTGTTTTAGTCACTGTAGTTGGAAATGGGAATCTAAGAAGTTGTTCCTTTAATCTGTAAGTCACTCTTTCATTTTGCTCATTATCACTTTTCTCTGCATTAGATACTGTCTTACTGAGTAAATCTGCCTAGAGCAGGACCTCTTGAAACAGAAACAGAGAATCTAAGCCCATTAATTTTGAGAAGAGTGAATAGAGCTTTGGAGATCTTGAGTAACTTAATAGAATGCACTTTATCTTTGAATTCTCAATAGGTAGTAATCACTTGCTAGGACAATCACCTGTTGGTATCTGTGTTCGTGTTACAGAACTAGCTTGCAAGAATACACTGGTGTTCTTTTACTTTGTGCTTAATTACTTGGATTTCTTGGACATCTGCATTCATTTTTTTCATGGTAATTCTCAGCAGGTAGTGGGAAAAGCAGCAGGTATTTTGCCAGTAATGATTCTTCTGAAACTTCCAAAGAAGAGAAGAATCAGAAAGCAGAAGACAAAGCGACAGCTCATAAATCCAAACATGAGTCAGCATGGGTGATGATGGATCATACACTTGAGCAAGTTCTAATGACTTACCAAATGCCAAACAGGTTGGAAAACATCAACAATTTCTGACATGTAGTTTGGAATTGTGCTTAGAACTGTAGCATTAAAAATGAGACCGTGGAAACAGTGCATGAACCAATGAAACTCCAAGAAGGTGTATTGATTTACTGTTCGTGCATTTTAAGCCCTGGTTACTTCCTTTTGTCTATTTTTTTTCTGCATTTCCCCCATTAGTTAAAATATGGTAACATATAACCTTTTTGCTGAAGTGCTACAGGGGTTGGTTATTGTCCTGTACTTTGAATGCATAAAGGGGTAAAAATACTTATGTGTTACTTGCAAGTTGCTTGTAATTAGCTTATGTATAATTTGCAATGAGATTCCACATTGAAAACAAAACCAAAAAAAACCCCACACCAAACACCCATAAAACCCCAGCAAAAACAACAGCTACAAAAAAATCCTGTCAGTTAGCCCAGTGTTGAAAGAAACCTTACAAAACAAACAAGGTATAACAAAGTCTAGTTACTTTTCAATGGCCAGTGCTGTCTAGACTTCAGCCATAGATACTGGCGAAGAGACTCTCCCAATGTGATTATAATCAGTGCCTGCGTTGCTTCATTTAGTACAGCTGTGTTCACAGGTGTTTATTACTTGCAGAATTAAAGAGGAAGTTTTAAAGGAGGATCTGGAGAAGCTGACGGTCATGCAAGATCAGCAGCCTTGGTTTACGGATGGGCAGAAGGAGGAGCTTGCAGAGGTACATACGTGGATCCGGACCCAGACTGTCCCACTGCAGATCAGCACCCAAGTAAGGAGCTGTGAAAGGAATCAGCAGCTTATTCATGCCTTGGCTAGCCGGAGGCAGTGCTGTTTCTAACCAATGCAGTCTTATAGTCCTGGGGTCACTGATGGTTTTTACTTGTAAATATAAGAAGGAAATGAGCTCGAGTATGCTAACCAGATGAGAAATGCTAAAATACAGGTCTTTCCATTGTAGTTTTTTGCAAGATAGGCAAATTCTATGTAGGAACCACCTGTAGCAAAGTTCCTTCAGTCATAGTGTTGGATGAATGGGAATAATGTCATGCTCTCAAGTAAGAGTTCGTATCTAGTGATATTTTTTTGTGTTAGTTTTAGGTCTTTTGCTCTTTTTCTTATAAAGTTGATTGTTGCTATGACTGAATAGCATGTAGCTCGGATGGTAGTGAACATTAGAACGAGTATGTTCAGCAAGCTAAAAAATGCTCATAATCACAGAGGAAGTTCAGGTGTCTAGTAAGAAACAGAAAAATAGCTGGCTTTTTGCAGGTGGATTCATTCTTTAAGAATTTTGGTATCTCATGCCTTATTATCTGGTATAACTCTTGGGCATGCTGATGAACTACTTCGGATTTATATTAGTATGTGTTAGAGAACATCCTAATCAGTTTAAAGATCTCCCAGGTGCTATAGAGAAGAAAATAGCAAGGCAGAACTAGTCCCACAAAGATCTAGAGCTCCAGTGATGAGTTGTACAGATAATTTGAAGACAGAGTGGGCTGCATTCCTGTACTCATGCATCAAAGAAATCTGATGTCTGTTACAGCACTGCATGCTCTGTGTGCTAGGATTTCAAAATGTGGCATTCTGAGCTGTGGTTTTTATTCTTAGAACAGAAAAATTGAGAAATCTATGTCCTTGGCTGTGGAACAAGACCAGAAAATTAGTCTTTGTTTTTGTAATACCTTGTTGATAAAAATCTTCTGTGTCCTATTGTGGTTAGGACCACATGTTTGATTCAGATAGCGAAATGATGTCCAGTGATCTTGCAGAAGATTTTGTTGAATGTTTACATCTCAAATGTTACAAGATATGTTGGTACACAAATAGAAGTATTTGATATCTAAGGTGCTAAAACTGTTCCTAAGCAGTCAGTGATGTTTCCAATGCAGACTGTAATTTTATGAGTGCAACTAGGCTTCTGACAGTAGAAGGAAATGCAGGATTTCTTTTTTAATACTCTATTTCAATATTGTATCGTTTCTCAAGAACAAGAAATACCTGGTCTGTCAATATACTCAGGTGTTACAGCCTTTTTTTGTTGGTCGGTGGTGTTGCTGTTCAGTCTGCAGTCCAAATGCTTAATGAGCAGCTTGCTTATAAAACTGAAAGATAAGGCCTTCAAATTCAAGGAAGTTGCATGCCTTTTTATCTCAAAGCTACAACTATACATTCCACTAACAAACTAGTTCACTTCTGAGACAAGATAAGTTGGAGGTGCAAGTACCTGCTTCTGAAAATAAAGAGATCTGTATATATAATCTCTGATTTTAGAGAGATTTCAGCCCATTGGTGAGATGTTTCAAGAGATGGTAACATGTCATGTTGCGAGGATTTGACTTTTTAAAATATACTCATAAAAAGGAGAATTTAAATTACTGTATTCTTGTTCCTTTTTAAAGGGCTGTTTTACATGTGACATCAGGGAAGCGAGTTATGAGGCTGCAATGGCTGATGACAATATGGAAAACAAGGGAAAGTCGCCTCCACTCCTGCAACGCTGAAGGCATCAGCATTTGTGTCAGTAAAACTGCTTGGTGTGATTCCCATTCTCTTTTTCTCTGGCTTTGCTGCATACTGGCAGTGAATCTATGTGGCTGTCTCTTCCCAATGTGAGCAGTCGCACATGTGAAACTAAATCTTCCGCCATTACCACTCCACTCCTGACATGACTTTGAACACAGTCTTCCGCTGGAAGGCTGTTTCCCTTCCTCAACTCCCAGACTTGACGCAGGATGGGTTAGGTTTCTAACTTTTGACTGTTCAATGATGAGCAAAATACAAAGACTTTTTGGTTTTGGGTTTGTTTTTGTTTGTTTGAACTTGGCAAGTAAGAGTCTGAAAAGATGCGGTGGTTAAGAACCTACAGTGATGAACCTAACAGATCAAAGCATGTTTATTCTCCAAATAAGGCAGATGTGTTGAAACCAGCATTAAAATCAAGCTGCAACGAAGTGGTCTTCATTTTTGTTTGTTCAATATTTGAAAGTCTCAACTGAAGATCATAGTATTCTGAGGCTCTATAATCAATGTAGCTGGTTTGAGAATCCAGTAGGCTTTTTAACGAGCAGTTCAAAACTAGCCAGGTTATTCTGCATCAGAATCTCTTTCGTCAGCTTGTGCCCATCAGAAAAATAAACTGAAGTGAAAAGCAGCAAAGCTATTCTCTATGTTTTTCATGATAAGTGTTTTGGAACCAAGTTGTTCTATAGCTTTTGCTTTTAAAGCTGTGTTTCTCAAGGTAGGTGCTTAAAATTAATTGAGGGTAACTGGTTTGCAAATCAGTTAGAGATTAAATTATGAATAGCAATCAAAAAAAATAGAGTAACAGTTCAGGGGTTATTTCCTTATACAGGATCTGCTTTTTAATAAAAGACACATGGAAGACCTCCTCTATCAAGGCACTAGGGCCTAGTTATCAATTCAAGTAGCTACATACAATCTTTTATCTTATGTTGCTAGCACTCTGGAAGGTGGATTTATATCTTAATTTTTTTGTTGCTGTATTAGAGTAGTTAGAAGAGTAGAACAGGAAATTTTGAGCCATTTCTCTGTTCTGTTTTTGTTGTGGTAGTGCCAAAAGAAAAAGAGATTGAGCTTTATTTCTTCTGCTTTCTTGAAAAGTTACAAGCTGTGGAGCCAAACGTGAACATCAAAATACATATTCATTACTTCTTATCACTGTTGACTTCCTGTACAAGTTTTAACCTCTTTCTTTATAATGGAGTCTCTGGCTGTTGAAATCCATGGATGAAAAATGAATTTGTGCATAGTGTGAATTTGTTGTTCAGAAAGCAGTAACCACTTTCAGTGTGTAAAAGGACTTCTTCTCATGCTAATACTTCTAGCTGGATGTCTCAAAGTGGTCTTCAGACAGGACATGCTTCATTAAAACCTAGCAAATTTTGTCTGATTTCCCCTTTGTTTATGAAAAGCTGGATGTAATCACATTTTCCTTGTGGTGTTATTAATCACCTTAGCCTTCTCAACAAAGAGTTTTAGATTGTAACACATTATTCACCCACTTGTTCTGTGTAACTCTTCCTTTTTTGCTATGTGAAGGATTTTCACTTTTTCAATTTCATTCACTAGTAAGCTTCAAGTTGTTGAGTAAGTTAAAAATACTGTGATCTGCAGATCATTGAAGGAAAACGACATCTAAAAGATTTTGTTACTTTTTAAAATAAATTTAGTGACAATATTTGTCATTAAAGCTTATTTCAAGGAAATTTACTTTTACGGAATTTTAAGTTTTCAAGGCTAATTGGACTCAGGCAGTGTTCTTTTGATTTTTTTTTTTTTTTAATTTTTTTTTTTTACAGCCTGCTCTGTTCATACCTATTGCTTTCTATTTATTCTTAAGCTGCATTTCTTTATTTGTCTTTCAGTTTTTTCAGCTTGAACTTCTTTTGGGTTTTTTTTAAAGTGTTGTAGATCAGCAGAGGTCCACGCATCCTCAGTAGTTTTTGTGTTCAAACTTTAAACACTTCTTAAAATAAGACACTTCAATAGATATTTATATATAGCAAGTTATGTACTCAAGTAGGAAAATGTGGGCAATACCTTATACCTGTCCTAGTCCTTTCCAAATACGGTATTCTGCTTTATAGCCACACTACCTAAAATATTTGCTCTAAAACATGTAATAAGATGCTTTGCATATAGGTTCTTATTGGGAAGCTTCTTAACTGACTTAATTGTCAGATTAGACTGATGCACTAGGATTCATTCTAGATATTTTTGCTTAAATTGACTGCTGTAGTGTATTTTGAGACTTAGTGAAATAGAGTGATTTACATACTCCAGGTAAAGTTTAAAAGTGTAAGCCAGAAGGAAAGTTTAGATAACTCCTCTTTTGCTGTACATTATTTCCACTGTTCCTTTCCTGAGTATGAAAATGGCATGGTTTGCAATGTCTTAGCAGGCATATATGTCATCTATTTTATAAAAAAGTGGGACCCAGTTTAGGAGAGTGGTAATGTGTACCTAACACTTGAATAATGCTTTTCATCTGTAGGTCTGGAAACATGTCAAAAAGATGACTGTCATTATCACAGTTGTATACAAAGAGGCAGAGAAACAGAGGACTTGCACAGATGCATATGCCCAGTTCATAGCAAATCCAGGAGTATAATTTGGGGATCTTCACTCACTGTATCCTATGCTGTCTTTGCTACAAGTGGTCAAAATTCTGACCTGTACATAGAAACTTGATCATACAGATTCTTGTGTGGAGATGTTAACTCTTCTTGTACTGCCTACTGCTATGAATTTGTGCCCAATAGGATCATATAGCAATATAAATCCGAGGCAGTTTTTGTAGTGCTGTGAACAACATACTCTATGACCGTATATAATGAAGGTGCATGTGTCTAGGAGTTTGAATTCAAAGTTTGTAATCTTGGCTAAATCTTAGGCGCAAGATTCCTTGTCTGGGGCTTCACTAGTCCTGGGTTACAGAGAAGATTGTGGTATGGGGGATGAATATAAGAGTTACGAAGAGGTGAATCAGTGCTATGTGTGACAATGAAAGCAAATTATTTGCCCAAAACCACAAACTGTCTTGGCTGCAAAACCAGGTTTAGGACAAAAAATGGTTCCTAAGCTGCACTTAACCCCACCAGAACCACAACAGCTTGCAAGCAAATGCCTTATCAAGTCTTTTGGGAGGGACATCGTTTCCGTAAGCTTTCAGGAACTGGTCGTTTTCACTTCAGTTTAAATTAATCTCTTGGTCTATGTAGTTTGCTGGAGTAGTCAGTGAGATCCAGTTCTCATCTGAAAGACCAATGGAGTAAATATTGCAGCCAGATTTGCACATGGCATTTTGTTTATGTGTCTTTGTTTTGCCTGGCATAATTAAAATGTCGCAGGCAGTTTAAAGCTGCTTAGAAGGTCACTTTTTTGGTGATCAAAGGGGAAACACGCAAGTACAGTAATGATGCAGTTAATACCCCCTGTGGGGGCATCAGCAGTTTGGAAACCCTTGGTGGATTTTACTGGCAGTTTTTATGTTGTATTCATAAATACAGGATTATGTTTTTAAAAGATGAGTTGATGTGCGAATATTTTCCTGACATTGCTATGAGCAGGAGGGACCCCAGTGTATTTTTACAATGTGTGATAAATATTCACTGAATGAGTAATGTATTGGTAAGTTCATCTTCCAGCTGAATCAAGTTTTAAATCACAATTGAGTGAATTTTTACATTAGTTGATGGGAATATTTTATTGAAATAATATTCAGCTGTGGTTGAATTTGCAGTTGTGATTTTAACTGTACACTTTAAAGGAGCTTCTGTTTTTATAAATTAAAACTGAAAAATATGCTGCAAAGAACTGTTTCAAATGTGTGTTTACTTTCATTGTTTCGTAGTTTTGAGAAAATAGACAAAATTTAAGAAAATATTTATTACATTTTTTCTGATTGTACATAGGTGTTGAGGTTGTGGGTACAGAGAAAATGGTGATGTGATGGCCATTCATCCTGTTTTGTATGGGGTTTTGTGGTTTGGTTTTGTTTGTTTGTTTTATCTCACTCTACCTTGCCCACTTCAGTACATGTTATTTCCTTTCTAATTGCATCCCATGAAGAAGGGCAGGTATCTTTTCAATGTAAAGGATTATGTTTGGATGTGTAAGATGTTAGGGTTTGGCATGCAGGATTTAAAGTTTATGCCTGTGCTGATTTTATTAGAAAAGGTAAATAATGAACACCCTGGGAGCACTTTGCCCCCATGATGCTAAAAATAGTGTTCTAGAGGAAGCACAAAGGAGTAATTCATAGGTTTAATTCACAGGCACATCCCATAGAGCGATAAAGTTCTTAATTGATTGCAGAGAAACAATTTGCTCATCTTTTTCTGCTTTAAGGGACTTTACAGACAAGCGTGGTCGACAGTGCTTAAAGAAGCCTGCAGGAGAAAGGCAGAGTCACTGCAGGGAGTAGAAAGTACAGAACAAAAGATGTAGCATCTTACTACAATTGGAAAAGCAAGAAGTAATCTTAGATAAGTATGTAACTGAAGGTGCTTCTGGCAAGGTAAGTGATGCAGTTCCTTGAAATACAGGCATCTCGAAGGTTACATTTGATATATTTTTGCTGATGGCTTATTAATTTTGGAAGAGTGATTTGGTCATTCTAAACATAATTATAGATGTGAGCCAAATTATCTAGATGGTTTTGGTCCAAAAATTAGGAGGACAAGTGAATAGACTTGTGAAATGAAAAAGTTCAAGATGGTGCTATGTTTTTATTCAGAGATCTAGACATTGTCAGTTCAGCTATGTTACTGATTTGTCAACAGGAGTTACCCTCCTGTCAGCTGAAGTTCTTGCAGTTAAAAGTCTGTAGCTTACACCTCTGTGTGGATGTTAAAGGTGAACTGAATGATGTACTTCTGTATTTTTGGCAGATGGTGAGAGAGAAGTACTGGACCTGTGATTCTTGGTCACCTCAATCTCAAAAGTAATGGGACTGTAGCTTTTCTGTAGTAGGTTTACTGCACAGTTGCATTAACTTTCAAGATATATATTACATACTGCTTCTGTGCAGCTCAAAACGGCGTCTGCCTGCTGGACTTCCATTTGATGCTGCAGTTTGCTGCCCGAAACCATTGCAGGCAGGCTCAGGCTGGCATAGATGGGACTCTTGTGGCTCACTTTCCCAGCTAGTTGCACCTTTCTGCCTGCTCTAAGAGCTCTGCCCCGTCTGGTGGAAGGACAATCAGCCTGGCCTCCAGAGTTCTTCCTACAGTCTCTTTAGTTTTCTGTGACAGCTCCAGCCTTCTAGTCTCTGGCCTGCAGAAGAGAGGAAAAGCTCGGAGCTGAAAGCTGGCAGGAGCTATGGGTTATAGCAGGATGGGGGAGAAGCGGAATTTGCCTTTCTCTGTTGTGGACCTGCTGGGCTCTCCACCCTGGAATTGAGTTTATCTGGCATCTGCCATGGATGTTTCCTTCAGGAAGGAGGCAGTTGGGTGTGCAACACTGCCTCTAACGGTCGCTTTTTGAGAACTACTGGTCATGTCCAAAGATGCAGTCTGAACTCCTTCCTGCCAGAGAAAAGGGCTGTAAATGACTGGAAGCTTCTGGCTCTGCTGAAATTCTGCTAGATTTCAATTAGCTGAATTCCCCACCCAGCCCCTGCTGCTGTGCTCTGGCCTAGCTTGAACGCAATAAGTTGTTTGAGTATTGTTTCTTTAGATGCAATAACTGCTAGCAAGTATTTTTGCAGTATTGAAAGTTGAAACAGTTTGAGGGTTTGTAGCTCGCTTACCTCATCTTGACTCCATACTATCTTCATTTATTCTCTTATGTAGATGGCTAGTGAACTTTTTAATACTTGTGATATTTTTATTTTTATTATTATTATTATTATTCATTGTGGCTTTATTTGGCTTTATGTTTGCAATTTTTGAAGTGGGATTGAACAAATACATTTTTCTTCCCAGTGTTTGCAGGCTCTGCACCTTTCCCTGTTCTTGAAATAAATCTGTCTCAGATGGTTTAGATAAATTTGAAGTCTTTTCTTTAAAGTTTTTATTGACTGATGAGGTGGCAGGAAAGGAGTAATTTCCAGCCAGGCAGTGACTTGCTGCATTGTGTAAGAGAAGGATGAGTGGAGGAAAAGAAGGTTATCAGGAGTAGTCAGCATGGATTCACCAAGGGGAAAGCATGCCTGTCCAATCTGATAGCTTGCTACAATGGCATGACTGGCTGGGTAGATGAGGGGAGAGCCGTGGATGTTGTCTACCTAGACTTCAGCAAGGCTTTCAACACGGTCTCCCGTAACATCCTCCTAGGGAAGCTCAGGAAGTGTGGGCTGGATGAGTGGTCAGTGAGGTGGATTGAGAACTGGCTGAATGGCAGAACTCAGAGGGCCGTCATCAGCGGTGCTGAGTCTAGTTGGAGGCCGGTAACTAGTGGTGTCCCCCAGGGGTCAGTGCTGGGCCCAGTCTTGTTCAACTTCTTCATCAATGACCTGGATGAAGAGTTAGAGTGTACCCTCAGCAAGTTTGCTGACGACACAAAACTGGGAGGAGTGGTAGATACACCAGAAGGCTGTGCTGCCATTCAGTGTGACCTGGGCAGGCTGGAAAGTTGGGCAGAGAGGAATCTGATGAGGTTCAACAAGGGCAAGTGCAACGTCCTGCACCTGGGGAGGAACAACCCCATGCACCAGTACAGGCTTGGGGCAGACCTGCTGGAGAGCAGCTCTGTGGAGAGGGACCTGGGTGTCCTGGTGGACGACAGGTTAACCATGAG
>Ga0065711_1033196_pt1 | contig 25945 bp, 7 predicted proteins | sample Hoacrofraction12_FD_59098 | JGI IMG/M metagenome (GOLD analysis project Ga0065711, IMG submission 59098) | Hoatzin crop microbial communities from Cojedes, Venezuela - Epithelial fraction 12 v2 (version 2) | ecosystem: Host-associated > Birds > Digestive system > Esophagus > Crop | place... | reverse complement strand
GGACAGACCTGGAGCTGTGGGAGCGGGGCCAGAGGAGGCCACAGCAATGATCCGAGGGCTGGAACCCCTCTGCTGGGAGGAAGGGCTGGGAGAGCTGGGGCTGCTCAGCCTGGAGAAGAGAAGGCTCTGGGGAGACCTTACTGCAGCCTTCCAGTATTTAAAGGGGGCTTATAAGAAAGCTGGGGACAGGCTTTTTAGCAGGGCCTGTTGTGATTGGACACTATTTGAACTAAACCAGGATAGATTTAGACTAGATATAAGGAAACAATTTTTTTATGACGGCGGTGAAATCCTGGCATAGGTTGCCCAGAGAGGCAGTTGATGGTCCATCTCTGGAAACATTCAAGGTCAGGTTGGATGGGCTCTGAGCAATCTGATCGAGTTGAAGATGTCCCTGCTCACTGAAGGGGGTTTGGACTAGGTGACCTTTAAAGGTCTCTTGCTTCCAAGCCAAGCTATTCTATGATTCTATGATCTGTAGGCAAGTGGCTCCACGCGGCCTGCAACTCATCTCCCTGTCTGTGGGGTGGCATCTGGTCCTTCTGGCCAGAGAAGTGGCAGGAGGGTACAAAGCCTTTAATGGCACTCAGATATTGTGACAGAGAGGATTATGCTCAGATATAAGTCTGTTCTCCAGAGGAGTGAAAAAACCTGTTCTACATGCAATTCAATATACACAATTTTTAAGTGCAGTATTATTTCCAATAAAGTACTCTCTTCTCTGGGTCACAAGATTTTCATTGTCTTGTGAGCTGACTGGGACAGTATTTGCATGGAGTATAACTGATACAATGAGGTTAGAGGCAGAACGACATGAAGTGTGTGAAAACTTCAACAGTTATTCACACTGTGCTGCGTTGTGCTGTGATAGCTGAAGGGGCAACCACATTTGCTGTGATGTAAGGGTTTTGAGGGTGCAGTTTGGACCATCAAGAGCCTGAGCACTGATGGATATCTGCAGAATTCCTAGGTTTTAGGCATTTGCAACAAGATTTTTTGTTCCACAACCCAGCCTACCTGCAGCACATGGTGCTCATGGTGGCGGGGAAGGGAAACATTGTAAAGCTTTGAATCGTTACAGCTCTTCTCAATTATGGATTCATATGTACTTGTGTAGGGGTTTCTATATACCATTCTGTGATCCTTAAACTCCTGCTAGACCCCTTGAATGCAAATGACTGAGGGGGTTGTTTGATATTGAGGTATTCCAGGTTAATGGAAGGGTGGAGAAGAAAAAGGAAGACCGAGAAATGGGCTCAATGCAATGTGCGTACGTAGCTGAAAGATCAGGACATTGCCGAGGAGCAGCAGTACGAGCATTTAGAGTGAACATGAGCAGCCTTTAATCAGGGAGTCATCAGGCCAACAGCCCCCTTAATCAAAGATAATTCGTCTGGAGGCATCCCCTGTGGAGGGTTGTCCATTAGATTTCCATAGGACACGTCATTTAAACTCCTGACAGCACATCCTTCAACCAGAGGCATCATGAGGATGAATTCCCTAATCAATGAATTCACTATCAGAAACTGGGTGATAAACCTGGGCTTTCTCGAGGCTCTGAGATCCAGCTCCCATGGATTTGCCCTTTACTCTTTTGCCATACTCTTTAGAAAACTAGGAGGAATTCACTTATACTGTATTTTCTCTCCCTCGCGTCACCTGCTCTATCGGAGTTAACCCAGGTAAGAACCGATTAAAAAGGACTGATAAACCAAGTAAAGGTTTTGTTGAGTGCTACCACATATCTTGTTGAAATGGCATCTGAACTGAATGGGTTTTAGTTAAAAGTTTTTGGGGTAAATGATCCATAAGAAGTGCTCTGAGTTCCAACCTCAAAATTATTCCTTTTTTAGTTCTTACTTACTTAGACTGCAGGGAGGGAAAACTTGCTCACAGCTATAAAGCAAATTTTCATTGTCAGTGTAAAAGTTGTATCCACTATAGGTGACTACTCTAAAACAGTGAAATACAGCGGCTAGAAAAGGCTGAGTGTTACATGCTGAAGGCACTCCAGCCAGCTAGCCAGTGCTGGCTAGGAGACACCAGCCTGGAGACGAGATGAAACAAAGCAGTGTGCTGGTGCAACCACTGCTGTAATAACGACTACTTCGTCAGCATCACCCATCTGGTAATCTTGAAATACCTGGCAGACTTTATAGTTCTGGTCTGAAAGCCACTACAGTCTTTTGAAAGTGCCTTTCGTGTTGCTTGGTACTGGGCTGTAACCTTTTAAACCTCGCAAATGGGATAAGAGTCACTTGGTGGCACTGGTCACATCATAGCTTGCATTTTTAACAGTTTCAGGATATAAGCGTTAATGCATCCGTCATTTTAAACATGAGAAAGAGCAAACCCTAGTCAAGTGAGGAAGAAAATGGGCTTGGAAAAGTCTCTTCATGGCAAGTAAAAAAAAAAAAGGCATAAACGTTATCTTTGTTCCCCAAGAAGTGAAACAAAAGCTTCAGCACAGATTTTAGCTGGAAAAAGTGAGCTGCCTTAATTATTCCATTAAAAAATGGTAACTGGGAGAAGAAATGCAGGTAAAAGGATGCTGAAGATAAGGACTGACTTGGGAACAGAACAAGAGTCTGAAATGGATTAAGAAGTTAGTGAAAATGTATCCTCAGGACTTCTTGGCCTGTCACTCCATTTTCAAATGGAGTTATCTACTCTATGTTGTTCTTGATAACGGAAGAGAAAATGATCTGTCAGAAAGCAGTTAGCAGGCCTGGTTTTAGACTCATGCCTGAGAGACAGTTTTTCTCTAAGAGCTGGGCCACAAACTTTGTTAATAAGATACATACCAAGAATTTCTTATGGTTAAAGGCTGAGCTACAGGGTGTGTGCGTGTTGTTCTGTTCGTGACAACCTGCTTTTATATTTATTTGTGTTGAGCGGCATAACAAAACAGAAAAGATGCCAGTGAAAAAAAATTACAATAAAATCAACAAATGAAATCTATAACTTCAGAAATGAATGAATGTCATCTTTTGCTTCAAAAGCAAAATTGACTGGCAACGTTATGCCTACAACGGCTAAATCAAATGTCCAAGAGAGTTGTTCAGGACTGATTTTGGCTGTTAAGTGCTTGTCAAAGCTCACAGGCCCTCTCACGACTCTATAAAATTCAAAAGAATTATAGGAGCTCCAGGGTCACATAATTCATTGCACAGTAGATTTAACCTGCCGGCAAGTAATTCATATTTGTGGGAATAATATTGTTTTCCACTTTCTGAGAGTTATCGCTGTGTCTCCCTTCCAGGTCACTACGGATATCAAAAATCAATTTGGAAAGATGGATACTGTCAGAGAATAAAGCATGAAGTCAGTGATGCTTTCACTTTTCTTCTTTCTTTCTAAATGGATAGGTTGAGACAGTTATACTTTTGTTCTGAACCTTTGCAGTGTGTTGATTGCGCTTGTATGGACACTTGACATTCAAAATAAAACCTGAGTTTGTTCATTTGTAGGGGTCAGTTTTTCGCAAGACTTTTTTTTTTAATTCAATCTGAAATAGATAGGTCTTCTTGCTTAACAAGGTTTTTGCGACACACAAGCTGGAGAGGACAAGCGAATCATTCAAATATTGGCTTCTTTATTTTTGTTTTGGATTCACCTCTTGTCATTCTGCTCAAGGTGTTTTGGAGAGTTCTTAGCCATTTTTGGCTGTTATTTCTTTAAAGGTGCACTGGTCATTGGGACATGTAACAGCAGTCACAGTCAGAACGATAGGGCTGTTACAAATGATAGGATTTAAAAATGATGTGTATTTTAAAAAATAATCCTTGATGACATGATGATGGGCACATTACACATACTGCAGCTGGCAAACAAATAAAATCTGAGAGGGAACGTAAAGCAGTGTAACTTCAGAGTAATGCAGAGCAGCAACCTGAACACTGTGTTATAGGTAAGGTACATGTCAGAAGTGCTGGATCAATTCATTCTGTGCCAAATGTGAACTGAAAGTAGCAGTAAGCTCAGATCAAATGTAGTGGGAGTATTGATATGGGAGAAAGCTTTGGGATCCTGAAGAAACACTCGGTTTCCTTTAGTGATGGCTGCTAGAAAACTGATAACCATTATGTAATGTGATTTTTGGAAACTTTTTGAGCCAAAGCTTAAAGAGTATGTAAGTCATCCTTTGCTCTACTTTTTTTTTTCTTTTTTCCCCCTCCTCCCCTACCTTTGTAGCTTTGTTGGAGAAGCCCTTTAAAAGAGCAAACAAGGGCAAAATCTTTAGAAAAGCTGAAGCTAAAGAAGAAAGCTCCTTTCCTCCTTGATGCCACCACCGCAAGAGCAAAGCTATGTCTGTACTAGTGACTAGTCTCAGAAGACTCTTTCTGGGGAGCTGCTCGGTATTGTACATGGGTCCTGACATCTATCTCCAAGTGCTTGGGAAATGTTTGTGGTAAATCACATATACCTAACAGGTACTTGTGCCTGTTTTACAGCTGCAGAAAGTGAAGTACGCAGAGGAAAATATCCCTCTAGGTCATCAATAGGATCCAGAGGTCAGAATTTCCAAGAAGGATTTAGCTGGAAAGAAATTTCTGACAGGATCCTCATTATGGGCTTTTCTCGGGATGGTTGTGTGTGCTGTCATTGCCCCACGGTTTTCACTCCGGAGTGTCTGTCTGCAGCCAGCTGGAGGGCTCCCCAGTTCCTCACATAATGGCAGCCCGTTGGGTTATGCATGTTCCCATATCCCCTGGTCATCTAGAGCGCAGGAATTGTAGTTTATCACAGAACCCATGAATTCAGGCTCCCTTTCAAAGGAAACCAGAGCTACCAAGAGCTGGTCTGTACTCAGTGCTTGTCCAAATATCCCGTAAAGATGTGCTTGTGGTCTGCACGTGGACACTGTCAGCCAAAGGACTTGCGTAAGATCAAGTGGAAAATGTATGGGAGAGCAGACAACTAGGGCAGAAATCCCAAGTCCAGGAAAAAGTTCTGACCATTGGACCATTTTTTTGGTTTTCTTCATCGGAGCGGTGTATGCCTGCAGCCTGGAAGGAAGAGAAGTCTTCAGCAAGCTTTTTCTTACTGGATTAATTTCTGTAGCACCGGGGCTAACATTAAAAGGACCATGTTAGAAGAACTGTTGTGTATCCTATGGTTCCCTCAAGTAATATTGCACTACTTGCTCTCATTAAATTAATTATTCTCCACTATCCCAGCACTCCCCAACCATTCCTGTTCACAATCCTACAAACAGTTGTATGAGAAAAACCCCTTTCCCTGGCTTGAGCTGCTCTGGTGTGACTGACTGCATCAGTACAAGGCTGCTTGTGCGAGCAGGCTGTGGCACTGCTTTGCTAAGCGTCCTATCATTCCCCTACTCGGTGGGATTTCAAAGTGCTACCTAATGCCTTTCAAATTTAAGGAGTTTCAAAATCTAATCTTCAGATCTGCCCCACTTTCTATTGATCTAGTTCCAGGTTGGTTACCAAGACTATTTTTTGGTTCCAGTTCAGATGTGCCCAATTGGATGGAAATTTCACAAGAACATTTGAACTTGTGAGATTACCACAGGTCTGAAGTTTCTGCCAACTATTCTAGGAAAGTTTCTACCCTTTGGGGTTGGGAAAATGCTCTGAAGATGTTAGAGCCTTTGAATTTGAATCCTGTTTTTTCATTTGGTTTGCATGTGAGTTGAAACCCTGACTCTTATTTAGATTTAACATCAAGAAGATTCAGCTGCTATTCCTGGAATTTAATAATTAAAAGGTGAGATCTTCGGTCTTGAAGATTAGTTTAGATATACCACTGAGTAAAATGGTCTTTTTTCTCTTGAAAGAGTATTAATTCCTTTACTCCTTTCCCCTGGTACAGGTGACTGTGGAGTCAGATGCTTTGAGGAACGCTGCAGAAGAAAAATTAATTAGCATTTTTTTTGACACATGCCTTGGTGAAGTTCTTGAGAAAATTAGCACTGTAGTCAACAACTTCCTGCTACAACTGAGAGTAGCAGAAGCAGCCACATGCATCATTTTCTGAGTCATTTTTCATCTTTGCTGTTCCTGGCCCCCCTTCCATGGGTGACTGGACTCCGGTAGCAGAGCTGACGTTTTCATTCCCTGGAAAAGCTCAGAACCTGGTTTTCATTTAAATGTGTAAAATTATCTGAGTTGTTTTCCCCTTGATAAGGTTTACAAGTGTCTGTATATCTTTAGTTTTAACAGAGGGCAGTTCAGTAGACAGTTTACGAAGTACTGGTCAGGGAGATAAATTACCTTGTAGAGCTGCACAATCACCATTCACAATCTCCTCTGTGACTTTATAGCCAGTGATAGGATTTTTCAAGTTCATAGAAACTCATCAAAACATTTCTTGGTATTTTTCCCTTCTCCATCTAGCCACTCTCACTTAAAGCATAATCTATACCTCTCCTGCAAGGGAGTGAGGGTTTGGTTTGATGCCTTAGGGCCCACTAAGCATTTCTTTATTTCTGGCAGCTCCTTGGGATTTGTGAACTGGAAATGGGAATGTTTCAGGCTGCTGCAGCACTTTGACAAATTCCTATCCCAGGGGTCACATCTAACCTCAAATGATGCTTTGTGTGTACCTTTAACAAGTCGAGGTTTGCAGGGTTGCTCTGTAAGGTTATCATAAGGCCACTGAGTGGTTTTATGCTTTCTTTTGCTGCTCTTCTGGAGTCAAAGTTTCATAGCTATGTATTTGAAACTCCCTTGTTCTTTTGGGCAGGTGCTACTTCAGCCCATAATTCTTTCACGTGATTGGCAAACAATCTCTTCCAGCAGAAGAGGGCATGCAATACATGGGACTGCATCAGTGGTGGGGAGCTCCTTGAACCTCTCCTAGGTTTCGTGGGCTTTTTCTGATCAACACGGTACTTGGAAGCTGTTGGAGACAGAATCTTTTCTGTTTCTGAGCCACCAGGTAACTCAGTCTCCGGCAGGGCTGGCACCAAAACCATACCAAAGTAGCACAGGTTATACTGCTTTATGGCACTGATGGCTCCAGTGCATCATTAGATGCCATTCAGGTACTGATTTAGCAGAGGGGGTAATGGGGAAAGCAGGGAAGAAGGAATCTAGAAATTTTATTGTCCTTGTGGGTATGTATTTCTCCATGACGTGATATGGCCTTGGCCACGTAGCAGCTCACGTCTACATTTAGATTGGGACTGTGTGTTTCACTGTTGATAAACACCTGTCTGTCCCGGCACTGCTCCAGGGAGATTTGCTGAAGCAGTAGTACAACCAATGCAGGTTTGGTTGTGGGTGCAGAGTGGGGAGCTGTTTCCTACCAGACCAAGAACATGCTGAGGGTGACTTTCTGATGTAATGGGTTGGACTGGAGCCTCCTCTTCCAGGGCAGGGGTTGAGAATTGATTTGGCTAAGGGCACGTTCAAGTACTAGCCTAGTATGAGACCTTCCAAGAGATATTTGTGAATGGTCTCAATTTCTGAATTGATTTTTTCCCCACTTATATTCTGACTCAGAGCAACCTCTTGTTCTAGACAGGCAGCACATTTACCCTGAGCGATGCTTCCCGCATCCAGGGCAGTTCCCCTCTGACAGCACCAGCAGAAGGCATTGCCAGGAGGCTGCAATTAAGGGTGTCACCAGAGTTATCTGCTCCATTCCCAGCAGGCTCTGAACCAGTGGTCAGAAAGAAACGAGAAACACCTGCTGGATCTAATGAGGTAGGTTTGGAGTGATAGGGATGTCCCTTTGTTCTCCTCCCTCTAAGAGGGAAATGAGAGCGCCTAATATCAGGCAGGAGAGGATGTGGGCTCAAAGAAAAAGAAGTTGTTCAAGCTGCATATATTATAATGCTTGATGTTTTAGTGGAATTCCTCTTCTTGTTCATGCTCCTATTTGCTGTACCCTAGGGAAAAATGAAGACATACAACCAGGGGCACAGTAAACTTAGCTCTGTTGTAAGGCCATTCAGCAAGATTTGGCCCATACGAAGTTCTGCTGGAAGAGCAATGGTGAGCTAGCTGAGGAGGTGGTAGTCCCTGAGTTTTGGGGAGCTAGCTCAGTCGTTAGAAGTTACTAACTAATCTTAATATTTTCCCAGGATTTTTATGCCTTGATTTCAACATGTTGCATCCTTCCATTCTTGTAGGGACTTACTCTCATTGCTATTCAGTTCCTGGAAAAAAGGGCACATGGTGTCATGTTTTATGGTTGCCCACTTTGAATAATTTTCTGGGACTGTGACTGAACGAGGTCTTGACTGTTTACCTAGGCATTTGTTGAACTCTTTAGACCTCTGTCTATGGCCTGATCCTGCTTGCTGTGAAGCTGATGGCAGATCTCCTGCCTTTCTGTGGGGACGTAGTCAGAGTCCATCTGCAGCAGCAAGGAAAGCTGCATTATGAGCTTGCAGGGGGATGCAGGCTGCAGGTGTCCTGACCTCAGTTCCTGGAGCCTGTAGGGGGTCTGGACAGTTATTTCCTTTCTCTGTGTGTCTTTTGCTTCCCATATTTTGCCTATAAGACACTAAATGGGGTGCAGTAGGAATTTGCCGTGATTTTCCAGGGTCTTTCAAATATCTTCTTCCCAGATGCATGCCATACCGTAAGGGATGTGCCTCGGACTGGGTCATGGGAAGAGGTTGCTGACGTTAGCGCGTGGGTAGCGTGCATGATGCTCAGAGTGGTGTTTGGGAGGCAAGGCCTGGCCCCCTGTGGCTACCCATGGAGTGCCACTGCCTGATCAGCTCCATCCAGTGCCCAGAGAAGAAGACAGGGGACAGGGTTTGAGTTTTGTGCTCAGTGCAGTTGTGTGTCCTCAGACGAGGGTGCCTGTGTCTCAGCAGAGAATTCAGTTCTGATATTTTGCCTATGAGATCACAGGAGGCAGCTCAGTAAAATCTTTTAAACATCTGTAACATGCTGTGTCAAAACCTGAATACAAATTATTGCCCAGATTCCACTAATTGATGCTAAATAGAAAGAAAAATAACGCAGGAGAAAAACCCTCCTAGAAACAATCAATAAATTAAAGATGCTTGGGGATATAAATTCAGCAGTTAAATGAGATACTAATGAAGATGGGAGTTTAATGGTGAGTACTCTCATTACATTGTTTTAAAAACTCCATTTGATGTAGATTTGGTACTGGTAAAAGGAAGACAGCCTCGTGACAAACATCTATGAGAACAAAAGTTGTTCTGGCATATGAGCACAACTATTGCTGTTTATTGCTGAGCAGCTTTGCTTCCCCATTTCTGCAAGTTGTTGTAAGATCTGGGGGGAAAATGCGGCGCAGTTAATTAAAAAACAACTAATGGCGGTTCCACAGGGTCAGTTTGCTTCTTGGAGCCTAAAACGTGCAGGATATTACCACATGCATCATTTTTTTGACACTGGAGGACAATTGCAGAACTTAACAACACTGCTACTGGTTTTAAAGCAGAACTTAATCAGCTAGAGATGGGCTGAGAAGGTGTGGCTGGAAATGGCATCGGGCTTCCAAAGAACGGAGGTGCTCAGATATTGCCAGACTGCACATTAAGGATGATGTTTCCCAATTTGTCTCAGCCCTGATGAGAAGCACGGAGCTGTCACCATCCTGCCTCTAGCCCCACGGCTGGGTGTCATTCCTGTCTCCACACTCTAAAGGTGTTTCACTTAACTTCTTCTGCACAGCTGCCTTGGGATGAGATGAATTATGCCCCAAAAATTCCCATTTGTCACTGCAGCCCAGGTAACAACCCAGATTGACAAATCTACCATTGGCAAGATGCCCTGGAGTGGGTGGTTTCCCAGTTGCTGGCTGCAGCCCACTTGTCTTCTTGGATATAAAAAATACAGCAGACTCCACTTCTGCACAGGCTCCAGCCCCACCGTGACTGGGAAGAGGTGGCTTGTTAATGCCTCTGCTTTGCCTCGACATTGGTGAGGCATTTTTCTCATGTCAGTGTGGAATATGGTGAATGCAATTATTTTCCTTTATCTTGCACTTCTGTTTAAACTGTATCTCTGCTGGTACATGCCCTGTTTTGATTAATATTAAACTTCCAGATCATCTTTCTGAATTGGAGCGATTTCTTACAACAAATAGTCCGGAGAGCCAGATTTCTGAGTGATTAGTAGCAGGCTGAGAGCACTGGATGCTTGGGGAGCTTAACGATTCGTGGCCGGATTCATTCACCATGGTTAGAGTGGTGGGCATGTCACAGCTGTGATTCCTCTGGCAAAACCTCTGCCTGAAATGATTTTAAATCAGGAGTTGAGTTTTCCATCCCCCTTCTTCCCAGGCTGTCTGCCCCGCTGAGAGGGAAGAGAAAAGCATCCTCCCATCCCAAGATATATTGAAAAAAATCTGTCTGTGTGAACCTGCTGGGATGCAAGTCCAATCTTCTATTTTCTCTAAATTCCTGGGTCCAGAGGTGAAAACCTCACACCGTCTCCAGAGCATTGATTCCAGGGGATGCCAATCCAGATTCTGAGCAGGGTGGGGAGCAGACCTGGATGCAGCATGGTTGTATTTTGTTTTGGTTTGTTTTTTGCAGGGAAGATGCGAGCAAGGGATGGAAACAATAGCTAAATGAGATAAATCATAGATTTATCTCACGAGCTGGTTCAACACGAGGAGAAAGAGAAATCCTTCACTGATTCCAGCTGTAGTCTAAGGGTTTGTGACTGATGGAAGTTCTGGCTCAGGGGCTTTAGGAACACAGCAGTGACATGTTTGTGACTTCCTCCCAAATATATCTAACAAAACCATAGTATTGAATTCTAGGAATGCATTAGACTGGGGAAATATTGGTACAGTGTCGGTGGGTTGCAATAAAACACGTGCAGAGCTGTTCTTGGACTAGCTAGTGGGGCTGTTCTGGGCTGGCTCACCAAATAGTCTGCTACCAGAATGCAGAATGAAAAATAGTATTTTTAGCTAAAAGAACACTGAAGCCTTTTTTTTTAATGCACAAAAGAGTTACCAGCAGTATGTGCAAAGGGTGGATTTTCCCATGCAGAACATGTAACAGTGGTGTGTGTTGGCCAAGCAGCATGGAGAGCTACATACAGACAGTCAGGTGAGATCAGTGATGCTGCAGGAATGCAGAAGCGGTGCTTATGCGACATGAACCCCTTTTCTGACAAAGGAAATCATGCAGAATCTGGTTCTCATTCATGTTGATGTTTTGGCCCACAAGCTGATTTTTCACTGCAAAGGTAAAAATGTCCTTCTGAGTTGGGTAAGGTCAGGAATTCAGCTGGGATTTGGACCTAGGTATTGTGAGCCGTTACAGAGCAACAAGTACTCAGTGCCTTCAGTGGACGAAAAAATGTGATGGGCCAGTCACATGATTGGAAAAGCTGCTGCTACTGCTGATCCTGTGAAGTGCTGAGCACTTGGTGAATAGGAGCTCAGGATTTTGAGTATTTCTGGAGATCAGGCCCAAGGTCTGAAATTACTTTAAGATGCTGAACGTTGATGGTGCATCTTGCTGTGGAAAAGGTCAGCCCTGCTATTTGCAGAGAGAGGGTTGCCTTTACTTCACGGCTGGCTGACTTTTTGGGCTACATGGTATAATTTATAACTACATATTGTTTGCAGACACCGGGCTGAGGACATTTTGTGTGCGAAATTTAAAATTCAGGCAGTTGTATCTGAATATATGGAACAGAATTCTTTTGTCCAGAGGGAGACAGACATCTGGTCTTGTCACCGTTGGCTTCCTCTTCAGGTGGAGGGGAGAAAAATAGGGACTTCTAGGGCCTGAATTATCTTATCCTAAAAGAGCTGTCTAAAATAGTTCAGATGCACCGAGCCCCCAAAGTAGAGAGAAAGGAATACTGGCAATACAGAGACACTGTCACTATCTCACATGGTAGCATTTATGTTGTAGATTGGAGGTAGGTTGTGGTAACTCTTATTTCCCGGTGTCTTTCTGTTTTCTGCACAGCTTGTATAAAATCAAGGAACTGATGTTAATGTGCATGAAAATTAAGAATCTACCTAGTGAAGCGATTGGACGCTTGAGCAATTTTCTTAAAATTGATCACCTGCGTTTCACAGTGAAGTCTGTTGCCTGAAAACATGAAGGAATGTAAATTCCTCAACAAATGTAGAACAATCTATCATATTTTTGGACTGTCAGACCCCCTGTCAGAATTTGAAATTCCATGCAGAATTGGTTCAAAACTACCCAGAAATTCATTAGCTGTCATGGTCCATTTCTTCAGGGCAACTCTGGTTTTGAGTAGTAGTGTCAGCTTTTTAAGCTGGCTCCAGGTGCTGTTTGATACTGATATGAGCAAATAAGAAGAGGTCCCCTTATGCCAATTATTATACAAACCCAATTTAAGAGATGTTATTGACCTGAACAACTTCCAGTTTAATTGCTAAATTGTGCAAAAAGTAGGAAAAAGAGTATTTCTCCATTTTTGTGTGTGTGGAGCTGACTGTAGCTCTGTTCGCACATCAAACAGGTTGCACTTGCATGGCTGCACGTAGCAAGTGGGAAGTCCACGTGCCTTGCTCACATCCGTGACAGGGTTAGGAGCCAAAGGGAGTGTGGCCTCATGTGACATCTAACCTGAGCAAACAGCAAGCTGCTGCTTTTTGCCACTTCCAGCCGTATGTTCTTGTAATTTCCCCTGCAGCTGTGTGATCTCATGTGAAGGAAAAAGAAAAAAACAAATCTCTTTTTCATCTGGTTATCCAGTTGAATCAACATCTGCAAAACCAAGATCTCTAGATCCCAACTGTGGGAAGCCTGGCAGCTCTCTTGGATCAATGCACTTGTCATGTGAAGCTGCACCATTAGTCTCTTGGTTACCGGACCTATCACCTTGACTGTAGAATCATCTCTCCCAAAGAATCTCCCTGTGCAGCCAGCAATAGCATCTACCCTTTTCCAGGTGCTTTGCTCAAGTTAGCAAATGGAGAACTTGTGTCACGAAGCACCTATTTGTATCTGTTAGGCACTGATTTTGCTAGTTTAGTGTTGTGGGAATGAATCTGACTTGCTTTGTGGGACCAGTCTGACTGCATAGCTGTGTGTGAATTTTTCTTATGAAAATATAAGTACTTGCCCCTTTTCACATCAAAGAAGCAGGGTGGCAAAATGAAGCATAGGCTTCAGCCTGTTCTCATTGCTAGTTACTTAAAACACGGAACAAGTATCACCAACCAAGACTTCAAGAAAAACATACACTGCTGTTAAAACCAGGATACTCTCCAAGGTTTTAAATTCATTGCAAGTGACTGTGAGGAATACCTACTGACTAATTGATTTTATTGTCTGACAAATAGCCTTCAAAATCACATGAAGTATATATAAACTGTGTGCACGTGCACATGAGTGGGAGATGGAGAAACATCACGGATTAAATTTTGACACATAAGACTTCATTTATTACTCTGTTATGGCTCTGCAATTTCAGTACCACCCAGCAACTGCCTTTTACCTAGGTGTCAGGTAGATGCTGGTGGACAGGCCAGATGTGAACCATCCAGGAGAATAAAGTAGCACATGAGTCAATTTTGCGTTCACCCTTCCTAGCCTGGACAGTATGTGCCTAAGTGACCCTGCCCAAGAGGAGAAAGATTGATGGGGTCACTATGGAAGGAAAAAGTCCCATGATGCAGCAGCACTGGACCACGATGGATAGAAGGGTTGTTCTCTTGGGAATGAGTTCAAGGAGATGCACAATTTATCAACAGTAGTCCATGTAAAAGTCTGTCAAAAAACACTTCAATGGTCTTTGGAGAGAGTACAAATTGGAAGACCACAGTTCTGATAAAAGCCAGTTAAAGACCAAGGTCAACGAAAAAGAACCATGCCACTATGATGTGGGACAAGCAATGGTGTACAAACTGACACCAGTTTTCCCCCGAGTGTCCCTTCTCCTTTCCCTGGTGTGCTGCCTGGCTGGATTTGTGCTGAGATTAGTAGTGTTTGGATCAAAGCAGTGAGAGAAACTACTCAGAAAAGAGCAAGGAGAAAAGTGAGATAATATCAAGTGGTTGTTGGCACTTACTGCAGTATATTAGTGTCTTCACTGGGATCCTAGCTGTTGATAGGCAGATGGATGAGCACCAACAGGAAATTGCAGAAACCTTTTTCCCTAGTAGTTCTTGATTTAATGAACTTGGTTACAGGCAGCTCTGGAAATAACAAAAAGAGGTTGTATTAATGCAGAGCAGGCACTTGCTGCATGCTGTGTCCTCCAGTCAAGTTTTCAGTGAGGGCATCTTTCCTGGTCTGAGAGAGAGGAGTCCTGCAACATCAGTCCTCAGTGATGCTTAAGAATAATTTTAGGGTCTGTTTAAACCAAAGCATGCTTCTTTTTGAATTTTTGACGCTTCTGAGGAGGGCTGTTTCTCTCTTGTTGCCTCCTCTGTGTGCGCAAACAGAGTTTCGCTGGTTTCTTTGTCCCATACTAAGGTGACTGATGAAACGGAGAGGGCTTTGCCTGCTGCTTACCCATCCCCTGTGTCCTTAACTAAAACTGAGCAGTACAACACAGTTGCTTCCAGGTGTAGTCTCAGTTAAATCTCAACACCTTTCCCTTCTCACGGCCTTTGCTTATCAGCACTCAAGAAAAACCACAAGGGGAGAATGATAAAAATTGATTTCTGTTCCACTAGAAATATTTCCCCTTTTGGCCACAGACTGAGACTGTTCTGACTCTAACCGGTCCTCCCTGGGTTTTGATAACAGTAGCTCACAGGAGGCTCTAGCTTATCTGAAGACCAAACAGTAAATTTCTCATTTCCGCTTAGTGGTGAGGTGTTTAATTGCTGCTTAGTTTCGCCAGTCAAGTAATTCACATTGACGTGCTAAAAGCAGCCACTAGCAGTTAAGCTCGCATCCAGGGGCTGCGGCGAACGATCCTGACATCTTTTTGCAGGCACCAGCTCCGCAGGCTGAGAGAATTCAAGTTTCTCCTCTCGAATGGGCAAGCAATCTATAGAAAATTAAGCCCGAAAAGCCATGAGAGGTTGTGAAAGGCAGCTTAAGGAGAGAGGCTTTATTGGCTGAAATTTCTTGTCCTGCACAAATTCAGGTTGAAAATTAAAGTGCTCCCACTTTACTGGTAATTTAGAAGGAGAAGTATTTTTTAAATACAGCAGGACAAGGTTGAACAACGAACAGAGGATATTCACTCCATAAAATCAGTGAGAGTTTATATATCAATTGAGATAATGCTGTCCTTAAGGATGTACCGAGTTGCAGAGGTAGGTGGATATGGAGCTGGCTCAGTGCAGAGTCTGTAACTCTGCTTAGTGGACTCAGTCCTCACTTGCACTACTGTAAATCAGGAGTAACTCTTCCAAAGTCTAAAACTCTGCCTTGTGTGGCCATTTGCGCTTTTTTGGCAGTGGATGTAAAATGCTGCTGCTAGTTCAAAATTGTAGGGCTTTCTGACTCAGCAGCAATTTAAATCTGCCTTGCTCTCTGTGGAGTAATTTTGGGTTTGCGGTGGAGTAACACAAGCAAATAGTCTGGTTTTTTAAATTTTTTTTCTTGTCTCGTCTCCTCTGAAGGTCTGATACTGCCAGCCCTTTGTGGGAGCTCCATGCACAAAATGCAGAATGTCCTGCAAGTATCTGAAGATCTATAGGTACAGGGGCTGCGCAACTTGGAGGCAGATAAACAATTTATTTTCACGAGTTAGAAACAGCCAGCTATCTCATGAGTGGCGGAGCACAGAGGAGCCAGAGTCAATGATGCATGAGTGCATCAAAGCGGGAAGTGAATTGTTTGCTGCAACTTTTCAGACTGGCTGCTGTGCTGGATGGGGAGTTGTAGTTATACCGTCTTGGGAGCTCTCTGTGCGTGTTTTATCATGGTCATGGTAGAGCTTGTAGCTGATGAGTTATTAGGGAGTGATCACCGGGTTTTAGTTTCTTGGTGGGTCACACCATCAGGGTTGTTGGAGCACTGCTTGTGCACGCCTGCAAAGGGCAGCTATCATGGCTGCCACAGAGCTCGAGGAACAATTTGCTTATTTAAAATATGAAACCAACAGATTCGTATCTTAAGAGGTGCAGTTACTGCAATTACAGACTAGATAATACAAAGCTGCCAGTCACGTTTAACACTGACCCTTTTCTCCAGTTCAGATAGTGCAAATAGACACAAAGAGATAAGCCCAAATCAGTAATAACAGCTGCCGGATACTCAGACTTCAGGTGTGAGTGTCCCTAGGTGAAATGAAAGCCTTAGAGTATGAAACAGCCACACATCTCCAGAAACTCACATCTTGGAAAAGGGCCTGTAACTCCTGCTCCCAAACTCATCTCTCCCGCTGTGCAATCCCATGACAGCTGGAGAGATGATATTCCCTCTGTATTTCAGTTAAAAGGGAATGCTAGAATGGTCCACCTGAGAGCTATTACCTAGAGCAAAGTTTATACATACATTTTAACTCCAAGTAGTTAATTAGCAGATTAGTTCTTTAAAAAAAACACACCACCCCCCCAAACCCAAACCAAATTCTCCTGAAACACCTCACTGCTTGGCTGAAACCCCTGGGTGGTTTCTCATACCCAACCCCCAGCTGTTTGCATTCATCCGAGTTTGATGTCTTCAGACTGAGAACCACAAACCAGAGAATCGATATCATGTACTGAGCACAGCACAGTATAAACGCAATCAATTAATTCCTTTGTATGGAAAAGGAACGGGAATCCAGCACATCTCCTCTCTCAGGCAAATTATCGAGATAAGAGAGTGTCTCTGCCTTGAAACCAGAAGCACCAGCTTTCCGTGCACTTAACTTATAATTATCTATAACATGCATGGAGTTAAGTGAGATGCAATTTAATTCACAAGAGTTCCATTATCTTTAATCAGATTTTAAATAATTTCTTTTGTACCTGATTTTTTCATTTTCAAATATGTAACATGTTTCATTTCCGTGTTTGTGTAGCCAAAAGGTGAAGAATTCGATATCATATTCAGAAAAATACTCCATTTACAGGACATTTAGCACTGTGAATGGTGAAAATAGGAATACACAAAGTCATTTTCAGGGGAAGAATTTTGAACCCTTCAAGCATCTTTCCCATGGCTGTGCCCTAAAATGCTTTACAGAATAAACCAAACATTTTATGAAACTGTAACATAATCCGCAGCAATAGAAATGAACAAGATGATAGAAACCAGAGGAAAGAGACCTCTCTGAATAGGCTGTTCAAAAGAAAAGAAAAAAAGTGGTGCTGCTGATGTGATGTTTATCACTTTCACTTGACACCAGCTTTTTAGATCTGGATCCTGTAATGTGTTAAAATTTGTAGAATTTAAAGGAGTGAACAAATCTCTGCAATCCTTAAGAACTGAGCGTTGATGTGCCTCAGTAAAAGGGCATCTTTACTTTCCTGAGGTGGCCAGCAATGCACAAAATTTGACAGAAGCAGCCTTTCAAAGCCTATTGCCATAAGGAGAAGCAGTTCATCACGTGCATCTAAATGCTCCATTGGAGTGTGGGCTCTGAGCTGGGCACTTCAGTCCAAGGAATAGATGGACCATTTAGTGAGAGAATAGAAGCACACGGACAAAACGATCAAAAAACCTTAGATTTTAAGATATTTAGAGAATACGTCATTTTTCTATTTGGGTTAAATAATGTTAGTATAGTCTGCAAATATTACATATTACATCTTGTTGCAGATGAAGACATTATCTACTGCTGAGTTCACAGGCTCAAACTGCATTCAGTGTTGAAAACTAGGAAAACTTTTTACGAGTAAGGATGGTGAAATGCTGGAGTATGCTGGCCAGGGAAGTATTAGGGTCTCTGGTGTTTGAGATATTTAAGAAGTCAGACAACTATTGGTCAGGAATGATGCAGCTGTAGCTGACCCTGCTTTTGGAGAGTGGGATAGATCTGATGACTTTGAGTGGTGTTCTCAAGCCCTAATCTTCTGTAGTTCAATGTGGGCATCTCTAGGCTGGCCACTGATACATGCCTGGGTTTGGAAAAAATTGCACCTCACTGCCAAGCATCCTGCAGGAGTGGCATGACCTGGGAACTGTGTTCCTGCACACTACTGCCTCTGCTTTTGACACAGAGAAGTCAAACATGCTTTGTGCCCATCTCGTCTATCTCCTGTCTGCTCTCTCCTGCGCTGGTGCCTCAGTTCTATCTGGTTTCAGGGCTTTAAGTCTCTCTCAACCCTGTCTGCAGATTGACTAGTTGTGGGCAGGACCTCTCTGATAAGTATGATTACTTAGTCAACAGTGAGCAGAATCTATGGAAATCTTTACTGAGCAGGTGAACACAGAGGGTTTTTTTTTCATAGCTCTTAACTTGACAGGTCTCCATGGTTATGGGTCCTTTCCGCCACCTCACCTGCAAATAGCAAGTTGCTGCCCAGCATGTGAAGGTGTAACTGCTGTTCAAAGGGAGGACTTTCTATCATGTGATAGGCATTAAACAATGACTTTCATTTTTTGTTTTGGTTTCTTGTTAGAAACAGCTGATCCATTTTGCCTGAAACTTTCCAGAGTACACTTACCAAAGGCACAAGCCTGAGAAGAAAAATTTCCAGCTCATGGGATTAAAGTTTGCCAGAGTTATGAGCCTTTAGAAGCAGCTTTTATATTTGGGAGTATTAGTTAGCCATAATAACTGGCAAATCCTAGGAGTATCTAGATGGTATATGTAATATAGAGTGGCACATGTAACTTGGATCTCCCTTTTGTCCAACCAGGGCCTTCTGCTGGTCAAATCCTGACAGCTGCTTTGTTAAAAATCCAAGCAAAGGAATTTTCCTTTCCTTGAATCCAAGTGCTGAAAGCTCCTTATTTGCTTGTAAGTAGCCGTGCCACGTGTGATTGTTGTCAACAGGTCAGACTGGGTCCTGGAGCAGAGATACCGCTGAGGACAACTTCATGCTTAGGTTTCCCTGTTGCAGCACTTACTATACTGCTTTTGTACCTTTGGAAACACCTTGTAAAACCACCGGAGCGTAAGATTGACTCTCCCCACCCATTCCTGAGCATCCGTCCAACCAACTATAATTGTCTCTGCCTAAAATCCCTCTCATTTTAAGTGCTGCTTCCTTGCATGGGTGTTTGGACTTCTGTTACTCCTGGTGGCAGTGTGTTGGGACTGAAAGGCAGCTAATGGGGATGGATTCCCTCCCGCTGTTCACTGGTGACAATGTCTGTTGGCTTAGATCCTGGATTTGCTCGAGTGATTTCATGTCCCACCATGGGTACAGAGCAGCCCCTGAGTCATGAAGCCACTTGGGAACAGCCAGCAAGGAGAGGCTGCCGCTGGATCAGCCGGGAGCTCAGCTCACCCCGCTGTGTGCCCGGGCAAGGGATCACCGAGCAGGTTTGTGCTGAGGAACCGTTAAGCAGTAGTCCTCAGCAGCGTTAAGTTTTCCAAGACAAAATGCTCTTGCTTGTAATTATCAGGATAGGGTCCCCTCTTGCCTTCTGCCATGTGGCCTAATTGCTTCACCAGGCCTTGATTAGCAGCACAGGGTTCAAGATTCCGGAGAGATGTGGTGTAAATCCTGTTCCCCTTGGGAGCGGTGCCAGCAATGCCTGCCATCGGCTGGGTGTGTAGCCCAGGGATGTCAGCCTCTGCACTGTCCTTGGCTGCAATCGCACCTACCAGCAACAGCGAAACCCGGGGGGCATCCTCGGTGATTTTCCTCTTGAACTTAAAAAGTACAGCACCTTACACGAAGAGGTCCTGTGTCGTCATGGGTCTCAGGTGGGTGATGTTTGTTTTCCCTCTGTTGCCTATTCCCTTTCCGAAAGAAGGAAGATCAATGGACTATTTCAGCTCACATGACCTCTGGGAACAGAGGATTCTGCCAGAGTATTTCATAAGAAGAGGGGAGTGGAAGGGGAAAGAAGTAAAAAAAATTAAAGGTTCAGATACATCCTCTTCCATGACCCCTCTCCAAAACCAATATTATCCTAATAAAATAATGTCGTGCTTGTATATTTTTTTTCCTCAACAAGGACTGCGAGTTCATTTGTTTGTTTTACATTGCCTGCTCGGAACAGTGTAGCTCTATGAGGTTAAAGAGATCCTCCGAGAAAGATCCTATTGATTTTAATTACCGAGAAACAGCCCACAGGGACAAAAGGACTTTGGCTGTTTATTTAGCCATCGCTGTGCTGCGGTATTGTGTAAGGAGAGATCAAATCAGTTGCCCTCATTATTACAATAATAATAAGGCAGAAAAGGTGCTTCAGGGCCTCAGGATTTTTTTTTTAAGAGGCAATAACCTCCACCACTCCTCCCACTAATAAAAGGCAGACTTGAGGAACAAGGAGCAATTACTATTAGTCAATATTAATTCAATTACATTCCTGTTATTTATATCATGAAAAGGATTGTTTAATATTTTAGAAATATCCCAACCAAACCAGGGACCACATCTGTTCTTTTACAGATTGATTTTTATCACTGCTAAATGCGCACTGAATGGTTTCTACCTCCTTTGGACTGAAGATAAAGTTGATTAATTATTCAGCATAAACAGCAGCTAAACCATGTACCCAGTGGTACAATCAGTGTTTATAATAGCATCTGGGTTGAGAATACACCTACTTGGGTGGTAAACTGGAAACCCTCCAGGGAAGAGCAAGTGTTACTTGCCTGGGATCTCTTCCCATCCATTCTGGACTAACCCCAAGCCAGATATATGGTGGTCTTGGTGAGGGCAGAAATCCTTTTGTTCTGCTTATGCTATTTGCTACTTTTATTTTTGTGGAGCCTGCGACTCTGGGTCGGTCTCTGCTTTGTGACTTGGCATGAGCTGCCTCAACAGAATGTAGTATTTCCCCCTGGGTATTCTCTTGCTTAAACACTTTTTAATGAACACTTGGTATTTTTGGCCAGAAGTGCTCAAACAGCCAACTTACAGTACTTGATGTGCAGATGCTCAGATCTCACTTGTGCCTGGAATAAAAAATAGCCTGTATTCCTGTTGGCATTGATTTTGTAAAACTGTACTTGTGTTAACCAAGAGGAATCCAGCAGATGGGTGTATGCAGGGGCCGCTTGTATAAAAGTCAATGTTTTAACATGGAGGTGAGCAAAGCTGGAAACAGCTGTTGAAGACAGGACTGGTCTTTCAAACACCTTGGCCAGGCAACTTGTAGATGCATGTTGTTATTGGTATGGAAAAAATAATGGAGCTGCAAGTCATTGAAATGAAGCTATAATTTAGCTGTGATCTGTGGGAGCCCTATGCTTGTTAATAGCTCTGCAGGAGGGCTCAAAGAGAGCCCAGGGACAAGCAGTTTAGCTGTCAACATCATTTGCAATCTTCTGTGCAAAAGGCATGGCAGAATTTGACTCAGTGTCTGTGCACCATCTCAGCAACTGACTTCACACTTCAGGGTTGTCTTTATTTTCCTTTAAATCATGGCACTAGGAAAGGATTTCCTTGTTCTTCTTCTGCTTCAGCTGAAGCTTTTTGAACTTCAGAACGTGTCACGTATTTTCAGTTATTTGAGTCATCCTCTGGGCCACCACATCTATGTTTTATTGAGTACTTGTGTGAATAATAGAGACCCTAAGTATTTCAAGCAACGAGGTTTCAGACAGAAGGGTGAACTTAGTACAGCAGTGAGCATGTGTTACATTGTTTAAACAATATGTTGTGCTGTTTATGGTGTTTCCTTAAATGTCCAAAGATAGCGTGGATTTGGCCAGAAGGCTACCGAGGGCATGTTTCTGAGCTGAGCACTGTCACATTGCCCTAGGAAATGGGAAACCTCTGCAGGTACAGGAGCTTCCCCAGTGGCTCGCGTTTACAAGGTGGGTTAAAACAGTTGACACAAAGTATCTTAGTAATATCTTACCTTTCTGACAATCAACCTACCAGTTTACTGTTTCACTAGTTATCCAACATGGAGTTCATCAACTCAGCTAGATCGTCTTTGCCATGCAGACTTTTTAGCTGAATTTGCAGACCATTCATGACTGCGGAGAGCCACTGTTGACAGTGAGGGTGGGAAGAAGCACAAATGGATTTTGAAAGATGATGAGAAGCTAATAACAAAAACCCAAACACTGGCTTAAAAAATGCATTTTAGGTCTTTAATTGCATCCCAGGTTTGAAGAGTGCGTGTTTCATACTACCTGTTTTTCCAGCAAGAATGTGGACTAGGAACATGCTTCAAATTTTCCATGATTTGGCAGTGATTTACGCTATTTCTGTTCTATCTATTCTATTTTGTGATGTATTCAATTTCTGCAATCAACCCACACCTCAGAAGCTGCCAATATAGAAAGTCTGTGTCTAAGAAGAAAAGTAGACTGATTAAGCTTATTTTCAATGTGATAACATAGAGGAAGGATGGATGATGACACTATTTTGGACTGCAGATACTGTGAAGGAGGTGTCCCCTAATAAGAAGTAAGAATTGGCTAATGGAGAAGTAGCAGCAATTAATAGTTTGAGTGAAATTGATTTCTAAGGAAAGATTAAGTCTTAAATGCATACAGCAGAGCTAAGTACAAAACCCAGGATGTGTTGACAGTCTGTAAAAACTGTATGTAAATGTCATGGATGAGTAGGGCTTTTTCTCTGAAAAATGGGAGAGTGAACTGGACTGTTTGTGTGGAGTATCTGAGTATGCTTTTCTAGACAAACCTTTCCAGGCAGCCAGTAAGTAAATGCTAGCTGAGCTGCTGTAGCCGCATACAGCACAAGGCGGGCTAACTGGCCAGATATTAACTCAGTTTTTCTGATTTTGGAATTTGCACTGGGATCACATATGTTCTGAAGTTTCCAGGTAGTTTCACTTTCCAGATACCTAGAACTAAGACCTGTCCTCCAGCTACACTGAGATTAACACAGAACTAACCATAAATTGGACCTGGATCTGATTTCCTCCGTGACTTCAAGTAAAGTCCTTTCTTTCGCCTGTGGCTTAGCTCCGCACCAGTAAATTGCACTCCCTCTCTCGCCTGTTGAAGTTTTAAACCTATTTAAAAATCTTTCTTGGTAAGACCCATGAAATAATTTCTTTAGTGTCCATAACTCAGTCTTCAATGTAGAGGTCAGCCTTGGTAATGTTTCTCCAGTGCCTTCTCATCAATCCCAAAGACCTGTCTGCCTTTTGTTCTCTTCTCTTATCTCCATTTCCCTATCTTTTCATCTCTATGTCTGTCTCTCTGTCTATTCCATCAGCATACAAAGTCTTTCATTTCATATATCCCGGATTTACCCCTGACTCTCTTCTTGTTCACCTCTGGTTTTGTCCTCGGCTCACATGAAGGTGGCATCTACAGCTGCTGCTTCAGCTTCTGCTCTTCTGAAAATCTTTCTCATACTGCACAGCTTACCTTCTCAGTAAGTATGAAAAACCTGTCGAACTCATTGCTGCTTTGAGATAAAAGGGCTGTTGAAGGTCCAGAGAGGTCTCACGTTGTCTTTATGCATCATCCCTCCCAGTGCTCCTTACACATTTGCCAGCTTGTCTATCGTCTGCCCTGTGGGGCTACACCTTAAAGGCAAACCCAAAGCCCTAAGGATCATAGGATCTTTTGGGCAGACACTCTCTCCTAGCTGTGGAGGTGTCTGAGAAATTTTGTGAGAAATTTCTGAGAAATTGAGTGAACCTGTCTAAGATTTATCCATTTGCAACCCTCTTTTGCAGGCTAATCCTTACCTGGGCATATGAAAATCTGTATATTTTAGCTAGACATGATGTGAATGGTACTGATTGTGTCTTGAAGGGAATTTTGCTTTCTTCTATGGAAATTCACAGGTGGGTCCCAATCCCCAATGAATTTATAGCAGATCAGGTCATTATGCTTAGGTGACAGCATTGCAGAATAGAAAATCTTGCTGTTTAAAGCACTTTTGAATCAGTAGAAGAAAATAAAAGGATTCTCTCCTTCACTGTCTTGGTCATGGCTTTTGGCTATACTTATAGCTTAACACAACTACCTGTCAAACAACTGTGTATTTTTATGATCACTTGTAGAGTGGTTTGTGGTTGCATAGGCAGAAAAGATTTAAAGCTGTTCTCTTTTTGGTTTTTTTTTCTTCTGGAAAGCTACATTAATTGTTCTGATGTCTGAGCATCTGCCCGATACGCATTGTTTCCCCTGCAGACTGAGGAAGACAATAGCTAAATACAAATTTATTGAACAGGCAAGCTATAAACCCTGAAGTTAGCACAATATTTTAATGGAAATCATATTTTGTCAAAGGCACATGTACCAAATTTTCTTGCTGGAGATTACAGTTCATCAGTACCAGAATTAATTAAAAATATCCCACCAAGCTTACCCACTACTCTACTGATTCTATATATAGCTTTTTAGCTTTATAAACTAATGGCTAATTGCAGGGAGGCATGTGCCTTTGATTAATGCAAATGCATACACTGAAATGTTGTACTTTGTAAAGGAATTCACATTTCTGTTAACTCATTCGTTCAATTTTCAGTGGAAAAAAGTCTTTAAAAATTTCTTCAGCTTTCATTTTATGTATTTTTACAGTGCTAGTGGGCAAAAGCTGATTCATTATCCTCTGTCCTAAGTTTACCTGCTCTCAATAACTCACAAGTTCAGGTCACCCTGCAGTGCCTCCTTTCGCCTTCACTCAGATACCATGTCTAACTGAATGGAATTGACCTGTTTAAGGCCTCTTCACTCCAACTAAATTATTTGATCATAGCCACAGACATCTGTTTGGGGCAGTAATTGGTTGTTTATAAGAGCAGAGGAGAGCCACCAGCAGCAACAGCAGCAGCAAGACAATAAAGGCAAGGGACAAGCATGGAGAGCATGTAGACAGGTCCTGACAGACCACTGTCTGCTTGAGATAAGCAATGCAGATTAGTTATTTGCACTCTATCTCACCACCGGTGCCTAATAATCCCCTTTAGCACTCATTCACAGTTATGTAGCAGACAGAAAACTAATACAGGGAGGAATCTGGTCCCACCGCCTCACCACAAATCTCAGACACAGTTTCTGGAATCCGCGAGATTTTACCGTACAATTAGTTTTAAATGTCAATTTCATGGCGGCTCATGAGATGGAAAATAGAAGAACAGTAGGTAAAGATACCCATTGCAAACTAGATTATTTGAGAGTGAAAGATGGCTATTCAAGATGTGGCTGTCACTACAGCTTCCTGGCTTGACAGCGACAATGTGAACATTGAGGTAAAGGATGACAAAAATGTAACCTGAAGGGCTGAATCGCTGGAAAAAAAAAAATGACATGGCATTTCTGTGCTGTTTGTGTACACCGAGGAGACAATGTGGATTTTAATTGATTTGCAAAACCTTGTTGCAATTATCATGGAACACAAGATGGTCGCGCTTGAGGGTGACTTGCAGTGGCAGCAAGCACGTAAAGCAGTGTGCCATGTGCTGGGTTTGTCTTGTTCGAGCTGCACGTGTGGTTTCCCTCACTGTCAAACCAAAACACATGGCACACCTCGTGGGTGTTGCCGGTCAGGGTTTGAAGGAGACCGGAGATGCTGGGATTTGATTAAGAGGACTCCATGTTTCATTCAAATGTTGAATTAAGTAATTTTTAACTACAAGCACAAACAAAAATACATCTGCAAAAGCAGAAAAATGCCGGAATAAGGCTTGTTTTAGTTCCATTCCCTTTTGCAGAAAGTAGGAGAACATATACAATCACACAGTGTTTTGCCACAGCCAGCCGTAATTCTAGCACTGCTGTTTAGATTGCTCAACTTCGCAACCTTAACAATTGACCTGCTGGAGTGCAGCTCTGTGGAGAGGCACCTGGGTGTCCTAGTGGACGACAGGTTAACCATGATTCAGCAGTGTGCCCTGGCTGCCAAGAAGGCCAATGGGATCCTGGGGTGCATTAAGAGGAGTGTGGCCAGCAGGTCGAGGGAGGTTCTCATTCCCCTCTACACTGCCCTGGTGAGGCCCCATCTGGAGTCCTGTGTCCAGTTCTGGGCTCCCCAGTTCAAGAAAGATGAGGAGCTACTGGAGAGAGTCCAGCGCAGGGCTATGAGGATGGTGAGG
>Ga0065711_1004284_pt1 | contig 25945 bp, 18 predicted proteins | sample Hoacrofraction12_FD_59098 | JGI IMG/M metagenome (GOLD analysis project Ga0065711, IMG submission 59098) | Hoatzin crop microbial communities from Cojedes, Venezuela - Epithelial fraction 12 v2 (version 2) | ecosystem: Host-associated > Birds > Digestive system > Esophagus > Crop | place... | reverse complement strand
CCCGCCGTCAGCCGCAAACGCCGGTAGCGAGCACACGATCGCGCACGCCACCAACAACATATTTCTTATTTTCTTCATAGCATCTTTGTTAGAGTTGAGTTTTGAGAGTAGAGAGTTGAGACCTCTCATTAGACTTGAACTCCACTCTCAACTCTCAACTCTCAAAACTATTCTAATTTTCTTTTACGTCTTGCCACTCGTATTTGGGCGGTTTCAGGCGCTGGTTGATGTGGCTCGTCCCTCCCCCATCGTTTTCGTAATACACCTTCAGTATCGCGCTGTCCTTCAGGAAGTCCACCGAGCCCACCACGACGTCGGTCACCTTCACGCCAAGCCGCGTCTGCAGGTCGGCGATGAGTTCCTCACGCTTTTCGGGCGTTATCAGCGCGATGCGGTCGTAGTTCACCAGTTTGTTGACGATGTTCCGCTTCAGCACGAACTTCTCGAACAGCCATGTTGCCACGACCATCACCACGTTCGGAACCAGCAACTCCGCGATGCTCAGGTCGTCGGCGAGCGCGTTGATCACCGAAATCGCAATCACGCTGAACATATACGTCATCTCGCGCACCGGAATCGTCTCCGTTCGGTAACGCAGAATGCCGAAAATCGCAAACAAGCCTAACGCAAAACCGATCTTCACCTTCACGCTGCCCAGCAAGTAAATCAGGAAGAACACGCTCACGCTCAGCAAGATATACGTGAAGAAGTACTCACGTTTGCGGCTCTTGCGGTAGTACAGGAAATACACCATTATCCACGTCACCAACAACGTGAACAGGAACCGGATGACCAGCTCGGTAAACGCCGGGGCGTCACACAGCGTCATATTGAACCCACTCTCCACAGCTTCTTTCACCGTGGATTCCGTGCTTTCTAAATTTTGAAGGTCTTGTAACATAGTCTCTATCTTTTAGTTTTATTTCTCTTGCGGTTTTTTTGTGCGACCTCTTCGAGGTCGGGGTGCCGAGGGTGGTTCGCTACCCCACGGCACCTCCGCTGGCGCTCCGGTGACGTGGGGTTTCCTATGTTGGACCTCTCCGAGGTCCTCCTCGCTGCTTGGAACAGCCGTCGCTTTCCATTTGCGTTCGGCTTGCACGATGCGCGTGAGGCTTCTTCGAAGCAGTTAAACTCCTTCGGAGTACATCTTTTCTGGGCTTCTTCGAAGACCCATTCCCATTTGTTTCTTTACCCCAGGTTTCGCTCGCTGGCGCTCCCTCAACCTGGGGCTAAACAAGCGAACCTCTTCGAGGTTTGCGGGACGTCTCCGACGTCCTCGCTCGTACAAAAAAGTGAACCTCTCCGAGGTACCAACTCTATTTCTATCCAGACCCCAGGTGCGTCGCTTCGCTCCTAACCTGGGGCTCGTAAACGCTTCGCTAAGGTAAACGCCTTCGGCGTATAGGTTACGAGATTTTTATGAGAGGGCGAGGAGCTTGGCGACGCGCCGCAGGCGAGGTTTGAAGCGATTTTGCTTGAGTGCCGGATTGGTCAGCGCCGACCCCATGCAATACTTGCTAAAGCCGCTCGGCTTAATTCGCAACTGACGCAGCATCTCCAAAATCGGCGAAGGCACCAAGCCGTCGCGTTTCAGCTCAATAATCGCCAGTCCTGTCAGATCCGCGTCCTTGCCCGTCAGCAGGTTGTGGAACCGCAGCCCGGTGTCAATCGTCAGCCGCTCGGTCTTGCCGGAGTTCACCAGCGTGATGCGGTTGAAGCGATTTTCCAGCGTCTCGCGCACCTCCTTCGGGTCGTAGCGCAGATGTTTGCGCAGGAATTCATCGTAAGCCAAGAATTGCTCGTCCTGGCGCAAGAAACGGATATCGTGGTCGGGGTGCAACGGGTCGAACCCTACCATGTCCACACGTTTCTTCTTCGTCCGCCCGTGGTTGTTCTTCGTCTTGACCTCCAGGAAGTTCAGCCCCGAACTCACATACGAGCGGATGCGCAACTTCTGCCGACCCGCGTGACCATTCTGGTGCACGGTGTACATATTCATGTCGCTCGTGTCGAAATACGCCGTGTAGTACGGCGCGTTGCGCTCGCCATCGATTTCCTGGATGCGGTAATCCGTCGCCGCAAGCAGCAACAATTCTCGCAGCCGATCAACCGTCGTGACAAATTTCGTGTCCGTTCGGTTCATCAACTTGATGCCGCTCATCTCGTCAAGAGAAATCGGCTCAAACCGTGTGATCACCTTATCCATAAAATCCGTATTTTCTAATATATTAACGGAAAAAATGCGTTTCTATTATCACTACACATGATAAATCCCGCGTACAGCCCGCTACGACCCACGAAGTGGCTTTCACGCTCTGTGAGTCCGGCAGGCTCTGCGCGGGATTTCTATCGGCGCGGGGCGTAACGCGATGGGTTACGAGTCCCCTAAGATAATCGCAATCACCGCATTGACGTCGGCGATGTTGATTTCGTCATCGCCATTGACGTCGCATTCGCCTTCATAGTCATCCTCGGTGCTGTTGCCCAAGATGATAGAAATCAACGCATTCACATCGGCGATATTCACTTCGCCATCGTTGTTCACGTCGCCCACCGTCGTGGTCGTTGGGGTGTCGCCGCCTTCGCCGCCGAAATACATGTAATTCAGCCCGCTCAGCGCGTGCGTGCCCGAGGTGGTGCCATCGTTCGTGATGATGGCAGTGCCATTGCTAAAAGTTACCTTGATGCCATCCACCGAATACGAAATTTCCGTACCGGAGGAAGTCACAAACGTCAGGTATTCGTACGTCTCGGCGCTAACCGTCATTGCGAACACCATCATGAATATCGAAATTATAATCTTTTTCATCGTCTTGTCTTGTTTTTAGTGTTCATAATGAGATTATCTGCGGCTGCTGCCGATGGACGAATACGGCGACGACAAAGAGCTGACAGTGCCCAGGGTGCTGCCGGTACTGCTGACCGTCGGCGAGAGATACAAGCCGTGCCAGTTGTCGCCGCTAACCGAAGCGCCGCTGTACAGCGTGTAGCTGCTGCCCGTCGTCAGGCTCGGCGAGGTCATCACTACCAATGCGCTGCTGCCACTGCTGCCGCCGGGGCCACGGCCACCGCCGCCACCACTGCCGCTGATGCTGTTGGTCACGGTGAACGCGAATACGTTGGTCGTGCCGCTACGCAGCAGGTACGTGGTGCCTTGGGTCATCGTTCCGCTATAGGAAATCGCCGGCTGGCAGTTCGTGCACGATGTGGGAGCCGACCAGTTGCTGCCGCCGATGCCCACGCATGTGCCACCCGTGATGTACAGCGCATATTGCTCTGCGGCATCGAGCGCGCACTCGGGATCGCCCGCGCCGTAAACCATCAGCACACCACCATTCAGGTAGATGTTGCCATTGGCGTCGATACCGTCGTTGTTCGTCGCGTGCGTATAGATGTAGCCGCCATTCAGGTAGGTATGGCTGCTGCTGTTCGTCGCGTCGTCGTAGGCTTCGATTTCGAGCGTGCCGTCGTTAATGGTCAGCACCTTCTTGCTCTCGATGCCTTCGCTGCCTTCGCCGCCGGTGGTGCTAACAGCAAACGTGCCGCCATTGATGGTGATGTTGCCGTCAGCCTTCATACCCTTGGCGCTCGAGCGATTAGTGGAGGACGAGCTGCTGCCGCCGCCCCAGCCGCCACCGCCGCCGCTGGAAGAACCGTAGGTGTAGCGTGCGCCGGTCGTGGTCAAGGTGAATGTGCCATCGTTGACGATGATGTCGCCATCGGCGCTGATACCCTTGCCACCCGCGCCGGTGCTCGTGATGGTGAACGTGCCGCCGCTAATGGTCAGGTTGCCGTTCACCTTCATGCCCGCGCAGGCGCTCGTTTCTTGTGCCGCGCTATCCCAGGCGCCGCCGCCGGTGGTCTTGCCGCTAATCGTGCCATCGCTTACGTTCATATTGCCGTCGCACTTGAAGCCCTTGGCAGCCGCGCCGGTAATCGTGAAGCCATAAGTGCCGCCCGTCATCGTGGCGTTGCCGCCAACCTTGATGCCGTGGTCGTAGGTGTTTGCCGTTACGCTGCCGTCACTCATCGTGAAGGTGCCGGCGGTGTGCAGACCTTGGGCGTTCTCAGCCGAGGTGTTCAGCGTGGTTGTGCCGCCTGCCACAACGATGGCGTAATCGGCTTTCACACAACGCACCTTCGCGGTGTCGGTCGTGCCATAAGCATATTGCGCGCCGCTGCAGGTGATGTCTAATGTGCCGCCGCTAACGGTGAACGTGCTGTCGCAGTTGATGCCCTTGCCGCCGCTTCCGGTAGCCTTCAGCGTCACGGCTGCGTCGTCGCTAATCACCACGTTGCGGTCGCTCTTGATGCACGACGGCGCTTTCACTTCGCTGTCGTCGCTGTCCCATGCTGACGCGCCCGCGTGCGTGATATTTACGGTGCCGCCACTGATGGTCACGGTGCCTTCAGCCTTAATCGCCTTGGTTGCCGTGCCGTTGAGGTTGATTGTCAGCGTGCCACCTTTTATCAGCACATGGCCGTCGGCATCCGCGTCGCTCGTGTCTTCGGCATCCACCTGAATACCGTCGTCATCGGCGCTCTCGATGGTCACCGTACCGCCGTTCATCTGGAAGTATTCAGCCACGTGCATCGCATCGGTCACCGCGCTCTTGATGGTAATCGAGCCCACGGTCTTCTTGATTTCTACATATTCGTCGCCGGCAAACGCGTGCTTCTTGTTGCCCGTGATCGTCAGCGAGCCGCCCGCCTTAAACTCGGTGTGACCATTGACGATAAACGCGGCTTTCTTTGCGCTCGTCGAGGCGTCGGCAAGCGTGTTGGTCGTGCCATCGACCAGCTCCACGGCGATACGTTTTCCGTCGCGGATGTTAATCGCCGCGCTGTCGGCATTGCTCAACGTCAACCCGTTCAGCGCCAGCGTAATTTTGTACTTACCGTCCTGGTAGAACGAGCCGTCGGTGCTGCTGCCGGTCAGTGTGTAAGTGATTTCCGAGCTCACATTGGCATCTTGCAGCACGCACACGCGCGCGCCGGTGACGGTGGCGGTGATATTTTTCGCGATGTTACCCGCTACAATCACCTCACTGCTCGAGCCGGAGTAGGTCACGAAAATGTTGTCGTCTGCAATCTCTTGCGTGTCCACCGTGATACTGTCGATGTCCGAAATCGCAAAAGTTTTCTCAAGCACCGTCAGGGTGGTGGCATCCGCATAGAGCATATTGCCCACCGTGTCGGTGTTGTACGCCCAGTGCACATCGCCGGTGTGTACCCACATCGTCTGCTGGGCGACGGCGCCGGCTGCGCTGAGCAGCGCTACCATAGCGCAAAGAAATGTTCTCTTTAACATATCCATTCCAGTTTTTAATATAATAATGTTTTGTTCAATTCTGTGTACGGAAAGACCCTCGAAGAGGGTCAACATAGGGCGAAGCCCGTTTATTAACCCCAGGCACGACGAGGGAGCGCAGCGACCGAGGAGTTCCTGGGGTCACGCGACCGCCCGCCCCATCATTCTGGTCCTCGAAGAGGCCCAATTTGGTGGCAGGGTTGTCGTTCTCACATTGGGCCTCTTCGAGGACCCTTCCCCCTCTATCTCCTTTACCCCAGGACTCGCTCGCAAGCTCGCTCGGCCTGGGGCTAATAGACGCTTCGCTAAATTGACCCTCTTCGAGGGTCCTTTTCCTCATCGGTCTTGCGAGAGAAAAAAGAGCCTGCGTAAGGTGATTTTTTTGCAGTCTAAGGGGCAAAGATATAACAAATTGATAATAATAGCAAGCATAAAACGCCATTTTTTAAGCAAACACGCCAAAAATTCGTGCGAGCGCCCCACCTCAGAGAATGTTCCTTTAGTGGCTTTTTATGCGCAAAATGTCGCAAACCGCATCCGTTAAATGAATTTCACATAAAAGTTTTGCCACATTCCCCGAAAATCAATTACCTTTGCCGGCAGTTTTTGAACATTTATATAATGAAGAAGTTCTTTACGAAAAATGTAAAAATCGGCTTGACCGTTATTCTCGCGCTCGCCTTCCTGATTTGGGGCATCGAGTTCCTCAAGGGCGTGAACCTCTTTAAGCCGGCGAATTACTACTACGCCACCTTCAACAACGTGGACGGCTTGGTTGACGCCGCCCCTGTCACTGTCAGCGGCTTCCAAGTGGGGCAAGTAAAAGAAATCGGTTATGACTATAAGCACAACCGCATCACGGTGATGGTCAGCATGAACAAAGACCTCAGAATACCGGCATCCAGCTCCATGATCATGGCAACCAGCCTGCTCGGCACCTCGCAACTCGTGCTTGAGCTCGGTAACGGCTCGCCCCTGAACGTGGGCGACACCATCGAAGGGATTCAGATGCAGGGCCTGATGTCGAGTGTCACCGACGAAGTGATGCCTTCGGTCAAAGGCCTGATGCCGAAAGTGGACTCCATCATGGGCAACGTCAACGATATTGTCGCCGACCCGTCACTGCACATGACCGTGGGGCGCCTCGACGCCATCAGTATGGAACTTGAACGCAGCGCCGCGTCGCTCACCGCCCTGCTGAAGCAGCTCAATGGCGCCGTGCCGCAACTGATGAACAACGTGAACGGCGTCGTGGGCAATGTCAATGGTCTCACCTCGGGGCTCAACGGCTCGATCAACAACCTGAACACCTTCACCACGTCGCTCAGCAAGGTGCAAATCGACGAAACCGTTAAGCAACTCGATGCCACCCTTGCCAACCTCAAGCAGCTTACTTCCAACCTCAACAACCCCAATTCATCGCTCGGAAAGCTGATGAACGACAAGGAACTCTACGACAACGCCAACCACGCCATCGCGAGCCTCGACACACTGCTTAGCGACTTGAAAGCCAACCCGAAACGCTATGTCAATATCAAGGTTTTCTAACCGCGACAACGCCGCCGAAGGCACATAAAAATCTACATCAAAAATACTTGTTTAGAACGATTCTAAATAAGTATTTTTTTTTCGCCCTGCCATTTTCGAAACAAAAAAATATAAACCTCGCAAAACACCCTATCAACGAAGGCGAAAATTTTGGCGATATAGAAACATAAATTTTGCAAACACGCTGAAAAAAAACGAGTTAACGAAAATCAAGCCTCCTTAAATTCTCAAACGTAAACGGAAAATGCAAACGCCTGAAAATCAACGTGATATAAGCGAATCGAAAATTCCAAATTTTTTTTTAGTTTTTTTATCAAAATAATTCTGCGAATTTTGTGCTGCAAAACCTCCGGTTCATAACCAACAACACATTAATATATGAACGTATCGCAACAATGGAATAAGTGCCTTGACATCATCAAGGATAACTTGCCCGCCGAGCAATTCGATGCTTGGTTTAAGCCCATTGTTGCTCTCAGCTTCACCGACGGAAACCTCACCCTGCGCGTCCCCTCGCAATTCTTCATGGAGCACATCGAGGAGCAATACCTCCACCTGCTCACCATGGCTCTGCGACGCGTCTTTGGCGAAGGCGTCCGTCTGCTTTATAATTGTAATGTGGTCACCACCGGCGATGCCGACGAGGATGGCAGCGTGACGATGGCGGCGGACAACTCCTCCACCAAACTGCAGCAAGACCTGCGCATACGTCGCCCCAAAATCGCCAACCCCTTCGACCAAGAAGACGAGCTCGAGGAAATCGACCCGCAGCTCAATTTCCGATACACTTTCGAAAACTACTGCAGCAGCACCAGCAACCGGCTGGCGGTCAGCATCGCGCGCGCCATCGCCGACGACATGGACTGCAAAACCTACAACCCCTTCTTCGTCTTCGGCGCAACGGGCGTGGGCAAGACCCACCTGCTGCAAGCCATCGGCATCAAGATTAAGGAGAACGCCCCGCGCACGCGCGTACTATATTTAACCGCACGCACTTTCGAGAACCAGTACACCTCGGCTGTCCGGCGCAACCGCGTGAACGACTTTATCAATTTCTACCTCACCATCGACGTGCTGCTGCTCGACGACATCCAGGAGCTCATTGGTAAAACCGCCACGCAAAACACCTTCTTCCACATCTTCAACCACCTCCACAACCACCAGAAACAACTGGTGATGAGCTGCGACTGCCGACCCGCCGAAATGGACGGCATGGTGCCCCGACTCATCTCGCGCTTCCAGTGGGGCATGACCGTGGAATTAGAGAAACCTGACTTCCAGCTGCGCCGCGACGTCCTCAGCCTGCGCGCCCGCCAAGACGGATTGGTCATCGCGCCCGAAATACTCGACTACATCGCCGAGAACATCACCGACAACATCCGTGAGCTCGAAGGCGTCGTTGTCTCCCTGCTGGCGCACGCCACGATGCTCAACCAGGACATCACCATGGAGCTGGCGCAAAGCATCATCGGCAACGCCGTCCGTGTCAGCCGCAGCAAGCTGACCTTCGACAACATCGTCGAAACCGTCGCCAACCACTACAACATCGACGCGAAGGAGCTCTACGGCAAATCGCGCAAACGCGAAATCAGCGACGCACGCCAGCTGCTGATGTATCTGGCAAAAAGTCATACCAATATGTCATCAACGCTCATCGGCCAACGCCTCTATCGCACCCACGCCACCGTGCTGCACGCCTGCACGCAAGTGGAGCAGCGCATGAGCATCGAGAAAGCCTACCGCGCAGAAGTGGAAAAAGTGAGCGCAGAGCTAAAACCCTGACACCTTCGGGACATAACCAAAATTCAAGTATAATTAAAAAGTATGACAAAGTGGCAGTGTTTGCCGCTTTGTCTTTTTTTTGGCATACTATTTGCCATTGATTTTGTGGCAGTCGGTCGCCAAAGGCCCCTGCCACGAACTGAATATTAACTTAAAAAAACAATAATTATTATGGGAAAGATTATAGGTATTGACCTTGGAACAACTAACTCGTGCGTCGCAGTGCTTGAAGGGAAGAACCCGGTGGTAATCCCCAACAGCGAAGGACGCAACACCACCCCCTCGGTGGTGGCTTTTAAAGAGAATGGCGAACGCATCGTCGGCGACCCGGCAAAGCGTCAAGCCATCATGAACCCCACCGGAACCGTATTCTCAATCAAGCGTTTCATGGGCGAGAATTTCGACAACGTCACCGGCGACGTGCAGCGCATGCCGTACAAGGTGGTGAACAACGGCAGCAACCAGCCACGCGTGGAAATCGCGGGCCGGCAGTACACGCCGCAAGAAATCTCTGCGATGATTCTGCAGAAGATGAAGAAAACCGCCGAAGATTACCTCGGCACGACCGTTGACGAAGCTGTCATCACCGTGCCTGCCTACTTCAACGACTCGCAGCGTAAAGCCACGAAAGAAGCCGGCGAAATCGCAGGTCTGAAAGTGAAACGTATCGTCAATGAGCCCACCGCGGCAGCGCTGGCTTATGGATTGGACAAAGACCAGAGCGACAAACGCATCGCCGTGTTCGACCTCGGCGGTGGCACGTTCGATATCTCCATCCTGGAATTGGGCGACGGCGTGTTTGAAGTGAAATCCACCAATGGTGATACGCACCTTGGCGGCGACGACTTCGACCAGCGCATCATCAACTGGCTCGCCGAAGAGTTCCAGAAAGACAACGGCATCGACCTGCGCAAAGACCCGATGGCGCTGCAACGTCTGAAAGAGGCTGCCGAGAAAGCCAAAATCGAATTGTCCAGCTCCACCAGCACCGAAATCAACCTGCCGTACATCATGCAGGTAGATGGCATGCCGAAGCACTTGGTAAAGACCCTGTCGCGCGCTAAGTTCGAGCAACTCTGCGACGACTTGATTCAAAAGACCATCGAGCCCTGCCGCAAGGCTTTGAGCGACGCGGGCTTGAGCACCTCGGATATCAACGAAGTGATCCTCGTGGGTGGCTCCACGCGTATCCCCGCCGTGCAACAAGTGGTAGAGAAATTCTTCGGCAAAGCCCCGTCGAAGGGCGTTAACCCCGACGAAGTGGTAGCCGTTGGCGCAGCCATCCAAGGCGGCGTGCTCAGCGGCGACGTGAAAGACGTCCTCCTGCTCGACGTAGTGCCTCTGTCGGTCGGCATCGAGACCCTCGGCGGCGTGATGACCAAGCTGATTGACGCCAACACCACCATCCCGACGCGCAAGAGCCAAGTGTTCTCCACCGCGGCTGACAACCAACCCGAAGTGGAAATCCACGTGCTGCAAGGCGAGCGTCCCATGGCGAAAGACTGCAAGACCCTCGGTCGCTTCCACCTGGACGGCATCGCTCCCGCGCCGCGTGGTGTTCCGCAGATCGAAGTCACCTTTGAGGTGGACGCCAACGGCATCATGAACGTCAGCGCCAAGGATAAAGCCACCGGCAAGGAGCAGAGCATCCGTATCGAGGCTTCCAGCGGCTTGACCGATGCCGAAATCAAGCGAATGAAAGACGAAGCCGAAGCCAACGCGGCTGCCGACGCCAAGGAGAAAGAGCGCATCGACAAGATCAACCAAGCCGATGGACTCATCTTCCAAACCGAAAAGACCCTGCGCGAAGCCGGCGACAAACTGCCTGCCGACCTCAAGAGCCAAATCGAAGGCGCGCTCAATAAGCTGAAAGAGGCGCACAAAGCGCAAGACCTCGCAGCCATCGACACCGCCAGCGCTGAACTCCAGGGACTCTTCGAGAAGATGTATCAGCAAACCGCGGGACAGCAACAAGCCGGCGGCCCGAACCCGCAAGACTTCGCTCAAGACGGCGCCAACCCCAACGCGGACAATGCCGGAGGCAACAACGGCCGCGACAACGTAGAAGACACCACCTACGAAGAAGTCAAATAACGCGATAAGCACAAACCAACCATACTATCCCTGCAACCCCCATCGGCTGCAGGGATTTTTTATCCCCCTACCCCCTCCCCAAAAAGACCAAAAGAGACTATCCGACCCGACGACAAGTTCTGGAAGGGCTTGGCACCGACGAAGAAACGGAAGCTCAACATCAAGATTCCGCAGCATCAGTTTCTTGTGAGAACGAGGGTGGCCTCTGCCCTATTGAATTTTAGGTTAAACGCAAATTTTCAAATTTAAAAAGATAACTATTTGAAGTAAAAACGAAGATTTCCATAAAAAATGACTATCTTTGCAAATAATGGATTCAGAAATGACAGCAAAAGACATATATCAGTTGCTTGCACAAGGTGAGCATGTGAAATTGGAGTGCAAAACCGCGCAAAGCAGTCTGCCGAACACAATTTGGGAGACGTACTCCGCTTTCGCCAACACGTATGGCGGAACGATTCTGCTTGGTGTTCATGAGAATACGAAGGAGAAAGACACGAAGAAGCGGTTTGCAGTGACAGGCGTGGAGGATGCCGAGAAAATAAAAAAAGATTTTTGGAACATCATCCACAATACCGAGAAAGTAAGTATGAACATTCTCCGCGAGGAAAACATACAGACAGTGGACATGGAGGGAAAAAACGTAGTGGCTATCAGCGTGCCGCAGGCGTACTACACGATGAAGCCCATCTACATCAACAACAACCTCTCACGCGGTTCGTTCCGCCGCAACCATGAGGGCGACTACCATTGCACGGAGCAGGAATTGCGGATGATGGTACGCGATGCCAACGAGGAAGGCAACGACCACATGTTTTTGCCGCACTACACGATGGATGACATCGACCCGACCACGCTCAAACATTATCGCCAGATGTTCTTGACGAAGAACCCCGACCACGTGTTCAATAACCTTGACGACAAGGAATTTCTAAAACAACTGGGCGGCTACACGGTGAATCGCGAGACCCGGGAGGAAGGGCTCACGATGGCTGGATTGCTCATGTTCGGCAAGGGTCTGCCCATCCGCGAACGGTTCTCCAACCTGCGCATGGACTATATCGACAAAACAAACTTGATTGGCGAAGAGCGCTATAGTGACCGCATCACCTACGATGGCACGTGGGAGAACAACTTGTTCAACTTCATCCGTATTGTGTTGCCACGCCTGATGAGAGACTTGCCACGCCCGTTCCGTATGGAGGGCGTAACGCGTGTTGATGATACGCCACAACACAAAGCCGTGCGCGAGGCTATGACCAACGCCATCATCCATGCCGACTTGATGCTGAACGGTCTTTTACGTGTGGAGAAATACGATGACCGCTTTGTGCTAACCAACCCCGGACTGCTCAAAATCCCCGTAGAGCAAATCTACGAAGGCGGAGAGACACGCGCCCGCAACCAAGTGATGCAGGTGATGCTCCGCATGATTGGCTATGGCGAGAACCTCGGCTCGGGATTTCCTCTCATCCTCAGCGCTTGGAATGAGAAACACTGGCTCAAACCGGAACTAATTGAGCAGCCCGAATTGCTGCAAGTGAAACTCATCCTCCACATCATGAACAAAGAGGGAGATACTTTGGTGACAAAAGATGGCACAAAAGATGGCACAAAAGAAAAAAATGTCACCAAAGATGTCACCAAAGAATTATCTGATAGACAAAAATTTATAATCACACTAATCAAGAATAATGTCACGATAAACATTCCTGAAATGTCACGAAAGCTTCATGTGACCGAAAGGACTATTAAACGAGATCTAGAGACCCTTCAGAAACTTGGTTTTCTTTCTCGTGAAGGCGGGCGCAAAGAAGGTCATTGGGTCATCAACAAGCAACAGAATGATTAACGAAGATAAATTACATCGATGGCTCATATTTTATCCCTGCAACCCCCATCGGCTGCAGGGATTTTTTATCCCCCTACAAAAACCTCACGCAGATATAAAAAACGCCTTATCCTTATCTCCTAACTCACAACTAATTTGTACCTTTGCGTAATTCGTGGTGGACAAATCGCGAGCGCGCGAAACAATAAAAAAGCAAATAAATTATATCATTATGGATAAACCGATTTTATATATTGTAGTGCCGTGTTACAACGAGCAAGAGGCGTTACCGGAAACCAACAAACAGCTGCACGCGTTGCTCGACGAGATGGAGCGCGACGGGCTGGTTTCGCCGCAGAGCAAAATTATGTATGTCAACGATGGCTCTCGTGACAACACCTGGCAAATAATCGAAAGCTACGCCCAAGAGCCGCAGCACAAGGTGTGCGGCGTGAAACTCGCTGCCAATGCGGGACATCAGAACGCCCTGATGGCAGGACTAGAGACGGCGAAGCAGAAGGCGGACATCATGGTATCCATCGATGCGGACCTGCAAGACGATATTCGCGCGATTCCCCAAATGGTCAAGGAGTACAACAACGGCTGCGACATCGTTTACGGCGTGCGACGAGAGCGCAAAACCGACACCTGGTTCAAACGCAACACAGCGCTGGGCTTCTACAAACTCATGCATGCGCTGGGCGTGAAAACCGTGTACAACCATGCCGACTATCGACTCATGAGCAAGAGGGCGGTCGAGCAACTGTGCTCCTACGGCGAGCGCAACCTGTTCCTGCGGGGCATCGTGCCGCAACTGGGCTACAAGACGGCGCAGGTGTTTTACGACAGGTCGGAGCGCGTGGCGGGCGAGAGCAAGTACCCCTTGAGCAAGATGTTAAACCTCGCCACCGACGGCATCACATCCTTCAGCATCAAGCCGTTGCGCTGCATCACCATGCTCGGGGCGATTTTCGTGCTCATCGCGTTCTGCATCCTGATTTATGTCATCTGTTCCATGGTTAAGGGCAGCACCGTGCCCGGATGGACCTCCCTGATCCTCTCCATCTGGTTTGTGGGAGGCGTTATCTTGGTGTGCATGGGCGTCGTCGGAGAGTATATCGGCAAAATCTACATGGAAACCAAGGGACGACCCCGCTACAACATCGAAAAAGTCCTCGAATAACCCCACCCCAGTAAGAATTATCAGAGAGCACTACGGTTGCCAAGGACCTCAAAAGCACCAAAGGTAAGCATTATAACATTGTGATTGATGAAAACATTCTGACACATTTATAAGTCAATGGATATAAAAATAGAAAAGATTCTAGAATTTCACGACATTTTTCCAGAAACAAAAGATTTCAATGAAATCGAAACTCTGAAAAAATACAATAGAGAAAAAATTATAAGATGCTGCAATGTTCTGGGCAACAATTACGGTATTGCATATATCCCAGACGCAAAAAGCACATTCTTTTCTAATTGTAGCTCTAAATACATCGACGAACTAAACACTCGCTTTAATTCGTTTTCACAAGGACAAAGATTATGCTATTGTACACCAAAGACCGTTTTAGAATTAATGCGCAGACTTTTTTCTATCCCTGAAAATGAGTTTAAAGAAATTGGAGACATCTCAGATTTTGAGTATGATTTATTTCGTGTCATACTATCAATAAATGAGCGACTTATGAATTTTAAATCTGGGAACAACTTAGATTTTGCGACACTAACATTCTTTTCGCGATTTGTGATAAATGATCTATTTTTTACAGATTATCAAGAAGTTTTCACAAATCAGGTGTTGTATTATAAGAGCCTTATAGATTTTCTTGAAAATGACGAGAGGTGTGCTAAGGCAAAAGAAAAATTTTTCAAGAAACTAGGAATCTCCACTATGTCACAGTACGCGAAGACATGGGCTGGGCTATTTACACTTGCATATAATCACCAAAAAAGCAAGAAAAAAGGATGTCCTATATTGGATTTGGACGTACCACATGATAAAGGCAATCTTTTAATTGAATCAGTCTTAGATTATTTGTCTATAGATATTAACGCCGTTATTCCATATGATGGCACTCAAGATCAAGACTCACGTGAGAATAATGTCGATTATAGATTTTTTAGAGCACACCCTTTAATAAAAGTTGAGAGCCGGAAATATATCATTTACAATCTTCCCATATTAGTAGAAAGAATCTATAATGGATTATTTTTTGATATAAAGAATTACTTCAACGAGCCTTTTAGTTTTTACAATACCGAATTTGTACAAAAAAAACTATTTCTTCCTCAGATGTGGAGATCTATTGGGAATAAAGCCACTGCATTTTTTCCTAAAGAATGTGACGTTCATGATACAGAAAGACCAAACCAACCAGATTTCTATATTCGTGAGGAAGATTGTTTAATACTTTTCGAGTGTAAAGCTATCAAGCTCAATGGATATTTGAAAGACAATGCGGATATTGACAAATTGTTAGATGAGTTAAAGAATAAGCTCTTTTTGTCGGAAAAGAATCTTGACCCAACAAGGAAAACAAAAAAGGCCGAACGGGTCGGTGTCACACAATTAATACATCAAATGAAAATGATTGATGAAGATAATTTTGAATGGGATACTAATATCCCCGACTATGTTGCTTATTACCCTGTGCTAGTCCTTGAAGATATACGTTTAACAGTTCAAGGTATATCCTACATTCTCAATTCTTGGTATAAGCCACTAATAAATAAGGAGCTTCCCAATCAAATGTGTAATCCGATAATTGTAATGTCAATAAACACATTGATTGCCTATAAGCAATTTTTCAAACAGCAAGGGTTTCACAAAATCTTTGACCAATACTTGAGAAGAGTTACAAATAATACAGCTAGTGATATTAATTGGGAATTGGATCCTCTTGCGGATTTCGATGTTTATATGCAAGAGAAGTATTCTATTCCTAAAAAAGAACGGATAAAAAGATTTAATGAAGCAATGAAATGTTTTGACATAAAACATCCATAAGGTGATAACCGCCAAGATAATTTGCAAGTCAATCTTAATATTTATATTTCTGTCATACAATCGTAAAATACAGATATACAGTAGTATTTCTTCCCTGAAGGCAAATAATAGTTAATACAGCAAGTGAAATGGCTGCGCCGAGGTTTTTGTGTAAAAAAATTTGGAGCTCTCACAAATATAAATTAAATTTGTAGCAAAAAAAAGAAAGTCAATGAAACCCATGCTTAAATACCGAGGCGGAAAATCAAAAGAAATTCCTCGCTTAATATGGCATGTACCAAGATTTAGTGGACGATATGTAGAACCCTTTCTCGGAGGGGGGGCTATGTTTTTCTTCCTCCAGCCTCGTCAGGCGCTTTTAAATGATATAAATTTAAAATTAATGAACTTTTACCGCGGTGTACGTGATGACTATCCACACCTGCGATGTGAACTTGACGATATTGGAAGAATTTATGAAGAAAATCGACAAACTTATGAGATCTTAAAACAACGGTGTCCTGAGGAGCATGTTGAGGATAAGAATGAAGCACTGTATTATTTGATACGAGATATGTATAATGAGCTAGTGCCTAAGGAGTATTCTGACGCTCTTTTATATTTTTTCATTAATAAGACTGCCTATTCTGGCATGATCCGCTTTAACGCCAAAGGAGAATTTAATGTTCCTTATGGCAGATATAAAAGCATTAACACAAATCTAATTACACTAGCACATCACATTTTATTAAATAAGGCAGAACTTTACTGTACTGATTATAGCAACATCTTCGATCTGTGCAAAAAAGACGATTTTATCTTTCTTGATCCTCCATATGACTGCGTTTTCTCAGATTATGGAAACGAGGAGTATAAAGATGGTTTCAACGAAGATGCTCATCGTAAGTTAGCTGAGGACTTTAGAAATCTCCCCTGCAAAGCAATGATGGTAATCGGGAAAACGCCTCTTACTCAAGAGCTTTACGGAGAGTATGTTGTTGATGAGTATGAAAAAAACTATGCTGTAAACATTCGAAATCGGTTCAAGTCTGGCGCAAAGCACCTCGTTATTGTCAACTTCGACAAAGAGACTGAGAACAAAGATTTTCAGCGCAAGCCTTACGAACTAGAAGTTTCGCAAATAATGCTATTTGAAAAAGATAAAAAATATGGCGAGGATAAATAGTAGAACATTGTTTTTGACTACATCTCCGAGATCACCTGAGAAAATGGTCCCAGAGATAAATTTGCTTATTCAGAATTTTGCAGGAAAAGACTGGGACGAGAAGACACAATGCTCATTTATGGAAGTTCTACGAGAGGAAGATTTTTATAATGGCACTGGAGATAACGATCCGGCTTTTAGTGCGAGAGATCGCATAAACAGAGCCCCGAAAGCATTAGGTTTCGTTAAAATTTCTCCCAAGATCTTCCTTACGCCGGCCGGTCAATCGCTTTTAACATCAAGACGAAAAAATGAAGTATTTCTTCGTCAGATGCTTAAATTCCAGATTCCATCACCCTATCACAAGCCATCTTCAAAAGCAGCTCATTTTTGTGTCAAGCCATATCTTGAGATTCTACGCTTAATTCGCCATCTCGGAATATTGAAATTTGATGAATTGCAGATATTCGGAATGCAAATGACAGATTATCATCAATTTGACAAAATAGTCAATAAAATAAACACATTCCGGCAATCGAGAGCAGAATATGTGGGAAGTTATCGGAAATTTAAAACGGAATACCTCCAGAATGAACTCAAGCGAATTTACGCAGACCGCATCAAAAATGGTGAAATCAAGACACGCGAGAGTAACGACAATTCATTACCTAAATTTTTGCAAACACAGGCAAACAATACTCGCGATTACGCTGATGCATGTTTCCGTTACTTACGTGCAACCGGGCTTGTAAATGTTTCTCATGTAGGCAAATCATTATCTATTGTCCCTGAGTTTCTAGAAGACGTAGACTTCATATTAGAAAACGTTGAACGTGAGCCAGTCTTTATTGATGATGAAAAAGAGTATTCAGCTTATCTTGGCAATGCGGAAATACCGATGTTATTGACAGATGATAGACCTCGACTAATAAACAAAATACATTCCGAATTTCCTACTTGTAAAATAGATCAAGGCCAAGATATTGAAAAACTTAAAGATTTATATAACGATTTAGTTGAGAAAAGAAAGGAATTTTCTATAAAGAAGCAAATTGGAGAAATCAAGGGCCACCGTCAATACGATGACATACAGAATCTTTATGAGCAAATAGAGGGAAAGAATTTGTACGATGCGCCACTTATGTTAGAATGGAATACTTGGCGTGCAATGACAATGCTTGACGGAGGCGACATCCAAGCAAATCTGAATTTTGATGATTTCGGAAAGCCATTATCTACTGCAAGTGGTAATATGCCTGATATCGTTTGTGATTATGGGGATTTTATCCTTTCTGTAGAAGTTACTATGATGTCCGCCCAACGACAATTTGAGGCTGAATGCGAGCCCATCAGTCGCCACCTCGGAAAATTAAAAATTAGCACAGGTAAACCAAGCTATTGCCTTTTTATCGCTCCTACTATAAACGCTTCTACAATCGCCTTTTGTTACATGCTTCATAAAACGAATGTCGCTTTTTATGGCGGGAAATCTGTAATCCTGCCATTAACACTAAAGGTATTTAGAAAGATGTTAGAAGACTCATATAAAGCGGACTACATTCCTAGTCCGTCTCAGGTTAAACATCTTTTTGAGTTTTCAGAAGAGATCATCGACACATGCTTAACTGAAGAAGAATGGTATAGTCGCATAACTGATGCTGCAATAAAGTGGTTAGAATAGGTTTTAATCTTCCTCATATTGTTACTATAGTCGAATTTCATTCTCCTCATTATGAAAAATACGGCAACGAAGGATTTAAGAGCAATGACTTTAGGCTTGCCGCAACATCGCCAGAATGCCTTTGGCGACTCTCAGGGTCTGCTCTTTAAAATGATTGCCGGGATTTAATTCAAAATAGGTCTCCACGTTTTTCGAATGCAGCATTTGGGCGATCGCTCGCATGTTGCTCTCCGTTGTTTTCATATAGGGATGGTCGTTCTTGCTCTCCAAGTCGCCAATGGAAAAGTAGGCACGACGTACCGCGGGATCGGGCGTATGCTCCTCCACATAATTGACAATATCCGGGAACCACAAAGAGCCTGACGCACAAACAATGTCGGCGAACAAGCCCGTATGGAACGCGGCATAGAGTGCAAACAACCCGGACATGGAATAACCCGTCAACACACGAGACGTGGGCTGCCAACCCATCTTCGCCTCCACTTGGGGAACGATTTCGGCCGTCAGCACTTGCAAAAACATATCTGCCTCGCCCGTAAAATGGTCCGATTTGCTAATAATTTTCCCCGCAGGCCAAGGCGACAACTCCGCATCCCAATGGAGATGCGAAACCGTCACCAAGTTAAAGTGCGGGCACGCCAATTCATCGCAGTGTTTTAGCAGCGCCTGGCCACACTCCTTGAAATCGAGCGAATACACCACGGGAGCGTCCACAGCAGCTGTCGCATAGACGCACACCCTGCGGTGGTTGAATGCAAGTTCATGCCTTTCCATTGGAGCCCTTTTTAGGGGTCGGTTCGTATTTTGCGCGCAGGCGTTTCGGGAGTTTCGAGCGCACCAGCAGGTAGGACCGCTCGATCCATTGCTTCACATCGCTTTCGTCAATCTCGTTCAGGTAGATGTCGTTCCAATGCACCTTGTTCAGGTGGTATGCCGGACGCACGCCATTGTTATGCTCGCGCAGCTCCTGCCCCAATTCCGGCTCCAACTTGACGGCGCACGTCGGCTCGGGCGATTCCAGCCAGATGTGCAGGAAGATCTTCCCTTCGATTCTGAAAATCACCCAGTCCGGACCGTAGGGCATGTCCTCTGTTGCCCCCGGCATTGTCAGCGCATAGGCGCGCACGTCTTCGATATTCATAGTCATAGCAGTTAGGAGTTACAAAAATAATGATTTTTTCCGACACGCCACCGTTTTACCCGAAAACTCCATTTTTTGCGCGGAAATCGGGCGCGGCAAAAATGTGAGCGAAAAATTTGGTGGCGGAGGTTTCTTTACTTATATTTGCCGTTGAAAACCATTTATCATGAAACTACCATCGCTCACGAGTAAGCAAAAAATTGTTGCTATCGTGCTGTCCGGCGTCATCGTCGGGCTCGCGGCGCTGTTTGCCTACCTGTTGAGAATGCACACCTACCTGGGCGACGAGCCCTCGGCGTGCGTGAACTGCCACATCATGACCCCCTATTACGCCACGTGGGTGCACAGCTCGCATGGCAGGGATGCCACCTGCAACGACTGCCACGTTCCGCACGACAATGTGGCGAAAAAGTACCTATTCAAAGGCATGGACGGCATGAAGCATGTGGCATACTACGTCACGCACAGCGAGCACCAGGCGATACAAGCCGAGGACATGAGTGCGGAGGTAATCATGAACAACTGCATCCGTTGTCACCAACAACTCAACCAGGAGTTCGTCAAGACGGGCAGAATCGATTATATGATGGCTAAGAAAGGCGAAGGAATGGCGTGCTGGGATTGTCACCGCAACGTGCCACACGGCGGGATGAACTCGCTGTCGGCGACATCGGCGGCGGGCGTGCCCATTCCCGATTCGGCGGTTCCTAAATGGCTACAAAAGATAATGAATAAAAACTAACGATATGGCAAAGCAACTCAAGAAATGGCAAGGCTGGCTGCTCTTCGCCGCATGCATGGTAGCGGTGTTTGTGCTGGGACTGATTGTCTCGTCGCTGCTCGAGCGGCGCGCGGAGGTGGCAAGTGTTTTCAACAACCGCAAGACGCCGATGGAGGGCATCGTGGCGCAGAACGAGAAGTTCCGCGATGACTTCCCGCGCGAGTACGAAACGTGGCTGCAAACCGAGGACACCACGTTTGTGAGCGAATTCAACAGCTCGCAGTCGGTGGATGTACTCGAGCAGCGCCCCAACATGGTCATCCTGTGGGCAGGATACGCCTTCTCGTGGGAATACAACACGCCGCGGGGTCATCATCACGCGCTCGAGGACATGAGAGCCATCCTGCGTACCGGCGCGCCCGGCGTGACCGAAGGCAAGGAGCCACAACCCGCCACCTGCTGGACCTGTAAGGGACCCGACGTGCCACGCCTGATGCAAGAGAAAGGCATCGCCGAATTCTACGCCCCGCGATGGTCGCAATGGGGCGGCGAAGTGATGAACACCATCGGCTGCAGCGACTGCCACGACTCCAAGACGATGGACCTCAAGCCCGCGCGTCCCGCCCTTTACGAGGCGTTCGAGCGCAGAGGCATGGACGTCAACAAACAGTCGCACCAAGAGATGCGCTCACTGGTGTGCGCGCAGTGCCACGTGGAGTATTACTTCCAAAAAGAAACCAACTACCTGACCTTCCCCCAGGACAGCGGCTTGACGGTCGAAGCAATCGAGGCTTACTACGACAAGATGGGCTTCTATGACTACATCCACGCCCTCTCGCGCGCGCCTATCCTCAAGGCGCAGCACCCGGGCTACGAAATGAGCAAAATGGGCATCCACGGACAGCGCGACGTCTCCTGCGCCGACTGCCACATGCCCTACATCAGCGAGGGCGGCGTCAAGTACACCGACCACCACATCATGAGCCCGCTCGCACACATCGACCGCACCTGCCAGACCTGCCACCGACAGGATGCCGAAGTGCTCCGACAAAACGTATATGAACGGCAACGCAAATGCAACGAGGTGCGCAACGTCGTCGAGGACGAACTCGCCAAAGCCCACATCGAAGCGAAATTCGCGTGGGACAAAGGCGCTACCGAAGCCGAGATGAAGCCTGTGCTCAACCTGTTGCGCAAGAGCCAATGGCGGTGGGACTTCGCAGTCGCTTCCCACGGCGCGTCATTCCACGCCCCGCAAGAGGTCGTGCGCATCCTCTCCCATTCGCTGCAGTACGCCCAACAGGCGCGGCTCCAAATCACCAAAATCCTCGCCAAACACGGCTACACCGACGACGTGCCCATGCCCGACATCTCAACCAAAGCCAAGGCGCAGCAATACATCGGCTTGGATATGAACCAGAAGCGGACCGACAAAAAGAAATTCCTCGACACCGTCGTCAAGGGATGGATCGAGAAAGCAAAAAAAGAAGGCAAACTTATTGAACTCTGATGTGGGCTAAACCCTGGCATCTGACAGAAGGTTTCATCATGGGCAGCGGACTTGTCGTCACAGGTCTGCTGCTCCAATTCACGGTCGGCTCTATCGACTGGGACCTGTTCGCGTGGCCCGCGAACATCGTCCTGCTCGTGTTGTTACTCGCCGTCGCCATCGCTGCCCACTGCCTGCGTCGCCACGTCTATCTGTTCCGCTACCTCTCGACGCCACAAGCCGCCGTGCCCGCCCTGCTCTTCGCCGTCGTCCTCACCGCCATCATGGGCGTGACGCGGCAGCAGACCCCGCAATTCACCGCCCACGGCAACCTCGGCATCTCCTACATGCTGGGCTACTGGCCGTTTGTACTCGTGTATGCCTGGATGGCGCTCATCCTGGCGCTCACCATCCTCCGTCGCCTGCAGCATCCCCGCTGGCGCGACATCCCCTTCTACCTCAACCACCTTGGACTGCTGATAGTCCTGCTGTGCGGAACGCTCGGCAGCGCCGACATGCACCGCCTGACCATGACCGTCGGCATGGAGAACGCCGAATGGCGAGCCGTTGACCGCCGCACCGGCAAGGTTGTCGAACTGCCCGTCGCCGTCCAACTGGAACGCTTCACCCTCGACGAATACCCGCCAAGCGTCGTCCTCGCCAACCGCCGCACCGGCAAAGTTGTCGCCACAAACCCGCCCGTCGAAATCCTGCAAACCCTCGACAAGGCAGCACCCATCGCCACCGCCGACTCCACCTGGTACATCGAATGGCCCTCCAGCGGCGCCGTCACCGCTCTCTACGTCAAGGCGGACAGCGTCAGCGGATGGCTCTCCGGAGGCAGCTACCTCTTCCCCACACAGATGCTCGCCGTCAACGACTCCCTGTCGCTGGCAATGGCGGAACGAGAGCCGCGCGCCTACGTCTCGCGCGTGCACATCTACACCGAAACCGGCAAAAATATCCTTACAAACATCGAGGTCAACAAGCCCTTTGAGGTCGATGGCTGGAAAATTTATCAGCTCGATTACGACCGCAGCAAAGGCAGATGGAGCGACATCACCATCCTCGAACTCGTCACCGACCCCTGGCTGCCCGCCGTCTATGCCGGCATCGCCATGCTCCTCCTCGGCGCCCTCTCCCTCCTCCTCACCTCCCCCAAAAAAGCCAGCAGTTAGGAGTTGACCTCGCGCAGAACTCGCAGAACTCGCAAAAGAAATTTTTATTTGGGTAGCAAAATAGAGCGAGAGACGGGTTGACCTCGAAGAGGTCAAACATAGGAAACCCCACGTCATCCGAGCTTGCGAGCGAGCCCTGGGGTAAGAGACCATCCCCTCCATCCCGACCTCGAAGAGGTAGCACAAAAAATCCTTTAAAATCCGCGACCGAAGGATAAAAAGATCTTTAAAATCCGCGTGATCTGCGTGAGATTTAAGATCTGCGCGAGACAAAAAACGAACAAACAAAGAACCAATGACCTGGGACGCATTCATATACTTCGCTTCTGCCGCAGTGCTCCTGTGGGCCGTCGGCGCCCTCTGCGCCTGGAAAAACCGTTCCACCGCCGCCATCGCCACCACCGGCGCAGGCATCCTCGTCTTCGCCACCTTCATCGCCCTGATGTGGGTCGCCCTCGAGCGCCCGCCACTGCGCACCATGGGCGAGACACGACTGTGGTACTCGCTCTTCCTGCCACTCGCAGGCGTACTCGTCTATATCCGCTGGAAATACAAATGGATACTCTCCTTCAGCGCCCTGCTCGCAACCGTGTTTATCTGCATCAACCTGCTCAAACCCGAAATCCACAGCAAAACACTCATGCCCGCCCTGCAGAGCCCATGGTTCGCACCCCACGTCATCGTCTATATGTTCGCCTACGCCCTACTCGGCGCCGCAGCCCTCATGGCAATCTATCTCCTGTGCAAGCGACGCGCATCCACCACCGAAATGGGCATCTGCGACAACCTCGTTTACGTCGGACTCGCCTTTATGACCATCGGCATGCTCTTCGGCGCGCTCTGGGCTAAAGAAGCGTGGGGGCACTACTGGGCATGGGACCCAAAAGAAACCTGGGCAGCCATCACCTGGTTCGCCTACCTCGCCTACATCCACCTCCGACGCATCCCACGCGTCAACAACACCTGGCTCCTCGCCACACTCATCGCCGCATTCCTGCTGCTGCAAATGTGCTGGTGGGGCATCAACTACCTCCCCTCCGCCCAAGCCACCAGCGTCCACACCTACAACCTCTAATCCATCCCCACCCCCTCTCTCGCTCTACAGAGTTCCCGTATGCAGAAATTATGGGGGGTGACGTCTCCGACGTCCTGGCTCTCGCTCTACTTTGCTACTCAAAGGGAAAAAATCTTACCCAATCCAACCTGGCAATCAAGGGCGAAAAAAATAATCTTACCCAATCCTATGAACCCACCCCCTACGGAAAAAGGGCGCAACAGCAAAATTGCCGCAAGTCGCAATGAAACAGCGCATTACGCCAAAATTGCTGTTGCGTGTTGCGTGTTGCTTTCAATTATTTCTGAAAACCGAGCGGGCGGCTCCTACAAAATCCGCAATCTCGCTCTGCTTTTTCTCCGGAAACCGCGCCTTCAGCATCATCGCTATCTCCTTCTTACTCCTGCCCTCCAGAAGCGATCGAACTTCTTCGTCGGGCGGTACGATTGCGCCTATGGTGCGCGCCACCTCAAGAGAGCACTTTATCAAGTAAAAACAAACATTGTAGGCGTTCATTATCGTGGATTTACTGATTTGTGAAGCGAACTCATTGTTGGCGGGCAACTTGGCGGCTTCGGTGAGCAGGTGCAGCACCAGCGCCACGCGATGGAGGATGATAAAGAATTTACTACGCATCTCCTGTTCATATTCGCTGTCAGCTTGATTCAAAGCATAGGTTTCGGTGGTGTAATATGTCTTTAGAAAACCCAGTGCCTCATTATCATAAGTGAAGTGGCGAGGCTGCGAACACACCAAGTAGATCTTGTCTATTATTTGTTCCCAGGCGGCGGCGTTCTCTGCCGACACCGCCTTGGGCTCTTCATAGTCGAAAATACCTAACTCCGGATAGAAAAACACAAAACGATGGTTCAATCCATTAAGCATAAATTGCTCGTTACCAAACACTTTCGTCACCACGCCCGGCTGCGTGCCGCCGATGATGTTCATGACGGGAAACTCTACGCGCAAGTCACGAGCCGTTTTGCGCGCGTAACTGATTGGTTTATTGCTAAATACACTTAGCAGGGTGGTCACTTCGCCGCTACCACCCTTGCTGTAGCGACCCAGATCGTCAAAGAAGCCATTCAACTCATCGCGGTACATCAATACGCCGCGCGGATTAAACGCCAGCGCCTGCATACGCGCCTCAGCGGTTGTGTCACTGATAATCAGTTGTTTCTGGCAGGGCGGCAGTCCCTTCGCGCCCGCGCTGCAAAACGCATTGTAATTTTTCTCGTATTCGCCATACATCGCCGACTGCTTCTTCTGCAACGGCTCCAATAGCTGCTCCATCGGCGCGCTCTTGTTCGTGCCGCTGCGGCCCACAACGCATATCCACAAGTTAGCAGGATTTTTATACTGTCCGTAGTGTACCACGGCATTCGCTCCCGCTGCCGCTGCCACCGCGGATAACATCGGCGCTACCACGAAATCTAACTGCGTGCCAAGCGACTCTTTATAGTCATTGGCAATCGCTTGTACTCGTTCCGGCAGTGTCTTTATAGGAAACTGCCTCAAATTTACTTTTTCTTTTTCTGCCTCCTCCTGCAGAGGAACTTTTTTCTCTGGAAGGATGTAACGTGTTTTTAATTCATGGTCCGGGTTACGACCCGAAATCGATACTCTTTTATTAATAATTTCATTCATTCTATTTTGGTGCCCCATTAGAGCGGCACGTCGCAAAATTACCCGCAGGCGATTCCGATTCCTATACGAATCTGCTATTTCGTGAGGTTCGTCTCGATTTTTTCTGATTTTCATCTCCATTTTTCCTAAAAGCAACACGCAACACGCAACAGCAAATTTCGCATAAGTCACAACAGCACAGCACGTTACGCAAAAAACTCTGTTGCGCCCTTTTTCCGTAGGGGGTGGGTTCATAGGATTGGGTAAGATTATTTTTTTCGCCCTTGATTGCCAGGTTGGATTGGGTAAGATTTTTTCCCTTTGAGTAGCAA
>Ga0065711_1033195_pt1 | contig 25947 bp, 16 predicted proteins | sample Hoacrofraction12_FD_59098 | JGI IMG/M metagenome (GOLD analysis project Ga0065711, IMG submission 59098) | Hoatzin crop microbial communities from Cojedes, Venezuela - Epithelial fraction 12 v2 (version 2) | ecosystem: Host-associated > Birds > Digestive system > Esophagus > Crop | place... | reverse complement strand
GATGGAGCCCGAAGTCATGGATTAAATGAACTCAATGGACACTTTAGAGTGATGATCCATAGACTAAGGGAATGATACCTGGAGACAGGAGAAGTGGTGGTGATCAACTGGACAATGGGGGACCTGGACATGACGTAGATGGTATGGAATAAGAGGTGGATAATGTCCTGGGTTTGGCCAGGACAGGGTTAATTTTCACCAGAATCCAGGAAGGGGTACAGCCGGGGGGGCTGACCCAACCCCAACCTGGCCAAATAGAGCAGGGTATTCCATACCATGTGCCGTCATGCTGGGTTCCGGTGGGGGGGCTGGTGCGGCGGGAACTCTCGCGGCTCGGGAGCGCACGGCACCGGTCCTGTCCGGGAGAGCGGCTCTGTGGGTCGTGCGGTTTGTGTCGTGTTTTCTCCTTATCTGTATCATTATTGTTCCTGTTCCCTTTTGTTTGCTGTTCTGTTAAACTGCCCTTATCCCGACCCACCAGTTTTCTGCCTGTTTCTTTCCATTCTCCTCCGCACCCTGGCAGGGGGAGGGGTGGCCGCGTGGTGCTTTTGTTGCCAGCGGCAGCCGAAACCAGAACATCTGTGTTGGACAGAGCAATGTATTCACTCCCCCCATGCTGATTTGGTGGACTCGGGGAGACATTTACGTCACCAGTTGATCCACTTGTCTGTTGATAGCTGTTGATCTAAAATAAAGGCCACCCTCTGCCTCCTTTTTGTTGAGGTGAAGTCAGGTTTTTTTGCATTATTCTCTGAGCTGCATGGGCACTTCACCCTTGCCCATCTTCTCTGAGCACTCTTCCACTGTAGGGGTTTATTCGCTGAGTCACCTTCCACTCCTAGGGCTTTAGTCAGTCACACCTTGACTATATGCGATCACAGTAGCTAAAATGTTGGTGTATTACCGACACTGTTTTGGTCACCAGCATAAAACACAGGACCGTATGGGCTGCTATGAAGAAAATTAACTCCAGTCCAGCCAAACTCAAGTACGATGGCGCTTTTAAATAGTTGAGAAACTGAGATAATGTGAGTGAGTTTAGAATGTAATATTTCATCATTATCACATGCTAATCAACGTATTTGAGGTAGAGCATCCTGTTGTGAGAGAGACTACTCTTTTTTGAAACTAAAGACCTATGGAAAAAGAAAAATAATTGTGTTTGAGAAATGTCAGGCATAGTTCTGATGTAAAAGCTTTTCCTAAAGAAAATCACTTTTTTGCCCTTTCCATCTCCCTACCAAGGCACACCACTCCATCAGCATTTTAAGAGGAGTCAGCTTTCCATTCAGTCAGATTTGGTCACGGTAACTACACTTCTTGGTGTTATGTATTTAGTTTTGTGGAAGTTATATAATTGAAAACATACCATCACTGGGCTATAACTGAACAGCAGCACTTACTGGCCTAGAAGCAGAGCCTTTTTAAAAGATAAGTGAATAGATAACAAGAACCCCCTAAATAAAGTTTTTTAAAAGTACTTCAGAAAATGTCATACAAAACAGTGAACTCTGGGTTACGCTTGCTTGAGTGCTATGGATCAGCAGCCACTTGTATTTCATTCTTCCTGTCAGTTACAGTAAGGACAAGCTCTGTATCCTCAGTGAGGAGGGACCTTGCAGGATATAATGGGATGATTTCCAGCTTTGTCTCTTTTTTCTCAGACCCAGTGCAGTGGTCGACAGACCAGGTGCTTCACTGGGTGGTGTGGGTGATGAAGGAGTTCAGCATGACTGACATTGACCTCAACGGGCTCAGCATTCCTGGGCGGGAGCTTTGCAGCCTCAGTCAAGAAGACTTCTTCCAACGTGTCCCGCGGGGAGAAATCCTCTGGAGCCATTTGGAGCTTCTTCGAAAGTGTACGGGAGATTTTTCTGTGCCTGATTTTACTTATTTACCCTCCCCCTTTTCTTTTTTTAAATTTTTCTGTCTTTCTTTAAAGAGGAAACCAATTGTGAGTAGTTGGTTTTCCTCTGTTTAATACTGGCAGTAAAAATGAGGGCTTCAGTACAAGATAACGGGAGGTATTAGTGAGACTGTCTACTGTTAAGAAGCATGTCTGCATACTAAACACTGTTTGCCTGTCTTTCATCAAACTTCACAACTAATAGGGAAGAAGTAGTGACTGATGATTCCACTGTTGTTTTAATAAAGATTTTTGGTTTGTGCATCTCCTGATTTTGAGTTTTATAATTAAATATCGATTGTGAGTTATTTAATGTACATCTTTATCATATAGAAGTGAAGATTATTAAGCATAGGCAATGAAATCCTTAGATTGTACACAACACGACCGATAATTGGTGCATTGTATGTGCATAAGATAGTAATATATGTGTGCATTTCATATTTACCATGTTTGGATGTAACTTGGCAGACTAAAAACTATTTCCATCTTCATTTACACAATATAGCTAAAGGTTTTAGGGGATGGAGAATGCATAAGATACTTTGAAATTCACAGTGTACATCCTTATTTCTGAAAATTTAATGACAGACGTTAAATGTCTGTACTCATAAGACCACAAGCTGTGCATGTCTCTTGCAAACTCATACCAAATTCTGACTTTTTTTGCTCTATGAAATATGAAAGTTTTTGGTCAGGTGACTTGAAATTTGTGGGTTAAATAAAAAAAATGTTTTTTTCCTAATTTGCAGATGTGTTGGCTAGCCAAGAACACTCTGGAGAAATAGCAACTGTTACTATTGATCAGCGTGAGTACTTCTGCCAGCAGTTAATTCACACAATTAACCATTTGCAGATTTAGCACTGTACTTTGATTCAGCGGTGTAATACTAGAACATTTAGAAAATCACTGGAGAGTAGTTTCCCTGGGTGAGGGGAGGAGGGCATAATTTAAAGTTGAAAGCAAAACGTTGGTTTTTTTGATATTTTGTTATTGGCTGAAAAGGGGTGTATGACCTGAACTATGAAAGTTTCTGACTTTCATTTTGGAGGGTACTTTTTCACTCTCTTGAAATAAGCTGTCTAGGATACATATTTGAGGTCTTGAGTTGTTCTGGATTTTTAGGTTGTATATTACATTAACGATTGGAAATGTTAAAGTACGATTTCAAACTAAGCATTCCCAAAAATTGAAAGGGACGGTGGAAGAGAGGACTTGTGTAGAAACCAATACTAGAAGAGATACATTAAAGTGACTTTCCAGTTATTTGAAACTCATTCTTCCAGCTGAAGCAGTGCCATCAATTATTAAAATGAAACAATTTTCAGAAGACCTGTAAGCAGCTTATATGTTAAATAGATACACCGTGTATTATATCCTGGCTTTGTGTCTAGTTAAAGCCGCCTAGATTGGGGCATTTGCGCCCTCTGACGTGATTGCAATAGAAAGGGTGTTTAACTGCTGTTCAAGTAGCAGGTATGGAGGATTGTAGAGTGACTATAGAGATGAGTTCATTAGGGTAGATCATATGAGAACAGCATAAAGATGGAAGCAGAAGCATGAGAGGGGCTTTTTTCGTGGAAACTTGTAATACACACAGTAGTAAGCTAAAACTGATGTTTTATCACTAATGTGGCATCTCTGCTACAAATCTAAAACCACAGTTTTCACTGTAAGAGGTAACAAGTCTTTAAATTATTCTTGGTATTGTGGCTTAACAGAGTGTGTCTTTTTAGCAAATGAAGAATCTAGCTCCTAGATGTTATGCTAATACAGGTAATAAATAATATATGTCTATTTCTGTGCCAGCAATTTATAATTTATGTTCTGCAATGTTCTCTGCTTTACAGCTGTGCAGATTATTCCAGCATCTGTACAGCCTGCTACCCCAACCACCATTAAAGTAATAAACAGCAGCGCAAAGGCAGCTAAAGTACAGAGAGCTCCAAGGATCTCTGGGGAAGACAGAAGTTCCCCTGGGAACAGAACAGGTATGGTCTCCGTTATTTTTAAATGCAAATGCAGTAAACATTAATTTGAATTACAGTTTTGTAGAATGCATCTTTATCACTCTAAATGTGAGGTTTGTAGAAGTCCATGTGATACGAAGGGGACTGTGTCTGCAAAATATGTGACAAGCACATGCGGACCCGGCAGGTTGGGTGGCTCACACAGGCACTGTGTTAACGTGGTGCCGCAGCTTTGGAGTCCTGCAGTAAATGAGATGCTGTCCCAGTTTCAGCTGGGATAGAGTTAATTTTCCTCCTAGTAGCTGCTGTGTTTTCCATTTAGTACGAGGAGAATGTTGATAACACTGATGTTTTCAGTTGTTGCTATGAAATCAAGGAGTTTTCCCAGTAATGGGTGAGTGCACAGGAGCTGGGAGGGCACGCAGCCCGGCAGCTAGGCCAAGCTGGTGAATGGGAATATTCCATATCATGGACGTCATGCTCGGTTTATGAATAGGGATTGGCTGGGGGGGCAGGGATCTCTCTCTGTTCTGTGACTTCAAATCCTCTCTTGGCTGGGAGTCTGAACTTTCTGGGCGTTTAGTCTTTTTTGGGAATTTCGCAAAATTTGCAATTTCCCGCTTGTGTTGCTGCTCGGGGACTGACTGCAAATTGGTCATTGTGTGGTGAGAAAATTGTATTGTATATAGTTTGTTTTGTATATTCGTTATTATTATTATCAATGCTAGTATTTTGTTTGTTGTCTTACTAAGCTGTCTTTATCTCAACCCACGAGTTTCCCCATTTGTCCATTTCTCCTCCCCATCGTGCTGGGGGGGAAGGGGAGCAGTGAGTGAGAGGCTGTCTAGTGCTTACTTGCCAGCTGCCGGGTTAAACCATGACAGATGCAGAAAATTGTTTCTCTTCCTATCACTTAACAGTCTGTCCTCTCAAACCACTGTATGGCATTTAGTCAAGCTTTTAACCTCCTTCCAATTTGCATTTGCAGAAGGAGGAGAAAATAAACTGTATGTTGTAGAATCGTAGCCTAGCTACTATTTGGTCCCCTCCTCCTCCCCCTGCATTTTGGTGACTTTAGATTTTAGCAAGTTTCAGATTTCTGTTTTGTTAAATGAATGCACTTTATGGAAAACTGCACACTAAATCTGCAGTTTATTTTTGGGAATTACTGTTATTTGTATGTACTCTTTGATTATTAATAACCCATCTTAATTTCTTTATCTTATTTTTTTTTGTTTCTTTTGCTTTTGTTCTCTCCACTGTGAATTTTTCTGTTAAATCCTTTCCTGTCCTTCCCTTTGAATTTTTATTTGTTTTAAATTCTCCATAAAAGCCTATTATGATGTCATTCAGGATTCTTGGACCAAGATTTTATCAGCTGACATCAGTGGGAAATACTCTGTGTTTCTTCCTTTAGACATTAGGTCTGCTATCTGTATCTCATTGAGAATTTAGTCATTCAACTGCAGATACTTGAGTTAAAAAGAAGTCTTAATGATTGAATGTGAAGGATGTTATATTGACGTAAGCTGAAGTTTGGTGGGGTTTTTTTTTGTATTTCTAGTGTTTGATGTTGAAAATTGGGAGAGTAAACTATTTTAAGAAAAAAAGCAACTTCTGTTACATACAGATATATAGGCGTGTATGTGCGTGCGTGTATGCCTGAAAAGTAATAAGGGGCTTTTGTGAAATCTGTTCTATGTTAGGGATAGATATGTGTTTAAATGACTATGTGTAGTGTTATGTAATTTTTTTTTCTTAAGTTCTAGGGGAAGAGTTTGCAAGAAATCTTGTTGGTTTTTCTTTTTCTGTATTCATCAGTTTCGTTTTTAATGGCTTAATACTGATGAGTTTGCAGGAAAATGTTTACAAAATAATCATGAGAAGAAATGAAGTGCAGGTTTTCCTTCCGTCATATATTCTATGTTGGTCTGCTTTAATATGTTGATTGAAAATTTTTAGCCATTAGGGGAGCATAAAAAGGACTAATTGAAATGGATCTTGTTATTCTCGTTTCAACAGGAAACAATGGCCAGATCCAGTTGTGGCAGTTTTTGTTAGAACTTCTTACTGACAAAGATGCTCGGGACTGTATTTCTTGGGTTGGTGATGAAGGAGAATTTAAATTGAATCAGCCTGAACTGGTTGCGCAAAAATGGGGACAGCGTAAAAACAAACCCACGATGAACTACGAGAAGCTTAGTCGGGCTTTGAGGTAAGGAACTTGATCAGTTATCAAGTGATTTGTTTCCACTTGGCTACTTTATTTATATAGTGCAAGACTTGTGGTGTGTCTAGTAAAGGGATAAACAGATCCTCTGAAGCTACTCCTTCCCATCGGATCATACTAGTCTTAGGGGGAGGTATTTGTTGGGGTTATTTTCTTTTCTTTTTTTTTTTTAAAGAAGCTAGTACAATAACTTATTGAAAATACATTTTCTTTTTTCAAAATTATTGAACACTGACAGAATAGTTAACTTGGGCAGCTCACGTTCGGAAATATATTTATTTCTGATGTATCTTCAGCATTTATGCTTTCAGTAGTGTGCCAAACAATATTGATTATTGGTGAAAGATACAGAAATAAGTGAATACTCTGAATTACTGACTTATTTTTATATTTTACAGTTTTCTTGTTCGTGTTCCTCTTGCTTTTGTTGTGGTTTGAAGTGGATACTTTCCTGTAATTATGTAATCATTCATAGTTTTCTGTGTGTAACAATTTCTTCTGTATGTAACAAAACTTTTTCTAAGCTCAAATATTCATTGATCCATTGCATTGTTCTTATGTTAGGGATGTTAAATTGAAAAATACAGTTGACAGGTAAGGTTCAACAGCTGTTGTGATTCCAACATAGTAAACTTTTATCATCTGAAGAAACGGAAGCATTTCAGGCTGTCTTCATTCCATCGTGATTTTGTAGTTTGACATTGGTAAAAGGGACTTGTACTATTGAATTACTGTAGTTGTTCTGCTTGAGGAGGGGGAAGAATGCAAGTACCTGAATTTTAGACTTATTTTTCCCTGATTATTTTGGCCTCTGGAACCATTCAAAGATTCATCCAAGTTCTCCGAAATCATTAATATTGAACTTCTAATTTCTTATTTTGATATAGTTAAATCTAGTTCTCTTGTTTAGTTTTCAAGAAAGGTGTTTATTACCTAATCCTGCAAATTATTTAAGCAGTTTTAGGACCTCTTTTTACATGAGTGTATTTGCGTATTGTTTGAGGTCTGATATCGAAGATTCACTTTTCAACATTTCCACTTTTGGCTATATTATTTTTTTTTTAAAGGAAGTAAACTCATCTAGCATTGTTTAAAAAAAAAATCAACTTCTGTTTAAAAACACTTCTATGAGAAATTATAGTAAAGTTACCATATTCTGGCTTTCTTTAGTCTTTTAGGGGGGATTTAAACAACTTCAATACGCGTAATGCTGAATGAGTACTTTCACTGGGGGAGGTGGAAGTCTAGAAGACCTTGAATGGCATAGAGTCCATAAAGAATGACTGCGCAGCATCTCATTTACTTGAACAGGAGGCACCAAGAGAAACTGACAGGCAGCAGATACACAGCTTAACTATACCCTTGCATTTGTCTTGTAACTTCTTTAGGCACAGTATTGTGGATGCCAGAATTATTTGATGAGTTTGAGAGGAAGGTGGACAAATTAATGAAAAAGAAATACTTTGAAGCATATTAGGTATGGAAGGATGCAATTTATGGAAGTTCTTGAGCCCCAGGAAGGGGGTCTTGAAAGCAAGGAAGAGCATTGATATGTGCTTACTCTACTTTCATGCTTTTCCTTAGGAATCTTCTTTTGGTCTATTGGAATCTGTATCCTGTTCTAGATAGATCTTCAGTCTGGTCTTGTATGGCTGTTCTTGTGGTTTTTTGGTATATTGAATTAGAAAGTTACTTTTTTTCACAGGATCACAGAATACCTTGGGAGGGAAGGGCCTCAGGAAGTCTCTGGTCCAACTTCCTGCGCAAAGCAGGGCCCTTCCAGTAGAACTGCTCCCCAGCCTCTGTCGTTGCAGTACCACTTCCATATTTCCAACCTGGTTTTGTGAATCTGTGCGTTTGTGTGCTGAAGATATATGTGAAAACATAAAAATGATGTAACTGATTCTAATGATTTTTGGAGTTTGTCAACAAACTCTGCAGAAGATCTCAAAGGCAGCTGGAGAACTTTAGAATAATGTTCTTATCACTGCGATATTAAACAGATGTCTGCACAGTAATTTGCATAAATCACTATTAGACAAGTTTTGCATTTATATTTTAGTCACAGAATTACAGAAATCACATTCCTCAAAACGTCATTTTGACAGCTGCATCAATATTGACATGTTTTCTAGCACTTGAGTGTCTGAAGGGATATTTAGTGCCTCTTGCTACTCCCATGATAAACACTGTTGCCAAGCTAAAGTTTTATTAAATGGTAATGTTTTCTTTAATAATGCACTGAAATTACTGTGTCAGTTGTTGATTAATACAGAAAATGATGTTGATACTGGTGAGAAATGTGCTAGACCTTCTGCCCAGCCGTAGGAAAACCAGGCAGTACAGGAACTAGGGCAGAGTGCAAAATGGAAGAGCAGTTTTTCTTGTTACATACACCTTGGTAAATTATCTAAAATCAACATCTGTTTATCTATCCAGTAGTGAAGTGAGACTTGAAAAATAATTCATCTCCTGTATTATTCTGAAACAGAGTTTTCATGTGACTCAGAACATTTCAGTAATTAAGGCTTTGTAAACTTGCATGGGTATTTGTTTTTATTTTTAGCTTTCTATATTTTTGAATAAGCAAACGCTGCAATCAGAAATGTATTCAACATAATATTGAAAGAATCCTCTTGCCACATTGCTTCAATTCGAACTTGGGTGTTTCTAGCATGAGATGTGGGAATCTTGCATGGTTTTGGACCTTTGCATAAAAGCAGACAAATTTCTTGTGGTCTTTTCCCTTTCTGATCACATCAGTAATGCAGACTAAATCATTGAAGAAATTTATTGAGTTTTGTAAAGCATTTTTCTATGGCATTATTTTGAGACAGGCATTATTGTACAGGATTCCACAATAAAAGTAAATGCTTGTACAGAGTTGAATAACTTAAAAAAAAAAAAAATTGGCTGGTGGCACTTGACATACGCTGCGGCCGCGTTTTACGAATGCCTGCCCAGTGTTGCCACACTCTAAACTGTGCTGTACTTCTCCCAGCTATGCCGCACTTCACGCGCGAGGCGTACGCCGGGATATTGCTTATCGTTCCCCAATTCTGCCTAGTACTGCAAGACTGTACTTCAAAGCTGAACAGAAGTTATCGTCCCCCCATCTAGGTTACAGGGTTCCTCTAACCCATTCGAACTAAACCTCACTAAGAGGCTGAATGTGATGGACACCATACAACAACAGATCCTTCAACTGGTGCCAGGAGGATGCTTCAGGGGATAGGGCTGGCCCGGAGAAGTGCGGAGTGGCAGTGGAGTAGCAGTTAAGTACAAGCATAACGATGTGGAGAAGAAAACAGAGGAGTTGAGGGAGGGGCAGGTGTTAGCGTGGGGAGGTGGAGTGAGGAGGACTGAAGAGGAAGCTTTAATATAACTGTATGTCATTCAGGAGAAAGGTGAAGGAGAGCTTTGGCAAACGGACCAAACTTTCTTTACCCACAGAGCAATAGCAAGCTATAGTGACAGTTCTTTTACTCCCTAACAGACCTCTGTGGCTTCTTGCATGATACCAGTAACCGTCAGACTTGCCAGCATTTTTTCTGCATAGTATGTCTCTCATCGTGTGCTTGCTTTGGTCCTGTTGCTTAGATCCTGAGCTTCGAAAGTAAGAAATTGAAAGGCTTTTTTTTTCCAGAATTTGAGGTCTCTGAAGAAATGTGGTTAGATTCTTAGTAACTTACATCTTTTCCACTAGAGCTGGGAGGCAGAAGTTAGTCTGTTAATTGACTTAATTTTTCTGGCAGGTGAGAATCATCTTTGCTTTACAAGCATGTCACTCAGAAGATGGAGTTTTAGACAGTCGAGAAATCTGGTCTCATTTGCACTACATTTGGGTGGTGGTTTTGAGGAAATTAAATTGTGTGTTTGTGGGGGTGGTCGTTGGTTTGGGTTTTGATTTTTTTTTTTTTTTTCAAATTTATCACAAGCTGGTTAAGCTCATCAAAGTCCAAGTTGCATCCCAGGCACTTAGGTTTTCTTCATGAGAAATGTGACATGCAGTCTGTTAATGCTTGCAGTGAGACAAGATCAGCAACAAAACTTGAAATTCTGACTTGTGTTTTATTGGTATCACCTAAAGTTTTATAATGTCTCTGGAGTACAGTGTGTTGTATAGATTTTGTTATCTTTACTGCATTTCTGCCCAGTCTGGTAATTCTTTTATGACGCAATGTAAAAAGTATTCTTAGTTAGAAGAGTCACTTTTAGTTGTAAATAAAGGCAAAGGATATAGTTTGGCCAGCATATGAACTAGTAGGAAAAAAAAACCCACCATGTTTATATAGCTTTACTTCCATCTTTGAAACCAATTGGGAGAGAATGGCCACTTTAATATCATAGAAACTACAGTGCTGATTTTCAGACTGTTTCCAGCATGTATTTTTTCCTCAGCAAAGCGGGGCCAAGAGTAGAGAAAGTAAAAGACAATAATGAGGGGGGAGATGACATTTTCTTATTAAAGCAAACCACTATATAAAATTTATTTCTGTCCAAGCTGCTTTAAAACTGCTTCGAGACCTTCATTTCTGAAGGAGTGCTTCTGACTGCCTATAAAATAATTACCATGTTTTGTTTCTCCCTAACGTGTCAAAGTGCAGGGACAATTTTCAACCCTCTTCCCTTTTTTCATATAAGAAAATGCTGAAATGGTGTCTTGGTGTATGAAATTATGAGAGTCTTGATGAGAAAAAGATTTCTATTTTGGCCTCCGAGTGACCTTAAGTAAATAACCAACGTATGTGGAAGTTACAGATGCTGATAATTTACATTATGGGTTTTTTTCTTTTTTTTTTTTCTTATTTTACAGGTATTACTATGATGGAGACATGATCTGCAAAGTGCAAGGCAAAAGGTTTGTGTACAAATTTGTCTGCGACTTGAAAACTCTCATTGGGTACAGTGCGGCGGAGTTGAATCGGTTGGTCACAGAATGTGAGCAGAAGAAACTAGCCAAGATGCAGCTCCATGGCATTGCACAGCCAGTTACAGCAGTGGCACTAGCTACAGCGTCCCTGCAAACAGAGAAAGATAATTAAGCACTAGGACCTGAAAGTGGGAGCCTGAGGCCTTTCCTATGTAACCAGAGCAGTTGCTGCTCTTACCTTTATCAGAATTGGAAACTTCTTTTGTTTCCTGACAGTACAATATAGAGCATGATTTTCTATAAATAACTGGGACTTGCATAAATTTGGATCTTTTGACAGCATATAGTTCAATATAAGTTAAGGGATTGCCACAACTTCTGCAGCTTTGAGTCAGGGCCTCTGTGGTATGCAATCTCGAATTGGTGGGAAAGGTTGGACTGGTCAGCGCTCCGTGTCCACGGCTGTACAAAGTAATTTTTGCAGTGCTTTTAACAAAAATGAAGTACCTACAGCAAGAAGGCTGATCAGTTGTCTGAACTCAGTCCTTTCCAGTCTTTTGATCTCTGCTGAACTACCAAATGGCATTTGATGCTTTCAAAGTTAAGCATGTTCGTTATTCTCATTTAATCAAGCAGAGCTGAAAGACACATTAAACGTTACAAAGCATCAGGTTCTTAAAATATCTTCTGTGTTTATAAGCAAAGGAAACTAAGCCTAGACTGAACTGAAGATCAGTGCTGAAGAGGGAGATCCAGGTTTAGATCTGGCTTAGGTGAAAAGCCAATTATGAGTATTTCATGGTAATATGTAGATAATATGCATATATGAGGGCAAGTACTTACATGTTTGAAAGATGTTAACGCTAGCAATTTAGCGAAAAGCGAAGACAAACTTCTTCCCCTCTGCCACCCCCCATCAGGTGATCTGAAAACTTGAAAAGGGGATAGTCCTCACCCAAAGAGTAGTTTGTTTTGGTGGGGGTTTTTAATGCTCTGTTCTGCAGGGTGCTTATACCTGCACGGGGGTCAACCATAGTAACTGAAGACGTAAGTTAATCACAGTCAGTAGTCCCTGTTCAGAAACAAAATGCAGGCTGAAAACAGTGTTACAGAGAACTGAAGTTTAATTTCCAAATTATTGTACAGTCTGACGTATATTCAAATACAAAGATGTATTTTTTATTTAAATAAAATTCTTTCTGAACTTCAAGTGACGCATTTGAAGGTTCATAAGCCAAGTGCATGCTCCAGAGCTGGGTGTGATTTGAAGTCTGGATGATGAATAGAAATAGTTGGAATTCATCCTGAATTCGGAGCTATGGAAAAGTACTTCATGCAAAGTTATACGTGCAGTAAAAAGTAGGCTGTAAACTTTTGAGCTTCTGTACTGATGCCTATTAGACTTTTGGTGGCTGAAAATGGTGCAGTTCTGGGTTTGCTTTTGCCCCTTCATGTTATTAAACAGTATAAATATTATGTCACCATTCATATTTTCCAACTTTTTATAAGTGAAACCCCCTCTGGTAACGCTTGACAGTTTAAATGCAGATGCGTAAGGAAAAACCTGTAGTTATGTGAGGGATCGAGCTACTGTTAAACCTTAAATCAAAAGTGCTTGTACAGTGAGCTGCTAAACATCGAATGTGTTTATACTGAGTGGCGAGAGCACTGGACAGTTGCCCTTGGTCTGAAAAGGAGTGGCCATGCTTGCAGGCAGAGGGCAGAGAACACAGATGACTCATGTTTATTTTAAAGATGTATTGAGGACAAAGCTTTTTGATTATAGGTGGGTGTTCAGCTGCAGATAGTTTTTGCTTAACTAGAAATCTTGCAGGTAGTTCTAGCCTGCTTTTTTCATCATCACCACGATTTTAATTTTTTTTTTGCCAAATTCTTTCGGTAACTCTTAGTATTATTTTCATTCTTGAGCTCTTACGGCACTCCATGCACTGAGCATGCTGGTTTTATTTTGGTTTTAAAAAAAGTCTTAAGCCCTGAGCAAACTACTTAAATGCATCTGTCATGAGAGGTCAAGCATCAGTCCATTTATTAGTGTTACAGTAGTCCAATTCCACTGGTTGGCAAGTGTTTGAGGTGACCTGCGCGAATAGAATCGGGTTTGGCCGCTAAGAATAAGATGATGCTGATGGTTCGGTGACAGCAACTTACGTGTAGAGCACCATTACTGCAGAGAAGTCCAATACAAGTCACTAGTTTGATTTAGCAGAGTTCATGAGATGCCTTTTTAGTTAAAATGCAGTATAAAAAGAAGAGAAACTTAAAATACCAGCTTTCTAGAACAAGTGGACTGTGGGAGGAAAAGTGAACAGCAAAACTGAGATGTGATATCAATACTTTATCCCCCTGAATGTTCTTACACATAATAAGCCCTCTAGGGGAAACTTCTGATACCACACTTTTCTTTGTAAATACACCCAATTATTATTTTGCAGCTTTTCAGTAGGTATGGTAGTCCTTGGGTTCTTTCTTTGTGGGGTCATCTCCTTTTCCACCGTGTTCTAATTAGTAAAGAGGGAATCCTTCAAACAGCATAACATCAGTCACATTCTCTGTAGTTGAGGGAGAAATCTGTGACTAACTTCATGTCTTCAGTAAAATAAAAGATGTAGAATATATTGTCAAAGGTTGTTCTGTTGCTGCCAGAAGGAAAATATAGAAAGAATATTCCCAATTTTTTGTAAAACAGAAGGTTTTTTGGCATACTTTTTACTCTTTAAATAAAGACACTTATACTCTGCTAACAATTATGTATTTCTTTGTGTTTTGCATTTTTTTGGTAATTTTACATGAAACAATTATTTTCTATTTTTACTCTGATAAAATATTTGTGCATAAAATGTCAATATAGTAAAATAAAAATGTTATACAGCTAATGCCTGTTGACTTCATACTTTTTCGGAAAGCCATTTGTAATGTCATTCAGGTGCAGCCAGGTCAAAGATGAATGCGTGTGCTTTATTCTCATTTCTCTGTAAGATCACAGACTCGTTACAGGAAGAAGGCAGACTGTCTTGTTTTCTGATGGTTCATCTTCTTTGACTCCATGCTTAGCTACGTGTTTCTGCTTTTAGACTGGAACTCAGTGTCATTCATTACTGCAACATCTTTCTTTAACGTCTTAATTGTAAGTCTCAAAATGATGCTTTGATAAAAATGATGAAGGAAACATAACAGTAGGACAAAATGGAGCCCTGTAAATAGTTTTAGGCTTGTAGGAGTGTTTAATTTGGAAAGGGTCATGTTGATCCACAGTCTTTGGACTTTGTTTCATTCTTGCGAATAACCCCACCTGCGCCATGTGGCCCCGCTAACTCGATTGTTAGTACTGTCCTTGTTAGACGAAAGATAAAATTTGAATTATACTGTTATTACCTTATTTTTAAATCATGTCTCAATAGAAATATTCTCATTATACCTCTTGAACTCCTCCATCTGGACTGACAAATTCAAGACTGAAATATTTTGTCATCTTTAAACCTACCAGATCACTTGATTTCAAAATGTTTATGTTTAGCTCAGCAGCAACAGGATGTAATGGACTGAAAATAACTTTTTTAGAACACTTCAATAATTTGCTGGCCTTCTTTTGAAGTACACTTAGAAATGTTCAGTATTTTACTAATTGAGGACCTTTTGTTTGTGTTTGCAGTATTGGTATCTTTATGCCAGTGAGAGCTGGTTTTGGGATTCCCATTCTCAGACTGAAATTTTTATTGGAATAATAGAGGGAATTACAAACTAACAGCTTGCAATCTGCAAACTATCAGTCTTGAGCAACATAAGCTGACATGGGGCTCCATTGCCTGATAGCGAAAGAAGGCTGATGGAAGGTCTGTTGGCGTAGGTTTATGGGAAACTTTGAAGCAACGTGCTGTAAGGTCCATTCACACAGATCTATGGGGAACATTTTTACTGACGAGACTGGTGGGTTTTGTTTTTCAAGATCATATGTATTCTTTAAGGTTGCGGTTTTGATATAGCTACATCAGGACTCCTACAATATATTTGGTATAGCTGCTGTATTTTTTTTTTTCTTTTTGGAAAAGTAGTTCTTAAATATGGATGATGCTGAACAGAAGATTACTTCATAATTGAAGGAGAGGGATGACTGGTTTTGAGAGTTGTAACGTGGGACCCAATACATCAGACATATTATGACTCAATTACATTAGACATATTATGACTCAATTGCATTTTGCATCCTTAAATTTTATCTTGTAATTTCAGGGTATTGACACCTCAGCCGTTACTAATTTGAAACCAAGGTTAAAAAATACTGAGGAGGGAGAAAAAAAGTATTGAGTGTCTGCCTCTATAGTTAGAATTGTTCTTTACTCGTGAAACTGGTCTTCTGGAAACTAAAATGAAGTGTTGCTAATGGCAGTGGTATCAGAAGATGTGTCTGTAACTGATGAAACCTGGAAAAACAGAGGGGTCAGCTGTTGTGCCTGTGGTTCGTGACACAACATCCAAGGAGGTTCTTTTGGTAGGTGGTGTCACTGTAACTGGCTGTGATGGAAAAGAAAGAACCCAAAGGTAATTAGTTATTGATCGTAGTAAGCAACTTACTTACACAGTTCCTCAATAAAAATAAAGGCAGTTTAAAAGAGGAGATAACTCTCTGCCAGAAACAGCTGAAATCCTCAGGTAAATAGTTTTCTCATTACCAGAAACAGCTGAAACTACATGCAATGTGGGTAATTAAAAAACCTAAATTAACTAATTAACTAAAGCTAATTAAATTAGTTTTTAGTTGCCCACAGTTCTTGACTAAAACAAGTGCCGGACAGCAGATAGTAACAGAATTTCAATTTATTCTTTATAGCCATTCACAGGTTTCTGGCATTGAAACGGGTGTTCAGGAACAGCAGGAAAAATGCTTGTTTAGTTTAGCACAGCTCTGGTGGGTGTAAAAACTTGTGGAAACATTTAATTTTTTCTATTGAATTGCTTCAGGTGTTTGCTACTAATGATCTAAATGAGCTGGGAGTAGTTAGTATTAAAAAAAAAAAAAACCAACAAAACATTCATAATAGATCTGGTATCTTCAGACACATTTTTTTTCTTACCTTTGCAACCTGCTTTGTGACCTAAGTGGAAGAAATCAGCGTTTAGGAGCTGTGTTTCTAATCCTGCGTGGACTACGTGTCAGAGTCCACTAATCAAAGTAGAATTTCTCCATCTCAGTAGACAAAAAGCAAATTATCTAAATTATAATATGTAATATGTATCAATTGTCAATTGTAATTGAAGCAAGCATGGGTGGCACTAAACAAACTGTTTCTTAGATATTAGAGGATTTATTGTTTATTTGAAATGCCTCCGCCCAGGGAAAGGTACTTTGGGATGTTAAAATATTGGTTAACGTTTTCCCCCTTCATCCCAGTAAGCTTAGGCTGGTCAATATTTTCATTTTCAAGGACTTTGTAGGAACTGGGTTTGCAGAAAGCTTCAGCTGCAGAAGACAATGAGAAACCAGTATGTTCAAAAAAAATCTTGTAAGAGTGAAAGCTGCAAACAGCATGCACGGAAAAAATGAGTCTGGAGGAGTGAGAATGCGAGAGGTGAGATTTAATGAGATTAACTGGGGGGAGACACCTGCAGGGTGCAGTGCTTCGAACTTAAGGGGTAGGACAGAAAGATTTTTTTGTTTGGTTGATTTTTTTGTTAATTTTCCCCCATAAAAGCGATGTTTTAGTCCAGAAACTCGAAGCGGCATTATTCCCCAAATGAAGCCTGCTCCGTGCCTCCTGAGGTGTGCCGGGCTCCACCTGAGCTGCCCGGCGCGGGGATCTGCAGTGCTCACCTCGGGAGTTCCATTTCCTCGCTGAGGTGGGCGAAGGGAGGTCGGGGACCGCCGCCGAGGATGCGAAACTCGCTGCGTGACCGGAGTCACTCCTGGCTCTCACTAGCTAAAAACAGCTGAGGGAGGCAGAACGGGTAGGGAAGCGCTTTGGCTAACGAGCATAAATTAAGAAGATGACCTGAACTGTGCCCGGCAAGAACTAGAAGCTGTAATAGGAGCTTGAACTCATCCTGGGGAGCAATCCACCAGGCGTAAAGTGAGCTCTGTAAGAATGAAGAGGAAAAAAACCCCTCAGCTGAGGAATACTGCTGGCATAGAGGGGTCTTTACAGAAATGAGGTGTGTCTGTCTGTCTGTCCTGCCCTACCAACCCTTTGAGCCATGGGCCAGTTACTGCCAAGGGGTTACAAGCAATAAATGTTATGGAGTTCTGTGAAACTGAAGAGCTGAGCAAGTGTCATTGTGCTCTAATTGGTGTGCCTGGGTAGGAAAATAAAGCATGGTTCAGCCTTTTTGCAACCAACAGCAGGCTTTTGTGGACCGGTTGCTTGCTGAATTTTGCTCAGTTGGAGAAGCAGGAAAAAACAAGAGAGCTGCGGCTCATGCACGTGCCTGTGTTGGGATGCAAAGGGCTCTGTTATTTTGGAAAACAGATTTCAACAATTTTTGATTAGTTTCATTGTTGCTCCTGAAATATTTTGTCGAAAGGGGGATAGTTCTTCAAGGAGAGGCGGTAACCAGCTAGAGCACAGTAATACATAACAGTAAAGAAAGCAATGAAACATTACCCACGTCATGGCTTTTTCTTCGTAGAATCACAGAATGCTTTGGGTTGGAAGGGACCTTTAGAGGCCATCTAGCCCAACTCCCCTGCAGTGAGCAGGGACATCTTCAACTGGATCAGGTTGCTCAGAGCCCCGTCCAACCTGGCCTTGAATGTTTCCAGCGATGGGGCACCTACCACCTCTCTGAGCAACCTGTGCCGGTGCCTCACCACCCTCATTGTAAGAAATGTCTTCCTTATAGCCAGTCTGAATCTACCTTCTTTTAGTTTAAAACCATTACCCTAACAGCTGGATTAGGACACTAAACTGTCACCAAACTGGAAATAGCAGTATTAATTTCTGAAAATAGTTGTAAAAAGCTTACAAAACCAGACAGGTGACAATAGAGGTGATTTTTAACACAGACCAGCAGGCGAGCTGGGCCAGGCTGGCAGTTAGAGAGAGGACAGATGGCTGTGCCTGGATGATCTGCTGGGGTAATCCAAGGGGCTTTGCACAGGACTGGGGTAAAACTGGCTTGTGTTGAGGGACTGAACATGTCCTGACAGAAAAGTGGTGTGCAAATTTATAAATATATATACATTTGGGTAGGGGGGGTGTCCCCCTCTTTGCTCAGTCAGATAGCATTGTGCCCTTTGGACTTCACTGTGCAGTAGACAAAGCTGAAAAGGCTGAGTGCTTTTATTTTTTTGTTTGTTTGTTTTTAAGACAGACCTGGCTGAAGAGAACAAATTGAGGGAAGAAGTGAAAACTTTTTCCTTAGTGGTGCAAAGCTGCTCAGAAATCTCAGCTGTGGAGGCTGGACGTGTTATTCAATCGACTGAAGACAAATGCAGGTAGAGCACTGATGTTGGCTGAAGGTGCAGGCAAGCCAGAGGGCAGGGAAACGTAGCCATCACTGGGAAACAAAAATGCAGGGAAGCAAAGAAACTCCTGACTCAGCTGAAGGAGCTCTGAGAACAACGCAGCGAGAGCCGCAGCTGCGGGCTGGGAGCAGCCCAGTACATCATGCCGAGAGACTGGCTCCTCTTGGCTCCGGATCTCAGAGAGCCTCTGTAACCAAACCCGATGGTGTTATGGTCGTTCTTGAGTACATCCTTGCTAGCTGCTGACCAAAGCACCCGGCTTTGATTATCCCCTTGGGCCAGGAAGGGTAAACAGAGAAATGCAGTTTTTCCTCTTTCATTTTCAGCAGTGTACACCTAGAAACATTTCTTCACTCATTATCTGGGATTCAGTGAAGGGTTTTGAAAAACTTGCTCTTACAAAACTTGGGGCATCCTATGCAGAATTATTTTCAGTATCAGCTAACAGGTATGTCCAGGGAGCGGTGATGCCGGGGAGCAGACAGCTTCCGACAGACTGCTATATTACAGCGCTATTCAATTAAGTGTTTTAAATGACCCATTTAAAGACTTCAATCCTGAAATGTCCACATACTGGGGAATCTTGTGGTTCATTTTTTTAAACCTGTGTTTGGCCTCATGATTGTAGAGGAGCTCTTGCTAGAGAGAAGCGTGCTGTAATGCTCTACGCTTTTCCTGAAGTTTCCCATTGCTTGAGTTACTGATCAGTTTGCTTTCAACCAGCAGCAAAATTAAAGTTTGGCCAGGTGCTGTTTGCTGCAGAGAAACTTGTGAACTTCATACCAACTCAATCTGACTTTCATAAATAGTTTGGGAATTACTGCAGCTATTTAGTCCGGCAAGCACTTTGCTCCTTTGCTTATATCACCTGGGAAACTCCTCAATGAACTGGAAGAACTAAAGGTAAAAATAGTCTTTTTTTCCTGACAGTGGTCCCAGGGAGTGTGCTTAGCTCAGCACCTGGGCTTGTACCAAAGGGCACTGGTGCCAAAACAAGTCCAGGAATTGTGTTCTCCTGGGAAGCTCAGCTTTTTCCCCTCTCCCAAAAGATGTGCTGTGTGCGGACTGGTTGTCACGGGATATTTCCATCACCTCTTAAATTAGCTTGTGGCTAGAAAGCTTTTTTTCCCTGTGACCTTCAGGGTAATCAGTTTTCTATATGAAAAAGAGACAATTTCCCTTTGCAAGGCTTACCTTAGACACTGAACATGCCTGTCATTTGCTGGAACTATAAAATTTTAGTCAGTAAACAAAATCCCAGTCAGAAGCCCTGCTGCCAATGTTGTGGTGGTTCAGCAAATTAATAACAGATTTGAGAGTAGTAAAATTCATAGATATTACTGAGTAAGAGCTCATACAGCTGCTTTTTCCAAAAGTCGAGCTCAGCTGCATCTGTAGAGATTTTTGTGTGAAAAAATATCATAAACATTAGTCTCCTGCTCCAAGAAAAAGAAACTTTTCTTCAATGCTGAGCTGAGTCGCAGAGGATTTCTCTACTGTCTTCCTCTTTGGTAAGTATTTCTCCAATCTCAACCATCACATATTCAGAAATAGAGTATGCAAGCTTGCTTGCCAGAGAAAAAAAATCTTTGTATATTTCCCGCTCATCTGTGTAAGCCAGAATTGCCCAAGGTACTGTAGAGCAATTGTTGATATCTTTCAGAAAGAAATACAGTCCTGATTTATGCCCAGATCATATGAAACACATTAGGTTCTTGCATAGTAATATGTGTTGCCAGCCAGAAGCAGAAATTATTACAAACATGTGTTAAATCCCTTAGCATTGTGTTGCAACTGCCTTTCCTTTTAATGAGAAGCCAGTAGCCTCAATACGACATTAAAATACAATTATTACCACCATAAGGACAAAAAAATAAGTATGACGTGGCCAGCCCTTCAGTAGGAGAATTGCCACCTCCAGACCCCCTGAGAGCTGATGCTGAAGTTTCGTCCCTGCATGACTGAAAGAGAAAAGCCCACTGTGCTGAACTCTGCCTTTCAGCCAGGCTGAGCATCACCATCGCACTCTCATTTTCTCTTGCTCATGTTATGTATGAAGAATTTACAGTTAGGTGGATATTTAAAGTACAACTTCATTTTGTGTTAATCTGGGTAATGCTCTTGAAGAGGGAGGTCACTGGTTGCTTTCAGATTATGGAAAGTTATAATTTGCCTGGGATTTTGGGATTTCAGAACTGAGGTGTTCTTCTGGGGGTTAGGCTAGACGGCCTCTGAAGGTCCCTTCCAAGCCAAAGCATTCCGTGATTCTGTGATTCTGTGCAGTGCAGGGGAACTTGCTTGTGGGTGAATGGAAGCTTCTTTGAGATAAAGTTCTGCTCCAGTACCGGCTTTTCCCAGCGGATGTCACTCTGACAATGAATTCAAGCACACCAGCCAGAGAACCAGCACTCAACAGAACCTACTGATGGCCCCGAACAGAGCAGACACATATCCTGGTGGCGCGGGAGGGAGATGTTTAACGTGTGGTGGAGCTGAAGGCTCAGCGTGGGCACCAGCAGCCAGTTGAGCCCCACAGTGCCGCTCGGCCGCTCTGGCCTGGCCAGCAGCAGCACCGTGGGGGCACTTCTGAGGGGCCGGGACCACCGACTGCGGCCACTGCCGCTCTCGGGGCCCAGCCACGGGTGCCATGGGGCAGAGGTGGCCTCGCTGCAGCGGTGCAGCCCCCAGCACTGGTGGGGGACATCGCCCGGCAGCCCACATCCCTCCTGCCAGAAATGGCTGGGTGGCATGCGACTGCCGCGCGTGTTGGGCAGCTCGGTGGGGGAGGTTTCTTCTTGTCGAGATCTCAGTAAGGTCACCAGGCATTCGTATCCCAAGTGCGCTGTCGCCAGCCAAGAAACATCTGAATAATGCTGCCAAGGGTGTGGGGAACATTAAATCCAGAAAAGAGGTAACGATAAATATGGTCTAGGGCTTTGCGTGTAACACGGTCATATTTCATATCAGTGGAAAGCCCAGAAGAAGCTAGGAAGGTAATGTGCCAATACACAGAGGAGCATAAGAAAACCCTGGAAAACAAGTGAAAAAGATTTAAAAAGTTGAAAGCAAGTGAAAAACGTTATTTATAAAGTCAAAAACAAGGAAGTAATTAAAAATGGTTAGGCTTGAGCACAAGGTGAGCATAACATAACAGAAGATTGACAAGTAGTGGCAAGCAGCAGGATGTTAAAAAAACGGGAAAAAATCCTTCATCTTCTGTAACTGTTGTCCAAACTCCCTCTTATATTACTAAACTCAGATCATCTCACATGGCAGTTCTCTGTTAGGCAGCCTCGGGGTTTTTTCCCTGTGAAAAAAGGTGCTTGTGTTGGTTAATTGCTTAACTGGCTCACTACAGAGCATCAGGGAGGTGGGGACCACAGTGACAAAGCACTCTCAGGGCCCCTGGTCCAAATTTGCAGGGAGTCTGGCACAACTGCGCTGAGAAGTATGAACCACTCGCTTGTTTTTGCTGGAATTTTTTTAATGCTGCTTCCCACCATTTTGTCACAAAGTCCAGCAGAGAACTTCCCATGTGCTGTTGTTGCTGCGCCTCAGCCCTTCTGAAGCTGCCTGGTTGGGTTGCACCTCCCTGGGTGGATGCACGTCCCTCCTCCTCCTCCTCCTCCCCACCACCTGCAGCTGGGGCAGCAGGGGGCGAATGCAATGCAACAGCTGAAAATGCTTATTTTCAGCCCAGGCTTTTTCCAAGTATATGAAAATTACTCCCGTCCTTTCTAAACAAGCACTTTGGTTGTCTGCTATGACACATCCTGGAGATGGTTTCTGAGCTTTGGGCTGAATTAGAGTGAGGATGGTTAGCTGTAGTAAGATCAAAGTCCCAACACTTCTTTCTTGCCTAGGGGGCAAGTGCCAAGCAGTAGCATTCGCACCAGCAAAACCACTGGAGAAAGGAGTGCTGTCCCTCTCTTCACGTGGGATACGGTTGTGCATCAGCAATGCTTCCTTCTCGATGATGTTGCTTTGTTCTCTGACATTTCCAGCGGTGTGTGCAAAGCACTTCAGCTGGACTAATGCGGGGGGTGAGGGGGGGAAGCTGTGAAGCTACAGGATCTGTGTGCCTCCTGTGTTACAAAACTCTGCTCTGCTGTATTTGCTGAAGAGGCACTCTGCTTTCCCAGGGACAGTGGGTGTTCCTGCAGCCTTCTCTCTACTAACCTTGGGTTGTTCTCACGGTCTCTTGCTGGTAAAATCCTGGGTGTATGTGCCTGACAAGATGGATGGAGGTTATATGTTCTCTTAAGTGCATATACAAATTATAGGGAAATTAATAGAGGACTGCAGAATCAATAATTTGAATTAAGAAATTATAATGTCATCTTTAAAATTCTTACTCATGCTTAATTCCAGCTTCCTAACGAGCTGTTTCTAAAGATTTATGATCTTTGTACCTCTGGCTTCAAAAGCGGGGCCTTTTTTCTTAAAAACTCCTTTCCGTTAGGCTGTGGTTTAGCGCCAGGGGCCGGGAGGCCGTGGGAGAAGCAGGGGGACTGCTCTGGGGCTGCAGTGGAAGCCATGCCCTGGGTATAAATAGGTAACAATTTGGGGGGCCATCATTGTCAGCACCCTCATTTTGTGCTTGCTGGGTTAAATAAATGATGCGTCCTGGGTACAGGCTGTGGGCTGCGAGCTCAGGAGGCGGCAGCATCCGACCTGGATTCCCAGCTGGGAAGTAGCACCAGAGGCTGATCAGAAATAGCAACAGTGCATGGCAGAGGCTTTGTGAAATGGGATTTTGTTAAAAATGCTGCATTTCACAGGAAGGTAAGCCACAGCAATGAACTCATCCAGGTTAAAAAATTACAAGTGTTGATGTTCGGGCAGATAGAGTGAAAAATATGAATTTACGTGTATGAAAAAATATATAGCAATTATATATGACAAAATATATGATTGCACATACCTAATATTTGCATAGAATAGATAAACTGTTTAAAAACCCTCACGATGTGTTTTGTTGGGGTTATTTTTCAGCTGGCTCTTTCTGCGATCCTGCCAATGGCGTGCCCCTGTGAGCTGCTGGATGGACTCCATGGAGGAGATTACGTGGGGATAGAAACGGGCACCTGCACGTGGCAAGGGCCAGGCCCTGCTCCGCCTGGGCTGGCCGCTGGCAGCAATGTCCTTGGTACCAGTGCCCGGGGGGCGGCACAGGGCTGATGCTGCGAGGCACTCTCACCTCTTAGCCCTGATCCCGAAATATTTCCTTTTAAAGTTTACTGCGACTGCGATTTGTCGAGAGAAATGAAGGATCAGCCAACACCGCTATGTGTTGTTAGCATGCGCGCTATACGACTGCCCACATCTCCTGAACGCCAGCAGCTGCTAAAATTACACTTGGGCTCCAATAGCTGGCCTCGTGGTGCTGCCAGACAATTGGAAGGGATCCTTCTCGCCTCCCGTTTCATGAGAAGTGGTGGGCGGCTCGTCTCGGCGTGTTGGCACCGAGTCCTGCTCGCCTTGTCTCAGAGGGTGCCACGCTGTTGCACGTACAGCGATTGGAAGGAAAAAACATCCTTCTCCCTTCAGATGCTTTCTCCTTTTTTTTTTTTATTTTGAACCCAGGCTAATTTTTGTTGTTATGAAATGTCACTGTGATGATGCCAGGGCCTAAAATTCAGTAGCCAGGGACAACCACTCCTTGCATTCAGAGTCAGAGCTGGAGGCTGGTTTAGTGGATGCCTAGAGGGAAGTTAAAATGGGATAGCTATTTGCAGAGATTGATTCACTGAAGTGCCTCAGTAAGCAGTAATTTAGAGACACAGGAGTCTCGCATTTTGTAACCATTATGGTTTAAGGAGACAGAAATCCTTCCCCCTTCCTTCAACCACCATATTAGTCTTCTGTTCTGTTTAAACTATGATATTTTTCATTTTCAGAGGTTTCCTACTGGTGTCTGCAATCACGCAGAACCCCAAGACAGCGCATCATGGATTTCCAAGAATCCTCTCTCCCGAGACCAGCAGGGCCAACAAACCCAAAGAGATGACTGCGTGCATTACACCACTGCTTGCTGTTCGGCTCGTGTCAGTAGTCGGCTCCAGGCTCCAACATCAAGCAACACCAACAGACTGAGACCGTGAGTGAAGGAAGCACGGCGCAGAAAAAACGATGCTCAGACGGGTTCTCCCAGCAGCTGAAGGTTCGAGCTGCTTGTGTCAAGGTGATGCTTATTCCCCTTCAGCTCTGGCTGGGCAGAGGCCGCCACTAAGGCAGCAAAGTGCTGTGGAGTGCTGGCCTCCTGCTCACAGGGAGCTGATAGATCCTTGTGATACCTTTTGGGTTCAGGTGGGGTTTTTTGCATGTGGTGATGTGCAGATATAACTCACTCCCCTACTCAACCCTAAAATATGAAGCAATATCCAGTCAAGGTCATCCTGTTTTCCTACAGGTGTGTTATTTCTGACAAGTTTGATGCATGGGTGAAAGTCAGCAAGCGCCCCGCAACCTTTCTGAGCCTTCCAAGACCATCACCTGCATATACTAAAAAGGGAAACCCAAATATTTTGTCTTAACAACCTGCTACCATATCCCTGATTAGGGGCTGCTCAGCAAAATCTTTGCTCCTGACACCACTTAAAGGATGTTGGGGTAGCCTGATCCCTTCATGTTTTGTCTTGAGAGTAAAAAGAAGCTAAAGGCGTAGTGAAATCTTCTCCTACACACATGAGCTGTCCATGTAATAATACCTCTGCTGCAATACCTGCTTTGAAATTTATTTGTATTATTGAAGGGAAAGATACAAAGGATTTAGATATAGAGGTATGCAACCAAGATTAGTTGAACATCTACTGAATAATGCTGAAAAGACTGTGTAAATCATGTGAAGCAGGACGCTAAATGCAGCTTGCCAGAGAGGTTGCTCCTAAAACCATTTCCTCCGGCTGAAATGAGAGAGCCCTGCCATGCTCCCAGGCAGCAGCCTGGAAACGTGTGGCTGGGGAACACTTCTGCAGGCTGCAGGCAGAGCAGGGTTTCAGGCAGTGCTGAGACAAATGGCTGAAGCGACCCTGAGCCCAAGGAGGGCCCCTGCACCTGGGCGATGCTGATGCCCTTGGGCTGCTTTCCCAACTGGGAGCTCTGGGAAAGCTGTGTCCTGCCGTGAGAAATTGTTCACACGTATCTCCCAGCCGCACTGGAAGGCACATGAACGTATGGAAGATGTCAGGAGTGCTTTTTCCTATATATCTTTCATTGCGAGCATTGAGGAAAGAAAATCAGTAGCTTTGTAAATAGAGGGATGGCATCAGGAATCTCTCGACCAAAGCAATTCACGGATGTCTTAGTTTGCGCTGGCTATTTCTTTTCTCTCTTTTCCTCACTCTGATGTGAAACTTGGCAGCTACACGGGTGACCCTGATAGTGCACAAACAAGCCTTGGCTTGAAATCTGAATTACCATCTGTTTTGGTTTCGGCTGCCGCCGGCAACAAAAGCGCCACGCGGCCGCCCCTCCCCCCGCCGGCGTGC